>Ga0306924_10009065_pt1 | contig 10077 bp, 9 predicted proteins | sample sta12Can44000111_FD_203756 | JGI IMG/M metagenome (GOLD analysis project Ga0306924, IMG submission 203756) | Lab enrichment of tropical soil microbial communities from Luquillo Experimental Forest, Puerto Rico - statanox.12C.anox.44.000.111 (v2)... | ecosystem: Environmental > Terrestrial > Soil... | reverse complement strand
CTTACCGAGGCGCTCGACAAATTGCCGGCGACGGGCGAGCTGGTGTTGACCAGCGAGGATGGCACGATCGCCCGCTTTGCCGCCGCCGAGCTTCGCACCCGCCGGCCGGTCAAGGTGCTCGCCGGAGGCACTGCGGCGTGGAAGGCAGCGCGGCTGCCGCTCGACACGGGCATGGGAGCGCTCGCCAGCGAGCCCGACGACGTCTCGGTGTCGGCTCGCGACCGGCCGCCTGCCGAACGAGAGCGCTATATGCGCGAGTATCTCGCCTGGGAAATCGACCTCGTCAACCACATCGCTCGCGACGCGGACTGCCGCTTCCGCTTGGCACCGGTTTAAAAAAGGAGGAAACCTGCAGATGCGCTTTTCACACCTGATCTTTTCTTTGGCCGCGCTCGGTCTCGCGATGATGCGGCCCGTCGATGCGGAGGAAACCGTGAGCGGTCCAATCTATACCGTGGTCTATTTCGAAGTTGACCCGACCGAGGCGGCGCCGGCCGCCGCCGCTGCCCGGCAATATGCGGAGGCAAGCGGCAAGGAAGGCGGCAATCTCGGCTTCGAGATGTTCCAGGAGATCGCGCGGCCAAGCCGGTTCGCGGTTGTGGAAGCCTGGCGCGACAAAAATGCGGCCGAAGCGCATGGCAAGGCCGCGGCCGTGACGGCACTCGGGCAAAAGCTGAAGCCTGCGATGATCGATGGGTTTGGTGTGCGGCCCCATAGCGGTTTTTATGTCGCGGCGCCAAAGGGCCAGCTTCCTTCCGGCGCGCTGTATGTGGTCACCCATGTCGACGTCTTTCCTACCTTCAAGGATCAGGCCGCCGAGCTCGTCAAGGTCCAGGCCGATGCCGCCCGGAAGGACGACGGCAATCTGCTGTATGATGTGCTGCAGTGGGACGGGCATCCCAATCACTTCACTCTGGTCGAAGCGTGGCGCGACCGCAAAGCCTTTGATGCCAGCGCCGCCGCGCCCCATACCAAGGAATTCCGCCAGAAGCTGACGCCGCTCGAAGGTGCGCTTTATGACGAGCGGCTGTACCAGGCTGTCCGCTAAGGCAATCGCAAAAGCCGAGCTGCCGCCGAGGCTGCTCGGCGCGCTGGCACTATCCGCGTTGCTGACCGGCCAAGCCGCAACGGCCTCGCCCGCGGCGGTCGAGGCCGAGCACGGAATCGTCGTGTCGGCGCAGCATTACGCCTCGGAGGTCGGGGCTGGGGTTCTCGCCCAGGGCGGCAACGCGATCGACGCTGCGGTCGCGGTCGGCTATGCGCTCGCCGTTGTCGAGCCGTGCTGCGGCAATATCGGCGGCGGCGGGTTTATGACGATCCACCTCAAGGACGGCCGCGACACCTTTATCAATTTCCGCGAAACCGCACCCGCTGCCGCGACTGCCGCAATGTATCTCGATCCCACCGGCCGGCCGATCACCGATCTCAGCCGCTCGGGCTATCTCGCCGCCGGCGTGCCCGGCACGGTGATGGGGCTCGAGTTCGCCGCGAAGGAGTACGGAAAGCTCGCACGCCGCGTGCTGCTCGAGCCGGCGATAAATCTGGCCCGCGACGGGTATGTGTTGAGACAGGGCGACATCGATATCCTCAACATCGGAGCAAACCGGTTCGCCAGGGATCCGGTTGCCGGAAAGATCTTTGCGCGGCCCGATGGCACGCGCTTTGCCGCAGGCGACCGCCTAGTGCAAATCGATCTCGCGGCGACGCTCGAAGCGATTGCGCAACAGGGTCCCGACGCCTTTTACAAGGGCTCGATCCCCACGGCCGTCGAAAAGGCCAGCAGCGCCACTGGCGGCATCCTGACTGCGCAGGACTTTGCCGACTATCGGGCGACCGAGGGGCCGCCGCTAACTTGCTCCTACCGCGGCTATCGCATCGTGTCGGCGCCGCCGCCCAGCTCCGGTGGGACGACGATCTGCGAGATCCTCGACATCCTCGAGGGTTACGATCTAAAGGCGCTCGGCTTCCGTTCACCGCAATCGGTGCACCTGCTGGTCGAGGCGATGCGCCATGCCTATCACGACCGCAACACCTATCTCGGCGATCCGGACTTTGTGCAGAACCCGCTGGAGCGGCTCTTATCGAAGAATTACGCGGCCGCAATCCGCGGCGAGATCGACGCCGGCAAGGCGACACCTGCCGCGCCTCAGCCGGCGCACGAGAAAGCCGAGACGACGCATTATTCGGTCGTCGATACCGAGGGCAACGCCGTCGCGGTGACCTACACGATCAACGGCGGTTTTGGCGCCGCGGTGATTGCTCCGGGCACCGGCTTTTTTCTGAATAACGAGATGGACGACTTCACCGTCAAGCCGGGCACGCCGAACCTCTATGGTCTCGTCCAGGGTGAGGCGAACGCGATCGCCCCCGGCAAGCGCCCGCTCTCCTCGATGTCCCCGACCCTGGTCGAGAAGGATGGCCGCGTCTTTCTCGTCCTCGGCAGCCCCGGCGGTTCGCGGATCATCACCTCCGTGCTCGAAACCATCCTCGATATCGTCGATTACGACATGGCGCCGCAACAGGCCGTCGAGGCACGGCGCTTCCACCACCAGGGGCTGCCCGACGAGGTCTTCTACGAGCGCTCGGGCCTTACCCCCGAGACGATCGCCGCCCTGAGCGGGATGGGCTACAAGCTCGTCGAGCAGCGGCCGTGGGGTGCCGTCGAATTGATCGAGATCACGAACGGCCGGCTATACGGGGCCAGCGACCCCCGTCGGCCGGCCGGTGCGGCCATTGGCTATTGAGAGGGGCATCGTGCGTTTTTCGCCGCTTGTCGACCGCATCGCCGGGGAACAAACCGGGGCTTGGCGGGTCCATGCCGAAGGCATGCGCCGCCGCGAGGCTGGCCACGATGTGATCTTTCTGACCGTCGGTGACCCCGACCAAGCGGCCCCCGCGGCAGTCCTCGAAGCGACGATCGAGTCGTTGCGGCATAACCGTACCGGATACACCCCGATCATCGGCTATCCGCAGGTCCGCGCCGCGGTCGCCGAGCGGATGCAGCGGCGCACCGGCCGCCCGTGCACGGCCGACAATGTGGTCCTGACCCCGGGTACCCAGGGCGGGCTGTTCTGCGCGCTGAACTGTCTTGCCGGACCCGGCGACGAGGTGATCCTGCCCGAGCCGATCTACGGTCCCTATGCCGGGGTGATCGGAGCGAGCGGCGCGCGCATGGTGAATGTGCCGCTGCGCCCCGAGAACGGCTTTCATCCCGATATCGACAGCTTCGCCCGCGCCGTGACGCCGCGGACCCGCGTGATCTGGATCAACAGCCCGCACAATCCGACCGGCGCCGTGTTCACGGCCGAGGAGATTGCCGGTATCGCCCGGCTGTGCCGGGAGCACGATTTGTGGCTCGTCTCCGACGAGGTCTATGAAGACCTCGCCTTCACAAGCCCACATGTGAGCGCGTGGTCGTTGCCCGATATGGCCGAGCGCACGATCGTCGCCTCCAGCCTGTCGAAGTCGCACGCGATGGCGGGCTTCCGCTTTGGCTGGGTCATCGGGCCGCCGGCATTGTCGCGGCACCTCTTTGATTTTCTGTTGTGCATGTATTTCGGCGGCCCGGCCTTTATACAGGATGGCGCATTGGCCGCACTCGGCAGCGAGCTTCCCGAGGTTGCGGCTCAGCGCGAAACCTATCGCCGTCGCGCCTTGATGCTGGCAGACATTCTCGAGGATGCTCCGAATTGCCGCGCCATCCCGCCCGAGGGCGGGATGTTCGTCTTGTTCGACGTGCGCGGCGGCAGGCTCGGCGCCGAGAATTTCGCGCGCGAGCTGCTGCTCCGCGAGGACGTCGCACTCCTGCCCTGCGACGGCTTTGGGCGGAGTGCCGTCGGTCATCTGCGCATCGCGCTGACCGCTCCTGAGCCGCGCCTCGCAGAGGCAGGGCGGCGGATCGTCCGCTTCGCCCAAGGGCTCGCGGAGAGGCATTGATGCCCGCGTCGCTCCGAAGTTTGTGTCTCGCCATTGGTCTCGCTCTGTGGTGAAGCCCTTTCCGGTCCAAGCACTGTCGCTGTGGGCGGCGGAGTTCGGGCGGGGGCATCGAAAGTCCGTCCGCCCGCTTTTGACTTATGGGGAATAGCTTAAACGCGCCGTCCCGGGGCGCGGTTTCCGCTCCCTGCGCTAAGCTGGACCGGGCGTCCGTCACCGAGTAACCAAGAGAACAGTCAGGGACTAGGACTAAGGAGGAGAAAAGGGCATGAAGACCAGCCGGTCGGAGGAAAGCAAGGCTCCTGCTGAGCTGATAGACGCGAGAATCAAGGAGCTGGGCGACTGGCGGGGGGAGACGCTGAGCAGGCTCCGTGCCTTAGTCAAGGAAGCCGATCCCGAGGTTGTCGAGGAGTGGAAGTGGAGAGGTGTCCCGGTCTGGTCGCACGAAGGATTGATCTGCACAGGCGAGACCTACAAGAACGTCGTCAAGATGACCTTCGCCAAAGGGGCGGCTCTAAATGATCCTTCGGGCCTCTTCAACTCCAGTCTTGACGGGAACGTAAGGCGTGCCATCGACTTCCACGACGGCGAGAAGATAGACGAGGAGCCGTTGAAGGCTCTTGTTCGCGCCGCCGTGACCCTGAACAAGTCCAGATCGAAAAAAGCATAATTCAATGTTGGCGTGTCATCATAGTCGAAGGGCAGGGGACAAACCCAACACAGCCCCCGATGTGAAGCCGGAGCCAGTTGCCTTCTACGGCGCCTAGCTAGGTGGCTCAGATTTCCGCCTCCGGAAACCGCTCGCTCCCATGCGGTGGTGCTGTTCGTCAATCTCGATACCAATGCCATTGCGGCGACGCTGGCTGCGACGAGGCGACACCTCTTCGGTTCCGGTGGATTTGACACCTTCCGGGCCGAAACCAGACGAACATCGCGTCGCCTCAGGGTCGCAGATCGATTACCCTGGAGACGGGCTCTCGATAGTTCCACCCGTGACCGACTTTCGAACCGCCGAAACCGGCGGCTATAAGGTCAATTCGGACTGCACCGGCTTCCAAGAGGTCGATCTCGGTGCGGCCGGACCGTCGAGAACGCTTTTGTGATCAGCAATGGCGGCCGCGCCATCCACGCCGTCGTTGCCGAGCGCACTCGGGGGGAACACCGGTGCCCGTCCAGATTCGTGTCGACCAGGGATCTGCTATAAGCCAGGCCGTGCCGCTGGCGCCTCGACCAACACATTGACCCCGCGGGCGGCGACGGTTAGCTCGCGCCAGGTCTCGTCGTCGACTGGAACGCCGTTTTTGATGCGGTCGGCGCGGCTGATGCGCTCGGGGTCGCCCGGGATCAGCACCGGCTCGTCCTTGTGCTGTGGCGGCGAGGCGGTGATGTAGGCGGTCATCGCCGCGATCTCCTGCCGCAGCCATTCGCAGTCGATCAGCCGCGAGGGGTCGATGACGATCGTCAGCATGCCGTTTGTCGCGGTACCCGCACCCTGCCGCTCGGGGCGCATCGTGCCGCCGCCGCACAAGGCGCCGGCCAGCATCTCGCAGACAAAGGCCAGCGCGTAGCCCTTGTGCTCGCCAAAGGTCAGCACCGCACCGCGCGGCTGGCGATACATCGCATTGGGGTCGGTCGTGGGTTTGCCGGCGCCGTCGAGCAGGGTCCCGGGCTTCATCTGCTCGCCCTTGTTGCGGGCGACCCGCACCTTGCCCATCGCGACGACACTGGTCGCCATGTCGAGGATGATCGGCCGCTCGGGCCCCGGGCCCGGGATCGCGATGCACACCGGATTGGTGCTAAACCGCGCGTCGCTGCCGCGCCACGGCGCCACCGCCGGCCGCGTATCGGTGACATTGACAAAATGGAACGAGACGAGACCCGCCTCGGCGCACATCTCGCCATATTTGCCGACCCGGCCGATGTGGTGCGGGTTGCGCAAGGCGACGACCGCGACCCCGGTCTCGCGGGCCTTGGCAATTGCGATCGAGGTCGCTTCGCGCGCGGCGATCTGACCCCAGGCGCGCTCGCCATCATAGACGATCAGCGAGCCGTTTTCGCTGACGACGCGTCCCTTGCGATTGGCGACGACCGTACCGGCCGCGAGATGCTGCAGGTAATTGGGGACCAGCCCGACACCGTGGCTGTCATGGCCGCGCAGATTAGCCTCGACCAGATAGTCGGCGATCGTGCGCGCCTCGTCGGGCTCGCCGCCCGCCGCCGTGAAGATGCGCTCGGTGATGTTCTGCAATGCCGCGTGGCCGATCACGATCATAGCCGTTGTCCTTTCTTCAATTGTCTCCGCGCGCCGAAGCGGCGATGCGCAGCAGGTGGGCGGGATAGACCCCGAGGATCTTGACCTCGCGCGAAAAGAACTCGAGCTCCTCGAGCGCCAGCATCAACGGGCGATCCTCGGGATGCGCCTCGACATCGGCGTAGAATTGCGTCGCCGCAAAGGCACCGCCGACCATGTAGCTTTCGAGCTTGGTCATATTGACGCCATTGGTCGCAAACCCGCCCAGGGCCTTGTAGAGCGCAGCCGGCACGTTGCGGACGCGGAACAGAAAGGTCGTCACCGTCGGCGCGCCGCGCTCCGGGCGCCTGGGTTCGCGCGACATGATCAAAAAGCGGGTCGTGTTGTGCTCGGCGTCCTCGATGTTCTCTTTGAGTGAAACAAGGCCGTAGATCTGCCCGGCGAGCTCGGAGGCGATCGCCGCAACCGTCGGGTCCCTGCGGGCGGCGATCTCGGCTGCGGCCCCGGCGGTATCGGCAGCGACCACCGGTTCGAGGCCGAGCGAGCGGATCAGCCGGCGGCATTGCGAGAGCGCGTGGACATGGCTCCTGACCGTCCGGAGCCCATCGAGGGTCGCCCCCGGCACCGCCAGCAGGTGATGGTTCACCCGCTCGAAATGCTCGCCGATGATGTGGAGGTCCGAATCGGGCATCAGATGGTGGACGTCGGCGACCCGGCCCGCCACCGAATTCTCGACCGCGATCATGGCGAGTGCCGCCCGCCCCTCGCTGACCGCGGCGAAGGCGTCGTCGAATTGGGTGCAGGGGAGGGTGAGCATATCGGGGAAGACACGGCGGCACGCGAGGTCTGAATAGGCCCCAAAGGTGCCCTGGAATGCGATCGTTTGCTTTGTCATGAGCCTAATGTACCTGCCTCTCGTCACTCCCGCGGATCCCCGGGACGGCCCGCAAGGGGCGGCCGCCCGGGCAGGGGTCCAGGGAGCTGAAGAACCTCCGGCGCCCTGGATCCCCGCCTTCGAGGGCGTAACCCAATCCCAGACGGAGCGCTCCCATGCTCATACTCGTCGTTCACGCGAAAGCGGGAACCCAGCGATTTCAGTCGCTTGCCCCTGGGTGCCCGCGTGCGCGAGGAAGACGAGTTCGTCCGGAGGATATTTCTGACAGCCTCCTTCGCGGGAATGACGGATCCCATCAGTTCGCGGGCGCGTGCGAGATCGGCCGGGGTGTCGACCTGCACCCCGAGCCGCGGGGCCGCGATCAAGCTGACGGAAATCCGCATCCCGGCTTCGAGCGCGCGCAACTGCTCGAGGCGCTCGCGCTGTTCGAGCACGCCGCGCGGCAGTCCGACAAAGCGTTCGAGCGCCTCGCGCCGATAGGCGTAGAGCCCGATATGCTCGTAATGCGGCCCTTCTCCCCACGGCACCACCGCCTTGCTGAAATAAAGCGCGCGGGCCGGTCGGGCCGGGTAGGCAAAGCCGGCGACGACCTTGTTGACGCTGGTATCCGCAAGCGCAGCCTGGTCTTCGATCAGCGCGGCGAGCGTGGCGATGTCGGTTTCGGGGTCGGCGAGGCCGTCGAACGCAACGCGGACCGCCGCCGGATCCAAGAGGGGCAGATCGCCCTGGACGTTGATCACTGCATCAAATGTGCGATCAGGGTCGAGCTGCGCGATTGCTGCATGAATGCGGTCGGAACCAGTCGGATGGTGCGGGTCGGTCATCACCGCCTGCCCACCGGCGGCTGAGACCGCATCGGCGATCGCCCGGTCGCCGCAGGCGACGACGACCGGCCCGACCTCGGCAGCGACCGCGCGCCGCCAGACATGCACGATCATCGGCACACCGGCGATCTCGACTAGCGGCTTGCCCGGCAGCCGCGTCGCGGCGAGCCGGGCGGGGATCATGATGATCGGGTTCTTGGGTACGGATCTGGTCACCGGATTGCCTTGCCGACGATCGGGCAGCGACAACATGCCCGGTTCGGTCGAACGCCGGAAGCGTGATAATTCATCCACCTTGCGGGGCGAAAGGTTGTCGATGTCGGCCTTCGAATGGAACAAGATCATCGCCTCGGTGCTGACGGCGATGATCGTGGCGATGGTGTCCGGAATTCTCGCGAGCCAGCTCGTGCGCCCCAAGCCGCTCGAAAAGCCGGTCTTTCTTCCGGCCGGCGGCGAACAGGTCGCGACCGCATCGGCGGAGCAACCTGCGTCGGCAAAGCTCGAGCCGATCGAGCCGCTGCTCGCCAACGCCGATCCAAAACGCGGCGAGCAGCTCGCCAAGGTTTGCCAGACCTGCCACACCTTCAACAAGGGTGGACCCAACAAGATCGGCCCGAACCTGTGGGACGTTACCGAGGAGGGGATTGCCGAGGTCCCGAATTATCAGTTCTCTGCCGCGTTGCAGTCGGACAAAGGCCAAAAATGGGACCCGGAAAAGCTGAACCAGTGGCTCCATAGTCCGCAATCCTTTGCCAAGGGCACCAAAATGACGTTTGTCGGGTTTCCCAAGGCGCAGGATCGCGCCGATGTCATCGCCTATCTTCAGACGCTGAAATAGGTCTGTGCCCGAAATCGACCTCGACACGTGTCTTGCCTTCGCACTGCACCTTGCCGATGCTGCCGGAGAGGTGATCCGGCCCTACTTCCGCAAGCCGCTTGCGGTCCGTGACAAGCCCGATCTGACCCCCGTGACCGCCGCCGACCGCGCCGCAGAACAGACGATGCGGGGGCTGATCGAGAGACACTTTCCGGCGCACGGCATCCTTGGCGAGGAGTTCGGGCGGGAGCGCGAGGACGCCGCGTTCGTCTGGGTTCTCGACCCGATCGACGGCACGAAGTCTTTCATCAGCGGGGTCCCGTTGTTCGGAACTTTGATCGCGCTGACCCGTGAGGGCCGCCCGATCCTCGGCATCATCGACCAACCGATCTCGCGCGAGCGCTGGGTGGGTGCCTCGGGGCATCCGACGACGCTGAACGGTGTCCCGATCCGTTGCCGGCCCTGCCCCGCTCTCGCCGCCGCCACTCTGTTTGCGACCACTCCCGACATGTTCAAGGGCGATGACGCCGCCTCGTTCGCCCGCGTTTCTGCCGCGGTCAAGCTCGTGCGCTATGGCGCCGACTGCTATGCCTACGGTCTGCTCGCCGCCGGGTTTGTCGACCTCGTCCTTGAAGCAAGCTTAAGGCCGTACGATTTCTGCGCGATGGTTCCGGTCGTCGAGGGGGCAGGGGGTGTTGCCACCGATTGGCGGGGAGGAAGTCTCGACCTCGCCGCCGATGGCCGCGTCCTCGTGGCTGGCGATCGCCGCGCCCATGAGGCGGCACTCGCTCTGCTCGCCGGCTGAGAACACCGCACGGAGGCAAGGGATGCGGAGAGCACCCGCAATCATCGTCGCCGCTCTTCTACTGGTATTTGCCGGCAACGCGCATGCCGCGGCGACGCACGGCATGTCGCTGTTCGGCGACCTGAAATACGGTCCCGACTTCAAGCACTTTGATTATGTCAACCCGGATGCGCCAAAGGGTGGCACGATGCGCTACCCGGCACTGGGCACGTTCGACACGCTCAATCCCTTTGTGGTCAAGGGTATTCCGGCCGCTGGGATCGGTGGCATTTTCGACACGCTTACGGTGCGCTCCGAGGACGAGCCGAGCAGCGAATACGGCCTCGTGGCCGAAAAGATCGAGTTGGCGCCGGACAAGCTTTCGGTGCTCTACACCTTGCGCAAGGAGGCCCGGTTTCACGACGGGACCCCGATGACCCCCGAGGACGTGGTCTGGACCTTTAAGACATTGCGGGCGAAGGGCCAGCCGATGTACCGGTCCTACTACGGCGATGTGACCAAGGTGGAAAAGGAGGGCGAGCGCGGCGTCCGCTTCTCGTTCAAATCGGCGAA
>Ga0306924_10009064_pt1 | contig 10077 bp, 7 predicted proteins | sample sta12Can44000111_FD_203756 | JGI IMG/M metagenome (GOLD analysis project Ga0306924, IMG submission 203756) | Lab enrichment of tropical soil microbial communities from Luquillo Experimental Forest, Puerto Rico - statanox.12C.anox.44.000.111 (v2)... | ecosystem: Environmental > Terrestrial > Soil... | reverse complement strand
CTTGCCGCGCCTTGGCGAAAATGTTACCCCTGTATTAGCTAACGCCCGAACGATAGGCGAAGTCCACGTGCCGGAGGTGGGGGGCATGGAGTTTCGGCAGTTGCGGTATTTCATGACGCTGGCTGAGGAGTTGCACTTCGGCCGGGCGGCGGCCCGCGAGCACATCGTCCAGTCGGCACTGAGCCAGCAGATCCAGCGTCTGGAACGGGAGTTGGGGGTGCCACTGGTCGAGCGGAACACGCACCATGTGCGTCTGACCCGGGCCGGCGAGGTGCTGGTGACCGAGGGACGCGCAGTGCTGCACACGGTCGAACGTGCGGTGATCGCGGCCCAAGAGGCCAGCGCGGACACCGAGGTGCTGCGGGTCGCGGTGGGGGACGCGAGCCTGGACTCGATGCCGCAGGTGTTGCGGAGTCTGCAGTACAACCATCCGAATCTGGTGGTGCACCGGATGGAGGCGCCGGTCCCGACGCAGTACAGGATGCTGGCCGAGGGCACGCTCGACGTGGGGGTGGGCCGGGCGACGCACGCCCCAGCGGGGGTGACCTCGGAGGTGTTCCGCCTCGACCCGCTCGGGACGCTGGTCGCCGAGGCACATCCGCTGGCGGCCGGGGACGCGGTGCCGGTCGACACCTTAACTCAGGTGCCGATCGTGCTGGCCGAGGACGCCCGGGCGCCGGAATTCAACGAGTTCGTGACCGAGATCTGCGCTAGGGCGGGGTTCCGCCCGACCCGGTATCACGGGACCGTGCAGAGCATCCGCGCCGCGGCCTATCTGGTGGCGCAGGAGCGCTGCCTGGCGCTGGTGCCGCGCTCGTGCGGTCTGTTGCTGCCGGGGGTGCGCTGGCTGCCGCTGGACCCGGTGTGCCTTTACCCGTGGTCGCTGTTGTGGCGGGCCGAGGACACCTGGTGGCCGGTCGCCGCAGTGCGCAAGTCGGCCTGTGCGCTATCCAGCAAACTGGGCTGGCTGGCCGACCTGGACCACTGCGGCTGAGCCGCGGCCTGCTTGGTTTCCACCGCTGGTGATCGGCTCAGCTCGATTTGCTTCTTTCCCGCGCCGACTGCCGGTGATCTGCTCATGGGAGTGATCGCGGCCGCCGCGCAGGATGTGCCTGGGGGATGTGCCGGAGGTGGGCCGGGGCCGCGGAGCGCGAAATGCGGAGGTGAGCGGGATGAACGCCCCAGAGCATAACACCACTGAGCACGTGGGCATGGGTGTGCCGTGCTGCCCGGAGCTGGTCGAGTGCGCAAACTGCGACGTGCTGGACATGCGTCGCCGGCTGGTGTTCCCGACCGGCCGGCGCGGCCCCAATGAGCAGCCGATCAGCGTCGAGGTGACGGTGCACACCCGGTTCACCCGCTGTTCGGGGCCGTTGACGCTGGGCCCGCCGATCTTCACCACGACCCTGCTGCCCGGAGAGAAGGTGCGCCTGGCCACGACCGACCGGCGCAGCCGGTTCAGCTTCGACAGCGAGAGCACTCTGTCCTACCGCAGCGAGCAGCTGTCCGAGGAGCAGTACCGGATGTCCGCGCTGCGGGCGGTGATGTCCGACGAGAACAGCACCGACAACGGCTCGTCCCGGAACACCGACCAGGGATCGTGGGACTTCCACGGTGACGCGTCCGGCTCGATCGGGTTCCTGTCGGCGAGCGCTGACGCGAACGCGCACGGAAGCCACAACGCGTCCTCCACCGCCGACTACCTCCGCCAACACCGGGCACACGCATCCCTGGCGGACAGCATGTCAGTGGAGGCGACCCGCAAGGCACACTCGGTTTCCGTCGGCGAGGTCGCCACCCGATCGCATCAGCAGGGCGAGTCGGAGGACCACTTCGAATCCTCCTCGCGGGAGTTCGCCAACCCCAACCAGTGCCATGCGCTGACGTTCCTGTTCTACCGGCTCGACAAGTGCGAGACGATCAAGTTCGAGCTGGTCGCCATCGAACGACGGGTGCTCGATCCGGCCGCGCCGACGCCGGTGCTCGCGAACCCGGTGCGTTCGGTCGGGCAGCTGGCGACCATCCCGCAGGAGGTGCCCGCGACCGCGAGCGCCCGGCTGGACATCGAGGAGCGCGGCCTGCGCAGCGAGGCGCTCTACGCGCAGGCCGGCACCGCCGGGCTGGCTAGGCTGCAGGTGGCCGGCGCCTTCAGCCCGGCGGTGACCCTGATCCAGCCCGGGACTCCGCTGTCGGCGGCGGAACGCAAGGCCGCGCTGGACGAGGTGGATGAAGCGCTGGTCGGGGAGGGGCTGCTCGACCCGGAAACCCGCGAGGTGTCCGACGGGGCCAAGGAGGAGATCGGCTTCGAGCGCGAGGCCACGCTGCCCACCGCCGGGGTGATCGTCAAGGGCTGCCTGGACGACTGCAACGTCTGCGAGGACGAGCTGCAACGCAAGATGCAGCTCGAACTCACGCGACAGGACCTGGAGAACAAGCTGCTCGCCCGGCAGATCGAGCTGCTGGACAAGGCGCAGGAGTACCGCTGCTGCCCGCCCGGTCCGGCCGCGCCGGACGGCGACGACGACTGACCCGCCGACCCGAGGCCGAGGAGCGACCATGGCCGATGATGAGGAGCTGCGCCAGGAGCTCGCCGATGCTGCCGCCGCGATCGGCGCGCTGGCCCGTGACGAGGACACCTTCCGGGCCGCGGTGGACGCGTTCCGCGCGGCCGACCGCGACTCGTTCCAGCGGCTGCTCGCCGAGCTGGAGATCGCCGGCCGATGCCGCCTCGTGTGCGAGTGGATCCGCAGCAAGGAGTGCGTCCTGCTGTGCCTGGAACTCGCAGGACCGCCCAGTGGGCCGGACGTGCCGGATCTGCGCCGGTTCGCCGAGACCGTCGTGCGGATCACGGGGGACGAGGAGCTGGTCGAGCGGCTGGCCGGCGCGGTCGCCGACCGCGATCCGGGCCGGTTCCGGCAGCTACTGGACGAGCTCGAGGCCTCGCCGCTGGCGCATCTGCTGTGCCGCTGGGTCTGCACGGTGCGGACCCGGCTGCTGTGCCGCGTGGTGTGCGGCCCGGTCGTCGCGGCGGTCGTGCCGCTCGAGGACGAGCTGGCCGCCGCCGGACGGGCGATCGGCACGCTGCTCGCCGACCGCGCCGCGTTCGCCGAGGTCGAAAAGGCGGTGCTGGCCGGCCGGTGCGATCCGGTGCGCGCCGCGCTCGCCCGTGCGAACCTGATCGACGACTGCCACCTGGTGTGCGAGTGGCTGTGCAGCTGGCGCTGCCTGCGCATCTGCCTGTTCATCGCCGAGCGGTTCCCGCTGGAGCGCGCCGACCTGGGCGAGGCCTTCGCGTTCGCCCGGGCCACCGCGCGGCTCGCCGACGACGCCGAGGCCCTGATCCGGCTGACCGCCGCCCTGGAGGCGGAGGACCCGGACGCGTTCGCGGACACCGTCACCAAGCTGGAGCTCGACCGCTTCGCGATCCAGCTGTGCCACTGGGTGTGCAGCCTGCGCTGCGAGCTGCTGTGCCGCTGCGTCTGCCCGCCGGTGCTGCAGCCGTGGTTCACTCAGGTCGGGCACTTCGACATCTACGCCGACATCGACCCCGGCACCGGCCTCACCAACAAGGGGCTGAACCTCGCGGGCCTCAGCCACCACGGCGGCCCGCACTTCGCCTTCACCGGCTGCCTGGAGCTACGCGGCTTCTGCCCGGCCACCTCACCGATCGACGGAACCGCGATGCGCTACCGGTTCCTGCTCGCCGACAGCAACCAGCCGCTCACGGGCAGCCGGGTCTGCCCGGTCGATGCGGGAACCCGGCGTATCCCGTGGCCGGCCAACGTGGGCGGCATCGCCCAGGGCGCCCAGGTGCTCACGTTCCAGACCATCAGCATTGAAGGCGCCGCCGTGCCCGACCCGCCGCCGCCGTCGCCCGGCGCCGCGTGGTTCCCGCCGCCGCCGCATGTCATCGCCCCCGACAGCAACGGATGGGTGACCGTCGACCCCGCGCACGTGGCAGGCGGCTTCACCACCCTGCTCGGCTTCAACAGCGCCGACGCGGTCCCCGGCGGCATTCCGCCCGCGCCGCCACCCGCACCTGGCAGCCCGGTCGCCAGCAGCGACCAGAGGAACGGCGTCGACCTGGGCCTCGTCTTCGAGGCCACCCGGGTCACCGGCCCCACCAGCCCGCCGGACTCGACGAATAGCCTGGCTAAGATCCACGTCAACAACTGGGCCGAGGTCAACCTGCTCGACATCGCCGAGTTCCACACCGGCGGCGGCACCCCGTGCACCGGCATCACCACCAGCCTGCACGTCGAATACACCACTGACCACGAGCAGATGCAGGCATGGGAGGCCGTCATCACCAGCGCCGCCCTCGGCGTACCGATCACGGTCGCTGGCGGTCCGGACGCGCTGCACCCGCGCGGCGACGCCGCCAGCCAGTCCGTCGCCACCGGCGGGTTCGCGCCGTGCTCCTACGTGGTCACGCTGTCCACCCGGGCCGGGCTCACAACCGGCCTCGACGACAACACCGGCCGCAGCCAGCAGAGAACCTTCTGCGTCCGGTAGGCCGGCCGACGCTGCCTAGGGAGCGTCCGACCGTCTGTGTAAGCGACCGTGGTGATTTCATGGGGTCGGGATTCGCCCGTCGAAGTAGATCGTGAACGCTTGCAGTGCCTGTTTCCACCCCGAGCTGCGGATCCCGGCGCCGGGACTGCGGAACTCCTCCAGATTCCGCACGGCCGGTAGAGGACGTTGAGGGCGGCGCGGAGTCCTGCCCGGCGGCGGGAAGGACGGCCCATCCAGGCACGCCCACGACCTCACCGGATAAGCTGCCCGGCACGCCTCCAGCAGCCAGAACAGCCCCTTGACCGCGACATCGAGGATGGTCTGGGGTGTCTCCTTGCTGGTCGCCAGGTGCAGGACGTGCGTCACGCCGTCGGTTGCCCGTTCGGCGGTCGCCCGCTGATCGATCGACCCGGTCATGACCTCTAGGCGCGGGCCCGCCTCCAGAATGCGGTTGTGGCACAGCGCCCGGACCGTGAACCCGGCGAAACGGTCCTCGCCGGATGCCAGCAGCCTGCCGATAAACGCCTGCCCGACCTTCCCGGCCGCGCCGGTAACCAGGATCTTCGGCACGTCTGCCACGACCAAATTATGAACGCGGTCGTGAGCCGTCTAGCCCAAGGAGCAGAGTCTCACTGGTGTCCACGACGGCTCATGCTGTGCTACCGCCGCATCCACTCACGCCCGGAGGCAGAAGCCGACGGATGCCTGGCTGTGGTTGTTGCCACCGCCGCTGTTGACGTTGGTGCGATCCCAGACGTGCAGGATAAGCGCGTACCCGCATGCATCCATGGGTCCGGTCGGTGGCGGCCCAGGGTTTGCTCCGGTGTCGAGCGTGTAGGTCGCATTCACCAGACCTGGGTCGCTCACCGTCCCGCCGTAGCGCACCGAGGCACCAGCCGCCGGGCTCGGGAGTACGCCGTGCGGGGGGTCGTTGGGCGGCCCACTCGGCTCAAGCTCGAACGAGAACCCCCCGAAGTGGTTATCTGTTGCCGAGAACGTACCGGTGAACGTCACCCCGGCCGTGAAGTCGGCGCACTGGGTTGCACCGCCCAAGTCGATAGTGAGTGATACGTCGGGCGCGGTGTTATCGACGAGCACGGTGACGACGTTGCTGTGCACGTCGTGCGCCGGGTTTCCGTCGGTGCTGAGGTCCATGCGCAGGTCGAACGCATGGCCGTCGTCACTGGCCGTCGAGAACCACACGCCGACGTGGTGCGCCTCGACGGCGTGGTTCGGCGAGTAGTCCTCGAAGGGGTAGTAGCCGAGCGGGTCTGCGTGCACCGTAGTCGGCGTCTGCTGCCAGCCCAGGACCGGGCTCCATGTGTCGATGGTGAGCGGCAGCCCGGCCGGCTCATTGTCGAGCGGCACATACTGTGTGTCCGGCGCGCCGGCAGGCTTACGCATGATGCGGTACAACAGCCCCGGCGAAGGGTTGGAGATGTGCCCGGCCAGCGTGATCCGGCCGCCGAATGGGCTGTCGGACGCCTGGAATCCTGTCTCGAAGGTGGTGCCGGTCGCCGTGCCGGTCGGCCCAATGTCCGACTCGCGGATGTCGCCCACCCTGGATAGGAACGGCACCTGGGTCCCGCCGACCGCGGGGCCGGGCGGCACCAGGACGATTGTCTCCTCGCGGTTGCCCCACACCGGGACGAAGTTCGGGTCGGGTGGGGGCTGCACCCCCCAGGATAGGATCGCGCGCACCCGCAGCGTGACCGGGCCCTCCTCACAGGGCTGGCGGAACGCGGTCAGGTCGACCGGCAGCACCACCGCGTACTTCACGCCGCCCGGCGGGATGCCCGGGAGGTCGTGCACGTTGACGGAGGTCGTGCCGACAAGGGTGAATCCGCCGCCTGCGTCGATGAAGAAGGCGACGTACTCGAAGCTGCCCGCCGAGCAGAGGCCGCCGGAGTACCCGCTGGCCAGCTTGACAGTGAGCGTCCCCGCCAGCGTGCTGTCGTTGGTGTCCAGCCCGACGCAGTCCAGCTCCTCGAAGGTTGTGTTGCCGTCGGTGTCGAGCAGGGCAGCGATGACCTCGGCGACGTCGAGGCCAAGATCGGCCAGCGGGCTGCCGAAGCCGGGTTTCGAGGTGGTCGCCTGGACCAACGCCGCCGGGGTGGCGAGCAGCTCGGCGATCAGAGGGTAGGCGAAGCGGTGACCTGGCACGCCGGCTTGGGCGTATGCCTGGTGCAGCTCGGCGAGAGGCACAGGCTTCGGCGGGGCGGTCGGCAGAAGCGCGTCAGCGTCCACGACAGGACCGAACTTGTCCGGGAGGGTGACGTCGATCTCCGAGAGCAGGTCGCCGAGCGGGAAGAATCTGCGCGGCGCCACCTGGACGTGGGCGTCCAGGACATTACCCCAGATTGGGGTGAAGCCGGGGTCGCCTGGCGGTGGCGGGTTGTTCCAGGACAGGATGCCGCGGACCAGCGGGAGGTTCTCAGTGAAACAGAAGAGCTGCGGCGGATCGATGACCAGCGTGACGTCGAACTCCAGAGGCTTGCTTCCAGGCACGTCGTACACCTGGGTGCTGACCATGCCCTGGTCCTGCCATGTCGCCCCGCCATCGAACGAAAGGAAGAAGCGAACGTACTCCGGCGTGCCGGCCGAGCAAATGTCGCCGCCGTACCCGGTGTCGCGCTTGACGTGGACCACGCCTTCGAGGCGGCGCAGCGTCGGCTCGTAGCCGATGCAGGTGAGTTGCTCGAACGACGTGTCAAGAGCGATCTCCAGCTGCGGCGGCAGCGGGCTGCCCGGCAGGTTGCCGAAGTAGTTGGGGTTGGCCAGCAGCAGCTGCTTGAACTGGCCACGCGCCCGGTCCACCGCAGGCCCGTGCTGTTCGGGCCGGGTGGGCGGCGCGGGCTCCTCCTTGGCCTCGAAGGCGCGCGGTAGGGCTACCTCAGCGCCGCTCTCATCGATATAGAGGACCGGCTTCTTGCCCATGGTCTCGTCCTCGGGCGCGTAAACGACCCGGATCGCCGCCTGGAACTCCATGAGGAAACCGAGCGCCGGGGAGTGCAGGATGCCGGCCTCGACCGACTCCACCTTCGCCCCGGCCAGCTCGGGCGGCGTGAACCCCTCGCGTGCCGCAGACGCCAGCTTGACGGCACGCGCGGCGACCTCCTGCGGGATCCGGGGCCAGTGCAGCTGGAGGAAGCCGACAGTCCTGAGCGCGGTGAGGCCCACCAGCACGTTCGAGGACCACACCGGCAAGCCCTCCACTTGCCGGGTCAGGCGGGCGAACCGCTTGCCTGCCTGCACCTCCTCGACCTCGACCACCCTGCCATCCTCGACCCGGCCAGCCTGCGTCTGCTCAGTGACGGCGGCCCGCCCCGCGATCTCCTCTGCCGGCAAGCCCAGCCGCTCGACTATGCGGACGGCCCGCTCGATCAGCTCGTCGTCGCCGCCTCTGAACACCCCGTCCGGCCGGTCGACGCCGAACCGCTCGTTCTGCGCGAAGAACGTGCGGCTGTCGAGCCGGGCGCTGAACAACGCCTGGGACGACCGGACGCCGGCGAGGTTCTGCTCGGCGCCGGCCCGGGAGTCGTCCCCGAACGACAGGCCGAGAACTTCCTCGCCGATCTGTGCCAGCCGGTCAGGGTCGAGTGCTTCTCCGCGGCCGTCGTCGTCGATTGACATGGCAGAACCCCCTTGTCGGGCCTGTCAGGCGCAGACCCACTTCCAGGCGAACCAGTTCGGGACCGGGTCCGGGCGGCCGTCGCTGACCCGCTCGTTCTCGCGGCGATCGATCGCATCCGCGCGGTCGACACCCGCTGCCAGCGCGACCGCGCAACAGCCGGACTGGACGTCGATGGTCCCCGCGGTCATCCAGGCATCCCCCACGGACAGCGTCGGCCAGAACCAGGACAGAGGGAACGGGACACCGGCGGTGTAGGCCGCGAACTGGCCGCCCCGGTCCGCGCTGTCAAGAGTGTCCGACGTGGACGTGCCCGAGTTCCCGACCGCCATATGCAAGCCGCGGAACACCGGGAACCATGAGTTCTGGATCGACACCAGATCCATCGGGCAACTGGCGTCGATGAAGGCGAACTGGAGATTCCCGGCGCCGTTCCCCCAGCGGCACTCGGTGCCAATGGTCACGAAATTCGGCTTGCCGAAGTTTCCACACACCACAAGGAAGTCCGGACTCGTCGCGGTCGGCGGGTCCTGGCAGCTACCGTGACCGGTGAAGAAGTAGATCTGAGGGACGTCGCTGCCGCCGTTCGGCTCGAGGTCTCCGTTGCCCGCGTCACGGAAATCGGAGCCCCAGACGTTCCCATCCTCCCACCGACTGAAGACGCTGTGACCGGCAAAATCATAGAAGAACCTGAAGTTGGCCGCCTCCGGGATCGTCAGCGGCAGATCCGGACCGCCACAACCGCCGGCGACATACGTCTTCACCGCGCCCGTCGAATACCGCACGGCTCACCCCCACCCTCGGCACAACGCTAGACAGCACGCGTCTCGGCATTGCGACCAACAAGCATAGATTTCCCCAATAGTCAGCATCAGTTGGTGCGGCCACGATTGTCAACCCCTGCCGATCACACCGATGGGCCCCGACACAACCGACCCGGCATGAGAGTACGAGTGGTTCAGTGGAATCTATGTGGGCTGCGGGAAGAAGGTGGACGATCATTTGCCCCAGGACCTGGTGACAGGCGGGGCGTGGTGTCCGGACACGCGTTCCAGTGCGGTGAGAACGGAGCCTCGTTTCCTTTCCGCGCTGTACCCCTCAAATTAGCTTGATCTGACTAAAAGGCAAGGCAATTGTGGCCCTAACGGTCAAAGTATCGCGAAGCACCATACGGCAGGTATAACCGTTCGTCGAAGCTGGGCGGAGAGTGGGGGCATGCCAGGGCCGGGGATTCATATCAGCGTGATGCGTCACGTGGCCAAGGCCATGGCCGACGCCGGTTACCAGCCTCAGGGGCAGCGAGCGGGTTGACCCCAGGTGGACGGGAGCTAGCACCACCGGCCTTAGCCGGATCAAGCGCCAGCATGACAACTTCGCGGCTCTCGGGGCGATCAGGTCGGACATTTTCTTCTTTCTCCCCAACTTCCGTGACGAGGACGGGATCCCGTCTTGAGTGTCCTCATCACCGTGTTGGACTTCCTGGAGGGCCTGTACGACGCGCTTAATCCCTACATCTCGAAGTGGGAGCACTATGTTGAAGAAGCTAACCTAGCCCGCAGCATCATGGACGCCGACGACGGCTCTCCACCGGTCGTTCATCTTTCTTACACGCTCGCCAGATTTGACAAGATGACATATCAGCCCCGGGAGCCGATCCGCCGCGGTTATCATCCTGGGTCTTGACTACGCAACCGCCTCGTTGACGAGCTGCGCAAGCAAAAAATCGATCCACACGCTGTGTTCGAAGGTCTATGGCTCTAGGCATAACTCATGGATCGGCCAAGGCGGCCTTCTCTGCCGATACAATCGCAGCAGCTGGCTCCGAGGGCACGTTCTGACGCCCTAGTAACGAATGATCTGCGCCCTCCCTGCCATCCGGTCACACCCTCAGCCGGAGCGAGGAGTCGATCGGCGCGGCCGGCCACGAACGA
>Ga0306924_10009063_pt1 | contig 10078 bp, 12 predicted proteins | sample sta12Can44000111_FD_203756 | JGI IMG/M metagenome (GOLD analysis project Ga0306924, IMG submission 203756) | Lab enrichment of tropical soil microbial communities from Luquillo Experimental Forest, Puerto Rico - statanox.12C.anox.44.000.111 (v2)... | ecosystem: Environmental > Terrestrial >... | reverse complement strand
AACTGCGTTGCAGCCGGAGGGGGCTCGGAGGTCTGTTGGAGGTCTCGTGGGAGAGTGGACACTCTTCTCGCCGTATTGCAGCCACTGAGCAGGTCCCGGACGGTCACCTTCCATCCTGCCACCTGCAAGAGTAGCGTCAGTTCCGCGATCAGTATCGAATGCCCGCCATGATCGGCGAAGACGTCGTCCCATCCAAGCGCGGTGTTTTCGAACACCTCTCTACAGATCGCCAATACCTCATCAGTTCAGAGGCCGGTTCTGCGTCCGCATCGATGTCGGGGGGTATGCCCGCTCCTGGCTCTTCCACCTGGGTGCGTTTCGGCGAGCCACCAGAGATCTCCTCCGCCTGCGAGGCGGCGTTGCACCGTAGCTGAGAGAGATCGGGCAGGCACGTCCGGTCGATCTTCCCGGACACCGGATTCAAGACGAACTCCTCGACCAGGAAGATCCTCGTCGGGACCGACGGCGCGGGAAGCCGTCTCGCCAGGCTCTCCGTGACGCGGGCGGCCCACTCCGGCGGTGCTGGAGCGACGACTGGGATCTCACCTTCGCAGAGCGATGGCGCAACGACGAAGGCGACGAGCTCCTGGTTCTGGTAGTCCAGCACCGCCGCCTCGATCTCCCTGAACTGTGTCTGAAGAATGTCCTCAACAGCCTGTGCCTCGACGCGGTGCCCGCGCACTTTGAGCTGCGCGTCGATTCGGCCGAGAAAGTGCACGCGCTGCGATTGGATGTCGATTCTGCATTTGTCCCCGGTGCGGTAGAGGCGGCCGAACTGAGGGTGCGTGATGAATTTGTGGGCGGTTTGCTCCGGCAAGTTGCGATATCCGCGCGCCACGTGCACCCCTCCGATGCAGAGCTCTCCGACCTCCCCGTGAGGAAGCGGGCGGAGTTGGCCGGGCTCGAGGATGACATAAGTGACGTTGGGGAAGGGGGAGCCGATGGTGACGGGCTCCCCCGGCCGCAAGCTCTGGCGGCTCGTATCGGTACTCGCTTCGGTGGGTCCGTAGGTGTTGATGATCTGCCGTCTGCCACGGGTCCAGGGCTCCACAAGAGCGGGGGGAAAGGCTTCGCCTGCCGGAACGACGTAGCGGCATATTGGGTAGGGGAGATCCAGCTCGGGGGTCTCTGTGAGGGTGGTCAGCAGCGCGGGCGGACAGAAGAGCACAGTGACCTCGGCCTCACGGAGGACTGAGACGAGATCCGGGCCGGAACGCATCTGCTCCTTGGTCAGCAGGACCACAGCACAACCCGACACCCAGGCGCTGTACATCTCGGAGATGCTGCCGTCGTATCCCAGTGACGACGTGAGCGATGTGGCGTCCATTCCCGGAACGAGACCGAAATAGTCCGCGTAGCTCAAGGCGAGGTTCACGTAGCCGGCGTGCGGGCACTCCACCCCCTTGGGCATCCCGGTGGTTCCGCTCGTGTAGAAGATACTAGCGAGGCGCTCTCTTGGGTCATCCAGCCATGGTGGCGGCACGCTGCGACGTTTCGTCTCGGGCAGACCCAGCACATCGATCGTCGGCAGGCCGCGGAAGCCGTCTTGCCCGCGCGTGAGGACGACCACTGGCTGAGCGTCCTTCAGCATGTGGGTGATCAGGTCGTCCGGCAAGGTAGCGTCGAGGAACATCACGGTGCCACCAGCCTTAAGGATGCCGAGGTGGGAGGCCACAATCTGCGAGCTGTCCTGCGACATGGCCACCGCTACCACTTGATCCGGGCCTGTGAGGAAGGAAGAAACGGCCGCGGCAACGATTTCTGCCCGGGCATCGAGTTCAGCGAATGTCAGGGACTCTCCGGTGTGGGGGATCTGCAGGGCCGTGAGATCGGGGAACCTCGTGGCGGAGCGGCTGAAGACCTCGGTGAGCCACTGGACACCCTTCTGGTGCGGTACATTGACCACGCGGTTGTCGCCAAAGACATCCGTCAGCCTGTACGGACAGGTGTCCTCCTGCTCAACCGCCCTTTACGGGCCACCCAGAGGTAGCGCCGCCACGCCACGAACGTCAGACCAAAAAAGACCACGCAGAGGGCTGCCAGAGTAGGGCTTGTCATAACTTGGCCTAAGACAGTCGTCAATCCGGGTCTTCGCTTCGAACGGATCGTCTCTCTGTGGTTCGGTACCGAGACTCCAGGGTGCTCAGTCGAAGTATCGCTGCAGCGTTCCTCTTCTGCGCATGTCCAGCGTCACGCAATGGAATCCACCGCCCAACATCTTGGAGTGCCGGAGCTTAAGAGGGATACATACAACGACGCCGCGCCAGATCGCGTCGCGCATCATGTTAGAAGTAAGCTTCAATTCGCCACGACGTCAGAGGTTCGTAACGTAGCAACGAAACCATCCGGAACTGACTACCTATTTCTCTTCGATATTGTCCGCTTGCCAGATCGCGCTGCTTGGACAGTCGAATGGGCCCTCTTCGTCTAGTTTGACCTCCCATTTCGCGACCGGAGAATCATCAGTGAAGGTATCCCAACCCTTGCCCCAAGCCGTGAACGAAGGCGTGGTCATCACGAAACTGAAATCGTTCAGACCCATGTCGGTGACGGCCACTGGGAACCACGCCTGGACCTTGACTCCCTCACTGCCAGCCATCGCCTTCCTTGCCTTGAGCAAGGCCTGGAGAGATGCTTCCACCTGCACTTCGGTCGCGTGCTCTCTCATGTGGCAGTGGTAGATGTGCACGACCTCGTACGAATTGGTCTTCTGCGAAGTGGCCTGCTGCGAATTCGCCCGAGCGACCCGATAGGCCACAGACGCGAGGACGATCAGCATCACGAGGAGGAGCAGATAACGCACCACATTCTTCATAGTGACCTCCCATTATTTTAGTGGCTCAACCGCGACAAAGACGCCACCTGCAACTTGGACGGGACAGGGTGCATCACACCCATACTTGAAATTGCACAGCGACGTGCGATCGGAAAGATAGCATCGATGGTCCAGTCTAGTCAATGACGGGCGAATCGGTTTTCGACACCAAGGATCACAACGGAGGTTTTTTCTACAGCTGGCCCGAACTCACATATTCGCCCCACCGACGAGAAATGCCGATTGTCTGGGTCACTTTCCGAAATGTTGAGCCGATTTTACCGAGCCACCAGAATGGGGTCAACGGGAGGGTAGGCCTTTGCCCTTGTCATTGACCCGCACCAAGGTCCTTCACTCTCTAGGTCCCGATTAACGGGGTGGATTCGACCGTCTGAGCCGACATGCGAAATCGTAAGCTTGGTGTTCTAGCCGCCAAGTTACCGCGTTCGCGACCAGGAGCTATTCGAGGTCAGGGCGTCAGAGTCGCTCAATGGCTCAAGGGTTCCAGGGGATGCAGCGGTAGTGGGGGAGAGTTCGCGCGACGAAATTAGCCGCTAGCACTAGACGAAGAAAGACCGATACTTTGCCTCGGGAATTTTTCAACTGCTCTATTGCATCAGATGTTGGAGTGCCTCTTCGCGCGCCGTTTCGAAATACTGAGTCGCGGTTTTCGCTTGCGACAGTATCACATCCGTAAATTTCTTTTGTCGTTCTGCGGAAAAGACTACGGAGTTGAACAACTCGGCTCCCATTTTGAAATTGTCGTTCCCCTCGGCACCTGCAAGCGTCGCGATACGGCGGGCATTGTACATTTGCACAATTTGCGGAGGATACCCGACACCTGTATCGATCGGCGGGAATACATATCTCACCGGTGCGTAGCCACCTTTGAGAAACTCGCAGCTTGCGGCGACCGTCTGGCTCCCTGCAGGAACCTCCAGCACGATCGTATCTGACGGACGCGCCACCTGCTGGTACGGCTCAGCAGTCACCACGATCGCGAAGCTCCGCACAGCAGATTTCGTATTCAACTCGAACCGGTTCCCTTTGGCTTCCATTGCTCCCAATTTGAATGTCTTTCCCGCTGGCGTAATAGCCCACACCAAGTAGGTCTCAAACTGGGCTCCGAAGCTGCCCGGTGCGCCCAATCCAATCGCTTGCGCTTCGACCGTGACCTCCACATCTCCCATTTTCAGTTTAGCCTGCCCGCTTGCGTTCGGCGCTAGTTCCGTCCCCTTGAGTGTCGTTGCGACAGACCCACGAGCCGGCGGATTGATGACGCTCACAGTCTTTTTCACAAGTTGCGGTTGAAATTTAAGCTTCTGTTCCACGGTCGCGCTCCCAGATTGTTGCGCCTGTAGAACACAAACGCCTGCCCAAAACAAACTCAGCAGGAAACCGATTGCAATCATGTGTTGGACTGAATTATTCATTTCAGCTCACCATATCGCGGCATGCGCGCCCACCATTGGGGTTTTCATAGCTCGGTCTCGGCCGTTCCACAGCGAGAGCGCGAAACAAAGGATCTGGTGATCGTCGGAAATTCCTGCCAGTCCATCTTCCCCCCATCGATAGGCTCGCGACCTCGCCTGGTCATGTGTGAAGTAGTTCCAGGCGTTTCCGTCGTGGCTATAGTCTTCCCGAACCGTGCCCCACTGGCGTTCACTGAGATACGGCCCCCACTTCTTCCAGGGAATTTTCTTCTCGCGGGCGTCGTTCAACCGGCGCTGCTCGTTCGTTTCCATGTATGCAATCCCAGGCTTCTGAGGGGGTGTCATGGGATCTCTCCTTTCGTGTTCCTAAACTTGATTCGTCAGTGGACCTCGCGGGCCCGCCCAGTGGGCGGTGCTACGTCTTGTCACTACGCAGGCATTGAAAGAAGTGATAGTTCCACGGGCCGAGTTCCACGTACAGACCCGGCGAAAGCATATCATTTCCGTTCCGCTCGTAGTTTGCGCACGGTGGCAGATCAATTAGGTTCCAGGTTGCACCTTCAGCACCAGGCCACCCGACTTGAACATTCGCCTGCGCGGGAGCGTCGCTGAGATTGACAACGATCACAGTGTCGCCTGATCTGGTTGATCCTGCATCAGGGACTTCATTACGAAGAACGGGGCCCAGCCGTCACCAAACAATCCAAGCAAAAGCGCACTGCGAGAATGATCCGCCAGCTCCGAAGCCTCGGTTATCGGATCGAGTCGCCTAATCCTCAACCCAGCCAAGCACAAGCGCAGTGATTTTCGAGCCGACATAGCGCTCGTCCTCTTTGACCCAGTTCCAGGCCACCAAGTTCTGAAAACTGGGGTTATCTGGCGAACCCGTTCGGGTGCACAAACTCCACTTGCCTTCCCGAAACACGGGCCGTTTGAGGACTCGCAGGAGCCCCCCATAGAACTCGGATAGTGCACAATCCGTGGGCTCATCCGGCCGCCGTCCCAGGAACACTGGCACCCTCACTCTGCGCCCTTCAAATTGCCCTTCATGAAATAACTTCGTTCCGGGCAGCGTTCACACACGCCGTCAAAGCCCAGTTTTGCGACGCGATCCCACTCTGCCGCGGGCACAGAACGTAATTCCACTCTCCTGCCGTAGCTTGCGCTAAGTTTAGCCAACCAGACCCACGTATTGATCTCATACAGCGTCGGAAATTGTGGCCACCTTGCCATCAGGACTCCTCTGCCGCCAGTCGCTTGGTACAGTAAGGTCGGTTCAGTAAATGCCGATATGACAGTCGTCACAAGGCAGAAAACCGCGCCCGAATTTTACGGGAAGTTCCAAGTTGGCGTTCTTCCTCGCGCACCTTAGCTTAGATTTTTCCTCGTTCGCAACGAGGTTATAGCACCCACCATCAAGTTTGAAATTCCAATTAGGCAGGTTGCGCACCCCCGCAACCAATTTAGGAATGAACAAAGGCTGAATCCGGCCTGTTCTAGCCCGATCTTATTGCGAGCTAGGCTGCCAGCTTGGCAGAGAACCGGATTGTGGGCTGCAACGAACAATTCTGGCGCCGGACTCGAACTGGCTGGCCCAAGCGAAATTGGGAATCGGAAACACCTACTCAAAAATGAGCCGAGCGCGCTCACAGGTCAAAGCGTAACTCTTGTGCGGAAGGCTTGGAACATCTCGCCAGCGTATGGAACATCGTTGGAACAAAACCCTCGTTTTTAGGGGTGTTTTTCAGTGCCTTCCAGAGGTAAAGGCAATCGAATCATCAGCATTTATGGAGCGGGCGATGGGTTGCAGCGAAGCTAGTTGGCGTTTCTAGCAGGTGAAAGTCCTGCCGGGGGAACTTGCCCAGTTGCCCCTGTAGTTATATCCGGCGGCGGAGCGGGTGACCAATCCGTCGGAAGCCCGGACGTAAAAGTCCTCGTCGGCTGGGGGAAAACGTGGTCGGCTCCGACAGGAGGGCAAGCAAATCGACAGGTCGTAACGCAAGTGAACGGTAGTGAAGCCCCGAAATCGCTCCCTCACGAGAATCGGAGTGTGAGGATATCGGAAGTGCCGAGACCCTCTCATCGGGTCGAAGGCCAGCGTCCTTGGCGAAGGAACTGGGTATAGGCAGCCGAGGAACTCCCGGGGTCTCAGACGGCGACATGTCGATAAAGAATAGCCAACGAAAGCTCGGAACCACTCGCCGGTCGCCTAGGCGTCGCAGTCGGGACGCACAGCGAGGGCACCTCGTATAAGCCGCGTCGGTGAAATCGGGGTGTGCTGGCGAGTGGGGCGCATGGGGCCGAATAAGTGATGATGGACCGGGACACTATAACCCGGACCGGAGCGAGGGCCCCTGGGGTAAAGCAGGCAAACTGCTTGCACGGTGGTGCATCAGCGCACTGCGTTCCCGGACTCAGAACCGGGATAAGACGTTATAGGCAGCGGGGTGCACGAAGGACGGACGCAGACCGCGTGATGCGAAGAACTCGCAGTCGCCGGGCAGGCCCCGTCTGCTAATGCCGGCCTTCCAGCCGGACTGGAGAAAATCCGCTGTCCGGAATGATAGGGGGGACGATGGAAACGTCAGCATCATTCGAAGCCTGGTCCGCGCCATCCTCCTACCCGGCAATCGAACCCACGTCCGAAATTTGGGTTCATGCCGCCACCCCGCGAGCGAGACTATACCGAAATGGCAGAACCAGGGTGGCGGCTTCGGTGCATTGCAGGCCCCCGCAACTATTTTGTTTTTGGTGAAGCCGGCGCTTCAGGGCGTTTGGGCTCTCGGCTTTGCCCTACCACCCTGCGGTTTTCAGGTCGCACGATCCCTGACGGTTCGCGAACGGCATTGGTTGCAGCTTGACTCCAATTTGACTCCAATTGGAACTGGGCGGAAGCGGGAACGTCATCATTCGCCGAGGCTTAGAAGTTGGAAGTTTGGATTCGACTTCCACACGCCTCCGCCAACTTTCTTGCTATCAACGACTTGCTGATTGCTCTGTTCCGTTAACCGGAATTGTTCCAATTGAAGCCACTTCCACCGCATCGCGCTGACTCTGCGGGATTACGTGCGCGTAAATCGTGAGAGTGGTTCGCACGTCGGCGTGGCGCATCTGCTTCTGAAGAACCGGAATCGGGGTGTTCTTATCGGCGAGTTCCGTTGCCAGCCCATGTCTGAATGCGTGCAGCCCAGCGTATTTCGTTGGGATGCCCAACTTCCTCAGCAGAGGTTTCAGGCCGTACTTGACGACGTTGTCTCTCCACATCGGGTGGGTGCGCTTGCGATTGGGAAAGAGCAGTCGCTTCGGATTCTCACGCCAAGCTGTCTCCAAATAGTTTTGCAGCACGCTCGCCAACACCGATGCCATCGGAAGCAGAGCGGCTGACATCTCCGTCTTGGTCTGTCCGATTTTTCGGTTGTTATCGTCGGCGCTTTTGTCCACGGCGATTACTCGACTGACGAAGTTCAGGTCCTCCACTGTCAAGGCGAGAATCTCGCCAGCCCGGAGACCCGTGCACCACGCCAACGTAAACATCGTCCGGTATGGCTCTTTGGAAAGGCCGATGATCTTCCCCGCCTGTTCCTTCGTGAAATACGGACGCTGCGCCGCCCTGCCAACTCTGCCCAGTTCCAAGTCCTTCAATGAGACAATGACCGCTCGAACACTGTGCTTCGAGGCGTACTTCTGAACTCCGGAGATGGTTGTCAGAACTTGGACAACCGTCTTCCGAGACACCTTACGGCGCAATTCGGTTGCGAACTGTTGAAGCACAGGGATCGTCAAGCTATGGGGGGCTTCCTTTCCGAACCGAGGGAGTATGTGTTGCCGGAAATGACTCTCTCGCTGCCGTACCGTCGAGGGAGACAAGTGCGGTGCCACATCCTTGCGCCATCGGTTCACCATGTCCTCGAACGTTTGGCCTGTTCTCGCCGGGGCGATCCAGCCACGTTTGAGGTTAACAGCCTGCATGAAATCGGAGTGTTCCTTCCATGCTGACCTTTCAGAGATGGCGTCTTTGCCGATGCGTCCAAGCGTATGACGTGCCCGACGTGATTCCGTCGAACCGTCAGGCTGGACGACATCTTCGTAGTAGAGCGTGTACGCTACTCCGTTCACTATCTCGAATCTGCCTTTCTGAAACCGTCGCTTTGCCACAGGACCTCTTTTCTTTGGTCCCGATGATTGCGGCGGCGTTGCGACAGCAAGACTATCATTCCTAGGCTGCGGAGGCGAGGCACCTTGCTCATAGTACGATTCAGCGAGGATGGCGTGTCTCGGATCCGCAGTCGTTTTGGAATCTCTGCCGGTTAATACGGTCATGTCGTCTGTTTCGGAGGTTCGACCGATGTGAGCTTTTCCATCTCGCTACATGCTCCATTGAAGACGCTGGCCACTGCTTGGCGTGAGCCATGTCGTCGGTCGGACGCTGGGTCCTCACGCATACCGAATTGGAGACGGCGGTGCATGGGTTTCTATTTGAGTTCTAGTTGGAACGACTCTCCTTTCGTGGTTGGTTCGGAAGTTTTCGCGTGTTGGCCCGCGAGCCAAGACTGGTAGTCCTTATCTTTGTTGCAGACAAGTTTCAGCGCCTCGCTAACGACGTAGGACGGTGAGCCATCAAGAAACTCAGCGTACTTTGTAAGCCTCATCCTTGCTTCGTCATCGAGCCGCAACTGGACAACTGTGGTTTTCGGTTGTTTGGGTGGTGCTTTCAAAACTGGCATCGAGCTTGTCTCCTCTCTGAATTTGAGATTCGTTCTTCTCCGTATTCCGAATTGCTTACTTCTTTGTATGCACGCGGCCAAACAACGGCCACCGTTTCTCGGTGACGAGGCGGGAGCGACCCCCGGGGTCCAAAGACGCACCGTGCGTCGCTGGGTGGGGTCGCTCCCGCCTCAGGCAAGTTCTGGGCCGCGTGCAATTTCGTCCTTCGGGATCGTTGATCTGAATGATCTTCCTTATGTTGCGCTCGACCCAGGATGAAGTGGACGGTGAAGTTGCGCGGGGTGAAGTTGGGGGGTGAAGCCCACTTCACCGGAACCGAGACCGTGCGGGCCAGAAGCGCGGCTGCTTCGTGCCTGGCGAAGTACACGCGCGCGCGACTATACGAGCCGAACGTCGTGAGGACCAGACGAGGTCCGAAGGTGCAGAAGGCATTGCTTACGGTCTTCACTCTGGAGCACCCTTCTCCTGAGATCTGGCGATGGTCTGCAGGGACATCCGCGGGCAAAACACTGGGCTGGAACGACCCCACGGGTCATTTGGCCAAGGAGTCGGCCAAAGAAAGGGGTCGTTCCAGTCCAGTTCGGTGTTTTGCCTGCGTCCAAATTCTTCGTCGCGCACCGCGCATCCTCTAGCTCTTCACAACCTTCGCGTCACCGTGAGGTGACGCGAGGCGTGCCGGACACAGTGAACCGTGTCTTTCACGCACCCGTCACCGTGGCCAGCATCTCCGGTCGAACGGAGCGGTCTCCGCGAACCAAATACGTTTCAAAAAAGATGGCGGCCTTGGCCTTCCGCTCGGAGATTTGCGCTCGCAATTCCGACTCAGCAAGCTCGCCGGCGCGCCATGATTTGTAAAGGCGCTCGATGTTGTCAGTCCGAAAGCGTTCTCGTGCGTCCTTGAGGAACTCAAGATCCTCCGTGACCGGAATGATGTATTCGTGGTTGTCCCACTTCCTGCGGATCCGGAAATACCGAAGGATTTCGCCCGATACATCAGGTTCCAGTGGTCGCCTGACGATGGACTGGAAACGCTCCGCGATTCCATGAAAATAGGCTTCCTGCGTTGCGATATATAGAAACCGGAGACCACTAAGTTGCCGAAAGA
>Ga0306924_10009062_pt1 | contig 10079 bp, 11 predicted proteins | sample sta12Can44000111_FD_203756 | JGI IMG/M metagenome (GOLD analysis project Ga0306924, IMG submission 203756) | Lab enrichment of tropical soil microbial communities from Luquillo Experimental Forest, Puerto Rico - statanox.12C.anox.44.000.111 (v2)... | ecosystem: Environmental > Terrestrial >... | reverse complement strand
GCCCGCTGATGGTTTCACCTTTCTCGGTGAGCGCGGTCTGCTTGTTGATGTTGTTTGAATCAGAATGCAGGTCATCGATGCTCTTGGCCACCACCACGCCCTTGACATTCTGCCACGGCCCCTTGCCGATGCGCTCGCGGGCATTGACGCCGGCGGTGCCGCCGGGCTCGGTCGTGCTCAGGTAGGCGCGCCAGTTGGTGAGCGTCGAGCCGGCTGCCTGCGCCAGCGCCTGGCAATGGGCATCCGCCCCGGCGAGCCCGCCGAGATCAGCGCCATTGCCCTTTCCCACACTGCTCACAAAGAAGGTCATGCTGGCTTGCTGCGCCTCGACCGTGTCTGTCGACAGCAGTCCGCTCGCCGTAACCGCTGCCAACAGCGGAAGCCATATCCTGGTGCTCATGCGATTCCTCACGCGTTGATCGGCGCCGTGCTCTTACGCGACGCCCGCCTTGTTTAACATGTGAGGAATGGCGCCGGAAAGCCGATGCGGCGAGGAGGACTACGCCGCGCGTGGCTCGCCAAGCTTCTGCTCCAAGCGCCAGCCGAGCATGTCGAGGCGATCCTGGCCCCAGAACATCTCGTCATCAAAGACATAGGTGGGCGCTCCAAAAACGCCGCGCGCAATCGCTTCCTCGGTGTTGGTCTGATATTCCGCCTGCACGGCAGCGCCGTCGGTTGCTTTCAGAAGCGCCGCTCCGTCCATGCCGTTCTCGTTCGCGATCGCGGTCAAGGTGGGATGATCGGCAATATTGCGCTCCTCCACCCACACCGCGCGCAGGAGAGCGTAGCTGAGCTTCTCCCAGTCCAGACCTTGCTGCGTCGCTGCGATCACGAGATAGCAGGCGCGCCGATCCGCAACCGGATGATACGCCGGCTCCAGGTTGCACGGAATGCCGAGACGCTCCCGCCAGCGCCGCAGTTCCTGATGCCGGTAGGCCTGACGCTGCCGGGCACGCTGCTTGAGCGGCAGTCCACCCGACACCGACCACACGTTGAGCAGGTCCATCGGCTTGTGCCTCACCTTGAGATCGAAACGCCGCGCCAGATCGAGGAAGCGCAGATGGCCGAGGTAGGTCCAGGGCGACGACATGGAATCGTAATAGTCGATCGATTTGTCCGTCATGGCATGGTTTCCACAGCGCCCGGCGCAACACCGAGATAGGCCTCACGCACCAATGGATCATTGCGGAGCTCCTGCGACGGGCCGTGGCGCACGATGCGGCCGGAATCCATCACGAAACACTCCTGCGAGAGGTCGAGCGCGGTAACCACGTCCTGCTCGACGAGCAGAACGGAGAGTCCACTCGCATTGATTTTCAGAAGGGCGTCTCCAAGCTCCTCCACCACGCGTGGCGCAAGCCCGAGCGATAGCTCGTCGATCATCAGCAGCCGTGGTGCGGCCATCAACCCGCGCGCAATGGCACACATCTGCTGCTCGCCGCCGGACAAGGTAGAGGCGTCCTGGAAACGCCGTTCATGGAGGCGGGGGAACAACTCGAACACGAAATCGAGATCGCGGCGAATATTCCGATCGCGGCGATGATAGGAGCCCATGAGCAGATTGTCGCGCACATTCATTCCCGCGAACAAGCGGCGGCCTTCCGGTACATGAATGACACCAAGGCCGACAATCCGATCCGGAGTCAGCACCGACAATTCGGCGCCTGAAAACTCTATCCGGCCCGCGGTCGGAGACAGCAACCCCGATATGGTGCGCAACAAAGTGCTTTTGCCGGCGCCGTTTGAGCCGATGAGGCAGGCGATCCGGCCCGGCTCGATTAAGAGGTCCACGCCCCAGAGGACCTGCACGTCGCCATAGCCGCCGGCGAGCTTCTCGATGCGAAGCAGGCTCATGCCGAGGCGGCCTGGTGTTGGGCGGCAAACTTTGACCCGAGATAGGCTTCGATGACGCGAGGATCGCGCATGACCTGCTCGGGCGGATCATCGGCAATGAGCTCGCCATGATGGAGCACGACCACGCGCGTGGTCGTCTTAATCACCACTTTCATCATGTGCTCTATCAGGAGGATGGTGACGCCGCGCCCCGCAATGGCATGGATCAACTCCAGCGCAGCATCCACCTCAGCGGTGTTGAGCCCCGCATTGACCTCATCGAGCAGCAACAGCCGTGGATCGGTGGCGAGACTCTTGGCGAGCTCCAGGCGCTTGCGATTGGCGAGGGTGAGCGCGTTGGCTGGCCGGCCGGCAAACGCAGCAAGGCCGGTGAATCGCAGATGCTCCATCGCCCGCTCTCTCGCCGCACGGATGCTTGCCACGCCGCCTGCGAACAGCGCACCACCTGCAACATTGTCCAGAACCGTCATCTGCGGGAACGGCTGCACAACCTGGAACGTTCGCGCGATTCCCCGGCACGCAATCCGGTTTGCAGGCAAACGGTCGATCCGCTCGCCGCGGTAGCGAATTTCGCCCGCACTCGGCCGCATGATGCCAGTGATCAAATTCACCAATGTCGTCTTGCCGGCGCCGTTGGGACCGATCAAACCGACGACCTCGCCCGCATGAAGCTTGAGCGACAGGTTGTTCACGGCCAGCAGGCCGCCGAAGCGCCGCGAGACTCGTTCCAGCTCCAGTAGCATCGTCATGGCACCGCTCCGCGCTGCGATCTGCGCCATGTCGCAAGCAAAGCCGTCCAGTTGAAACCCAGTATGCCCATGGGCAGGAACAGAACCAGGCAGACGACGATGATGCCGAGCAGTCCGGCATGAAACTGCAGCAAATTACGCCATACCAATTCTTCCATAAGCAGAAACAGACAGGCGCCATAGACCGGGCCGAGCACGGTGCCGACGCCGCCGAGCAGTGACATCACAATGGGCTTGACGGACAACAGCACGTCATAGACGTCGATGGGATCGATGTAATTCACCCATGACGCATAGATGCCCCCGCACAATCCGGGAAACAGCGCAGACAGCGCAAAGGCCATGGCCTTGTAGCGGCGGGTGTTGATGCCGAGCACGATGGCGGCATCCTCGTTCTGCGCAATGCAACGCAAGCCGAAGCCCAACCGGCTGCGGTCGATCGTGATCGTGGTTGCGAGCGCTGCCGCCGCGATGATCAACATGGCGTAGTAGTAGAGTCGTGCCTGGCCGGTGATGTCCAGCGCCAGCACCGGCAGATTGAGACCCATTCCACCGCCGGTGAGATCGGTCGCCGAGTTCGTGATCTCGCTCAGCACCTCAGCTATCACCAGGCTGGCAATCGCGAAATAGTGCCCGCGCAAATGCAATATCGCGCGCCCAAGCGCCGCTGCAAACAGTGCCGGCAGGATGCCCGCCACGATCCAGGCCGACACCATTGCCGCGCCTTTCGCCTGCATGACAGCGCCGCTATAAGCGCCTAGTCCGAAGAACGCCGCGGTTGCGAAGGAAGGATATCCGGCAAAGCCGCCGATGAAATTCCAACCCAGCGCCAAGCCGCTGTACATCAGCATGATCGTCGCGAGGCGCAACAGGTAGTTGTCGGCAAGAACGGGCAGCATCAGCAAGAGCGTGGCGACCGCGATCGCGGGCAGAGCGAGCCGGCTCACTGGAAACCTCGCCGGCCCATGATCCCGGTCGGGCGAAACATCAGCAGCAATATGAGAAGCGCGAAGGAAACCGTGATCGTATTCTCGGGTCCGAACGCCAGCGCCGCGAAGCTTTCAATGACGCCAAGGGTCACGCCGCCTGCGACCACGCCCGGCACACTGCCCAGACCGCCGAGCACGCAGATGACGAACGCCTTTCCTAAAAGCGCATTGGCCGATTCCGGTGAGATCGGGAAGATGACGCTGAACAGGCTGCCGGCCGCGCCCGCCATTGCCGCGCCCAGACCAAACGTGATGGCATAGATGCGCTCGCGCTTCACCCCCATCAACAGGGCCGCATCGCGATCCATGCGGACCGCAATGATCGCGCGACCCAGGCGCGATGCGCGCAGGAGAAGATACAAGAGTCCGACCAGGATAAGCGCAAATGCCATGCTGATGAGACGATCGGTCGGGACAATCACGCCGCCCAGATCAATCGAGCCAAGCGGTGGCGAAAGTACGACTTTGCGGAAATCGGCTCTAAAGGCCAGAATCATCAGATTATAGAGAAGAAGATTGAGCCCAAAGGTCAGCGTCAGCGTGATCAGCACGGGGCTCGCCATCACGCGGTTGATGATCGCAAGCTGCGTGACGTAGCCCAGGCAGAACAACAGCGCCGCCGCCACCGGGGCGAACAGGAATGGATTGACGTGAAAGTACTGGTGGGCAAAGAACGCCGTGTAGGATCCCAGAATGATCAGGGATCCGTGCAGCAGATTGATGATGTTGAGAACGCCCCAGACCAGCGAGAAACCGACACCGATGCAGCTGTAGAGGCCGCCGAGCACCAGCCCATTCACCAGTACCTGGATGTACAGCAAGCCGGCCCCTGCTCAGGCGTCAGTTCGCCGCAACCGGCGCCAGCTCGGCCTGCTTGATGGCGTCGGGATAGATCACCACGACCCGCCGGCTCTGGATCTGGAAGACCGGCGGCGTGTAGGAATTCGCCTCTCCATCCGGACCGAACTTGATCGGCGCAAAGAACGTCTTGAACTCGCGGTTGGCAAGGACATTGCGCACTTTGTCGCGATCAAGGGTGCCCGCCTGCTCGATCGCCATTTGCAAGATCACTCCGACCGCGGACCCGGAAGCCTGGGTGAAATCGGGATCGGAGCCGTACTTGGCCTGGAATAACTTGACGAAATTCTCCGTGCTGCCGAAGAGATCATCGGACTTGTAGCGCAGCGACGAATGGAACCAGCTTGCCGTGGTGACGCCGTTGCCGACATCGCCCACCGCGTCGATCCATTCCTTGTACTGCGGACCATTGATCCCCGTAATAACCTTGGCGGTCACCTTTTGGTCGGCCATCTGCTGGCGAATCAAGATGAGATCATTGATATAGCCGGTTGCCACGATCCAATCCGGCTTCGCCGCCCCGATCTGAGTCATCGCAGCCGCATGATCGAGCGTTCCAATCGCGTATTTCTCGAAATACACGACCTCCAGGTCGCGCTTTTCCACCGACTTCTTGAACTCATTGGCGAGCGCGAGCGGATAGAGATCATTGCGCGCGAGAATTGCCACGCGCTTGACATCTGGAAATTTCGTCTTGACGAGCTGCGAGATCGGCTCGCTCAAGGTCTCGTTCGGGGTGTAGAGACCGAAGAGATTTTTGTAGCTCTGATCGTAGACTTCCTTCGAAGAAGCGGTGGAAGCCATCATCGGTATCCCATATTTCTCGGCGACCGAGCTCGCGGCCTTTATCGCGCCGGAACCGAACGGCGAGAACATGAAGCTCACTTTGTCGCTCGTGATGAGCTTTTCGACGAGCTGGACGGCGCGCGGAGTGGTCGATTGGTAGTCGGAATAGATCAGCCTGACCTTGTGCTTGCTTCCGGCAACGGTGATGCCGCCACGCTTTTCGAGCTCCTGCAGCCACAACTCATAGCCTGCCTTGAGCTTCTCGCCCTCCGGAGACAAGGCGCCGGTGAGCGGCAACGGCGCCCCTATGAGGATCTCGCTCTGAGCAAAAGCCGGGCGAGCGACTGCGGTGACGGCGACTAGGGCAGCAACGCAGGCGCAACGTGTGCCGGCAAAAACAAATCCCATATCGCATCTCCCTGCATCGTCACGACAACGGCGCGATGCGCCGTTGCGCCATCGGCCCATCTATCTCTTATCAGCGATATCGCGCACGAATTTATCGAGACGGCTGCCTGCCAGCAAGGCGCGCGGCAACTCGTGAGGAGTAAATGCGCTATCCCGCGAAACCGCCGTTTTTCAAGTACTCCTGTTCGGCAGGCGTCGTGGCTCGGTTCATCACGCGATTTCTATGCGGAAATCTCCCGAATCTTAAGACGGCATCCCGGTGTATTGCCGCAAACCGTAATTGCTCTGCATCACCAAAAGCTTCATAGAGATGCAAAGAGCGGTCTTGATCCGCAAGCGACTCGGAATGCATGAAAGGCAGATAGAAGAATGGCTGCAATATCCTTTCCGTCGCGTTGTCGAAGCTGCGTGCAATCGCCCGGTCGGCTACATCGCGTGCCAGTGGATCGGTTGCAAAGGCACGAGCACTGCCGCGGAACATGTTACGGGGAAACTGGTCGAGCAGAATCACGAGGGCGAGCGCGCCTTCCGCGTCCGCTTCCCATGCGCCGAGCTCGCCGTGCGCTGCCATCTCATGCATCGCCAGAAACTTTGCCGTGATAATCTGATCGAAATGCTCGTTCTTTTTGAACCAACGCTCCGGACCTGCTGGCGCCAGCAGGATACGACCTGGGTTGATTTCGTGTCAGAGTTTTTCGAGAACGGCATCAAGGAACCGCCACTGACTGCCAGGATTTTTCAGCCCTCCGACCTCACGAGGACACCAAGCTGTCGAGCCCGAGCACGCGAGCCGCATTGGTTGAGACCATCTTGTGGATCTCCTCATCTTGGTATCCGAGCTCCATGCAGAGCGCGACACCGAGTCGAAAGCCTTCAAGCGGGCTGAAAACACCGGTCTGGCCGAGATCCGAGCAGATGATCGTCGAATCCGTGCCGGCCGCCTCGATCTGCTGGCGCAGCTCCTTTGCGGAGCGCGTCTTGAACTTGGAGCCGTCGAGGAAAAAAGCGAGCGAGTGCTCGACCATGGCACCCATGGCCGCCACTCCTCGCACATCGTTCAGGGTTGCGTCGACGATATCTTCAGGATGGGTGAAGATCAAGCGCTTGACCCCACGTCGCTGCGCCTCCTCGAACACCAGCCAGGTCTCGCTCACATGCAGATGACCACTCGCCAGGACCATGTCGTTCTTGGCAATGACATCGAGCACATCCTTCACGCAATCCAGCACCCTTTTGTTGGCATCCAGGACCGGCACGGGCGAGGCGGGGCGCATCTTCTGGGTGGAAGCCGGATGGGCAAAGGTTGCAGCTTTTTCCCAGCGCAGATGGTTTTCAGCGGCGAGCGTGGGCATCCACACAATCTTCCCACCCATGGCCGCGGTATGTTCCACTGCGTAGGGATTGATACCGCCCACTACATTGTTGAGAACGATGCCCGAGAAGATTTTCGTGTGGAGCTCGGGGTGATGCTTCTTGATCAAGGCGGCGGTCGCAACCCCCGCATAATCGTGGTCCTTGGTAACTACAGCCGCGAATCCCGCGTCAGACATTTGTCGGACAAGATCGAGGTGATCGAGCGCACGAGGAGCAATCGAAGGCCCGCTGTGGACATGGGGATCAATGCCGTCCTTGAGGATCGCATCAACCCGAGCCTTCCTCTCGCCGGATAGTGCGGGTTGCTGGCTCCTGGTCTCGGTTGCGGATTTAGGCGCTCTGGTGATGCCGAGATCGAGGTCGGCATCACCCTTGGTCTGAGTCCTCGTTGTCATGCCGTTCTCCGTCCTGCCAGGGGCATTTCGCTGAGAGTATCGCAAAAGTCTGGAGGCATTCCCATGGACGGCGCATCTACCGACCGGCTCAGTGTCCGGGTTGGCGGTTTGCAATTGCGAAATCCGGTGATTTGCGGGTCCGGCGAGCCGGTCATGACCGAAGCCGGTATTCGCGCGGCTTTGGCCGCAGGCGCTGCCGGCGTGATCGCAAAGTCGGTGAACGAGCAGGAAGCCGCCGCGCGTCAACTCGATCGTGCCGACTATGCGCTGCTGGATGCGAAGGGCTCGTCTATCCCGTGGAGCAAATCTGCCGTGTCCCTCTTCTGCCGGTCTGGTCTTGCCCAGCGTGAGGTCAAGGAGTGGTTTTCTTCAATAGCGCGCATTGATCACGAGGCGCAGCAGTCGGGCAGCTTTGTCGCCGCCAGCATTGTGCTCGCCAGCCACGAAGGGGCCGAGCAGATGGCCGGGTTGGCGCGCTCTGCTGGCCTGCGTCTATTCGAGCTCAACGTCGGCGCGCCGCATGCTGCCGAGGCGAAGCCGGGCGCAATCGCGCAGGAGGCTGATCCGGAAAGCTTGCGCCTGCTCGTGCGCCGCGTTCGCGCGGCAACGCACGACATGCAGCTTTGGGTCAAGTTGACGGGCCTTTCCAGCAATCTTCCGGCGCTGGCACTGGCGGCCAAAGAAAGTGGAGCCGATGCTGTCATTATGATGGGCCGCTTCATGGGCCTCGTGCCCGATCTTGCGACCTTCGCGCCGGTGCTCGGCACCTCGGCTGCCTATGGCGGCCCATGGGCGCTGCCCATCGTGTGCCGATTCCTGGCCTTGAGCCGTCGCGCCGTTGGCGATGCCTTTCCGCTGTTTGGCACCAACGGCGTGCGCAGCGGCGAGGATGTCGTGCGCATGGCGCTCGCCGGCGCAAGCGCCGTGGAAGTCATGTCAGTGGTCATGCAGGAGGGCTTTGCCGGGATCACGAGACTAATCGAGGAGCTCGGCGAGTTCCTCGAACGGCGTGGGCTACGCTTCCTCGACATCGTCGGGAGAGCTGCGGATGCGCTGCAGACCTATGCCCAGCAGCCGGAGGTGCCGGGCCGGTGGAAAGCGTTTGTGCCGTCGGAGACCCTGACCGGCGAAGCGCGGCGAGCATGAGACCGCCAGTGGTTGGCAGGGAGACAAGGAAAGACGATGACAACAGCAGCACTGATCCAGGATGCCGCTCCGCCCGCGGCCGAGCAGCGACTAATGCGGCGCGTTATCATTCGCCTGATGCCGATCGTCACGATCATTTATCTCATCGCGATCATCGACCGCTCGAATATCGGCTTCGCCAAGCTTCAGATGACGCAGGACCTGCACATGAGCGAGGCCGTATACGGCTTCGGGGCGTCCCTGTTCTTCATTGGCTATCTCGTGTTCGAGATTCCGAGCACGCTCGCTGTGCACCGATTCGGAGCGCGTGGATGGCTTGCTCGCATCATGCTCTCCTGGGGCATTGTGACCATCCTGCTTGCTTTCGCCTATTCCACGACGACCTTCTACATCTTGCGGCTCCTGCTCGGCATTGCAGAGGCGGGCTGCTATCCCGGGCTCATCTAATTCATCAGCTTGTGGTTTCCGCAGAGCTACAGGGTCGCCGTTGTCGGCGTTCTCACGCTCGGCAGTGCGTTCGGCAATATGCTCGGCTCGTTACTGGGAGGGCTGCTGCTCGATCTCAATGGCATGCTGGGGCTCGCGGGGTGGCAATGGGTGTTCCTGGCAACCGGTGTGCCCGCCGTGATCATGAGCGTCCTGATTCTCTTTTTGTTGCCGAGCACGCCCAAGGAGGCACGGTTTCTTTCCGATCCGGAAAAGAGCTGGCTGAGCGCCGAGGTTCAGCGAGGACAAAGCGCGCCGCGCGCGCACGGAATGTTCTGGTCTGTGATAGGCGATATGCGAGTTCTGTTCTTCTCGTTGATCTACGCGCTCATTCTGTGCGCGCTTTACGGGGTGATCTATTGGATCCCGACGGTGGTGAAGGGGTTCGGCGTGACTGGAACGCAGAATGGACTGCTCTCTGCGGCTCCATGGGCGATCGCGGCAGTGGCATTAATGATCATTCCGCGGCGGCTAAAACATGAGCCCGAGACTCTGATCGCGATGGGGATCATGGGTCTGATTGGTTTGCTCGCATTCCTGGCGAGCACCCTCGTGGGCGAGAACTGGATGCGATTTGTCGGCATGGCGATCGGAACGCCATGCGTGTCGCTCCTTTTGCCCTGCTTCTGGTCGCTGCCCTCGCGTCGTTTCTCGGGCGCGCAGGCCGCAACCGCCATCGGCGCAATAAGCACGCTGGGAAATCTTGGTGGCTTCATTGCGCAGAACATGATGCCTTACGTGGCGCAGGCGACCGGCAGCGCCGTTGGCGCCATGCTGGTCCCCGCCGCCTGCATCACAGTCGTAGGCTTGTCGGCGGTAGCAATGCGCTATTCGCGCGCCGGCCTATTTGCCACGTCCTAAACGTTACGATGCCCGATTGCTTGAACGTCGAGTATTAAGTCGGCGGTCCCTGATAGTCGCTGCGGGATTCCATGGGGTCTATGCCGGCTTGGGGTAAAGGCAGCAGTTCAGCATGCTTCGACGTCAGCACTTAATCTCTGCAATGTCCCAATCAGCGGACCACACCGCGGCGG
>Ga0306924_10009047_pt1 | contig 10086 bp, 8 predicted proteins | sample sta12Can44000111_FD_203756 | JGI IMG/M metagenome (GOLD analysis project Ga0306924, IMG submission 203756) | Lab enrichment of tropical soil microbial communities from Luquillo Experimental Forest, Puerto Rico - statanox.12C.anox.44.000.111 (v2)... | ecosystem: Environmental > Terrestrial > Soil... | reverse complement strand
AGGGGTCCTTCGGCGCGATGCTCGACATCTCGCGGCTCGACGCCGGGGTCGTCCAGGCCGCCCCGCAGACCTTTCCGATCCGCGATGTGTTCCGCCGCCTCTACCAGCAGTTCGGCGGCGATGCCGAGACACGCGGCCTGGCGCTGCGCTTTCGCGCGACGCGACGCATCGTGCGGAGCGATCCCCTGCTGCTCGAGCGTGTGCTCGCCAACCTCGTGCAGAACGCCCTGCGCTACACACGGGCGGGCGGGGTGCTGGTCGCGGCGCGGCGCCACCCCCGGGGCGTCGCACTCGAGGTCTGGGACACCGGCGTCGGCATTCCGGAGGACAAGCGCGAGATGATCTTCCGCGAGTTCTATCAGATCGACAATCCCGAGCGCGATCGCGGGCGCGGACTGGGGATGGGCCTCGCCATCGTGCAGCGGCTGTGCAATCTGCTCGGGCATTCGCTCGAGCTGCACTCGAGTGTCGGCCGCGGTAGCGTGTTTCGCGTGGTGGTACCGGCCGGGCAGGCGAGCGCGGTCGACAAGCCGGCGACCGAAGCCGACACGCTGCCGCCACGCAAGCTTGGCGCCGTCACGGTGCTGCTGATCGACGATGAGCGCGCCATCCGCGACGCCACGCGCGAGCTGTTGCGGCCGCTGCACGTCGATGTGCTTGCCGCCGGCACCATCGCCGAGGCCGTGGCGCTCGCCTCGCAAGTGCGCGGGCGCATCGACCTGATCCTCTCGGACTGGCGGCTGCGCGGCCAGGAGAACGGCGTCGAGGCGGTACACGCAGTGCGCGCCGTGGCCGGCGAGGCGACACCCGCCGTGCTGGTTACCGGCGACACCTCACCCGAGCTGCTCCAGCTCGCGCACGAGAGCGGGCTAGTGATCCTGCACAAGCCGTTGCAGCCGCGTGTGCTGGTGCGGCTCGTCAAGCATCTGCGGCGGTGAGGCGCGTTGCGGCATCGCACCATTGGAGAGCGCGAAGGCGTAGAGGGTCAATATGACTTTAGTGATTTGCTCAGCAGGGCGTCGCCACGGTCAACTACATTACATGCAGCGGCTGTGCCGATTCCCGGGACGGCCTCAACAGAGTAGCGAGTATTGATCTATGACCCTGGTGTTGCAGGGCATTGCACTCAACGAGGAGCCGATGAGTCAGCCGCTCATCGGACGCTTCGACGAGCGCGGCGGTACGCTCGGACGTTCGGACCAGGCCACGTTCACGCTGCCCGATCCTGAGCGGATGATCTCGCGCGTCCAGGCGCAGATCCTGCACCTCGACGAAGCGTACTGGATCGAGAACGTCAGTGCCGCGGGCCCCATCTTGCACAACGGGCGGCCGCTGAGCACCGGCATGCGCGTCATGCTGCGCGGTGGCGATGAGCTGCGGATCGGGGGCTATACGCTCCAGGCCGCCTATGAGAACGACGAGACCAGTGCGACCATCCTGCGCGGGCGCACCGTGATCACTCGTCACGAAACCACGCCCCCAGCCGCGCGCCCCGCGGTGTTGCCGCCGGCAGCTGTCGCGGACGCCGCCTCACTGGCAAGCGCCGCAGTTCCACTCAGCGCCGCGGCTGCGGCCGCTGCCCCCCGCCAGAGTGCGCTCCCGCCGCAGGCGGCGATGAGCGCGGAGGCACTGTGGCGAGCCTTTCTCGAGGGTGCCGGGATTCAGTCCCCGCCTGCCAATGCTCCCTCGCCGGAACTCCTCGCCGCTATCGGCGCCATGATGAGAACCGCCGTCGGCGGGATTCACCGACTCGTGGCCATGCGCGCGATGGCAAAGGACGAGATGCAGGCGCACATGACGGTCATACAGGTGCGCGGCAACAATCCGTTGAAATTTGCTCCCGACGAGATGCTCGCCCTGCAGCTGCTGCTGCAACCGCCGGCGCGCGGCTTTCTCGCCGGGCCCGAAGCGCTGCGCGATGCGCTCATCGATCTGCAGTCGCACCAGGTCGGCGTCATGGCGGGCATTCGCGCGGCGCTGGAGGCAGTGCTGGACCGCTTCGATCCCGCGAAACTCGAAGGGCACCTCACCTCGCGCTCCGTGCTCGATTCCCTGCGTCCGGGGCACCGCCGGGCGCGGTTGTGGGAGGTGTACCTCGAGCACTACCGCTCGCTGCGTGAGGAGGCCCACGAGGATTTCCAGCGCTTCTTCGGCGAGGCCTTCCGCGAGGCCTACGAGGCGCAGGTACGAAGTCTCGATGCGGCGCACGCGGCGCCCTCGCCCTCGCGCCCAGGTACGGGCGAAGGCGCGCGATGAAGCGCTTCGCCGTACAGGTCGCGCAGCGCTCGTGCATCGGCGCACGCTCGCGCAACGAGGACCGCCTGGCTGTCGAGCATTACGGCGGTTACTGGTGTCTGGCGCTCTCCGATGGCGCCGGTGGTCACGACGACGGCGCGCGCGCCGCACAGCTGGTGGTCGCGCGCGTAATCGCCGGGTTCCGCAGCCGCCCGCCTGTCGACGGGCGCGACCTCTCGGAGCTGCTGCTCGATGCGCACGACGCCGTGTTGGCGGGACAGCGCGAGCGCCCGGTGAGCGCGGGTGCCACCCCCATGCATGCCACCGTCGTGGTGCTCGTCATCGACACTTCAAGGGGGCTCGCCCTCTGGGGCCACGTGGGGGACTCGCGGCTATATCAGTGGCGCGCCGGACGGCTGAACGCGATGACGCGCGACGACAGTCTGCTGCAATGGGTGCTCGATACGGGACTCGTCGACGCGGCACGCATGCAGACGATGCCGAACCGCGGAGTGCTCCTGGCGGCACTCGGTTCCGCCGAGGAAGCCGCACCGCACGTCTCGGAACGCGTTGAGCTCGAGCGCGCGGACGCGTTTCTTCTCTGCAGCGACGGCTGGTGGGGCGCTCTCGATCCACAGACGATCTCCACGCTGCTCGCGCAGGCGTCCTCCCCTGGAGAGTGGCTCGATGCGATGAGGGATCTGACGCTCGAGCGTGCCGACCCCCGGCAGGACAATTTCTCGGCAATCGCCTGCTGGATCGGCACGAACAGGGGACAGTCCCGTGCATCCTGAGATGGCGCGAGCGCTGCACCTCGCTCCTGCGGGCGCTCGCTCTCTCGCGTGGGTGGCCGCGATGCTTGCGCTCGCCGTGCGCCTTGCGTTGGCGCAGGCGGTCGCTGCGGGAGGGACCACACCGGTGGAGCTGACGGTGGTCGGGGGTCCCACGCTCAACCTCAACACGCAGGGCAGGCCATCGCCCGTAGTCGTGCGGATCTTCGAGCTCGGTGCGGCCGCGGCCTTCGAAGCGGCCGACTACACAGCGCTGTTCGAGCATCCCGGCGATGCCCTCAAAACCGACCTGCTCTCGCAGGAGGAGTTCGTGCTGCGCCCGGGCGACATCCAGCAACACAACCGCGACCTCCAGCCCGGGGTGCAGGCCCTCGGGGTCGCGGCGGCCTTCCGCGACATGCCGCAGGCGGTCTGGCATCTGACAGTGCCGCTCAAGACGGGCCAGCGTAATTTCCTTCTGGTCGACCTGGATCGGAACACGATCCGCCTCATGCCGGTCGATCACGGCCAGCCGTAGGGTCCCGCCGCTCCATGGCCGCGCCGACCCCGCGGGGAATTGCGAACCAGCGGCCAGACACGATGGGCGGGCTGGCGCCGCGGCGCGGCGGACGGCTGCTGTGGGCGGCGGATGGACTGCTCGCGCTCATCCCGCAGTTGCGCGCCACGGTCTTCGTGTCAGACCTGGCAGAGCTGCACGGCAAACTCGCCGCAATGCTGCGCGACTTTCAGGCACGTGCTCGCCGTGAGGGCATCAAGCCCGAGCGTATCGGCCAGGCGACGGAGGTGCTGGCCGCGCTCATCGACGACGTGCTGGCTTCGATGCCCTGGGGCGCCGACGCCGGCTGGCAGAACCTCGGCGCCACGACCGCGCCGGGCGGCGTGCGGCGTGCGCCGCAGGGGTCTGCGGAGCGGCTGCTCGATGTGGCGCGCCGCGCCTCCTCCGATGCGCCGATGCGCGAGCTGATCGGCGTCGCCCTCGCGCTCGGGTTCGAGAACGCAAGCCGCAGCCCCGACGCCCGGGTCGAGCAGCTGCGCAGCGAGCTCACGGCGCAATATTCGCCGGCGGCTGCGGACCTAGCTCACGAGCTCTCCCCGCAGTGGCAGCCTGCCGTGGAGGCCGGCAGCGCACTCGCCGGCTGGTTACCGCTGTGGGCCTCGAGCGCCGTGGTCGCCGCGTTTCTCGCGGTGCTGTTTTTTGCGCTGGAGCTGTCGCTCGCAGCGAAGTCTGACCGGCTGTACGCCCGCATCGCCGCGCTGAGCGATCCCGCCGTGCAGACGATCCACCCACTGCCCGCGCCGCAACCGCGCCTCGCCGGCTCGCTCGCCGAGCCGCTGGCGGCACGCAACGCAGCGGTGCGCGACGAAATCGATCGCAGCGTGATCCTGCTACCGGGGGCAGAGCTGTTCGTCGCCGGCGGCGCGACGCTGCAGCCGGTCGGCACCGAGCTGCTGCGTGAAGTGGCCGCGGTCCTCGCGCGCACGCCGGGACGCATTCAGATCATCGGTCACACCGATGGCGGCGCGGCGCGCTCGGCGCGCTACCCCTCCGACTGGGACCTCTCTGTCGACCGCGCGCGGGCCGTGGAGGATGCGTTACGTGGGCTCGGCATCGACGCGTCGCGCATGAGCTACGACGGTCGTGGGAGCATCGAGCCGCCGCCGGCCGGCGCCGCGGCGGGTAGCGGGGGCGACGGCCGCATCGAGATTGTGCTGCTGGCGGGGCGCTGATGCTGAAGCCCTGGATGTTCGCCGCAGTCGGGCTGGCAGCACTGGCTGTGTTGGTATGGTTCGCCGGACCGCTCCTGGTGGTGGGCGGGCAGGCGCCGCTCGCTTCAGCGCAGGTGCGCCTCCTGGTGGTGGCCGTCTTCACGCTTCAGTACCTGACGCAGAAGCTGTGGCAAAGCGCGCGGGCGCGGCGCACCAACGAGCGCGTGGTGGCCGCGCTGACGCCGGCCGCCGAGGTCGGTGCACCTGAGCAGGCCGCGCAGTTACGTGAGCGCTTCGCGAGCGCGCTCGCGGAGCTGCGGCAGCAGCGCTTTGGCGCGCGCGGCGGGTACTGGTCATCCCTGTCGTGGAAATTCGGGCGCTCCTGGCTGTACCAAATGCCGTGGTACGCGATCATCGGCGCGCCTGGAGCGGGCAAGACCACAGCGCTGCTCAATTCGGGGCTGAGCTTTCCGCTCGCCACGAAGCTCGGTCGTGGTGCGGTGCGTGGGGTTGGCGGCACGCGCAACTGCGATTGGTGGTTCACGGACCGCGCGGTGCTCATCGATACCGCGGGACGCTACACCACCCAGGACAGCGACCGCGTCGCAGACGCCCAAGCGTGGGGAGCTTTCCTGGAGCTCCTGCGAACGTCGCGGCCGAAGCGCCCGCTCAACGGCGTCCTGGTCGCGGTCTCGGTGGGCGACGTGCTCGAGCCGTCTACCGAAGGGGTCGCCGCACACGCGCGCGTCCTGCGCGCGCGGCTCGTTGAGTTGCAGCGGGCACTGCGCGTCCCTCTCCCCGTCTACCTGATACTGACGAAGTGCGATCTGCTCCCGGGCTTCGTCGATTGGTTCGGCACGCTCGATCGCAAGGATCGCGATCAGGTGTGGGGCGTCACTTTCGACTTGCCCGCGACGGACTCGGACCGCGCCGCGCGCGAATTTGACCGGGCGTTCGATGCCCTGGTTAATCGACTGGCAGACGGGCTGTCCGGGCGACTGCTCGCCGAGCGCGATACGCAACGACGCGGACGGATCTTTGCGCTGCCGCATCAGGTTCGCGCGCTCATCGAGCCACTCGAGGCGATGGTGCGGGGCCTGCGCGGGCCGTCGGCGCTCGCCGCTGGTGATGGCGTGTGGCTGCGGGGCGTATACCTGACCAGCGCAACCCAACAAGGCACGCCAATCGATCGCGTGCTGTCGGCGTTTGGCCGCGAGCTCGGTCTCGAGCAGCAGATCCTGCCACCCAATCAAGGCAGCGGCAAAAGCTTCTTCCTGTCCCGGCTGCTCAACGAGGTAGTGCTGGTCGAAGCCGAGCTGAGCGGCCGTCCGCTGCGCCAGCGCTGGCAGCGGCGGCTGCGACTCGCCTCCGTCGTGACGATGCAGCTCGCCGCTGTCGCCCTCGCCACCTGGTGGGTGAGTGGCTATCTGCGAAGCCGCGCGGACATGGCGCGGCTCGATGCCGAGGTGGCGCAGGTGCGCGCCATCGTCGATGCCATGCCGACACGTGCGGGTGCCGACCCCCGCGCGCTGCTACCCGCGCTCGATGCCGCCGGCGGGCTTGCCCGCGCCGTGCCGGCGCGGCGCACAGCGGAGCTGCTGGACGTCGGCAGCCGCTCGCTCCGCAAACTCTCCGCCGGGGCGCACGCGGCCTACGACCGCATCCTGCTCGGATCGTTTCAGGCGCGCATCGGCAGAGCCATTGACGCCTCGCTGCGTGCCGGCGCGGACGCGAATGTCCAGTACGAGGCGCTCAAGGCCTACACGATGCTGCGGGACCCGAGCCATTTCGACGCCGCCGGATTCAAGGTGTTCGTGCTCTCCTATTGGGATACGTCGCTCTCGCCCCCCTTGAGTCCCACCGAGCGCGCCGGGCTCGCCGGACATCTCGATGCGTTGATCAACGCGGGCGCGGTGGGGTCGGGTGTTAGCGTCGAGCCGGCCCTGGTCGACTCGGTGCGTAGCCGCCTCGCCGCACAGTCGCCGGCAGAGCGCATCGCGCTGCGCGCCGCGGTCCGCCTGGCTGCCACGAGTCCGGCGGATTTCACGGTGGCGTCGCTCGGGGCGGCCGCGGCGGCGCTGTTTGTGGGCGCCGACGGCAGGTCGGCGCCCCGAGCCGTGCCTGGACGCTACACGATCGAGGCCTACCGCGACGTGGTGCTCAAGGAGGCTCCGGCGATTGCGACACAGCTCGCCGCCGAGAGCCTGTGGGTGCTCGGCACGGCGCCCGCCACCGCTCCCAGCGCGACCGCGGAATTCCTGGCCTCGTACCAAGCGAGCTATGCGCGCGCCTGGGGCGAGCTCCTCGACGATCTTCGCCTGAAGAGCGCCGCGAGCAACGCGGAAGCCGCGCAACAGGCGCGGGCTCTCGGCACGGCGGGCGGCCCGCTCGCGCTGCTGCTCGAGGCCATCGTGCGCGAGACACCACGCCACCTCGCGGAGGGTTCCAGCGGCCCGATTGCGCCGACTGACCCCCTGGCACCGCGATTCCTGGCACTGCATGGCCTGCTCGCGCGCGACGCCAGTGGCGGCGCGCCGCTCGATGCCGTGCTGCAGTCCTTTCGCGAACTCGCGACGCTGCGCACGAGTCTCGCCACCGCCACGACGTCCGCCGCCCCGAGCGCGACGTCGCACGAGCGGCTGGCCGGCGTCCTCGCCGAGGCGGGGCGCGCTCCCGAGCCGGTCCACTCGATGTTGCTCGCGCTCGCAGCGCTCCGGGCGAGCGCCCCGGTGGCGGCCGCGGCTTCGCCGGCGATGCTGTCGCGGCAGATCGCTGCCAGGCTCGGTGTGGGTTGTATTCGCCTCGTGGCCGGGCAGTTTCCTTTCGTGCGCAGCGCTGCGCGCGATGCATCGCTCGCTGATTTCTCGCGAATGTTTGCACCCAAGGGAGCCTTTGACGAGGTGTTCGCGCAATGGCTCGCACCTCACGTGGATACCTCCTCCGAGGTGTGGCAGCCGCGCGGCTCGGGCCCGGCTCCCGATGCCCAGGAGCTCGAGCGCTTTCGTTCCGCCGCACGCATCCGCGAGGTGTTCTTCCCGCGCGGTGGCACCGAGCCGGCGATCCAGCTCACCTTCCGCGCACTCGACATGGATGAGACGATCGACAACTTTCAGCTCGAGATCGACGGACAGATGGTGCGCTATGCCCACGGGCCGCCGGTTCCGACCACCATCAAGTGGCCGGGCGCGCACGGCAGCGCGCGGGTCGACGTGACGCCGACTCCCGAGGGTGATCCGGTCGAATACAATGGCCCCTGGGCACTGTTTCGGCTGATGGATCACGCTGCCGTACAGGAAGGCGGATCGCCCGGGCGATTCCGCGTCACCTTCGACGTCGGCGGCCGCCACGCCAGCTTCGAAGTGCAGAGCGACAGCGGAGCCAACCCCTTCCGGCTGCGCGAGCTCGAGCACTTCGATTGTCCGATACCCGCGCAATGAGCCCGCAGGACGCGCTGCATGACTGCGCCGGCTGGTTCGGCAAGATCCCCACGCTGGGAGATTTCGTCCGGCGCAATCTGCCGGAGAGATTCGTCGAGACCTGGGACGCGTGGCTGTCGGAGGAGCTGTGGCAAGCGCAGCTCCTGCTCAGCGGCGACTGGTCACAAACCTGGCGGCGCGCACCGATGTGGTATTTCGGACTCGGCGCCGAAGTTGTCGACGAGCGTGGCTGGCAGGGAGTCCTCGTGCCAAGTGTCGATCGCGTCGGGCGCGAGTTCCCCCTCACCATTGCACTGAGTCAGGGACGTCGCACGGCAGCAAGGGGAGCTCAGTGGTGGGGAGCGCTCGGGGAGCTCGCGCGGCGCGCCGTCGGGCCGGACGGGGACGCTGACTCTCTGGACGAGGCCCTGGCCGCGTTTGCCGGCGAGCCCGCTGGGCTCGCCGGTGACCACGGGCGCTCCGTGTGCGCTCTGCAGCCCGACCGCGAGACTCCCGGCGAAGGCACGAGCAGCTGGTGGCGTGCCGAGGGCAGAGAGCGGGGCGAGGCAACGGCGCTCGTACTCGGCGGGCTGCCGCGCGGGGAGTGTTTCCGGCTGCTGCTTCAGCGGTCGAGTGTTGGGTAGCGGTGGAACAGATCGCCCGGCCGAGAGATATGATGGAGCGGCGTTTCTTGCTGGCGGCTTACCACTTCAACAATTCCTTTCTCGTTTGTGGCGAGACTCTGACACGACGGACGCATGTAGGATGGTTCAACGTACCCCGCGAAGATAGCTCGAGTAGCCGCAGAGGAGAGTTCCTGCTCCTCGCTTCGAAGATGTTTGTGAGTTTCTTGGCCTGTAGGCGCTGGTAGACTTCCTCGCGGTGCACAGTTACGTGTTGGGGCGCTGTAAAACCGAGGCGCAGCTGGCTGCCCCTAATGCGGAGCACAGTGACAGTAATGTCTTCACCGATCTTTACTGACTCTCCCGGACGTCTTGTCAGAATCAACATTGATGTACACTCCCCCCGTTTTTTCCGCAACGCTAGCCGCGAATAACGGCAGGCATCGCACTTTCCCGTCAATTCACGGACGGGTCTGAATACGCCACTTCATTCGGGCACGCAACGCATGACCTGTGGGCAGCCTGTGTGGAACCTGTGCAAGTGGGTCTTACCAGTAATTTACTGGTAAGCAGGTCGGATCATCCTCGAGCCACTACATCTCCGAACTAACCACGAGGTCACAACGCTCGGAGTAAGCTCCTCCAAGACGAGTCGATGAGCCATTGGAAGGTGTGCTCATGGTCATAACGCTCGCGATGCGGATCGCAATCGCGTGGACACTGCTGTCCTTGCTACTAACTGCCCTCTGGGTCGTGCTCTTGGAGGTTAGCAGGCGATTCGGAAGCAGACCTACCTCGAAGCCTGCCGCTCCGGAGGGACAGCAACTGAGTGCCGAGGCACAGGCCATCTACCCGGACCGAAGCAGGACATGGAACTGACGTTCCCCAAGTTCGGTGACCTCACGGCGGAAGCCCAGGCCGCGCGACTCTTGTTCTATCGCCAGCGGGGTGTCACTTCGATTCGCCTCCTTGCAACGGACGTGGGCCTCCCTATCGAGCGCGCTGAACTGCTCATGTGCCGAGGGCTCTCCACTTTTATCTCGCGTGGTTATCCAGCCGAGGAACTGTGCGAGATGTACCGCGTGACGCCGGAGCAATTGTCGCGCGTGTCAAAGGTGCCAGTCTTCTCCGGCACGTTCGAGCCGCTTACCGCCTGGCGATGATCCTAAGCCCGTTTTCGCTTCTGCGATCAGCGTCTGCTGGTGTATGACTTCCTGACTTGAAGAAAGCGACCGACGGGGATCCCACGCCACCGCTTGCTGGTAGGTTTCAGCCCAGGTATCAGCGATCAGGAGGCGCGCTTCAGACAGCTCC
>Ga0306924_10009046_pt1 | contig 10086 bp, 10 predicted proteins | sample sta12Can44000111_FD_203756 | JGI IMG/M metagenome (GOLD analysis project Ga0306924, IMG submission 203756) | Lab enrichment of tropical soil microbial communities from Luquillo Experimental Forest, Puerto Rico - statanox.12C.anox.44.000.111 (v2)... | ecosystem: Environmental > Terrestrial >... | reverse complement strand
GAAGTACAGCGCGGGATCCATAAACACGCCGGCATACAGGAACGGGTTGCCCGTGCCGCCGACGACGTAGAGCGCTTGCAGATCATCTTGCAGCCCGTTGTGATCGATGCCCCAATGCAGATTGGCAACAGTATCGCGTATGGATGACGATGGATTGGGAAACGACTGCCATGCGCCTTGCGAGATCGGCATGTTCATGATGTGCGACGCGGAGCAGTCTAAGTTCCACTGGCGTCCACCGTCGATACTCGTGCTCGTGTTGAAGAACAGTTCGGTATTGAACGCGCCGCAGCCCGGATCGTTTGCGGGCACGACGATGCTCGTGTTGTCAAGGTTCGAGCGGTTGACCCACTGGTAGTCGGCGTTCACCGCGAGCGTGGAAACGTAATAGCTGAAGCGGCGATCGGGCGTTGCGCCAAAGACGTCGGCTTGCAAGGTATGGTTGTAGACGGGGCTTCCTGTGATAAGCGTGAGGTCGGCCCCGCCGGGATACGTGCCGCGCCGGTATACCTCATTGATGTACCCCGACATAGACCGGCCGGCATCAGCCGGTTCACCGCCCGTATACACTTCAAGGCTCGCTAGACCATTGGTCACAAACGAGGTCGCGTTGGCGGCGTCGAACCCACGGTTGAGCGGAATGCCCTCGAGTTCGAACCCTATCTGGTCGGTCGAGCCGCCACGGACGCTCAGCGTTCCGTTGCCCGCGTAGCCACCACCCGAACCGAGGGTGCGCGTGATACCGGGAAGAGAAGCGGCGACGGCGTTTTGACTGTACAGCGTTTCCGCGCCGCCCGCACTTCCCTGGTAGGACTTGATCGCGTTCGCGTTCACCGCGTATAGGTCGCCGGTCACGGTTTTGCTGACGACGCTCGAGGTGGCGGTCGTGAGCACTTTACCAATCGTCTTGGCAGAAGCGCGGAGGACGAGATTGACGTTCGAGGTTTGGCTCGTTTGCACGGTGACGCCATACACCGTTGCGGTGTCGTAGCCGTCTTTGCTCGCCGTGACGCTGTAGGTGTCTGGCGAGAGGTTGAGGACCGCATAGAACCCGTGCGTGTCGCTTTGCGTCGAGAGCGATTGTGAAGGCGATGCGACCGACACTTTGGCGCCTGCCAATGGGTTGTTCTTCTCGTCAGTGACGTGGCCCGAGATGCTGCCGGTGACGCCTGCGTCAGAGCGGGCCCAGCACCCGAGCCAGAGCGCAAGAGCGATGACGAGAAGCCGAGTGAGGCGCGCTACCGACATACTGCCACTCTCCCTACAATTCAGCAATCGCTTGGTTCCATGAAGGAGCAAGCCCTGTGGCGCCGTTACGGGCGCTTTCGCAGAGTGTGTCCCTCTCGCAAGGGCGATATTCCTTTGAACGGACGAGTGTCAGCGACGCCGCCGAGGGCGTTTTTTGATGTCACGATGTTGCCGCGGCGCGCGCTCTTCAAACGGACGCAAGCGATCAGCGCGACGGAGCGGGGGCTCTTCTTCATCAACTCGCCCTGCAGTGTGATCCCAATCTGACGCCTGACGCCAGAAGTCGATGATCTTCTGCTCGAGCGATGCTGAAAAGCGCTCTGCTTGAGCGGCTGGTCCGCTCGCGTCAGCCGCGACAGCGTCGCCACTCTTAACCATATCGCGCGCATCAGACGCAGCGAGCGCGAGCCGCATGCGCCGCCCATCTTCTTGCGCCACGACGAACGGGAACTGCGGATGCCGGCCGCTGACCAGCGCGCGCCTGACGCGGTCGATACCACGGTCGCTCGCCGGCAGCATCGCAAGTCGCCCGCCGTCTAGGCGAACGACGCAGCCGAAGCGGCTGCAGTGCACCACGCTCCCGCGCACCTGCTGCATGGCTACTGGGGCGCCGGCGTGGCCTGGGTGACTTGGATGAAGACTTCGTGCGGCTTCGTGAGTCCGAGCTGTTCGTGGATGATCGGGACGAGATACTCCGGGTCGTGTAAGCGGACGACACGCGTTTGCAGCTTGGCATTGGCGCCAGTCAGGTCGGCGTTTTGGGCTTCGATGTCGCGGATCTGGCCGTGCAGCTCGGCGTTGCGTACCCCGGCGTGCCAGATCTGCACGGCGATCGTACCGCTCACGAACAGCGCGACGAGCACCACAAGCAAGCGGCCGGCCACCGTCGCCGCGAGGACGGCCAGGCGGCGACTACGTGATGGTCGCCCATCCCCACGCGGCGCACGCGCGAGGCGGATGATCTTATGCGTGAGGCTACCGCGCCGCGGTGTCATGGACGAGTTCGACGTGCGCTCCGATGCGACGGAACTTTTCGTACCGCCGGTCGACAAGCTCATCTTGGCTCAGCCGTGCAAGCTTGAGCAGCGAGCGCTTATCGGCTGCCAGCGTGTCGTGGATGACGCGTTGCGGATCTTGATGCGCGCCACCCAACGGTTCGGGGATGACCTCATCGACGATGCCGAATTCGAACAACTCGTCGGAGGTCAGCCGCAGGCGCTGCGCTGCCTCTTCCGCACGGCTCGCGTCGCGCCACAGGATCGATGCTGCGGCTTCTGGAGACGCCACGGAATAAATGGAATGTTGGAGCATGATGATGTGGTCGCCGATGCCGATCGCGAGCGCGCCCCCGCTGCCGCCTTCGCCCGTGATGTTGACGATCACCGGCGCTCGCAAGCCCGCGAGCACTTTGAGCGACGCTGCGATAGCTTCGGACTGGCCGCGCTCCTCGGCCCCGATGCCTGGATACGCGCCCGGCGTATCAATGAACGTCACGAGCGGGCGCTCGAACTTCTCGGCTAAGCGCATGACGCGCTGCGCCTTACGGTAGCCTTCGGGATGCGGCATCCCGAAGTTACGATAGAGATTATCTTTTGTGTCGCGGCCCTTTTGCTCACCTATGACAAATATCGGTAGCTCGTCGAGATAGGCATAGCCCGCAACGACCGCGGGGTCGTCACGAAAACTGCGATCACCGTGCAGTTCCGTAAAGCCATCGAGCGCACCGATGTAATCCATGGCCAGCGGCCGCTTGGGGTGCCGCGCAAGGTGCACGCGCTGCCAGGGAGTCGGGTTACCGAAAATCTCAAGCTTGAGCTGACGCGCCTTTTCTTCCAGCGCAGCGATCTCGGCCGAGAAATCGACGCGCTGCGTCTCGTTGAGCTTCTTGAGCCCGGCGATCTTGGTCTCTAGCTCGACGAGCGGTTTTTCGAGTTCGACGATGACGTTCATGCGGGCACCGCCTTGTCGGTAAGGAAGTGCAGCAGGCGCCCCAGCGCTCCTTTGAGCTCTGTCCGGCGCACCACCATGTCTACTTGTCCGTGCTCGAGCAAAAACTCGGCGGATTGAAAACCTTCCGGCAGCTTCTGCCGGATCGTCTGATCGATGACGCGCCGGCCGGCAAACCCGATCGCCGCGCCCGTCTCAGCGATGATGACATCGCCTTGAAAGCCGAACGATGCCGAGACACCGCCCGTCGTCGGATCGGTGAGCACCGTGACGAGCGGTAAACCGAGCGCGGAAAATCGTTCAGCAGCGGCGGTGGTCTTGGCCAGCTGCATGAGCGCGATAACGCCTTCCTCCATGCGGGCGCCGCCGCTGGCCGTGACCAACACGACCGGGAGCCGTTGCCGTGCGCACTCCTCGATCAGGAGCGTGACTTTTTCGCCGACCACACTTCCCATGGTGCCGCCCCGGAAGAAGAAATCCATGACACCCAGCCCCGTACGAACCCCTTCGATCGTGCAGAGGCCGACAACGACCGCCTCGAGTAGCCCTGATTTCTGACGATCCCCCGCGATCTTGTTGGCGTACGGCATGCGATCGGACCACGCCAGGGGATCGCCAGTGGCGAGCAGAGGTGCGAGCTCGTGGAAGTCGCCGTCCGCGAGCAGCGCGATGCGGTCGAGTGCGTGTAGCCGGAAGTGATGACCGCAGCGGGAGCAGATCCAGAGACGTTCGGCGAGGTCTTTCTTATACAGCCGCTCACCGCAGGATGGGCACATCTCCCAGAGCGCGTCGCTTTGGGGTTCGGGCTTGGCGCCTCGGCGGCGCAGCCAATTCGGTGTTGGTGCCAACTCGTTACTCCTGCTCGCGTGCGGCCCGCGGAGGTATGACGCTGGCGTGCTGTCGTCGCCCCGCGCCAGCGTAGATCTTGCCGAGCTGTTTGAGATAGTTGACGATCTCGCCTGAGTTGAGCTTGCTCGAGCCGTGCCGGCGATCGGTGAAGACGTACGGCACTTCCTTCGCTTTTTGGTAGTTCCCTTTCATGATGACTTCTAGTCCAATTTTAAAACCAATCGGATCGAGCGTGACGCCTTCGATAACCGACCGTTTGCAAAACAGATAGCCGGATGTAATATCGTGGACACGCGTGAGCGGCATGGCGAGCATGATCGCAACGCGCGACGTGACACGCCTGCGCCACGGCCAATTAGTGATCCCACCGCCAGGGATGTAACGACTGCCGATAGCTAGCTCGCAGTCGCCACTGCGAACGGCCTGGATCATCGCCGGGATAATCTTGGGATCGTGACTGAAATCGGCATCCATGACACCCAGGATGGGCGCATCGCAGGTGGCCCAGCCATCGATAACGGCGGAAGCAAGCCCGAGTTTACCTGCTCGATGCACGCAGCGCACCGGATAGCGCGATGCGAGGCCGTCAACGAGTGCGCCGGTACCGTCGGGCGAGTTGTCGTCGACCACGACGATTTCGCCGTTGATGCCCGCGCCTGCAAACACATCAGTCAGCGCCGAGATAAGCTGCTCGATGCCGCCCGCTTCATTATATGTGGGGATGACGACGGAGACGTCGTACGGTGCTGCCACTGACTTCGTAGGTTCAGGAGAGCGCAGATTTTGACCTGCGGGACGTGGACTTACCACCATCCGCGCAGTGCGGCAATTGCCGACAACATCGCGGCTGCGGCAGTCTCTGTTCGCAACACGGTCGGTCCGAGCGAGACGAGTACGCAGCCAGTCTCGTACGCGAGACGCAGTTCACCTTCGGTGAAACTCCCTTCGGGTCCGATGACGAGCGAAAGCGGACGGTCATCGCTCGACGCTACTGCTTGCACAAGACTGCCCGCTTCTGCACCTTCGTATGCCACAAGCGTCGTGCTCGTCGCCGCTGCGCTCGCGAGCGCGGTGCCGACGTCGAGCGGCTCCTCGACTTGGGGTATGATGAGGCGTTGCGACTGTCGTGCTGCCGATTTTGCGATGCGACACCAGCGTTCGAGCTTCGCCGGCGTGTCGCCACCGTACGAACGCGCGCACCGGATGGGCTGAATACGAGTAGCGCCGAGCTCGACGACCTTTTCGATAACGTCGTCCATCTTGGTCCCCTTGGGGACTGCCTGAAGCACAGCGACGGCGACAGGCAATTCGCCGCGACGATCGGCTTCGTATGGTGCGATGATCGTTGCCCGCGCGTGTCGGGCATCCACAACGGTCAGCGCCGCGCGCCACGCGTTCCCTTCGCTGACGATGACGACCTCCTCACCTGGCTTCATGCGCAAGACGTTCTTGAGATGACGGGCATCGTCGGGCTCAAGATTGATCTCTCGACCTGGCTGGCAGGAAACGGAGACAAAGACGCGGGTCATGCGCGTGCGCGCATGGGTTTGCGATAGACGAACCCACGCCAGCGTCCGGTGATGCGCGCCCGTCGCTGTTCGAAAGCGAGTTGCGCTCGACCGCCACTCTCCACAAGCTTAAGGCCCTGTGCTTCGAGCGCACGACGCACCCGACGCGCGCTGCCTTCAACAAATCCGCTCGTGATGAGCGTTCCACCGTGACGCAAGCCTTGTGCTAACGCTGGAGCGAACCGCTCGATGACCGGCGCTGTGATGTTTGCGACGATGCAGTGCGCCTTTGGAAACGATCTCGGGATTCCGGCGGCATGGATAAGGCGGACGGGGATAAGGCGGTTGGCTTTGAAGTTCGCGCGAGCGGCGTCAAGCGCGATGGGATCGGTGTCCGTTGCATACACCCGGGCGCCGCTCTTCGCGGCCGCCAGCGCCAAGATGCCCGAGCCGCAACCGACATCAACGACAATCGAGCCGCGTCGGACGTACGGCAGCAGCAAATTGACGGCGACCTGCGTCGAGGCGTGCTGACCCGTGCCGAAGGCCATGCCGGGATCGAGGCGCACGACTGCGCTTTTGGCAGGCGCCGCAAATGTGCGGTCCCACGTCGGTACGATGAACAGCCCCGGCGCGATGTGGATCGGCGCGTAATGCTTCCTCCAGGACGTCGCCCAGGCGCCGTCATCGACATCATCGACTGCAAGGTCGGCGTATCGCAAAAGGCGACGTGCTTTGCCCACGGACAACGCACGTGTCACGAGTCTGGTCGCCTTGTTCGCGTCGGCCCGCGGCACGTGCACGGTGACGCGGCGCAGCGGCGTCACGATCGAATCGCGGCCACAGCGAACGCCCGCGTCTTCAATCGCTGCCAGGGCTCCGCTCGTCGTTTCGAGCAGCGCTGTGGCCACGGTCTCGTCGCGGGCGCCGACGACCAACGCGAAGCGGCGCCAGCCGGCGCGCCTACTCGCCGCCGAAGGCTTTTCGGACTTTCTTGAAGAGATCTGAATCCTCGACTTCCTCGCCGCCGGCCCTGGCGTATTCCTCGAGTATCTCTTTCTGTTTGCGCGTGAGCTTGGTAGGCACGACCACGTGGATTTCAGTGACCAGGTCTCCCCGCCCGTGGCCGCGCAGCTTCGGCAATCCGCGACCGCCTATGTGAAAGGTGGTACCGCTTTGCGTTCCCGAGGGGATCTTCAAGCTGGCCGTACCATCGAGGGCCTCGATCTCTAAAGTGGCGCCTAAGGCGGCTTGCGTGAATGAGATGGCGGTAGCGCAATGCAGGTCGGCGCCATGGCGCTCGAAGACGTCGTGTGGTGCGACCGCGATGTATACGTACAAGTCGCCACTCGGGCCACCGCGCTCCCCGGCTTCACCCATGCCTGCATAGCGCAAGCGCGTGCCATCATCCGCGCCCGGGGGCACTTTCACCGTCATCGTGCGCTTGTGTTCAGCGCGCCCGCGACCGTGACAATGTTTGCATGGGTCACGGACGATCTTGCCTGATCCGCCACAGCGGGCACACGGCACCGTCGTCACGAACTGGCCGAGCATCGTCGTGCGCGCGTGACGCAGTTCGCCCGTACCGTGGCAGTCCGAACAATCCACCGGTTCTTGGCCGCTCGCCGACCCCGACCCGTTGCAGTGCTCGCACCGCGCGAGATGCGTGAACGTGATCTGTCGCTCGATGCCGGTTAAGACATCCGCGAGCTCGATCTCCATGTCGTAGCGCAGGTCGGAACCGCGTGCAGGCCCACGCCGTTGTTGCTGCACGCCACCGCCAAAGAAGAAATCGAAGATGTCCCCGACGCCTGTGCCCGCAAAGCCGCCTGGGCCGAACGGGCCTTCGACGCTGCCATAGCGGTCATATTGCGCACGCTTGCCGGGGTCGGACAGCACGGCGTACGCCTCATTGATCTCTTTGAAGCGGGCTTCGGCATGATGTTTGTCGCCGTCGTGGACGACATCCGGATGCGCTTTGCGCGCCAAGCTCCGATACGCACGCTTGATCTCATCGTCCGACGCGGACTTCGAGATGCCGAGGATTTCGTAATAATCGCGTTGCGTAGGCACGGTCGCCGTCGTCGTCCCGTCTTTTCTCTTGCTATCCGTTGCCCGGCGACGCGTCGCCGTGGAACAATTCGTTCAAGCTATCCGCCATGCAGTTGATGAGCGCGATGAGCCGCGCGTACTGCATGCGCCGCGGTCCGAGGATACCGACCGCGCCCGCATTACGATCGCCCACACGATAGGGAATCGTCACGACGCTGCACTCGCTCATGTCGACGTTTGGTAATTCTCGACCGATGCTCACGCGTGCGCCTGCGCTTTGCAGGGACGCGTGGAGGAGCTGGTAGAGCGTCTGCTGCTCTTCGAGCAGGTCCAAAATGGCTCGCAGTTTGCGCAGATCCCGAAACTCCTGTTGATCGAGCAGGTTGTGCGCGCCGCCCGCGAAGAGCCTGCGCTCGACGTCAGCATCTGCATGCTCGGCGACGATCGTCGAAATCCCCCGTAAGAGGTCGTCGGGCAATGGCGTCGCACCCGCGAGGCGCTCCAGCGCATCGATAGAGATATCGGCAAGACGGCTGCCTTGCAACTGCTCGTTGAAATTATTGGCGACCCGCAGGAGCGCGTCGGCGTTCACGGGTGTGGTCGTCTCGAGCGTGCACTGCGCGGCAAGTCCCAAGTCGGTCACGAGCACCACGTGCACGGCGTGGTCGCCGATCCGGATGAGCTCGATATGCCGGTATACCTGACTGGACAAGCGCGGAGCGATCGCAAACGCGATACTGCGCGTCAGCGTGCTCAAGACGTGCGAAGCGTGATCGACCACCGAATCGAGCTGATGGGTTGCGCGCCGGACCTCGGCGTGAATACGGTCGCGCTCCTCCGGGGTCAACGTCTCCGGCAGCATAAGGCGGTCGACGTAATACCGATAACCACGGTCAGACGGCACGCGACCGGCTGACGTGTGAGGCTGTTCGAGGTACCCTTCTTCATCGAGGCTAGCGAGCTCGGCACGCACGGTGGCAGGGCTGATGCCAAGGTTGTACTTCTGCGTCAAAGTCGCCGAGCCCACAGGCTCTCCCGTGGCGATGTACTCATAGACGACCGTTCCGAGGATCGAGGTCTTGCGGCGGTCGAGCTCAGGTTCCGGCGCTGGGCTTTTGGCCTTGGCGGGGCTATTTTTCGGCTTCTTCGTCATATTAGCAATCGGCGACTGAGAGTGCTAACCGGGTCTTAGCCGGACGGTTTGCCCCTCCCTTGTCCAGAATAGCGTGGGGCCGCGCGGTTTGTGACGCGCCCAGGCGCATTTGTACACGCAATTGTGGTGGAGGTCGTATTGGTGAAATCACACATTGCCGGACGCACGGCGCTCGTGACCGGAAGTGCGAGCGGACTCATGCGCGGCGTTTGCGTGTCACTGGGACGTCGCGGTTACAGGATCGCTGCCAATTATCGAACACCGCGCACGCATGCTGATGAAACACTACGAGCGGTGCGCGCCGCAGGAGGACATATCGAAGCGTTTCACGCGGACGTCTCCAACCCCGCCGAAGCAACCGCCCTTATCGCTGCCGTTCACGCCACCTTCGGCGGCATCGACGTTCTCGTGTGCGGCGCAGGACCAATGCTCGTCAAGGATCTCGCAGCGACCACGCTTGACGACTATCGTGCGCTCATGGACGGCAACATGGGATCGGTTTTCAGTTGCGTGAAAGCCGCACTGCCGCACATGCGCGAACGGCACTTCGGGCGCATCATAACGTTCGGCATGCTAGGCAGCGATGTGACGATGGGATGGCGGCACCTCTCGGTTTATGCCGCTGCGAAGGCTGCCGTCGTCGCGTTCACGCGATCACTCGCGCTCGAGGAAGGGCCCCACGGCATCACCTGCAACGTCATCAATATCGGCGACATCCGTGATAAGGATGCTGACCGTGCAGCCGCGTTGGAGCGCCGAGATTATCGCAACCCGCTCATGCGCCCAGGCAGCTGGGAAGACGTGGGTGATGCGGTCGCATATCTCGCAAGCGATGAAGCGTCATTTGTGACAGGATCCGTGCTCACCGTCAGCGGCGGATGGCAAGGCTTTTTGGCGGAGTTCTCGCGCTGGCCATAACCGATTGGCTGTCCTCGGGTACTGAGGGCGCTTACACGGGTTGCGCGCTGTCATCGTAGGCGAGGAATTGCCGGACGTCGGTCAGTGAATGGACGCGGCGGGCGGGTGGCAGCGCTTCAAGGATGCGCTGACCATACCACATCGATTCCAAGCGGCCGTCAAGGATACACATCAAGCCTTTGTCGGACGCGCTGCGGATGAGGCGTCCCAAGCCTTGTTTCAATTTCGTGATCGCTGCAGGTATCATGAGCGATGTGAATGGGTCACGACCGTCGCCGACGAGCAGTCTCGAACGTGCCGCGATGATGGGGTCGTCCGGCGGCGGGAACGGCAGGCGGTCGATGATGACGCACGAGAGAGCGCTGCCGATCACGTCGACCCCTTCCCAAAACGACGACGTTGCGAAGAGCA
>Ga0306924_10009037_pt1 | contig 10091 bp, 9 predicted proteins | sample sta12Can44000111_FD_203756 | JGI IMG/M metagenome (GOLD analysis project Ga0306924, IMG submission 203756) | Lab enrichment of tropical soil microbial communities from Luquillo Experimental Forest, Puerto Rico - statanox.12C.anox.44.000.111 (v2)... | ecosystem: Environmental > Terrestrial > Soil... | reverse complement strand
GCGCCTGTTCCAATCGGGCCTCCTGCAATACATGCATCGGGGTGGTGCCGCGGAAACGGTGAAACGCAATTTGCAATGCGCGAACGCTGCATCCGGCTGCCTCGGCGATCTCCGCGATGGTCAGCGGCGTGCCGGCATTGGCGCGCATGAACGCTTCGGCCCTGCTCACAGTGCCCGGAGCGGCGGCCGCCTTCTGCTGCCCTAACCTCTCGGTGTAATTATGCGGCAAGCCGAGCAGGATGCAGAGCGCCAAGTTCTCCTCGAAGCTGCGGATCGCGATCTCGTTCATAAGTAGCGAGTCGGAGTGTTCGAGTTCGGCGAACAGGAAGTCGGACATGCGGCGGATCGTGGCGCCCGCGCCGCGCGTCTGATCGAATGTCGGCTGGAATGCGATAGATTCGACCCTCTGCCCGTCCAGCAGAGCCTCGAGCTTCTGACGGAGGAGCGCGGCCGGCAGCCGAATAAAGAGCCGGCCTTGCAGATCGCTTCCAAGTAAGCGAATTCCAGGGTGGACGCTATAAATCAGTCCCGTCGTGGCAGTGGCGGTTACCGGTTCGTTGGTTCCAGGGAGGACCAACTGGTTCGTGCCTCGCGCAATTATCGAGAGCCCAAAACCATCGCCCCCCGGCGACCGTAGCGTGGTTTGCGTCGCGCCGTTGCCAGTGATTCGGGACGCGCGTAGCCCGCCAATATTGGCGATGGATAGCACGGACCGGTAGGTTTCCGGTTCGATCCGAAAACGCCGTCTGTCGAGCGGAGCCCATTCCTGGGAAGTGTACTCGCGCTCGGTCAGCGAGACCTAAGGCTCTCCCAAATCGATTGAATAATCCGATGCGGGTCGGGCACTTCGACTTTTGTGAAAAATCCGGGCACCCGAGTCGAACTCCGTCCTCGCCGCTGGCAGGTCGGACAGCCGGCATTGTACAGCACGAGTGCCGTTTTCAACGGCTAACAAGCCGCTGGACCACTCCATAATAGAAGACAAAAATATGGTTAACTTCAAACGTTTACCCGCTTAAACTGCGACGTCTACTCGATGTCCCGTGAAGTAGTGGCGCTGACATTACTTGACGGCCGGCGCCAATACCCAGGGCGCAGCCGAAGAAAACGAGCTAAATCCTCGAACCGCGGTCGCAGGAGGGCGGAAGGTAGATGCCCGCGCCTGCAGCGTGGTCGGCTAGGCTGGTCGCTTCCACCCGAGCCAGTCGCAGATGGCGTCGCCCATCACCAGCTCCTTGTCGCGGCCCTGCAGCCACGGCAGTTCCTCGGTGAACATCGTCACGCATTGCCGGTAGGAGCACGGCATGCGGGTGATGTCGGTGCCCCAGAAGCAACGCTGCGGGCCGAACGCGTCGACGATCTGGCGGATGTATTTGTGGATGTTGCGGTAGGGGTAGGGCTCGCTCGAATAGCTCGGCGCCCCCGAGAGCTTGACCGCGACATTGGGGTATTTCGCGAGCGCCAGCATCTCGCCCAGATTGGCAAAGGCGGCATCGTCCTTTCCGGAACCGCCCGCACCACCGCGGCCATGATGGTCAATGTGCAATTTGAGCCCGGGATGGCGCTCGGCGATCCGGCCGAACTCGGCGAGATGCCCGCCCGCCATCAGGCCGACCGGGAGTTTCTCCCGTTCGCAGGCCGCCCAGAACCAGTCGACGGTGCCGTCGGACCACCAACCCTGCTGATGCGGCTGGTTGAACGTAAAGCGAAAGCCGAGCATGCCGGGCCGCTGCCGCCAATTCTTGACGATCTCCTCCTTGTTCGGGGCCTGCAGGTCGAAATTACCGAGGATGCAGAATTTCTGCGGATAGGCCTTGACGGCCTCGACCGCCTGAACATTGGGCCCTTCGCCGAGCGTGCTGGGCGGATGGATGACCGCGGCGTCGACACCGGCCTCGGCCATCTCCTTCAACGCGTCGTCGACGTTGTAGGTCGGGATCTGGCGGTGCTGCGGCGACATCCGCGCGTTTTCCCAGAGGTGGATCTGTGAATCGACGATCTGCATTTGCGGTTCCTCCTTGTGGTTAAGCCGGTAACTTGACCTTTCTCGCTGCGTGGGGGCGTGAAGGCACTGCTTTGGTGGCCGGATCCGGGAACCGCGGCCGAAGCTTGCCCTCAGCCTCGATCTCCGAAAGAACCTGCCTGACGATTCCGGCCACCGCTTCGCGCGCCGAGGAGGTGCTGCGGTTCGCCGCCACACCCAGAGCCAGGGTTCTGAAGACCCCACGCGCGGTAATCCGATGCGCCTCCGCCAACCCGCGCGCGCACTCCCGGAAAACCGAGGAATGGGGGAGGATCGAGGCGCCGACGCCCTGCTGAACCATTAGCCGGATCGTCTCATGGTCGTTGAGCTCGGTGTCGATTTGAAGCTCGATGCCGCGGCCGGCGAGCAACACATCCATCGCCGCGCGCAGCCCGTCGCCGAGGATAAGCGGCGTGCGGCTCAATTCCTCGGCGGAAACGTTCCCCAGCGGTCGCGCTCCCGGTCTGGTAACCAGCACCATTTCCTCCTCGGCCAGCCGCGTCGACACAATCAAGCGGCTGCGCGAGACATCCGACAATAGCCCGAGATCGACGCGGCCGTCGATCAGGAACTCCTCCAGGCGAACCATGCCGGCATGGACCACCTTGAGCTCGACCATCGGAAAGTGGCGCCGCATCCGCGCGAATAGTTCTGGCACCACGACGGGACACTGGGTGGGCGTGACGCCGAGGATGACCTTGCCGCTGGGGTGCGCCTTGTGCGCCCGGATTTCGTCGCCTGTCCGCTCGACGTCGCGCAGGATGCGCTGCGCGCTTTCCAGCAATTTTTGACCGGCTTCGGTCAGTCGCACCCCCCGGTTTGCGCGCGTGAACAACGGCGTGTCGAGTTCTTCCTCGAGCCGTTGCACATGCCGCGTCAAAGCCGGTTGGGCAATCTGCAAGTGAGCCGAGGCTCGGGTGATACTGCCGAGCTCGGCGATGCGAACGAAGTAGTGCAGGCTGCGCAGCTCCATGGCAGCGCGATTTCGCGCGCGGACGGAGGCCACGTCAACCCGATTTCCTAATCTTTCCCATACCGAGCCGGCATCGCCATGATCGGAAATCGGCATTTGCTATATAGGCAGATCGAAATTACCGTTGCTCCGGAACCATTTGAGCGACGGAGCAATGTCGATGGAGATCGGCGTCTACCATGAATTCCACTGCCGGCCGGAGCAGACCCCGGCGGAAGCGTTCAGCGAAGCGCTGGCTCAGGTGGAGTCCGCAGACCGTTGGGGTCTCGATGCAATCTGGCTTGCCGAGATCCACCAGCAGGCGCGTCGCTCCGTGTTGAGCGCGCCGCTGACCATCGCCAGCGCTATTGCCGCGCGCACCCGTCGGATCAAGATCGGCACCGGTGTCCAGGTTCTGCCGCTGTGCCATCCGCTGCGCCTCGCCGAGGAGACTGCTACGATCGATCAGATCAGCAACGGAAGGTTGATCTTTGGTGTCGGGCGCAGCGGCAACCCGCGATCCTATGTCGCCTATGGCGTGCCTTACTCGGAAAGCCGCGAGCGCTTTCTGGAGACGCTCGAGATCGTCAAGCGAGCCTGGACGCAGCCGACCTTCTCTTATGAGGGAAAATACTACAGCTTCAACAATGCCTCCGCCGTGCCGCAACCTTATCAACAGCCATGCCCGCCGATCCGCGTCGCGGCCGCCAGCGAGGAGACGTTTCCGTCTCTCGGCGAGGCCGGCTATCCGATCTTTGTGGCCGTCCGCAGCGGCTCGCTGTCGGGCCTTGCCCCCGATCTGGCCGCCTATCGTGCAGCCTATAAGGCGGCAGGGCATCCAGGAGAGGGCGAAGTCTATCTGCGGCTGACTTTGCATATTGCCGACACGGATCGACAAGCGCTCGAAGAAGCCGAGACGAGCATCATGTCAGGCTACCGGACTTTGAGCACGCGGCTCGAAAACTCGCCCAATCGCCGTCGCGCGGCGGAGGCCCAGACCGTCAAGACCATCTCCTATGAGGAGGTGAGGCGCGACAAAGTGATTATCGGTGGTCCGGACTATGTCGCCGACCGCTTGCAGCAACTGCACGAGGAGCTTGGATTGAACGGCATCCTCGCGGAACTGAATTTCGGCGCATTGATCCCGCCGGAACCGATGACTCGGTCATTGCAGTTGCTCTGCGAGAAGGTCATGCCAAGGTTCCATTGAGCTCGGAACCTTATCATGAACCGGAGCACCGAGCGCTTTCTGACGACGCATACCGGCAGCCTGCCGCGGCCGCAGGAGCTGGTGCGCACGATGTTCGCCAAGGAAGAAGGAGTGCCGGTGGATTCAACTGCGCTGCAGGCGCGCATCCACGCCGCAGTGGCCGCAGTCGTCAAAAAGCAAATCGAGGCCGGCATCGACATCGCCAATGACGGGGAGATGAGCAAACCGAGCTACGCCACCTACATCAAGGACCGGCTCGACGGCTTTGGCGGCGAGAGCCATCCGCTCGTCTATCAGGATCTCGTCGATTTTCCGGAATTTGCTCGGCGGGTCTTTGGTGACCCCGGCCGCTCGCGGCGCAAGACACCCGGCTGCAATGGCCCGATCAGGATTCGCGACCCCGCGGCGGCAGAGACCGACATCAACAATCTGAAAGCGGCGCTCGCCGGGATGAACACCCGGGAAGCATTCCTCAGCGCCGCCTCCCCGGGCGTGATCTCGCTGTTCTTTCACAACGGGCATTACCCGACCGAGGAAAGCTACCTCTACGCCATTGCCGAGGCGATGCGGCCGGAATACGAAAGCGTCGCCGAAGCCGGCTTCGTATTGCAGATCGACTGCCCTGACCTCGCGATGGGCCGGCACATCCAATACGCAGCGCTGAACGTCACCGAGTTCCGCGACAAGGCGCGCCTCCATATCGAAGCCCTCAATTACGCGTTGGCCAATATTCCGGCGGACCGGCTGCGATTGCATCTGTGCTGGGGCAATTACGAAGGGCCGCATCACTGCGATATCCCGCTGCGCGAGATCATCGAAACCGTGTTTCTGGCAAAGCCGAGCGGGCTTTCCTTTGAGGCGGCCAACCCACGGCACGCGCATGAGTGGACGGTGTTCGAAGAGGTAAGGCTGCCGGAGGGCAAAGTACTGATCCCCGGCGTCATCGAATCGAAGACAAATTTCATTGAGCACCCGGAGCTGATCGCTCAACGCATCGGCCGCTATGCGCATCTCGTCGGGCGCGAGAACGTTATCGCAGGAAGCGATTGCGGCTACGGCACCTGGGTCGGTCAGGCTGCGGTCGATCCGGGCGTGGTCTGGGCGAAGCTCGCGAGCCTCGCCGAAGGCGCGCGTCTTGCCTCACGCGAATTTTGGAAATAATCCCCACCCGAGCCGCACCCAGGAGATCGAACCAATGCGATTTGGACTTTTCGGCAGTGCGCAGGCCAGGCGCAGCGGCCCCGACACCGATAGCAGCCAGGGCTTCCGCGACTTTATCGAGAACAATGTCGAAGCCGAGGCGCTCGGCTATAACAGCACCTTTCTAGTCGAGCACCACTTCACCGGATTCGGTCAAGTGTCGGCGAGCCTCAATCTATTGACGTGGCTCGGCGCGCGCACCACGCATTTGCGCCTCGGAACGGCGGTCCTGGTCTTGCCGTGGCATAACCCCGTGCTGCTGGCCGAGCAGGCGGCGACGCTCGATCTGTTGTCCGGCGGCAGGCTCGATTTCGGGATCGGCAAAGGCTACCGGCACAACGAATTCGCCGGGTTCGGCATCCCTTTGGAAGAGGCAGAGCCACGGTTCGAAGAAGCGGTGGAGGTCATCACCAAGGCGTTCATCTCGGAAACGCCGTTCTCGCATCGGGGCAAGTATTGGCAATTCGACGACATCGTCGTCGAGCCGCCAACGGCGCAGAAACCACATCCACCGCTCTGGATGGGGGCCGGCAGTGCAAATTCGGTCAGCGAGGTCGTCCGGCGTGGCTATAACATGCTGCTCGGCCAACACTCGCTCGCTGAGGAGACGCTCGATCAAGTTGCCCAATTCCGCAACGAGGTGACGGCGCTCGGCCGGCCGTACAACCCGATGGCGGTCGGCGTTGCCCGGGCTGTGTATATCACCGAGGACGAGGCCGAGAAGGCGTCTGCGATCGAACGTCGCTACCAAGGGCATATGCGGATCAATAGGCTGGCGCGCCGGCCGAATGGCGAGACGCGCGCCCGGTACATCCTCGACGACGAAAAAGAGGCGCGGCACGAAAGCGCCGAGAGCGCCCTCTTCGGCGCTCCCGACGAGATCATGCGCAAACTCGAGGAGTTGCGGCAGGGAGGCGTCGAATACGTCATCATCAACTTTGGCGGCTCGCGAGAACAGATCCGACGCTTCGCCCGCGACATCATGCCGGCCTTCGCCGGCGAGCCGCAAATGCAAGTCTTGGCGGCAAAGTAGCAGGAGGACTTTCGATGAGTTTCGAATTCGGTGTGTTCCACGAATTTCAGCGGCGACCGGGGCAGAGCGAGGCGGAGGCCTTCGACACCGCTTTCGAGCAGGTCGATGGCGCCGAGCGCTGGGGGCTCGATGCCATCTGGCTCGCGGAAATTCATATGGCGCCGGAGCGTTCGGTGTGCTCGGTGCCGATGACGATCGCCAGCGCGATTGCCGCCCGCACCAAGAACATCAAGATCGGGACCGGGGTTCAGGTTCTGCCGTTGTGCCAGCCATTGCGTCTGGCCGAAGACACCGCGACCGTCGATCACATTAGCCATGGGAGGCTGATTTTCGGCGTCGGCCGCAGTGGCTTTCCGCGCGCCTATGAGGCCTACGGCATCCCCTATGGCGAAAGCCCCGAGCGCTTTACCGAAGTCCTCGAAATCGTCAAGCGCGCCTGGACCGAAGAAAGGTTTTCGTTCGCCGGCAAATACTACAATTACGAAAACGTCTGCATCGTGCCAAAGCCGTACAGCAAGCCGCATCCGCCGATCCGCATTGCGGCTAACCGCGAGGAGTCGTTTGTTTCCGCGGCAAAGCACGGCTTTGGGATCTTTGTGGGCGCCCGGCGTGGCACGTTTGACGAGGTGCTGCCCAATTTGCGCATCTACCGCGACGCCTGGAAGGCCGCCGGTCACCCAGGCGAGGGCGAGGTGTATTTACGCGCCCCGGTATATGTCGGCGACACCATCGACCAGGCCCTCTCCGATCCCCAAGAAAGCCTGATGAACTTTTACCGCTATCTCGGCGCCCGGCTCGAAGAATCCGCCAATCGCCCCGGCATCTTCGACACGGAGCGGCGAGTAGAGGGCGCCCAGCGCCTGCAGACGCTGACCTGGGACGAAGCGCGGCGCGGCCGGGCGATCGTCGGCACACCGGAGATCGTCGCCGACAACCTCGCGAGCCTGAGGGATCAGCTCGGACTTGCCGGCATCCTCGCCGAACTCAACACCGGCGGCCTGATCCCGCACGAGCGGGTTATGCGCTCGATGCAATTGCTGTGCGAGAAGGTGCAGCCGCGATTGCGTTGACATTTTACTCGGGCGTAGCATCGCCCGAGTAGTAAGTCTGAGCAGGCGGGGCGTCGCCATGGACCCGGAGTATTTCGGGACAGAGGAAGTCACTGCGGAGGATCGCGCCTATCGGGGATCGCGCTTCTCCGAGGTGCGCGACGCCGTGTTCGCCAACCCCTATCAGCAGGCCCCGGGCAGCAGGGGCGAGTCCGCGCTGCCCGTCTACAGCGTGAATTTGACGGGCGTTCTGCGGGGCGTTCTGCCGTTCGGGCCGCCGCATTTTTTTCGACAGGCGGTCGCGAGAGCCGTCGATTCACGATCAGACCTACGATGGGGCGCGGAAGGCAAGGGCTTCCGGCGCCTCATTCACCCGAACGGGGTCTGCCTGACCGGCCGGTGGGAGATCATCGAACCAACCCCCTACACCGGCTATTTCCAGCGCGATAGCCGGGCGTTGGTGATCAGCCGCTACTCGACCTGCTGCAAGGAGACGCGGCGTGGCCATGAGCGGTCCCTGTCGCTGGTCGGGAAGCTTTTTCCGACTGTGGATCCGAACCACAGCGAGCCCCTGCGTACCGCCAATTTCATCACCCAGCAGGACATCGGCGGCGACCGCACCGATTACATCAACGACGCCCAATTGCTCAACGCGCCCAATACCACCAGTTGGCGCCGCGGTTTTGGCGTGCCCGTTCTGCTCGTCGAGGCAATCCTTTTCAACAAGACCGACAAGGAACCGACGCAGCGCCAGCTCTACCAAATCGCCGAGCTTGGCAAACCGGAAGGCGAGCCGACGCGAGCGCCGGCCTACATGCGCCTCCTAGTCGATCCCGGCCAGCCGAGAATCCCCGGCGCCGCGCTGGACTTTCGCGACGAAATCATGGGGCAGATTTACGACCCCGGCGATCCCGTCCCCAAGCGGACATTGACCCTTCACATCGAGGTTACGGACGAAGGGTCAACCAAGGGGCCTAGTTTCTTCCAGCGGCGCAGCTTTGCCAATTGGCGGCGCATCGGCAGGCTGGTGTTCGACAATGCCGTCGTCTCCTATAACGGCGATTTCGTCATCCACTTCACCCATCCGACCTGGCGCGACGATCGCAACGACCCGTCGACCGCAACCCGCGTCAACGAACGCAAGGTGCGCTGACCTTCAGGCGCCCCTGTGGCGTGCAATGAAGTCGAGTGCCGCCTCGGCGCAGCGGGGGGCGTGGCTGGCGGCGACGTGGTAGGAATTGCCCGGCAATACTAGCAACGTCGAGTTTGGGATCTGCTGCTGCCACGCGCGGGTCTGGTCTACCGATGCGAGCCCGCTGGCGTCGGTCGTGATTACGAGCGTGGGGCACCGGATCTTCGGCACATCCGCCCGGATGTCGGCGCAGGCGATCGTCTTCATAAAGCCGATTTGGGTCGAGACCGCGGTGCGGCCCATGAACTGGATCCACCACTCGACCCCCTCCCCCGGAAACTCGTTGCCGAGGCGCCCCGCCATCGTGCGGCGCGCCCAGTGCTCGACACCCTTCGTTTGGAATTCGTCGGCCAGCTCGGGGGCGCGCTCGGCGGCGCCCTCCCGCATCGGCGGGGGCGTGCCGACCACGGTCAACGTGATCACCCGCCCCGGCCGGCGCGCGGCAAAGGCCCGCGCGACCGTTCCGCCTATCTTGGCGCCGACCAGATGGAAGCGGCTGATTTCGAGCGCATCCATCAGCCGCGTGAAATCCTCGATGATTCCGTCGAGCGTCCACGGGTAGTCGGCCGTCATCGGCGTCGAGGCGCCAAAGCCGCGCATGTCCGGGCGTACGACCCGGTAGCGGCGCGCGAGATGCGGGACCCAGCCATACCAGGCGGCGCTGCTTTCGGCATTGCCGTGCAGCAGCAGGATCGTTTCCTTGTCATGCCACGGATCGGTGAAATCATCGATTTCGTAATGCATGGTCAGATCGGGTGTCGGGCGCATTGTCGGCATCGTTTCCTCCTTGGCAGCGCGAGAGTCTTACGCCGCCTATAGTGGACCTGCCAGGAGGATCTGTGCTGGTATGTGCCGCGAAGACCGATCGGGTCCGAGCCGGTTAGCGGAGGAGAGCACAGCATGATCGACGAATTGTTGCCCCAGGCGGAGCGGATCGCGGCCCGGTTGAAGGCGCGCGGCGAGACGATCAGCATTGCCGAATCCTCGACCGCCGGCTTGATCTCGGCGGCGTTGCTGGCGATCCCCGGGGCTTCGGCCTATTTCATGGGGGGCGCCGTCGTCTATACCAGGCAGTCGCGCGCGGCTTTGCTCGAGGTGACCGAGCAAGAGCTGACCGGCATTACCCCCTCGACCGAGGCTTACGCCCTGCTGTTCGCCGGCAAGATCCGCGGCAAGCTCGCCACCGCCTGGTCGGTCGGCGAGACGGGGACCGCGGGGCCGACCGGCAGCCGCTACGGGCATGCGGCCGGGCATTCATGCATTGCGGTCATCGGGCCCAATGGCGAGCGCTCGATCACGGTCGAGACCGGCAAGAGCGACCGTGTCGACAACATGCGCGTCTTCTCGATTGCCGCCCTCGACCTCCTGGAGAAGGGCCTCGGCTGACGCTCTGGCCGCCGGCGCGATGCACAACCAAAAATCGAGTCGATTA
>Ga0306924_10009036_pt1 | contig 10091 bp, 7 predicted proteins | sample sta12Can44000111_FD_203756 | JGI IMG/M metagenome (GOLD analysis project Ga0306924, IMG submission 203756) | Lab enrichment of tropical soil microbial communities from Luquillo Experimental Forest, Puerto Rico - statanox.12C.anox.44.000.111 (v2)... | ecosystem: Environmental > Terrestrial > Soil... | reverse complement strand
TTCGTTGTAAAAGACCGTAAGAAGCAGCGAGTCCCGCTCAAATCCCGGTCCGCCGTCCACCGCAACGACACTGAACGGCACGATCGCTTCTTCGAACTTGTCTCCCACGCGCGTGATCGATCGCGCCATGCCCTTGAATTCGACACGGCCTGTAGCTGTTTTTCTCGTACTTTCGATGTCGACGCTATCGACCGACATGAAGAATTGATTCTTCCCGATCTGCACGGATCCCAGGCTGTGAGTGGGCATCGTAAACGCCTGATCGTTGGTCAGCACGACGCAGTGAAAGAAATCCTTCGTGAAGGCAAATATGGAAGTGAGGTCAAACGCCATTCCGTCGGGACCCTTGGGACTATCAATCAATTCCGTCCCGAGGCCGAAAATATCCGGTCGCGCCAGCGCGGCCGGAGAACCCACGGCGGGAGATGCGGCGCGCGACTGTTGATGATCTTCATGCCCGTGGGCTTCATGGCCGTTGTTCGGCGGTGGTGTGGGCGCTACAGCCTCGCTTAGACACGGCTCGTTCTGCCAGTCGATGCGGAACACGCGGATGTCGTTGCCCTTGGAATCGCCGAGATAGACCTCGCGACGCACGGGGTCTACGGCGACCGCCCGCGGGTGGCGGACGCCACTCAAGCCTCCTTGGAGATCGCCGGCGCGGAGCAGGCGCTTGACCGCCACATCGCTAAGCGTGCGCCCGTCCGGATTGAGCGTGCTCGTCTGCGCGGCGTCGTAAACGGCGAGCCCGCCGAAGACCGGAGGGTTGCCCGCCCGATTGCCCTGCACGGCGCTCAACACCTCATCGCCGACGACGGTGACCTGGTGATCACCCGTCAGCTCCTGGCTGGCGATGATGCGTGTCGGAACAGTTGGCCCGTCGGCGTTTCTCGGGAAGAACACAATGACGAATTGCGTTATCGTTCGGTTGGCGGCCGGATCTCTCACCGTGTATCGGGCCCTGAGCACGATCTCGTCGTCGCCCGGATCGCCGGTCCCTTTGTGATCGAACCAGATGGCTGGGCCAAGCGCGATACTGGAGCCTTCGCCCCAGGGACCGAGCCATGCTCCGGTGGCGGGGTCTTTGTTTCCCGCCTGATACGTGATCCGGCGCGACGGGGCGATGTTGCCGTCGCCGAGACGCGGAAAGATCAGGATGCTGTTGTCGTGATTGGGCACCGCGATTTCCTTGTCGTCGACCGTCACGCCTTCATTATCCTCAAGCCTGGTGGCGGGCCCTTGGATGACGCGCTTCGGCTTGACGTTGCCATCGTCGGTGCGGTTGAAGACCAGGATCGCGCCGCCTAGCGGCTTCGGCACGAAGACCTCGTCCCGTCGCGAGTCGGTCGGGTGCTCCCACACCTGGAGATTATGGACGCTGCGGCTCATCTGGGTGTTGTTGCCCTCGACATGCCGCTTCGGATAAACGGCGCCATCGCTGCTGCGCTCGTAGCTGGTGAAGCCCGGATGGCTCACGCAGTTCGGCGCGATGATCTCGTCGCGGGCAAACGCCAGCGCCCCGGGATTGCCGAGACCGACGACCGGCACGTCCGGCGCGATCTCGATCGCACGCTTCGGGGCTGGGCGCGGGCCGTTCCAATTTCGTGCATAGAACTCGATCGACCGATGCTCCCAGTTCGCGACCACGAGCTCGTCATGGGTGGCGTCGACAAACACGCCGTTCGGCATGTCGTGCGATGCGATCATCCGCTTGGGCATCGCGTTGCCGTTGGCGAGGCGATCGAAGACGAGGATGCCTTCCTGGTCATCGGCCACGATGAGCTCGTTGTTTTTGTCGTCGACGAACGCCTTGATGGGCATGCCAAGGTGCGTGCGATCCCCCTGAATGGTGCGTTTGGGGGCCTTATCGCCATTGGCGAGCCGGTCATAGACCGTAATGGATGGCAGCTGCGGCGCCCGTTGCGGAAGGTGGCCGTAGTTCGTGACGTAGATCTCGTCATGGCTCGTGTCGATCCACACGCCGTGCGGATTGGCAAGCCCGGTATGGGCGCCGCGGATCCAGCGCTTGCCCGTCCCCAGCCGGGAAAAATCCGCCCCGCCGCGATCGACGATGACCACCGAGCCGAGGCTCGCATGGCCGTCCGCATCGATGAAATCCCTCTTCTCGAATCCGAGCGCAATCTCGTCGTTCTGCTCGTCAACGTGAAAGCCGTACACGCGCGCGCCGCGGTAGATGGCCTGACCATCGAACCGGATGGTGTTGAAACGGATGACGGCCGCAGGGGCCAAATCCGCCGGCGAAGCGTCTGCTGAATCGACATCCTGTTTCGCATAGGCGATCGCGCGATCCGCGGTGTCGTTCATCGAAGCCCAGATCAGGCCCTGTTTGCCATCAGGCAGCTTGAAACTCGCGTCGACTTGCACGGCGGCGGGAAAGTCGAGACCCGTGCGCAGGCCCTGGATTCGCTTCCTCTCTTTCCCGCTGAGCCGGTCATAAAGAATGAGCGATTGGTTGAGGTCGTCCGCCGCCCAGATGCCGTCATCGGCGACCCACAAAGCGGTGAAGCGCGGATTAACCTGGTCGCCAATCACGCGGCAGGGTGCCTGGTCGTCGGCGAAGGATGTGCTGACCGAGGAGGCAACGGCCGACCCCAAAACACAGACGATGGAGAACCACTTTCCATGACGTGCGATCCGATTCACGCTTTTCCTCCCTTCGGCTCAATGAGAGAAGCGCACTTATTAGTTCGTCAGTCCGCGCCTGGCACTGACGTCTCAAAAGACATTCAGCAATCCAAAAATTTTAGGCCGAATTACGCGGCGCGGTCAATTTGGCTGATTGATGCTTTAGTGGCCCGCGTTTGCGGGCCACTCGTTCAGCTCTTGCCCTTGTCGGTGCGCTCGCGTTCCGCCCGTTCGCGCAGATAGTCCTCGCTCGTACGGACGTTGGGCCGCGGCGGCGCGCCGTAAGGATCGAATTCCTCCTCGGTCACGACCGCGACGCGGCAGTCCTCGCACATGCGCAGCACGTCGATGCGGTTGGAGTCTTTGGCGTACATCCAGTGCCGGCCGGCGAGTTTCTCGATCACGCGCTCGATCGTGCTCTTGACGCCGAATGGCCTGCCGCAGCGGATGCAGTGGAACGGCTCTTCCTCCTTGAGCACGCGCGACATGGCGGTGGCGGCGCGGAAGTCGATCTGCGGCTTGAGCGTGATGACCTTCTCGGGGCAGGTCGCCTTGCACAAGCCGCACTGCACGCAGGCGTCCTCGACGAACCGCAGCAATGGACGCTCGGGATCGTCGCGGAGCGCGCCGGTCGGGCAGGCGGAAACACACGACAGACACAGCGTGCAGCCGGAGACGTCGATCTCGACCGCCCCGAACGGCGCCTCCTGCGGCAGCGCGACCACATCGATCGGCGTCGGCGCCGCCCGCTGCAATTCGCGCAGTGCAAGACGCATGACCTCGCGCTTGGGTCCCACCGGCAAGAAACTCGCCGGACGAGGCGAGGCTGGGGGCACTTCGATTGCAGCCAGCGCCGCGCCGAGCGCATCGGGATCGTCGGTCTCGACGGTGGCTGCCGACCCGAAGCCGAGCGCGGCGAGGACCGGCTCGGCGAGCGCAACAGTCTTGGCCAGGCCCGCAATGTCGTGGCGCGGCTTGGCGCGCAGCAGCAGTCGCAGCGCGCTCGCCCCGTAGGCGAAGGTCGCCGCGATGGTCTCGATCCCGACCTGGGTCACCTCGTTGACGGCGAGCGGCAGCACGTTTGCGGGCAAGCCATCGCCGTGACGGGCAAGCGCGTCGATCAGCGCGGCGCCGTGCTCGCCGTCGTGCAACAGCAAAATCGGATGCGATCCGCCGGCCTCGCGATAAACGGTCAGCAGCGTGCGCAGCCTGCGCATCAGCGCATCGGCCGGCGGCAACGCGTAGGCGGCCGCGCCAGTGGGGCACGCCGCCGCGCACTGTCCGCATCCCGCGCAGATATTGGGGTCGATGGCGACGTGATCGCCGGCGGGTGCGATGGCGCCGGTCGGACAGAGATCGAGGCAACGGCGGCAGCCGACAATGCGGGACCGCGAATGCGCGCAAAGGTCCTCGTGAAACGCGATATAGCGCGGCTTGTCGAAGCTGCCGACGAGATCGCGCGCCTTGATCACCGCGCGCAGAGCGGCAGCCGGATCGGCGGGATCGGCGCGCACATAGCCTTCGCGCAGCTCGTGCGCCGGGAACAGCGGCGCACCGCCGGAGAGGTCGAGGATGACGTCGCAGCGCGACACCGCGCCGTCGCGACCCGAAGCAAAGACAAGCTCGCCGCGCGAGGACGGCGCCGCGGCGGCGAAATCGTCGACCACGATCTCGAAAGCGCCGAGATAGCCCTTGGCGGCGCGGACCGTGCCCTTCACCACCGGAAATTCGCTGACGCGGCGCGGCACGAGCCCCGAAGGCCTGGTGATCATCACCGTGACGTCGAGATGCTCTTTGAGCAGATCCGCGGCTTCGATCGCCTGCTCATCGCGGCCGTAAACCATGATGACGCCCTCGCTGTCGAGCGTCACCCGGGGAACCTCGGGCATAGCCTCGCCGGCGAGCGCGAGGAGCGCCGCCATCTTGGGTCCCGCATCAGCGGCCTGCGCGGACCAGCCCGCGTTTTCGCGCACGTTGACGAAGGTAACCGATGCGGGTTTCTTGCTGTCCTGCGCTATTTCGGCAAACAGGGGCGCCTCTTGGGTGCAGCCGATGACGAGCGGCTCTCCGGCGGCGACCACCGCACGCAAGCGCTCGAGCTCGGCGCGACACAGCTGGCCGGCGGTCTCGACCTTGGCACCGCGACAGCCCCGCCTCACGGCGTTGGTGTCGAGCGGCATCGTGCCCTCGCATGAGCACAGAACAATCGTCTGCTTGCGATCCGTCATTCGGTGCCGATCTGTCGCGATGCTTATCTGTCGTGGTGCGATCTGTCGTGGTGCGATCTGTCGTGGTGCGGATCAGTCGCGCCGTCCGACAGACTGGGACTGGCCGCGAGCTACCTTAGGTTATAGTCGAGCTACCTTAGGTTATAGTAATGTATGGTCAGAACTGCGAGTCCGGGGTCCAGCATGCCTTTCGACGCAGAGAGCCGCGTTCTTGCGCCATTCGCGTCGGTCCTGGATTTGCCGCCGCCCTTCCACGCCATCGCGTTGCGCGAGGTCGGCGACGCATTTGCGCATGCGCAGCAGATTGCCGCCGATGCGGGTGCCGGTACGCTGGTTCACGTCGGGCGCTTCGATCTCGCCGAGTTCGCGGTCGTGCTGGAGCCCGAGGAGCCGCTGTGCACCGCACGGCGCGCGCTCTATGCGGGCCTCGCCGCTCTCGCCGACGCGCTCGCCGCCTGCGCGCCGCCCGAGAAGCCGATCAGCTTCGACTGGCCGGATGCGATTCGCATCGACGGCGGGCTCCTCGGTGGCGCGCGCCTCGGCTGGCCGACCGGCGCCGCCGAGGATGCGCCACCGCGCTGGCTCGTATTCGGCGCCATGATCAGGACCGTCGCCATGGGGGTGGAGGAACCGGGGCTACACCCCCTCGCGGCCGCGCTCGATACGGAAGGATTTGACCTCGGATCGGGCCACCTCATCGAAGGCTTTGCGCGCCATCTCATGGTCGCCGTCGATGCCTGGCGGCAGGACGGCTTTGACGAGGTGGCGAGGAGCTATCTATCGCGCCTTGCGCCGGAGAAGGGCGCGCGGCGCGATCTCGACCAGAACGGCGATCTCCTGGTGCGCCACATCGGGCAGAAAGCAGCCGAGCGCCGATCGTTGCTGGGCGCGTTGGCGGCGCCGTCGTGGCTCGATGCGACGACCGGGAGCCCGCTGCTGTGAGCGCACCATGAGGGATTTCTGGCTGTCGTGCGGTCATCACTTGCTCGATCGCGATCGCAATGGCCGGCTGCGCGTGACCGACGAGTTCATGAAGCTCTATCTGGCGCGGCCCGAGCTTGTTCCGCCGCCGGATGCCTGCGGGGTCGAGCGTAGCCTGCAGGCCGCATTCCTGGCCGATCCATGGCGGCCGGTAGCCCCGGTGGAGATCGACGCGATCGCGGATGCCGATGCGCGCGAGAACTGGCGCTACCTGATCGCGCTGCGCGATCAGCTCGCCATCCATCGCACCCTGGAAGCGACCTACACGACCCTGGTGCGCGAGAACATCCAGCTTCCGCCGATTTTTGTCGATCAGCTGACGCACCTCATCCTGCGCAACGCGCTCGATCGATGCCAGGATGGCTATGCGCTGCGCGCCGCCGAGCTGTTTTTCCGGCCGCAGCGTCTGACCCTGCACGAGGGGGCGCTGCTCGCAGCCGACCAGGAATACGTCGACGCCAGCGGCCGCGGCGCCTCGCCGCTCGCCGCCATGCTGGGCTTGCCGGAACAACCCGATATCGAGGTGCTCTCGGATGCCAACGCGGCAAGCTACTGGGAGCGCAGCGATCGCTTCGATCTGGCGCTCGACCTGACGGTGGGGCGGCACGGCCTGGCGGGGCTCGCGACGGTGATTGCGCGTTGGATAAAGCACCTGCTCGACATCGACGTGGTGGTGGAGCCCCTCGACGCGCTGCGTGACGTCATGCTCGCGTGGTATGTGGGGCTCGACGCCAACGGCACCAGGATCGGCGACGCGCTCTGGAATGGCGTCGAGATCGACGAGGCGACGCGCGGCAGGATCGTCGGGCTGTTCCGCCTGACGTTTGGCGACGCCGAGGTCGTCATCGAGCGGATGGCGGACCAGCCGGTCCATCTGATTCTTGCCATGGCTCCCGACAGAGTCCTGCGCATGAAGCCGCAGAATTTGCTCAATGGTCTGCCGATACGGCAGCTGGAGAGCGTGACATGAGCCGCATCGAGCCGCTGCTCACGATTGCGATCGGCGTCGTGGTCGAGCGGCGCAAGGCGAAGAGTCCCTGGGCGGATTTTGTCTGGCGTCCGGTGGCGGTATTGCCCGGCGTGCCGGATGCCGCGCCGTGGACTGCGCTCGACGGCGACGCCGACTGCGCGAATTTCTACGGCGGCGCGGCCGCGATTGCGTTGCACCGCTCCAACACATCCGGTTATCGCGACAACCTGGCGAGCGGCGCGCCGTCGCTATGGGTGGTGCTACGGCCGACCGGCTGCGAGCCGCCCTACGAGATTGCCGCAGCGACCGCCGATCCGAGCGAGGGCGAAGCCTTCACCGAGAGCGCCGCCGATATCGTCGAGACCGTGCCGATGCCGGAGCAGGTGCGCACGGCGCTTGCCGATTTCGTTGCCCGGCACCACGTCGAGCATCCGTTCGTCAGGCGCAAGCGCGATCGCGCCGATCCCGAGGCGATGGCGCCCTACGCTGCATCGAAGGAACGCAAATGAGCGATCCCGAAGACAGAGCGGAGAATTTTCTGCAGCGATGGTCGCGGCGCAAGCGCATGGCGGAGCCGCACGCGCGCGACGAAGGCGACCAGACGGAATCCACCAACGCGGAAACAGAACCACCCGCTGATGCGCTCGCGCAGGACAAACCCGACCTGCCGGCCTTCGATCCCGCGACCCTGCCGCCGATCGAATCGATCACCGCGACAACCGACATCCGCGCCTTTCTGGCACCCGGCGTACCCGAGGAGCTTACACGTGCGGCTCTTCGACGCATGTGGGTGGCCGACCCGGCGATTCGCGACTTCATCGGCCTCGCCGAGAATCAATGGGATTTCACCAAGCCCGATAGCGTGCCGGGTTTCGGCACGCTCGAGCTCACCCCGGAACTGCGCCGGATGCTGGCGCGACTGCTCGGTAGTTCGCCGCAGGCGTCTCAGGTGGATCCGCCCATAGATGCGGACAATGGTCTATTGGAGTCTGAGCAGGTGAACCCGACCGTGTGTCAAAATGACAACGGTAATACTCAAAATGACGGCAATACAGAGCAAACAGTGAGTCGGGAATCCGTCGCAGCTATACCATTGTTGCATCGCAAACATGGCGGGGCGCTGCCAAAATGACGCAGCCCATAGCCTTCGGCTATTGAAACCAATTATCAGGTCGGGATATTTTCCAGGTGGCTACTGGATGCAAGGTTAGCCGCCGAGACGCATTGCCATGAGGGATCCGGGACTCGACGAGGCCATTCGCGCCGCGGGGGGCGTGGGGGCGCTTGCGCGAAAAATCGGCATCTCGCAGCCATCGTTGTCGAATTGGAGCCGCGTACCCGCGGAGCGCGTGCTCTCGGTCGAAGGAGTGAGCGGCGTCGACCGCTCGGTGCTCCGGCCTGATCTCTATGGCGCAGCGGACGCGGTCGATGAAATCGACGCCGCGCGCGCGCGCGAATATACGTTGCTGTCGGCGCTGCTCCGCCGCGCTCCCGATGCCGATTTGTTGGCTCGGCTCGCCGCGCTGCGCGGCGATGCTTCGCCGCTCGGCACCGCCCATAAGGCGCTCGCCGAGGCGGCAAGCGCAACCAGTGCCGAGCGGGTCGAGCGCGAGTTCTTCAATCTGTTCGTCGGCATCGGGCGCGGGGAGCTTTTGCCCTATGGATCGTACTATCTCGCCGGCTTCTTGAATGAGCGTCCGCTGGCGCGCTTGCGCGACGACCTCGCGCAACTTGGCATCGAGCGGGTCGAGGGCGAGCCGGAGACCGAGGATCATGCCGCGGTGCTGTGCGAGATCATGGCCGGCCTGGCGGACGGACGGTTCGGTGCCGCAAAGGAAGCCGAGCGCGCGCTGTTCGAGAAGCATCTCGCGCCTTGGATCGGCCGCTTCTTCGCCGATCTCGAGCGTGCGAAGGCCGCCGACCTCTACCGCCGGATAGGGACGCTGGGTCGGGTTTTCGTGGAGATCGAAGGCGAGGCTTTCGCACTGGCGCCGTGAGCCCCCTCCCCTCCCTCCCCGCAAGCGGGCAGGGTTGGGGATGGGCCCCGCAAGCGGCGAATGCGGTAGAGCAGAAAACAAGGAGTGAGCCCGATGACGACCGAGAGAAAGTTTGGACGACGCGACGTGCTGCGCGCGCTTGGCGCGGGAGCGGGCGTTGCGGTCACCGCGGCGGGGCCGCTCGTCCGGGAGGCGGCGGCCGAGGGCGAGGAGACCGAGCCGAAAGGCAAGAAGCGCTATCAGGAGAATTCTCCGGACGTGCAGGCCTACTATCGCGTCAACCGTTATCCAACGAAGTGAGGAGGTCGCCATGTTGATCAGAAGGGCGGAGCCTCGGGCGCGCCGCGGCATGACGGCCGGCGCGTTGCCAACGGAAATCGACGGCGGATTCGACCGACGCACATTCCTGCGCCGCTCCGGCCTGGCCGCGGGCAGCCTGGCGGCGCTGGGCGCACTCTCGCTCGGCTCGGTGCGCAAAGCGAAGGCCGGGCCGCCGCCGACGGCCGGCGCCAACGTCGCCATTCGCAAGAGCGTCTGCACGCATTGCTCGGTCGGCTGCACGGTGACGGCGGAAGTCGCCAACAACATTTGGATCGGACAGGAGCCGAGCTGGGACAGCCCCATCAACCGCGGCTCGCACTGCGCCAAGGGCGCCTCGGTGCGCGAGCTCGTGCAGGGCGAACGGCGGCTGAAATATCCGATGAAGATGGCGAACGGACAGTGGACCCGGATCAGCTGGGACCAGGCGATCAACGAGATCGGTGACAAGATGGCCGAGATCCGCGGGAGCTCCGGGCCGGACTCGGTTTATTGGCTCGGTTCGGCCAAGATGACCAACGAGGGCGCCTACCTGTTCCGCAAATTCGGCGCCTTCTGGGGCACCAACAACACCGATCACCAGGCGCGGATCTGCCACTCGACCACCGTCACCGGCGTAGCCAATACCTGGGGCTACGGGGCGATGACCAACAGCTACAACGACATTCGCAATTCCAAGACGCTCATCATCTGGGGCGGCAACCCGGCGGAAGCGCATCCGGTCTCCATGCAGCATCTGCTCGAAGGCGCCGAGTTGAACCGCGCGAATTATATCGTGGTCGATCCGCGCCTGACGCGCACCGCGGCGCATGCGACCGAATATGTCAGGCTGCGTCCCGGCACGGACATTCCGGTCCTCTACGGCATGATGTGGCACATCCTGCAGAATGGATGGGAGGACAAGGAGTTCATCAAGCAGCGCGTCTACGGCTTCGAGGATGCCCGCAAGGAGAT
>Ga0306924_10009035_pt1 | contig 10092 bp, 7 predicted proteins | sample sta12Can44000111_FD_203756 | JGI IMG/M metagenome (GOLD analysis project Ga0306924, IMG submission 203756) | Lab enrichment of tropical soil microbial communities from Luquillo Experimental Forest, Puerto Rico - statanox.12C.anox.44.000.111 (v2)... | ecosystem: Environmental > Terrestrial > Soil... | reverse complement strand
AAGCTCCCTGCTTTATGCCGATTTGATCTTGCTTAATAATGTTGCGACGATTGATGGGCGTCCTCTGACCTATATCCAGTGCTTCGTAACAGACCCGGTTGCCTTGTCGCTTGCGATTTTGACCGTGGGCATGCTTCTGGGTGTAATTAGTCGGCCAAAAAACAAATTGGCGTGGTTCGGACTCACGTTAGGACTATTTTTCACGTACCAAGTCCGGCCGGCCTATTTGTTTTTGATACCGCTGGTACCACTGCTTGGTTTATTGCTGCTCCGGCCTGTTGGCACCAGAAAAGAACGAATTCGCAAGCGCACATTCTTAGCCATCGGTCTGGTTGTCGTCTCCAGTTTCCCATTGCTTGCGTTTTGCGCATTCCGCTTGGCAAAGTTTGGCCACTTCGGACTAACATCGTTCGGTGGAATAACTTCAATCCACATAGTCGGCCAATTCCTAACCGACGATTTGCTAGCCGAACTTCCATTGGAGCTACGTCCGCTGGCTCTTAAAGCGCTCGACCGGCGCAAAAAGCTGGTCATGGGAGAGATTCCATGTACTTTCCCTCCTGCTCCTGCTTTCCCCGATAGTCCAGACCAATTATCCCGGTTCGTGCGTTGGCAACCGGTTACCGAGAAATCCCAGCACTTTGATAGTGAGCAAAGACTGATTCAACAATTATGGATCGGCAGTGCAACCGGTGTAGATATCTTTATTCCGGCTGCCACTGAACTTTACGGTCCCCATGACGCTAACAGCAAGCTTTCGCAATTGTCATGGGCGATTATCAAGGCGAGGCCTTCTCTCTACTTTACTTGGGTGGTTAACGGATTTTGCGTCGCGGTGATTTTGGCGCTGACAAAGAATTTTGTCTTCGTAGTTCTAACGGCGTTGTTGGGACTGTTATTTGGGCTTTGGCTTGCTAGCTACGGTGTATGGTTCTTTTGCGTAGATCGCCAAATCTCAAAAGGGAGATCGATTACTGAAAGAGGCTATTCTTCTCACCTACTTGTCGTATTACTAACCGCAAGCGCCTTTGGACTCGCAAAAATTATCTTGGTTATTCTGGTAAATGTACCGGAAATAAGGTATTTGCAACCTGCCGGCGTCTTTCTACCATTAATTCCATTGGTCCTTATTTTCGCTATTTTAAGAAACATCCACTCTTGGTTCACGGGTACGTTTGCAAGGATCGGAATAAACCGAAGCGCAGCGACTTGTTGATTTTGTTGCCGAATTCGTATCGTTGCCTTAACCAATGCCAGAGCCGTCCAATTCATCCACGACGGGAGGCCAAACCGGGCTGCGGGCGAAGTTGGAAAGACTCCTTCAAGGGAGTGTGGACCTAGATCCTGCTCTGGCTGCAGGAATGCCCCGACGCTGGCACTAAGTCCTTATGCGAGCGGCTGCATCACGAGCATCCCGGTCGGTTTGCAGGCGGACAGTTACGCATCTTGCAGCGCCGCATTTGCGAATGGCGTCGGCTGCGGGCGCGCGCCGGTTTACGCGTGCTTGGACGGGAGGGGTGACGGTGAAAAAATATCTAGTCCCGGCTACGTGGAGTCATCACATTGGCACGTCGGTAGGCTTGACACTTAATTTCTCTAGCGATTAAATTGGTCTGAATGAGCGCGATAATCAATTGCCATATGGGGCGAATTGGTGTACCGGCTGAAATGCAACTGAAACACAGCTGGGAGCGCCTCTGGTGAGTTCCCTTTTTCCGACCCCTCCGCTGGACTCGAGGCAGCCGGCGCTACTCGGATCTCACCGAGGCACACGGGCTCGGCTGCCGTTTTGGCTCGCGCTGCAATGGACAGTTCTTACTGCCGCCGGAATCGCTGGCATTCTTATTTTCATTACGGAGCCAGCCGGTACCGATGCTAATGCCACCAATCAAGAACGTGCCGCCCGCAAGATGCAAATTATTGCGGACAAGATGGTCGGAGCAAAGGGCGTCGAATGCGATGAAACGAGTCCGGACCGTCCGGTCGTAAGCATTGACCTCCAAACTACATCATACTCGATTATCGATAGCGCCCTTGAGCACTTGGAAGTGCTGACTACCCTTCGGTCGCTGAATCTCAGTGGCAACTGGGTTCTCTCCGATACCGGCCTGAGGTACCTGCAAGGATTGATTAACCTTCGAACCTTAAATCTGAGCAAAATACTCGGAATCACGGACGTTGGCCTTGGGTATCTGGAAAGCCTCACCAATCTCGAGACTCTCGATCTCAGTGGCAACCCCGCAATCACCGATGCTGGTCTGGAACGATTGCGAGGAATGGCAAACCTCCGGACTTTAAATCTTAGTAACACTAACACCGCCACCGAAGCCGGCTTTGCGCACCTACAACGGCTTATCGCCCTGCAGAATCTGAATCTGAGTTACAACCCAATGATCACGGACGCTGCCCTCGAGCATTTGGGGAAGCTGACCCGTCTTCGTTCACTGAATCTACGTCACAACCCCGCAATCACCGACGCCGGCCTTGAGCACTTGGAGCAGATCGCCGGCCTTCAGATGCTGGACCTCAGCGGCAACCCCGCAATCACCGATGACGGCATAGAAAGGCTTAATAAGGCATTGCCTCTAATTCAAATTATTCGCTGACCGCCACTCTGAAGCCGATGATTTGTGCGCCATGTTGGTTGATAAGCAATTGTCGGCAAATCGACACTGAGGAGTAAATGAGAGGAGTCTTTATCAACAGACCGTGGTTTTGGTTACTTTTCCAGGGTGCCGGTTTGCTTATCATCTTTCTGCGATACGAAACATTTCAGCTAATTCCGGTTGATGTGGATGGCTACTGGTTTTGGGCCAAAAACTTGGACTGGCTGTCCCTCACGGATGTGCTTTCGATTCGGAGAACTTTTGGCTATCCGCTCTTTTTGCGATGCGTCCATTTATTTTCTCGATCGTTGACAGCTCTTCCGATTTGCCAGCTCGTCTTACGTTTGTTGGCAGTGTTCGTGTTTTATTGGGGTTTGCGGCACCTCAAGCTATCGAGTTGGTTAGCCCTTTTCGTCTCAAGCAGCCTGTTCTATCCCGAAACTGTTCCGTTTGCCGGCGATCAACTAACTAGCCGCTTGATGTCGGATTCACCCGCTCAGTCACTGGCAATCATGACCATAGGCCTGCTCCTAATCGTTATCGGACGCCCACGAAGCGCTCTGGCCTGGTTGGGACTCCTGTTGAGTCTTTTTCTTACTTACCAGACTCGACCGATTTACCTTTTTCTTGTGTTGCTCGTGCCATTGCTTGGTATTCTAGTGACGGCTCTGCTTGCACGCCGCGCGGAGCGGGTCCATCAGATCAAGCGGTTGGGTCTTGGCCTGATTGCTGTCTGCCTTTTGCCGTTCTTGGCCTGGTGCACGCTCCGCTGGGCCAAGGTCGGCCAGTTTGGACTGGTTTCGATCGGCGGTTCCAGTCTTGTGGGCATTGCCGGCCAGGTCCTTACCGAGGAGCTTGTCCCCAAACTCCCTGAGGATGTGCGCCCTCTTGCTTTTCGCGCCCTCGAGGAGCGAAAAAACTGGAGTGCGGGCCAAAAATTGGTGTTCGAAGGCAGTTGGCAACCACCGATGGACAGCGACAACAAGTTGAGGCCTGGAGTAGTGGAAGACGGGACAACTGCGGTAAACACCCAATTTCTTTTCGAGGGTGTCGCGAATGAGCTGTATGGCTACAATGATGTGCTGGTGAATAGCAAGCTGAAAGAGTTATCGTGGGCGATTATCAAAGCCAAACCCCGCTTTTATCTCTTGTGGTTAGTCGAATCGTTCCGCGTAGCAGTTATCGGAGTAATAGCATACAACTATTTGTGCGGTTCTCTCATGGTTTTGCTGGCAGTCCTTCTTGGTATCTGGTGTGTCGCGTTTGCCGATAATTATCTCCGTATGGTAACTGCTGGAAGGAAATGGATCCCGCAAGCTGATTACTCGTTACAAATGCTAAGCCTGTTACTGATCGCGGTTAGCTTCGCTTTTGCCAAAATCCTGGTAATAGTCCCCGTCGCCACTCCTGAACGTCGCTATTTGGCTGCTGCCGGCGTCTTCCTGACGCCAGTCGCTGTGTTAGTCCCGTTCGCTGTTTGGGGCCAAATTCGGCGTCGACTGCCTCTTGCGAGGACTTGAGCCGAACACATCGTGCGCTTGATGAGTTACCCCGATCCTCCCAACGGATGCTCGATTGGCATCTTCAATCTTCAATCGGCAAATCTGGATGGAGAATTCTTATCTCGTGATTTCCCGAGCTTCACAAGCTGAAGTAAATTTGCTTATTCCTACATCCCCAAGTAAACGCGCATTCTCCTGTTCTAATTGCCCGTTTTGTTGGTTCTCGTCGCTAAGTTCCGAAACCCAAATCGCGTTTTCCAAACCAGCCGGCTAAGCACATCTACGTATCCCAACCCATTCTTGAGGAGCGAAAAACTCGATTGCCCCTGATCGGGGGTTCGATTAATCCAGGAGATCGGCACCGATTTCACCCGGAAACCCATCAAGACCGGCTTGAGCCCTGTCTCGGCATTCACCGCAAACCAGGCGGCCTCCAAGTTCAGGTTTTCCACAACATTGCGTCTTAATAATTTTAGGTTGTTTGTAAAATCCCGAATTCCTCGATGAAATAACAGGCTTGCCAAAACATGGAACCCGCGGTTGCACAAGATTTTCTGCAGCGGATAATTGATCAGAACGCTTTCACGTGAGAACCGACTTCCCAGGACCACCTCATAACCTTCCGCGGCAGCGTCGAACATATCGCGAATTTCCGGCAGAATGTGCAGAAAATCGCAGTCCATCATGAGAACGTATTTTCCCGTTGCAGCTTGTAGCCCATCGCGAAGAGCCAGGCCGACGCCATTCGGTGGCTGTCGATAAATCGGCACAACTCTCGGCTCTTGTTCCGCGAGCCATCGTAACACTTGCCGGGTTTGATCTGTACTGTTGTCATCCACGAGAATCAGTTCGTATATGTATTCGTCGTAGAGCTGGAGCAAACCTTCCACCAAGGGTTCGACGTTCATCTCTTCGTTGTGGCAGGGAACAACAATTGATATCGCCCGATAAAGTTCTTTGTGCTCCACCAGTCGAAGAGGTGATTTTGTGATCTCCCGAGGTGGTATTTGAGCATGAAGCAGTATAGTTCCTGCCAGTCTCCGAATTCCCGGCGTATTTTCCAGAATGAGGCTAAGATTGCGGGCAATTCGCATGAACCATTTCGGGACTGGCCGATAGAGAAAATCATAAGGAGTCGCCAAAATCCGGATAAACCCCAGTTCCGAGAGCAATTCGTAAAGATGAATTTGGTTGGGAAGTTGGCGTTCGTCGCCACGGTTCAAAAATGGCAACCATTTTCCTACGCGCCTTCTCAATCGAAAGAACGGATTCCATGGATTGGTTTCAAACAATAAGATTCGGCCTCCCGGCAGTAGAAGACTTTGCATCTCCTGCAAGAACTCCGAAGCATTTTCCAGATCCAAAAGATTTGATCCGACAATATAATGGAAGCGTCGACATCCTAATGGTCCCGGGAAATCGTGGAGCGATATTAGTTCAACGTTTGCGTCAAATCCATTGCCGATCTTATAACCCGGGAGTAATGCAAACGTCGCTGCTGTGATTGGGCATTCTCCCCGCGTGGCTTTCACCAGGGCCTTGGTGAATCTCCCCGAACCACAACCCAGCTCCAGAATGGTTTCTCCGGGCAGTATATGAAACATGTGACGTACGGTTAGAGCTCGCCACAATACCCGCAGCTCGTTTATGGGATCCTTACGCGACCAATAAAGCTCCGAAACCTGTTCACGAGTTCCGATTGCCTGCAAGTTTAGTCGCCGATAATTCGCTTGCGGATGATGTTGTGCAACTTCCATATTCGTAGCCATTTATTTCTTCACCTTTCAAGCAATCCCCGCTCCGCAATGATACGAAGGCGTTAAGCGTAACTTGGCTTTCCCCTGCCAAATCCAGCAGGTTCCACAACGATCTCTCGTTTGTGGCACAAAGGCCGAGGAAGTCTGCTGTCATTTCTCGGCAACCAGGTATTGGAAAAATCCCAAACCAAATATCGAACAAAAACTTACCCGATCAAGAATTCCAGCAATCATGGGAGGACCGGCCGGTAATAGTAAAAACGTGCGGTGCGTGATCACATCGAACCTTTTCGAAATCGCGCAACGCAGTTTTTTGGGGGTGAGAAAGGCATGGGGGCCTTCCCGTATTTTCAAGGACCATCGCTCCGCTAAATCCAGCAGTAACTCCCAATTCCCGTTGGGTGTAATCCCCAGCCAGATCCCTCCCGGTTGTAATACCCTGTAACATTCGTCAACTACCAAACCAATGCTGCTTACATGCTCCAAAACATTTATGAGAAATAAACCATCGAAGCATTGGTCTCTGAACGGCAGCCGTTCACCGGCCGTCACCACACAATGGGTTTCGGCGCGCGGTGCGCGCATGCGCAACATTTCTTCACTTAAATCGCAGGCAACCGAAAAAGGGCTATTCACCCAATCCAGCAAATTGCTACTTCCCGCGCCGAGTTCCAAAACCTTTCGTCGACGCGTTAGAAAACGGCTGACAATCCTTCGATACATTTTTTCGCAGGTCTGATTGGCATGGCGACCATAATGGGAAGCAAGAGTCCCATAATGTTCTTTTACTTCGTTTAGTTGCTGACCGGTTTCAAGCATATTCTTAGCTTTGGTACAATTTTTGAAAATCTGTGGTGCGTCTCTCGTGCAGAGCCGGGACCGCGGTCCAGTCATTCCGGAACTAACATAACGATTGCCGAAAAATGAAGCGCGAATGGCTTAATGCTCGGATGAATGCGGAGATCGTTGACCGTGTCCGCAATGTAAACGATCATTTCCCCATCTCCCCCAAGGTAATAAGCTGTACGTTCCTACTCATTAGAAAACTCGTCTTCGGCGGCCGATCTCCAGAAAACCTGAAGCATGTTTTGTGAATCGCCGTCACACACACAACGGATCCGAATCCCAACGGCAAACGTAGGTTTCGGCAGAGCCAACTCCAGATACGATTCGGATCCTTCTCCTTTCACTGTACCTGCGTCCAATTCTATATCGTTACATGAATTCGGGGCCAGGGGGACCAATTGTTCATGAAAATCAGCACTTTTGCAATCGCTTTCTTAAAAGATTCGTGATCAAGCCGATCCTTGCAAGTCACGCACTAATGGATTATTCAATCTTCAATCGGCAAATCAGGATGAAGAATCATTATCTCGTGGTTTCCGATGTTCCCCAAAAAATACCGATCGATCTCAATACACCATTTCTGGAATTCGATAGATTTTTCTCCAGACCACTTGTTGAGATAGCCCTGGTGGACCAAATTGTTTCTTTGGTAGTAAAGAGTAAATGCCCAATTTGCGTAAATGCTAAACGCAACGAAAGGGAGAATAATTGCGAATGAGAACGATCGAAGTTTCCAGTTCCGCATCGTCATGATTTTTTCCAACCCGGCAACCCCGGCCAAAATAATCAGCGGATAGAATTCATGTACATATCTTTCCGCCAAACTGCAAAAAAACAACTGAAGCAATGCTCCCGCAAAAGCGCCAAGAATTGGAAGGCGTAATTTTTTCTTCCGGCCCAAAGAACGGTCTAAAAAACCGGCTGCCAGCCCTAATAAGGAAAAAAGAAAAAGAGCTGGCATTCCCGCTGTCAAACTGGAAAAATCATCCCAGTTTTCCAGCTTGGATTCCGGATAAACTACGGGATCTTTTGCCATATACACCCAAGGAAAGAATTCCGAAAACTCAATCGACGTCGGCGAAAAAAGATTGAAACAACACATTCGGAAATTACTGATGTGAAACATCTGGCCCTGAATTAACTTGAGGTTCTTGGGCTGGTCGAAATAATCAAAACGAATGTATCGATCCAAAGGCATGCCGTTGATCGTTTCGAATTTTGCATAGTTAATCAAAAAATAACAACCGACCGTAATCCCGATGAAAACTACCGCGATGAAGGAATTGAGAAGCTTATTGGTTTGTGGCGGGAATCCGAAATAACGCGGAATCGCTTGTAACCTTTGCATACTAGGTGGCAGGCGCCAATTGCAAAAACCTAATATTAGGTTCAAAAACACCAGGCATCCCAGCGAAACCATTGCACCCGCCCCAAAAGTTGCCCGACAATGAAACGTCAAGATAGAGAAGATTCCCGCCAATATTAAATGCTTGGTTTGGGAATAAATCAGAAACAGCAGATAATAATAGTAGAAATATAATGCAAACACTGCCCCCCAGATGATCGCTTCGTGGTAGACGAACGACCTGCTCGCCAAAAAAATGTGTGTGGATCCTAGTCCGCCCAGAAGAACGAACAGTGAATAAATGATTTTCTCGTAGCCGCTGACCTCCGTTGATGTTTGAAAAAGCAGCCGGATAAGTCGGATTAACAAGTGGATTGCCCAAATGGTTCCGGCACAAGCGATTACCATTAAGACTCGATTGCATCGGCCTTCCATTCCGGGAAACAATCCGAGGACCGGAAGTCTTAATAGCGCCGGGACGATTCCGAAGTACCCATAATATTTTCCTTTGTAAACAAAGGCTTCAAATCCGATGGCCTCGGGTGGCACGTCCAATCTTCCATTGAGCAAACTGATTGCTTGAGCATCGTAAAATAGGTCAGCGAAACTGCTCTGTTCATCTTCCGGCACGAATAGGCGCCAGGTTCCATATGTGATGAACCAGGTAAAAACGCAGAGCACAATTAGCGAACTGGGCAAAATAAACGCATGGGTTTTATAAAACCGCGCTAATGTCAGTGGCATCGAAAAAACCCATGAGCCGGAGATCCTTTTGGCAGCCTGGCGGTCTTCGAGGCCTTGCGCCTCTTCCATGCCGATGATTTGCCTCTATCGAAGAACAGCTTGCAAACGTGAGGCGTTGCAGAGTTTGGCGAGCGTTCTGCCCAACATACGCGTCAATCGATTAAAGATCGATGAATAACCAGTTGGAATTCACTTCCCATGAGGAGTTGCAGATTCAGTTTGCTCGCCCTCTCCGCTGGCGCGCTGAACTTTGGGCCAAGAGAAACACGGATAGGCGGCCGACAAATCTATGGTCGGTGGGTCGACAACGGGACGAGAGTCAACCTTATCTACTGGACCCATCTTGGTTGGGGCCAAAGGCACATCGCGCAACGGGGTTTGGATTGGCTCCGGAACTGTTGCTATTTGTGCGGATGAATCTGCCCGAGGTTTCCCGGCATGGATATCCTCCATTAAACCTTTCAAGCTTTGGGCTTCGGGATTTTCGGAGGTATCCGGTGTCACAGGGACGGGGACCGGTGCCGTGGGTGGATTGGGGTTTACAAAGCCCGGCCAGCGCTGCCATCTTTGCCGAGTATAGCCGTAGTTCTCCTTGTAGTAGGGAGGGCAACTTTTCGGATACAAGGGCTGAAGAAGCTTCCCGGAAAACAACGGTTTCGGAATAATCGGTGGCGGCGGGTCGTTGCTGGAATTGATTTTTGTTATGCCGCCCCAAACGATAGATGCAAAAGTTAAACTCAGTAGCAATGCCAAGGCCGAAGAAACCGATCCATGGTTATCTTTGTGCCCGGTCACAGGTTCACCTCCTTGAACTATTCTAATAACGGCGGAATGGGGAAAACGGCGTATTGGGAGTTCTGTTGTCGTTTGGCCGATTGGCGGAATTGGAATTGGTGTTCGTATTTGAGTTGGATTTGGGACTCCCCGACGAACGGTTGCCGCTTGCAATTCGGCCGCTCTGACCAAAATACTTCTTGTGGGTATTGAAACCTGCCACTCGACCGGTCCCAGGCCCAGATCCCACCGAAGCTTCGACCTTTTTGATTTCTTTCAAGATTTTGCTCTGCTGGTTTTGCAAAGAAAGTAAATTGGCCTGCATTTGCAATGCAGGCCGAATAGACCCGTAGTAACTGTCTATCGCATAGGGCCCGGGACGGAAAAGGTTGGCAAACGGATTGGACCCGGAAATATTTGGTACGATGGGTTGCTGGGCATGAGCCCAATGTGCGCCAAAACTCAACAAAAATGCCACCACTCCTGGCATAGACCACAACATGGTTTTCATGGCAACC
>Ga0306924_10009034_pt1 | contig 10092 bp, 6 predicted proteins | sample sta12Can44000111_FD_203756 | JGI IMG/M metagenome (GOLD analysis project Ga0306924, IMG submission 203756) | Lab enrichment of tropical soil microbial communities from Luquillo Experimental Forest, Puerto Rico - statanox.12C.anox.44.000.111 (v2)... | ecosystem: Environmental > Terrestrial > Soil... | reverse complement strand
CGTACCCGCCACGCCATCGCCGCCGTCGCTGCCGCGATCGAGAACGTACTTCGCGACCACCCCGACGGGCTGAGCGGGAGTGAGCGCTGGATCGGCCCGCTGCCGAACTTGTAAGGGCCCGGCGCTCAGCGCGCATGACACGGAGATGCTCCGCCCAGCCGCTAACGGCGCCGGCCACTGGCGGATTAGCCGACGGGCGCGGACCATGCCAGACTTTCTGTTCATATGAAAGCCGTCGTCTACGACCGCTACGGGCCGCCCAGCGTGCTCCGCATCGAGGAGGTGGGGCGGCCGGCTCCCCGGGACGACGAGCTCCTCGTCCGGGTCCGCGTCACCACCGTCAACCGGCTCGATTGCCACACCCGGGAAGCCAACCGCAGCAACGGCCTCGTCATCAGCGGCGTCAGCCGGCTTGTCTCCGGCATCCGCCGGCCGCGGCAGCGGATCCTCGGCACCGAGTTCGCCGGCGAGGTGGCGGCGGCTGGCCCGGCGGTTACCAGGTTCGCGGCCGGCGACCGCGTCTTCGGCAACACTGGCCTGAGGTTCGGCTGCCACGCCGAGTTCACCTGCGTCTCGCAGACGGCCCGGGTGGCGCCGATGCCGGAGGGCATGGGCTTCGAGGAGGCGGCGGCAGCGACCGACGGCGCCCTCAACGCCTTGTGGTGCCTGCGGCTGGCCGGGCCGCTGCCGGGACGGCGGGTGCTGGTCTATGGCGCCTCCGGCGCCATCGGCACCGCCGCGGTGCAGGTGGCCAAGCATTTCGGCGCCGAGGTCACGGCGGTATGCGGCCCCAGGGGCGTGGAAGCCGTGACGGCGATCGGTGCCGACCGCGTGATCGACTACACCAAGGAGGACTTCACCGTCGAGCGCGGGCGGTACTTCTCAGTATTCGACGCCGTCGGCAAGGAATCATTCGCCCATTGCCGGGGTGTGATCGAACCCGGCGGAACCTATCTGGCCACCGACGGCCCCCGGAACCTGCTGCTGGGCTTGTGGACCTCGCGCTTCGGAGACCGCAAAGTCAAGTTCAAGTTGCCCCCTCGCTACACCCAGCAGGATGTCGTCCTGATCAAGGAACTGATGGAGGCGGGCAGCTACCGGCCGGTCATCGACCGGGCCTATCCGATCGAGTCCGTGGCCGAGGCGGCCCGCTACGTCGAAACACAGCAGAAGATCGGTAACGTCGTCCTGGCCGTCAGCGACGGCTGATGCCTTCCCCCATGAGTCGGCGGGGAGTCTCGCCCCCGCGGCTGTCGCTCAAGACGAGATCCGCTGGCTAGGCCACGATGGTCTCCGTGGGCTCAGGCTCGAACGGGGTCAGGGTGCCCGCCGCGAGCAGGGCTTGCCGGCGCTGGACCTCCAAGGCCATGAGCTGCACTTGCAAGCCGATCTTCTGAGCTTCCGCCTGCTCGCGTTCGAGTTTGATCAACTCTGCCTTGTCAAGCTCGGGATCGAGGGCACAGCAGTGCGCCAGTTCGGGGTCGTAGACCACCCCGTCGGTCGGAACGGACAGAACCGTCGGTTGCTGGATCACCTCGCCAACGGTGGGTACCCCCTTAAGGATCTCTTCCACCGCGGCTCTATACGCGGCCTCGACCTGCCCGATCTGTGCAGGCGTCAACAGGCCCGACGTGTAGTTTCTAGCCGTCACCTCAAACGTCACCGCAGTCACGGTCGTTGTGGCCTTATACACGTCGAGCACCTTCCGCACGAAGTAGGTCACGGCGTAGCAGCGGTTGTTGTTGACCAGGGTCCGCTGGGTAGTGTCAACCGTTTCGGAGTCCTCGTAGCTGCTGATCGTGATCGATCGCTGCAGGTCAGTGTACTGGGCGGCTTGCTGGGCTAGAGACATGAACTGGCTGGCGCTGCTTTGAGTGGACAGGTCAAACGCGGAGCTGGAGCTGGACGTACTACTGCTGCCGCCGCCTCCTTCGAAGTTGAAGACGAGCAGGTTGATGCCGCCGCCGGCCGATGCGCTGGAACTCTGAGATTGGTTGTTCAGCACTTGTACCAGTGCACTGGAGTCTTGGGACGCTTGTTGCTGGTACAGCGCTGACACGAACTGGGAGAAGGTGGTTTGAACGGAGTACCGCTCCGTCTCCGATGTGGTGCGGCGATACCGGTCGCTGTGGTAGAGGGTCATCTTTTCGCCTGGCAGCAGGGTGAGCGTGTACACCAGGCCGCCATGTTGCTTGCCGATAAGGCAGATCCTGTGGGCGTAGGTCACGTTCACGGTCACGGAGCCGCGGGCAAAGTCATTGGTGCCCGTTTTGCCGTCGAGGCCTACTACGGAGGTCCTGGTTTCGGTGAATGTGGTGCAACTCGGCTCGGTCCGCCAGGCGGGGTCGCATGGACTTTGACAGCATGCGTCCTGCGTGGGCAAGGTCACCGGTGTAGTCCCGTCAGTAGGATCAAATCCCGTTGCCGCGTCAGACATGTGCTTCTCCTTCTCGGGAATCCGCGATTTCGCTACAGCCGCGAGGCATTGATGGCGTGAAGTCCGCCTCATATTCACAGAGCACGCAAACCTGCTGGCAGATACATCCGCCCGGCCCGCCGGAAGGATCGTTCCGCACGCCCCATCGGCCGCCAAAGGTGGGTGGCGTAGCATCTGGCACGGCACACGGGGACGTCATCGGCAGTGCTGGCGGCCAGGGCGGCTCCAGCGCGGCCGCGGCAAGTCTGCCGTCGCCGGAAACGAGTTCATGGACCGGGTCAGGCCGAACACATCGCGGTCGCCCGGCGGCCGGAGCACCGTCAGCGTCCCAGGAAAGGAGACACCTCGTGGCGATCTTGCCGTTGCGGGAGCGCCCGGCGTTCGGGGCCCTCGCTGAGCACCATTCCGAGATGGTGGGCCGCCATCTGCGCGATCTCTTTGCCGAGGATCCCGCGCGCGGGGAGCGATTCTGTGCCGAGGCCGCCGGGATCTATCTCGACTACTCGAAGAACCGCATCACCGACGAGACCCTGAGCCTCTTGCTCCAACTGGCCCAGCAGTCGGGACTCGAGCGGCACCGGGAGGCGATGTTCGCCGGTGAGCGCATCAACACCTCGGAGAACCGTTCGGTGCTGCACGTCGCGTTGCGCATGCCGAGGGGGACGTCGCTGATCGTCGACGGGGTGGACGTCGTCACCGAGGTGCACGAGGTCCTGGACCGGATGACCGATTTCGCCATCAAGATCCGCTCAGGGACGTGGCGGGGCCATACCGGCAAGCCGATCCGCAACATCATCAACATCGGGATCGGCGGGTCCGACCTGGGGCCGGTGATGGCGTATGAGGCACTGCGCCATTACACCGACCGCGGCCTGAGGTTCCGTTTCGTGTCGAATGTCGACTCGACCGACTTCGCCGAGGCGACGCGGGACCTGGCGGCGGAGGAGACGCTTTTCATCGTGTCGTCGAAGACCTTCGGGACCCTCGAGACGCTGACGAACGCAACCTCGGCCCGCGACTGGGTGCTGGGCGAGCTGGGCGATCCGGCCGCGATCGCCAAGCACTTCGTGGCCGTCTCGACGAACGCCAAGCGGGTGGCGGAATTCGGGATTGACACCGCGAACATGTTCGGCTTCTGGGACTGGGTCGGCGGCCGGTACTCGATGGACTCGGCCATCGGCGTGTCGACGATGGTGGCCGTGGGCCCCGAGCGGTTCAGCCAGATGCTGGCCGGCTTCCATGCTATGGACGAGCATTTCCGCACCGCCCCGCTGGCGCGGAACCTCCCCGTGCTCATGGGCCTGCTCACCGTGTGGTACGTGGGCTTCTTCGAGGCCGCCTCGGTCGGCGTGATGCCCTACGAGCAGTACCTCAAACGCTTCCCCGCCTACCTGCAGCAGCTCACGATGGAATCCAATGGCAAGCACGTCACCGCCGACGGCCAGGTGGTGGACTACCAGACCGGCCCGGTGTACTGGGGCGAACCCGGCACCAACGGCCAGCACAGCTTCTACCAGCTTCTGCACCAGGGGACGGAGCTGATCCCGGTTGATCTCATCGGCTTCGGCAAGAGCCTCAACCCGCTCCGCGATCACCACGACATCCTGTCGTCGAACGTCTTCGCGCAGGCCCAGGCGCTCGCCTTCGGCAAGACCGAGGAAGAGGTCCGGGCGGAAGGGACCCCCGAGGCGGTGGTGCCGCACCGGGTCATGCCGGGGAACCGCCCCACCAACGTCCTGCTGGCCGAGAAGCTAACCCCCCACCTTCTCGGTGCGCTCGTCGCACTCTACGAGCACAGCGTGTTCACGCAAGGGGCCATCTGGGGCATCGACTCATTCGACCAGTGGGGCGTCGAACTGGGCAAGGCCCTAGCGGTGGCGATCATCCCCGAGCTGGAGAGCACCACCGAGCCTGAGCTCAGCCACGACTCGTCCACCAACACGCTGATCCGGCGCTACCGGGCGCTGAAGGGCTAAGAAGAGCGGACATGGCGACTGACAAGCCAACGCAGGGGCTTCCCTCGATTAGCGGCTATCTGTAATCCATCGCGGGGAAGTCCGGGCTGCTCCCGCGCCCGCCCGGCGTCATGTCCAGGACATGCCACATCGGCCAGATCAGGTCGACGTGGCGGGGATCTTCGCCTTCGTCCCGGGGTGCGAACATCAGCTCAGTCGCCCACCGGTGGCGGAACCCGTCACCCTCGCGCGTGAACACGTTCAGGACGGGGCTCTGCTCGCCGTCCGGGCCTTCCGCGTGGTAGTCGCGGTTGTAGTTGTTGTGCCGCGAGGACAGCAGCCGAAGATAGCGCCAGCCGCGATCGCGGGCGAAATTTCGGATCCGTTCCGGATCTGACTTCGCGACCACGACGAAGTCGAGCTGACTGGCGAGGTGAGGGGCAGCGCCGTCGAGCGCGTCCAGGATCGAGGTACACGATGGACACGGTGTCTCGGCCAGCGGCAGCCGGGCCGTCTCACCTTCAGCGGGACCCGGCCTGGTGTCGCCGGACCAGCGCGGGAACATGAAACTGTAGATGACCAGCGTGTCCCGGCCCGGCGCGAACAACTGTGAGAACGTCACTTCGCCGCCCTCACCGGCCGCCTTCTCGAAGACGTAGTCGTCCGGGACGGCACCACCCGGCGGGAGCGCCCGCCGCTGGGCGGCGACTCGCTCGATCGTCCGACGTAGCTCGATCTCCGCCTCAAGCAGCTGGTTGCGCGCGAGCCGGTATTCGCGTGACTCGCCGGGGAACTGGATGGCTGGATCTACGGACATGGCGCCCAGCCTAATCCGCGCCGGAGCGGCGCTGCCGCGCGCAGCTGCCACGGTACGCAGGATTGGCAAGCGCGACCTCGCGGGCGGAGACTCCACGTATGACGGGGGAACGCGGCGTGGATGTGGCGGCCGGTTCCGGCACGCTGCATGTCGTGCTGCTGGGCGGCTTCGGTGTTCGCGTCGGAAACCGCGCGGTTCCTGGCTCGTGGCGGCTGCGCAAGTCCAAGACTCTGGTCAAGCTGCTGGCTCTCGCCGACGGCCACCGGGCTCACCGTGACGTGCTTGCCGGGGTGCTCTGGCCCGGGCTGGACCCTGCCGCCTCGGCGAACAATCTGCACCAGGCTCTGCATGCGGCGCGTCGGGCGCTGGCATCGGATCGTTCGCCTTCAGGTGACGCGCTCTGCCTGCGGGACGACATAGTGATCTTGTGGCCCGTGGGTGACCTCATCGTCGATGCCGACGTATTCGCGGCGGCGGCGCGGCAAGCGCTGCGTTCTGGTTCTGTCGAGGATTATGGGGCCGCCCTGAAGCTCTACGCCGGTGAGCTTTTGCCCGAGGACCGCTACGCCGATTGGGCGGCACCCCATCGTGAACGACTGGCGGCTTTGCATGAGGCGCTGACGGCCGGGCAAGCCCGCGCCCTGCTGGAACGCCGAAGACCCGAAGAGGCGGTCGCTCTCCTTGAGCCTTTGGTCGCAGACCGCGCGAACGACGAACCGCTGCACCGGGTACTCATGGAGGCGCTCGACCAGGCCGGGCGGCGGTGGGATGCGCTCGACGTCTACGAGCGCCTGTGCCGGGTGCTGGACGAGGAGTACGCGGCGGCTCCGGAGGCGGCGACACTGAGTCTTTACCGGCGGATTCTCTCTGGGCAGAGTTCGGCTGGCCCGGCAGTGGTCTCCAATCTCCCGGCCGCGGTGACCAGCTTCATCGGGCGCCGCCGGGAGATCGCCGAATTGCTCGCCCTGGCCGGCCGCACACGCCTGCTGACATTGAGCGGGCCCGGCGGCGCCGGCAAGACCCGGCTGGCGATCGAGGTCGCGCGGCGGCTGGCGAACGCCGACGCGATCCCCGATGGAGTCTGGCTCGTTGACTTGTCGGGGGTGCGGGACGGGCGGCTGATACCGGCGGCTGCGGCGGCATCTCTTGGCCTTGCGCTGACCGGCGCCCGGCCCACCACGGCGGCCGTTGTGGAGCAGCTTGCCGACCGGACGATGGTGGTGTTGCTCGACAACTGCGAGCATCTGCTCGGGGCCTGTGCGGAATTCGTCATGGCGTTGCTTGAGCGCTGTGCCGGGGTGGCTGTGCTGGCCACCAGCCGTGAGCCTTTGCGCCTGCCGGGCGAGGTGGTCTGGCGGGTCCCGTCCCTTGAACTGCCGGACCTGCGGCTTCCCGCCGACCCGGCCCGACTGGCCGGCCTGGACTCTGTCCAACTGTTCCTCGAGCGCGCGGGAAACGCATCACCAGCCTTCCGGCTCGACTCCGCGACTGCCCTGCCGGTCGCACGGATCTGTCTCCGCCTCGACGGCATGCCGCTGGCGCTCGAGCTGGCCGCCTCCAGGATCGCGCATCTGGCGGCCGCAGAGCTGGCCACCCGGCTGGATGACGCGCTGGCCACGCTGGCCGGACGGATCCATGGCGTGCCGGACCGGCAGGCTACTTTGGCGGCGACGCTGGATTGGAGCCACGACCTGCTGGCGGATGAAGAGCGAGCGGTGTTTCGTCGGCTGTCGGTATTCGCTGGAGGGTTCTCCCTTGACGCGGCTGAGCAGGTGTGTGCGGGCGGGTTGTCCGAACCAGTCGCCGCGGTGGTGTCACGGCTGGTGGACAAGTCGCTGGTTACCGTGGAGACGAGCGGCGACCGGGCCCGTTTCCGGTTGCTTGAGGTCATCCGGCAGTATGCGGCCGGCTGTCTTGCCTCGTCGGGGGAGCTGGCCTGCCACCAGCGCCGGCATGCCCTGTGGTACGCCGGCCAGGCGGAGTCTCTTGACCCTGACCTCGGCGGTGGCGTGGTTGGTGAGCCCAACCCATGGTTCGCGGTCGAAGCCGGGAACCTGCGGGCAGCACTGTCGACGTCATTGCGTGAGATGCCAGACCGTGCGCTCGTGATGGCGGTTGCGATGTGGCGCTCGTGGATGGCGCGCGGGCTGCACGCCGAGGCACTCCGGTGGCTGGCTCAAGCGCTGGACGCCTGCCCAGCGCCATCCGCGCTGCGGGCCCGGGCGCTATTCGCGACCGCCGTGCTGGAGGTCCGGCTGGGCCGGCCGTGGCGTGGCCTCACCATTGGCGCCGAGATGGCGGCCCTCGGGCGCCAACTTGGCGATCCCGGCTCGATGGCAGAGGCGCTTCACCAGCAGTCGTTGCTCGCCTGGATGGCGGGCGAGTGGGATGACGCGGTCCGGCTCGCCAGCGAAGCGGGCCCGGCGGCCCGCGGCATGGCCGGCGTGCGGGCTTCGCACGAGCACCTGCGGGCTGTGCTGGCGCTGTTCCGCGGCGAAACTTCCGCGGCGCAGACCCTGCTCGACAGCTCGCTGAGTGCGCTGGGCGGCGTGCCACCCGACGCACCGCCCTTCTTTACGGTGTGCACCGTGGCCTGGTCGGTTGATTCCATCGATGACCTGCTGTTTCCCGTCTTCGAGGAGACCATGCTGGTCGGCCGGCGTGTCGGCGCGGCGCAGAGCCGCGGCTACATCCTCGCCACCCAGGCACTGGCAGCCCGGATGGGCGGACGTTTCGACGAGGCGGGGGTGCTGCTTGAACAGGCCCTGCGGATGTTCGAATCGCTGGGGGACCGTACGGGCCGGGCACACATCCTGGCGCAACGCGGGCACCTGCTCCGCAGCCGCGGCGACCCCGCCGCTGCCAGGGAATGCTTCCGGTCGGCCGCGGACCTGCGGGCGGAAATCCCCGACCAGCGCGGCACCGCCATCGCACTGACCGGCGTCGCGCTCGCGGAGGCGGCACTCGGCGACGGCCAGCGGGCGCGCGCGCTCGGTCATGAAGCATGCCGCATGCTGGACCGGTCTGGAGACCTTACTGGCCACGCCGGCGCCTTGAACAACCTGGCTGTGGCGGAGGTCCTCGCTGGCCGTCCGGGGCAGGCGATCGGCCTGGTCGAGCGGGCGCTGGCGCTGCGTGCGATCCCCAGCCTTGGCTGGCAGTACATGCTGCTCGCGGGTCTGCGCGAGATGTCGGGGGAGATCGCGGCAGCGGTGGCGGCGCTCGCGACGGCGCGGGGCTGTTTTGAACAAGTCGGCGAGCGGCGCGGCCTGGCGGCCGCCGCCGACCTGGACCGCCGGCTCGGTGCCGGTGAGCGCGGCGCTAAGCGGATGCAAAGTCCCCGGCCATAGGTTCCGGTCGTCGGCTTCTAACCCTGGGAGGTAACGGACATGGAGGCGATGACATCGGAGAGCCCGCGCGTCCTCGGTGAGGCGACGCTGGCCGAACTCCGGACACGGATGCTCGGCCCGGTGATCTCCCCGGATGACTCCGGCTACGAGAACGCCCGGCGGATCTGGAATGGCGCGATCGACATGCATCCCGCGCTTGTGCTGCGCTGTTCCGGAGTCGCCGACGTCATCAGCGGGGTCCAGTTCGCCTGCAGTGAAGGGCTGCCGGTGGCGATCCGCGGCGGGGCGCACAGCGTTGCCGGGTTCTCCACCTGCGACGGCGGTGTCGTGCTCGATCTTTCGGAGATGACGGCGGTGCGCGTGGACCCGCGTAGCGGGCGGGCACTCGCGCAGGGCGGCACGACGTGGCGGCGATTCGACCACGAGACCCAGGCGCACGGCCTGGCCACCACGGGCGGCCTGGTTTCCTCGACCGGGATCGGCGGGTTCACGCTGGGCGGCGGCATCGGGCACCTCGTCCGTAAGCACGGATTGACCTGCGACAACCTGCTGTCCGCCGAAATGGTGACCGCCGAAGGTGAGCTGGTGCGGGCCAGCGAAGACCAGAACGCTGACCTGTTCTGGGCACTGAGGGGTGGCGGTGGGAACTTCGGCGTGGTCACCGAGCTGGAGCTTGCGTTGCATCCGGTCGGACCCACCGTCCTGGGCGGTCCCGTCTTCTACCCCGGAGAGCAGGCGGCCGAGGTGCTGGCCGGCTGGCGGGACGCCGTTGCCGGTGCCCCCGACGAGCTCACCACGGTGATCGACCTGACGACCGCCTCGGCCGCGCCGTTCCTGCCGGAGGACCTGCACGGCAGGAAGATCGTCATCCTGGCCGTGTGCTGGGCGGGCCCCCTGGAGGAGGGCGAGGAAGTCGTCCGTCCGCTGCGGGCCCTGGGCACTCCGCTGGTCGACCTGCTCGGCCCCATCCCGTACGTCGCCTTGCAGCAACTCGTCGATCCGATGTATGCGGCGGGCGCGGCGAATTACTTCACCTCGGCATTCCTCAATGAGCTTCCCGACTCGGCCGTCGAGACATTTGCCGATGCCCACCGGCGCTCCGCGGGGCTCCCGGCCGCCTGCGAGCTGCATATCCATCAGCTCGGCGGGGCGATGGTGCGGATGGCGCCCGGCGCGACGGCGTTCAGCCAGCGGCAGTCGCCGTATCTCATCAACTGCATCGCGCGCACGCCCACGGCGGAGGGATTCGAGGCCACCCGCGCGTGGGCCCGCGCTACGCTGGACTCGATGGCCAGATTCGGGCCGGGCCAGATGTATGTCAACTTCACCGGCGATGGGGACGAGGACAAAGTACGCGCGTCCTACCCGGCGGAGACCTACGCGAGGCTAGCCGCCGTTAAGGCGCACTACGATCCCGTCAACCGGTTCCGCTTCAACCAGAACATCCGCCCCGCCCAGGCCGGATGACCGCCGCACCGGGAACAACGGGTACCGCATCGTCGTGGTCGGCGGCGCGGCCGGGGCCGCGTCGCC
>Ga0306924_10009030_pt1 | contig 10094 bp, 9 predicted proteins | sample sta12Can44000111_FD_203756 | JGI IMG/M metagenome (GOLD analysis project Ga0306924, IMG submission 203756) | Lab enrichment of tropical soil microbial communities from Luquillo Experimental Forest, Puerto Rico - statanox.12C.anox.44.000.111 (v2)... | ecosystem: Environmental > Terrestrial > Soil... | reverse complement strand
CAGGGAATCTTCCGCCGCCTAATGGACCGATTGCGGGCCTTCGCCAGCGACGGACAGCGGTTCGGCCCGGTGCCGGCAACCGCGCTGCGGGAGTAAGCAAGATGTGCAGAGCATCTTATGCACCCGAAACCGTAATAAACCAATGAGATAGGAGGAAGTACGCCAAAGAAGACTGAGAAAGGGTTACGACATCGCCTCCGGCACAATTGGCCGAGGGATTAAAGTCCGCAGGATTCCAATACTTGCGCGGTGCCCGCAAAACATACCTGAAGCCGGGACTCGCGGCCATACATTAGACTGACATCAGGTATTTTATGAATAGCCCCGCGTCCGTACCCTCCGTCCCCGAACCGTTCGCCGTCCGGACCCACACCTTCGAAGCTCGCGACCCGTCCCGCGACCGTCTCTTCCCCTGCGAGATCTGGTGCCCCGATGAGCCCGGCGTGTGGCCGCTCATCCTCTTCTCTCACCACAGCCGCGGCAACCGTCGCTCCGCCACCTACCTCACCACGCACCTCGCGAGTCACGGCTACCTGGTCGCGGCCCTCGATCATTCCGAAGTCGTCGCCCCGGAGATCGCCGGCAATGTCCAAGGCTTCATCGCCAACCGCGTTCCCGATGCCCGCTTCCTGCTCGACTACATGCTCGCCGGCGCGATTCCGTGTACCGCCCGGCCCGATCCGGATCGCATCGCCATCGTCGGCCACAGCGCCGGCGGCTGGACCGCCTTGGCCTTGCCCGAAACCGACACGCGCATCCGGGCTGTGGTCGCGCTCGCCCCCGGCGGAGCGTCCAATCCCAAGCCGGGAATCATCCCCGCCACCCTCAGTTTCAACTGGCCGCGCCCGCCGGCCACCCTATACATCGTCGCCGAGGACGACGTCCTCACTCCCATCGCCGGCATGCACGAGCTCTACAGCCACACTCCCGGGCCCAAGCAAATGGTGGTCCTCCCCCGCGCCGACCACCTGCATTTCGTGGACAACGTTGAGCAGGCCCATGAGCAGCTCCGCGCCGCCAGCCTCCCGCCCGAGGCCTCCTGGATTTCACGCGAAATGCGCCCCATCGCCGAGCTCTGCACCGGAGAAGAAGCCCACCGTCAGATCCAAAGCTACACCGTCGCCCACCTCAGCGGCGCTCTCTCCGGCGGCATCGCCCCCTAGCTCGCTCAACACCGATCGCAGTTGCGACAGCAGCAGGAGGCTAAGACGTTGGCAAGACCTTGCTAGCCTAGGCTGTCGCCCGAAGCCAACGGGACACTCGTAATCGCAACCACAGTGGACGCGAGCGGACCGAAGACCACGAAGGAATCGAGCGCATCTTTGAGAGCCAATCCAAGCGTGGGGGTTCGGGAAATAGCGAGTGGCTGACCGTGCGGTCGCTAGGCTCGAGCGGGAAGCCGTGAGGGACCAGACCGAGTTGTTGGGACAGTACTCGCGCGGAGTCGATCTCAGGCACCCCAGGCATGATTCATACGCCACGGATCATTTCGCCAGTGGTCGCGCGGGGCAATCGGCGGTTACACTCACTAGGTCCCGGTAGGGCCCGCCAAGCGTCGGACTCAAGCAGTTGAGAAGCCGCAAGCCCTCCACGACGATCAGCGATGAGGAGACTCGGAGCAAGCCTTCTTCTGAGGCGGTGAAGACGTGAAACTGCGCGCCGTCCGCGCACTGCGCGTCGATGTCCTTGTTCATCGGTCGCTGTACTCGGGATAGAGCTTTCGTAGGCAGTCAGGGCACACACCGTGGCTGAATTTCGCCTCCGAGTGGGCCTGTATGTAACTCTCCAAGGGTTGCCAGACCTCGCGCTCGTCCCTGATTTTTTTGCACGAGGCGCAGATCGGGAGCAGACCGCTCAGCAGTTGTACCTGATTGAGCGCTTCCTGAAGCTTGGCGATCAGGTTTTTCGAGGAAGTAATGTCGGTAGCCGAGCAGATGAGGCCGAGGATCGTCCCCTCAGCGTCCCGGAAAGGTTCCACCACAAGGTCGAAATAATGCATCACGCCCTCGAAGGCGACGTTCACTTCGATGCGTGATCCCACTCCCGTTCGAAGGGCTTCCTGTTTAATGGCCGTCAGACGGGCGCCGTCTTCACCGCCGACGATCTGGTCGTCAGTCTTGCCGATATAGTCCTGGCGCGCCCAGGCTAGAACAGGCGAATTGATCCAGGTGTAGCGCAAGTCTAGGTCCTGAGTGAAAACGACGACCGGCGCGCCTTTGAGGGCGACGCGAAACCGTTCTTCACTGAGGCGCAACGCGGCTTCGGCCCGCTTGCGCTCGGTGATGTCACGGGCGATCGCCGAGGCACCCACAACCTTGCCAGCTTTGTTTTTGACAGGTGAAATGGTGACGGACACGTCTATGAGATGCCCGTCCTTGTGGACGCGAGTGGTCTCATAGCTCTCGATTCGCTGGCCGCGCCGCAACTGCTTCATAATCGCGGGAAGCTCATCTGGTTTGCCTGGAGGTAGGAGTATGGATATCGAATGCCCCAAGATCTCTTCGGCTTTATACCCGTATATTTTTTCGGCGCCCTTGTTCCAACTTACGATGGTGCCGTCGAGAGTTTTCCCAATGACGGCATCCTCGGAAGCCTGGACGATAGCGCTAAGGTACAGACCTTCGCGTTGCTTCGGCTCGATGGCCCGAATGACGCTCAAAACAAGCGTCTCCGCGCCTACTTCTATGACGCTTTGACTGATTTCCGCCGCAAACTCCGTGCCATCCCGCCGCCGAGCCACGACTTCCACATCATGACCTAACGGGCGAAACCCCGCGTTTGTAGCGTGCTCTACCCGCGGCTTCGTATCACCCCGGCTAGGGGGCCGGGGTATCAGTAAATCAGGTTTTTGCCCCAACAACTCCTCCCGGGAGTACCCGAACAACCTTTCAGCCTGAGTATTGACGCGAACGATCCTGCCGTCGGCACCCACAACTACCATGGCATCCGGAACTGCCTCCAGGACCTTAGCAACAATCTCGCCGGTCAATTGAAGCTTCGCCGGTTCAAAATCGCGCACAACACCTTCCTTCAGTTAGATTCCGACCAAGTTCTTAGTGATCCGGAAACCCAGTCAGCCTGTATGCACCCCTGAACAGTTAAGGGCTCTCGGACAAGAACCTCGACGACAATCGCCTTTCAAACTGACATCACTTGAAGTTCCAATTTCTTTGGTCGACCCTTCGCATTGTGACGCCAGCACGCTCCTTGTTGACACCGTGGCCATTCGCAACGTAAGCCCTTTAGATTCAGTTGCGATACTTCTTTTTACAGTCGAAGAATGGCCAAGCGCAGCCTCGGCCTGACCGCACGCCAGGAAAACGCTGAGGGCTCTTCAGGCATCCGCGAAATTCACCAGGGTCTTTCCAGGCGACTCTCCCAACGCGCCGATCCCTGGGGACGTCCCCTGACCATCAGTATGAGGAAGTCCATAATGATCCGCTGAAATGGTCCAAGGAAATTCGTCGTGCACCCGCTACGCCACCTCATGTTGACCTGCGTTGGGGACTGCCGCGCAGGCGTTCGCAAGCATGAAGATTGCGAGCTATAGCGTGACCGTTTCGCAACCGCCGGTCACTCAACGGCTTTACCGGGATTGCGAGCGGCTGCACGGCCCGAGCGCTCACCTCCAAGCTGTTAAAGCTAAACGAACGACCAGTGCTGTTACGATTTGGAAATGGGACTGCGCGCCCGCCAGGCCTTCTACGCATCTACGTGTCTCGTGATTGCAGGGGGTTCTGTTTTGTTTGCTCCGGTAACCGCGTTCGGAGCCGACTCCCTCGACGGCATTTGGCGCAGCCAGGGCTACGGCTACGTCTTCAACTTTCAAGGTTCAGCCCTGAAGGCATTCGAGGTAACCCGGACCACCTGCGTGCCCGGATTCACGGCGACGCGTTTCGCTACGGCTGGGCCCGACCGCGAAGTTACATTTACTACTACCGACAGGGACGTGTTCTTTGTCCGACCCGGCGGCGACGCGGCGCACCGAACTCTCCACTTTGACGGCTCGGCGTCGGACATGCGCATCGACCGCCTGCCGCGTCTGCCGCCCGTCTGCGACCACCCGACGCCAGACACTCCTCTCGATAACTTCGAAGTCTTCACGCAAACCTGGGCAGAGAACTACATCTCGTTTGACCTCAAGCACGTCAACTGGGACTCGATTGTCTCCTTGAACCGCGCGAAAGTTGCGCCTGGAATGCCGGCTGCCCAACTATATGATCTGTTGGAGGCTATGATCAAGCCATTCGGTGACGCGCACACGTTTATCTACGCGCCCAAACTGAAGCGCCGATTTCGGGGGATCCGGCCTGGCACGGATCGCGTCGTCAATGAACTGGCAGGCAAGGGCGGCTTCGATAAATTCCAAGAGAGCGGAATGCGCAAATTATTCGCTATCACGAATAAAGCCTACCTTCACGGCCCTCTCCGAAAATTTTGCAACGAACAGATTGAATATGGTCACATCGGTGGCGATACCGGCTACCTCAGAATCGTATCCTTCTCCCGTTATTCGAAGCAGGGTGGTTTTGCGACTGGCTCGATAGCTCTCCAATCCGCCCTGGATGAAATCTTCTCTGGCTCCGCACTCAAGGCACTCGTCATCGATGTGCGGATAAACTTCGGCGGTGACGATCCCTACGGACTCGAGATTGCTTCGCGGCTCGCTACTGGCGATTACATCGCGTACGCGAAACAAGCCCGCCTCGATCCGGTCGATCACGATCAATGGACCGAGCGTGATCAGAGCATTGTTCGGCCGAGTTCCCGCCCTGGTTTTCGCGGGCCAGTCGTCGAGCTCACGGGTCCGCTCACCATTAGCGCTGGCGAGACATTCACTCAGGCACTGATGGGCCGAATGCCGCGCGTGATCCGGATCGGCGAAAATACGCAAGGGGTCTTCTCCGATGTCCTGGGCCGCCGCCTTCCCAACGGGTGGCGATTCGCTCTGCCGAACGAAGTCTACCTGACGCCTGAAGAGAAGGCGTTTGATGGTACCGGTATTCCGCCCGATATTGAAGTCCCGGTCTTCACCACCGCTGACGTGGCCGCTGGCCGCGACCCTCCACTGGCAAGGGCGCTTCAGCTCCTCGCAGGAGAATAGATATCATCCGAAGGGGTTCTCTGCTTCAACGGGACTCGACCTGTGTGAGCCTCAGCGTTTTCGGAGTCCAGGCAGCCTAAAAGGAGCCATCTTACGATGCAGCTTTTCATTCAGTTTCCTCATCTCGTCTCGTTCACAAAGAGCCGCTGGCGTGATCGATCCGAACTTTGACGTTGGGCAACAGGATGTGGGTTGTGAGCGACCACGCTACTCAAGCAATGCTGCGATGCAGTATTTCATCTGTTTTGCTCTCCGCAACATGCTGGTTCATTTGCCCGGCGCGACCACGAAAATGCCCCTTCCATTCACGGGTACGAAGATGTGCCCGTTTCTCGCGTTGACGGCAACCGAATGAACGCCGGAACCCTCCATCAGAATGCTAGTAACAAACGCTTCTGTAGCCGCGTTCACCACGCCGATCGCTCCGGCGCGGCCTCCCTGCGTGCCGTGCGCGAAGTAGTAGTTGTTCGCGCCGAGGTCGTACCAGACCTCATCGGCGTCGCCCACCTGAGAGACCAGCTTCCCGGTCTTCCCCGTTCGGGGATCAACCGTCAAGCCGCCCAGGCTGCCGCACACCGTCATCAGACGCCCGTTGGGTCCGGCTACCAGGCCGCTCAGCGTGAGGCCGAGGGCGCCGCCTTTGCATTCGACCGGGAAGCTTTTCACCGGCTTCGAGAGCTTATGAGGATCGAATACATCGATCCGATTCTTGTCCCCAGGGACATTCTGGTAAAACCATCCGGTCTCGCGGTCCCAAACCGGTTGTTCCATGCCGTCCTGCCCAGCCGGATACTTATATTGACCCAATACCGAGCCATCCTTCACCGAGACGAAGGTGAGAAACGGCGGCGAGTCTCCGTCACTGGACGCCAGCAGAATTTTGTCAATCGGGTCATACGCCATCTCGTCGACACGGAATTTGCCGCCGGTCGGGATCCTGCGGATGATGACCGTGCCCGGTTTGACGGCATCCGATTCGATGATGTTGCCGGCGCCATCACCGGCCCACACGTGGCCCAGGTCGTCGGTGACCACTCCGTTGGGCCCGGCGCAATGGCGCAGATCCTTCGGTTGAGCGGGGCAGGGATTGCTCCCCGTGAATTGGCCTTTCCCGATGAACCCGAGGAAAGTGTCCGTTGCGGCGTCTACCAGGTCGATGGCGTTGTTGGTGCGGTCGGCCAGGTAGTATTTTTGCGTGGAGTTGTCGACCCAGCTGATATCGAAGCCGTTGGTCCCATAGTTGGTCGGAGAACCCTTGACCAGCGTAATCTGGCGAGTCTGGGCTAGAGCGAAAGCCGCCCACATGGTCGCGGCCAAAATCATTACTCTTTGTGTTTTCACAAATCCCCTTGCGTTTATCCCAGTGATTTTAGTTTCGCCACATGGAGATTTGGTGAAGACCTGCAGCTTTGTGCAACAGCGCAAAGCCGAAGCGAGTCTACCCCTTATTCCGGCACGGCATAGTTCCAGATTTGCGCGGGCTCCAATCCAGACGCCGGAACACCGACGTACAAGCTGGTTCCGAAGAAGATGCCGGTGCGGACGCCGATGGTTGTCGGGATGTTCGCGCTGAGCGCATAGTGATTCGGATCAGTCTGCTGAATTGCGCTGATGAAGCCCTCGCCGCCGATGGCGTAAATCCTCTTCCGCGCCGAATCGAAATAGACGTCATCACAAGATCCGCTCACCGGGACCCGCGTCACTTCTTTGCCCGAATCGGTATCCAGCACCACGAGTAGCGGCGGTCTCCGGGTGATTACGAACAGCCGGCGGTCGTCCTCATCGAGCGCCATCGGATAGTTGGCTTTGGCCCCGTTCAGCCCCCATTTAGTCAGCGCGCCGGTTTTTCGGTCGATCACATTGACCACAGCGTCGTCATCCGGCACGTTGACAAAAACGCGGGATCCCTTCTTTTCTAGCTGGAACGACTCGGAATGACCGCCGCTGCCCTTGAGGTCCTTGTCCATGTGTGTGTCGGTTGCCCCGTCGATCATCGCGATGCCGCCAACGATCCCGACAAACACCCTCTTGGAGGCTTCATCCCACCGAAGGTTGTCGGTATCGGCTTCCTCGCCCAACTCGATGCTTTTGCGAAGAGCGTAGGTCTTACCGTCATACACGTTGACTTTCCCATTTCCTGCATTGGCCACGAAAATCTTGTCGAATTCAGGGACGTAGAGTACGCCCTGAGGTTCGTCCAACCCCTTGATGCTGTGAACCACCTTGGCTTCGAAGGTATTGACGATCTCCACCGAATTGTTGCCGAGGCCGGCAAAGATCAGCAGCCGGCGCTTGGGGTACGCGGTGAAGTGATCGATGCGGCCGGCCACCTCCGGCGCGGGAATTCGTTGAATCAGTTGCAGGGGCGCGAGCTCCCGCCCCGTCGCGGGCGAGTCCGAAGCCGGCGCCGTGCGGCACGCGGCCAGGATCGCTCCCAGTGCGAGGGGAGCCAGTATCGCAGACGCTGTCTTCATAATTTCCTCCACGGAGATCTCGTCTCTTGATTTCCTCTATTTCCCGACGACCAGGACAACGAAGGTATTCGGCCTTGCCGCCAGGCCGCCCGGTCCTGGGCCTCTCTTTCCGGTAACAAGAAGGATGTTGTGGGTCTTCGTATCGAGAGCCATGGTCCGGGCGCCGAATTGCGTTGGAACCTTGTCCATTACCGTGAACTTGTCGGGCGAATCCTCATGAATGACGGAAAGGGTTCCTTCGCCATTAGAGGCGAAGGCCAGTTGCGTGTCTGGGTCGAAGACACTGGCATCGACGCCCTCCCCGATGGCCGGCGTGGCGACCACTCTCCCGTTGTCCGCGTTCATGATCACCATCATCTTGTTCTGGCAGACAGAAAACAGACGCCGGTTCTTTTGATCCATCGACAACCCGGAAGGCGTATCGCACGGCGCGAGCGACCAGCGATGTATCGCCACCAGCTTTCTCCCGTCGAACTCCAGCATCTCTGATTTGTCTGTGATGTTTACGAACACGCTACCCTTCCCATCGGCGACAGCGAACTCCGGACGGCCGCCTAAGGCGACGGTGCCCGCCACGGTGCCGTTGGAGGCATTGATGGCAGTGGCGGTCTTGTCCTCGACATTCATAATGAAGACGCGTTTTGTGACGCCGTCGTACGACATCGAGTCGGGGCTTTTCCCCGTCCTCACATCACCGATCTTCTTGAGCGTTTTCAGATCGATAATCGTAGAACTGTTGGTGTCGCCGTTGACCGTGAAACCGCGGCCGAGATCGGGTGCGAGCGCAACACCATGGACGTCCGCCAAATCGCCGATCTTGCCGGCCACGGTGCCGGAATCGACGTCTACCACCTCCACGTGATCGGACGCCCCTATGTAGAGTCGGCGGGCAGCGCTATCCATCGTGAGGTAGTCCCAGCCTTTCGCGCTCCCGATGGTAATGGTCTTCAAGACGTGATAGCCGGAGGGGCCAGCGATGGCCGGAGCGACCCCGACGAATCCAGCGGCGAGAGTGGCAGCCGTCGATACCAACGACTTCAATGTGGTGATTGGGCTCTTAAAAGGCATGCAGATTCTCTTTTTAATGAAGTCTCACCTCTGCGGCTCAAAGACCAGAACTGCCGCGGTCTGCTTTTCAGTGGCGGGGGCCGCCACGTATAATTGGCCGAACTCGGGAGCCCAGAGTGAGGTGCCGGCGCCCGGCGCGGTGGCGACCTTGCTCTCCAACTCGTAATGGTCGGAATCTTTCTGCTGATAGACATAAACGAAGCCTGTGTCAAACCCCCTGCCGCCGGAAGCGTAAATGCGCCTGCGTCCGGCGTCGTACCACAGATCGTCAATCCCTGAGACTCCTTCGAGTTGGGTGATCTGTTTTCCGGACTCGGTATCCAGGACAATCAACGATGGCGGGTTGCGTATGCCGGCAAAAAGGCGATGATGACTCTCGTCCAGCGCGAGCGCCACGCTCGCGCCCGTGCCTGTGACCGGCCAGGTCGTGACTTGTGTACGCTTCTTTCTGTCCACCACGCCGAGCTTGGTAGAACCGGCAAGGGTGACGAAAATGCGGGGGCCTCCCGACTGCTCGATCTTAATGCCGCCCGGGCGCGCGTCGGTCTTGATGTCTCCCACATGTTTGTTGGTGCGCGTGTCGAGGACCCAAAGCGCTCCGGACTTCGCGTCTCCGACTCCGACGTAAAGGTATTTCGTCGCCGGGTCGTAGCCCACGTGATCGGCGTCGGTGCCCGCGGGCAAATTATCAATCAGCTTGAAGTCGTCCGCGCGGAAGATCTTGCACGTGCCATCGGTTCCGTTGGCCACGAACAGCTTGTTGAATTCAGCGGAGTAAAATATGCCCTGCGGCTTGCTTTGGCCTGGGATGGTCGCGACGCGCTTGACCGACGTCAAGTCAAGGACCTCTACCGTGTTTTGATTGTCGCCGAGGGCCGCTACGAACACGCGTTTGCTCTTTACGTCCACTCCGAAGTGGTCGAGGCGGCCTTGCACGTTCGACATCGGGATCGTTTGCACAAGTTTGAGCGGGCTATTTTGAGCGCCCAATGGAAAGATGGGCGCTAGTAGCAAGCCCATGCTCATGAACTCCAGGTACCGCCTTCGCATGGTTCCCTCCCCGAGGCTTGTCAGGCAAACTTGCAGGTCTCTTGAGGTCCGCAGCGGACTATACCGAGCCTGTTACCGCGTTGCCAGCGCCGCCAGCCCATGTTGGCCGAAATCCGTGATCACTCCATGCGGCCCTACGCACTGGCGCAGATCGTTACGTTGGCCAGGGCTTGGCTTGGAACCAGTGGCCTGGCCTTTTCCCATGAACCCAGGAAAAATAAAAGCGCAGTATCGCCCAACATCGGTGGTGTGGTCGGTCGTGCCGGCCAAGTAGTATTTTGAGATCGAGTCAACTTGGCACCTCTCGACTGGGACTGGAGCGGCCCATATCGTGGTGGTAAACGTCATTCTTGCCGACGCTCCCAACGCAGCTTGACTTGCTTATATCAGGTTAAGTT
>Ga0306924_10009026_pt1 | contig 10096 bp, 7 predicted proteins | sample sta12Can44000111_FD_203756 | JGI IMG/M metagenome (GOLD analysis project Ga0306924, IMG submission 203756) | Lab enrichment of tropical soil microbial communities from Luquillo Experimental Forest, Puerto Rico - statanox.12C.anox.44.000.111 (v2)... | ecosystem: Environmental > Terrestrial > Soil... | reverse complement strand
CGGCTGCCCGGTGATCTTCGAACGCGGAAGATCGCCGCGCTCCTGGATCTGTTCGGGTTGACGGGCGCGGCGGATCAGCCAATCAGCGGGTATTCGAAAGGCATGCGGCAGAAGATCCTGATCATCTCGGCCCTGCTTCACGATCCGGATCTGCTGATTCTCGATGAACCGGAATCGGGACTTGATCTCGCCGCCAGCCTCGTCCTCCGTCACCTGATTCCGATCCTGGCCGCGCGAGGCAAGATGATCGTGTACAGCTCGCACGTGCTCGACTACGTCGAACGGCTGTGCGCGGAAGTCATCGTGCTGCATCGCGGCCGTGTCGTCGCGCAAGGCCCCGTGACGCAGCTGCGCGCGATGATGCAGCGTGAATCGTCTCTCGAGGAGATCATCGCGCAGCTGGTCACGACGGTCGACCCTGCCGGCGCGGCGCGCGAGATCGCGGACGTCGTCGGTCTGCACCCATGACACCAGATGAAGCAGCTGGCGGTCGCGCACTCGCGGTGGCCGTCGGCCTGACACACGCACTGATGGTGCTTGCGCAGAACGGCCGACACGTCTTCGAGATGCAATCGCCGCCCGCCACGGTGTTTGCGATCGGCATCATGTCGCTGCTGTCGATGCTGATTGGGATCGCGTATGCCGTCAGGGTGCCTGCGGCGCCCGCCGCGAACTGGACGATCCGGATGACGTGGGGCGGCGACGAGCGGCGGTACACGACCGGTGTCAAACGCGCCGCGATGGTTCTGGTGGCCGTGCTCCTGGTCCTGATGCTGCCGCTGCACATGGCGTTGTTCGGCACGCGCATCGCCCTCGTGCACTCGCTGTTCGGGCTCGTGTTGGCGGCCGCCGCGCTCGACGCGTTGTTCTTGTTCACGCGGGCCCTGCCGTTTGCGTGCGGCTACGTGCCGATCGAGAACCCGAAGATTGTCTGGCCCGCCGGATTCGCAAGCCTGCTGCTCGTTACGTATGAATTCGCCAGGGCAGCACGATGGGGGCTTCAGACGCCGACGCGTGCGATTGTGGGCGCCCTCGCACTCGCGGCGCTCGCGGTGGGTGTGAAAACGATCGACCGCCTGCGGCGGCGGCAACGGCGGCCGGTCAATTTTGAAGGACGGCCTGCCCCGGCGACGCAGCGGTTGGGCCTTTTCGAGCACGTCACGACGCACGACTAGGCTGCGTTCTAGCCGAGCGTCCCATTCAACACGAAGGCACGAAGATCACGAGGACGCACGAAGAAACATTCTCTCAAAAAGATCTTCTTCGTGCGTCTTCGTGTCCTCCGTGCCTTCGTGTTCAGCCCTGCGTTCGTGCAAAAACGAAGAATGTTGATGCGAGACGGAAGAGGGTGGATTCGAATCCACCCCTCCCCGGGATTACTTGATGAACAGCATCTCTCGATAGGTCGCCAGCGGCCACGCTTCGTGCGGCACCATGAGCTCGAGTTGATCGCCTGCGTCGCGCAGCGATGCCATCGCCGGTACCACGACGTCGCGCGTGTGCTTCGCGTGTTTCTCGGCAGACCCGCTGTCGTGATCGAGCGCCTTTTCGAGCTTGTCGGTACGGCGCTTCAACTCGTCCACCAGCTTCGTGAGCGCGTCGAGCGTCTTCTTGCCTTCGACGGACTTTCCGCCCGCCGCCTTCACCGCCGACACGCTTTGCGCCACGTCCTTCTGGTACTCGAACGCAGCGGGCAGAATGTAGCGGTTCGCCATCAGCACCATCAGCTGACCTTCGACGTTCACGGTTTTGTTGTAGGTTTCGACCATGATTTCATAGCGCGCGTGAAGCTCGCGCTCGTTGAGAATCTTGTACGTCTCGAACAGCTTGATGGCCTCCTGCGTGACGAGCTGCGGCAGCGCGTCCACGGTGTTCTTCAAGTTCAGGAGACCGCGCTTTCCGGCTTCCTTCTCCCATTCCTTGGAATAGCCGTTGCCGTTGAAGATGATCTGCTTGTTTTCCTTGATCAGCTTCGGCAGCAGCGCCACGACCGCCTCGTTGAGCGTCTTGCCACCCTGCACGGCCTTCTCGAGCTCGGTGGCGATGTAATCGATCGACTCGGTCACCGCGAGGTTCAGCACGATGTTCGGGTAGCCGATGCTCTGATTCGACGACACGGCGCGGAACTCGAACTTGTTTCCCGTGAAGGCGAACGGACTGGTCCGGTTCCGGTCGCCGGCGTCCCGGGGCAGCTTCGGCAGCACGAGGACGCCGGTGTCGAGCACGCCGCCGTGCTTGGTCGACTTGGCGCCGCCCTTTTCGATCTGCTCGAAGATGTCGGTGAGCATGTCGCCGAGGAAGATCGACAGAATCGCCGGCGGCGCCTCGTTGGCGCCGAGACGGTGATCGTTGCCGGCGCTCGCGATGCTCGCGCGCAGCAGTCCCTGCCAGCGGTTCACCGCGCGGATGACCGCCGTGCAGAACACCAGGAACTGCATGTTGTCGTGCGTGTTCGCGCCCGGACTCAGAAGGTTGTTGCCCTCGTCGTCGCTCATCGACCAGTTGAGATGCTTGCCGGATCCGTTGACGCCCGCAAACGGCTTCTCGTGAAGCAGACACGCGAGGCCGAACTTCGGCGCAGAGCGCTTCAGCGTCTCCATCATCATCATCTGATGATCGGTCGCGACGTTCGCGTTCTCGAAGACCGGCGCAATCTCGTACTGGCTGGGCGCCACTTCGTTGTGGCGCGTCTTCACCGGCACGCCGACCTTGTACAGTTCGGTCTCGACTTCGGACATGAACGCCATCACCCGGTCCGGGATCGCGCCGAAGTACTGATCCTCGAGCTCCTGACCCTTCGGCGGCTTGGCGCCGAAGAGCGTGCGTCCCGCGTTGATGAGATCGGGCCGCGACAGATAAAAGTACTGATCGATCAGGAAATACTCCTGCTCGGGCCCGCACGTCGTGACCACGCGTTCGGCGGTGGATCCGAACAGCTTCAGGATGCGCACGGCTTGTTTCGACAGCGCTTCCATCGACCGCAGCAGCGGTGTCTTCTTGTCCAGCGCCTCGCCCGTCCAGCTCACGAACGCCGTCGGGATGACCAGCGTGGTTGCGTTGCCGCTCTTCAGGAGCCACGGCGGGCTCGTCGGATCCCACGCCGTATACCCGCGCGCCTCGAAGGTGGAGCGCATCCCGCCGGACGGGAAGCTCGATGCGTCCGGTTCACCGCGCACGAGCTCTTTTCCGGAGAACTCGAGGACCGCCTTCCCGTCGCTTGTCGGCGAGACGAACGAGTCGTGCTTTTCAGCGGTGATGCCGGTCAGCGGCTGGAACCAGTGCGTATAGTGTGTCGCGCCGTGCTCGACCGCCCACTCCTTCATCGCCGAGGCCACCGCGTCGGCGACCGAGATGTCGAGCGGCTCGCCGTGCGTCATCGTGCGGCGCAGCGCGTGATAGATCGGCTTGGGGAGGCGCGTCTGCTGTACCTCGTCGTTGAACACCAGGCTGCCAAAAGCTTCCGTGACGCGCGGCGTCTTTGGCTCCATTGCTTCGTTGACCGACCAATTGCGAATTGAACCGATTGCCTCGCCGAGCACTCTGGACCCCATCACTGCGCCCCCTTCACACCAGACAGCAGGCTGTTAGAAAGACCCGTCATTATCCCAAAATTCGTGCATAAGTTGCAATCATGAGGAGACATGTTCGTGACAATTCGCAAATTTTAGGCGTCACTGCCGTCCAAATGTGCATGATCTGCATGATTACGTGATCGGTCCTGTCGATGGACCACTCCACCCCAGCAGGGCGAGGAACTCGGCCAGAACCATCGCGGTGGCGCCCCAGACTTCCACGTTCGCGATTCGAAACGCCGGCACGGTGAGCGAGAACCCGTCGCGTTTGCGCTCGATCGTGATGAAGTGCTCGCCGTTCAGCAGGTCCGCGACGCTGACCTCGAGTATTCGCGCCACTTCAGAGTCAGATGGTTTGAGGGAGGGGCGCGTCGCCTGAGCCGCAACAACAGGGTGCAGTCGAAAGCCGCTGACGGGGATGTCCAGCGGCGTCAGCGCTCCCAGCACCCGCACATCCTCCAGTGCCAGCGCCACCTCCTCGTGAGCCTCGCGGAGCGCGGCCTGCTCAAAGGTTTCGCCGGGGTCAACCACACCGCCGGGGAGCGACACCTGACCGGCGTGCCGCAAGCCGTCCGCTCGCACGGTCAAAATGATGTGCGCCGGAGCGTCAGGGGGGAACCGCGGAGGCCGCACAGAGCGCTGAGAAAGATCCGGCTCGGCGTTCTCCGCGTTCTCGGCGGTTTCTTCCGATCGCTTTGGAAAAACGAGCAGCAATCCGGCGGCATTGCGAACCTTCGCCGGGTTGAAGCTGGCCGGCCACTTTCGAGGCGGCACGGGCGCGAGATGCGCATGCGCCAGCGATCCCGGGAGTCCCGCCTTCAGGCCAGCTTCCAGCCGGGTCACGGCTTCGGCAAACGTCACGGCTGCGCGAGGTCGAGTGTCATTCCCGACCGCAAGACGTGGAACGTCAGGCCGGTGCCGGCCGCGACTGGGCTGGATGCGGATGGCGCAACCTTCGCGCCGCGCGGATCGATCACGATGACGGCGCTCTTCCCCACCACTTCGATTTCCGTCCCCCGCACGACCACCGCTGTGCCTTCATCGATCCCGACACCGACGAGCGATGGATGATCGAGAACGACGCTGATCAGCCGGCTCTCGCGCTGCCGCTTGAGGAAATGCTGATCTACGATCACGTCGGGCCACAGTCCGAGCCCTGGTGCGGTGACCGTCGTTCCTGTATCGACACTCTTCAAGTCGGCATCGCCGGTCAACATGACCCTGGACAGGATCGCCGCCCCGGCGCTTGTACCGCCGACGGTCACGCCGGCCGCATGACGCGCCCGAATCAAATCGTCGAGGCCGGTGCCCGCGATCGCGCTCATGAACCGGTTCTGGTCGCCGCCAGGCATCCAGATGAGCGTGGCCGACTCGATCGCGCGGCGCGCCGCGTCCCGATCGTCAAAGCTCACTTTCCTGACGTCTCTCGCGCCGGCTTTCTTCCACGTCTCGACCGCACTGTCGCCGGCATCCGGGAGCGCAGAGGACTGCGGCAACACGACGACCACCGCACTGCGACCGCCGGCGAGCTCCAGCGTCCGCGCGATGATGGCGTCGTTCGTATCGCCGCCGCCCACAGCCACGATCGCTCCTGCCGCAGCCGCAGCCACGGAAGACGTGCCCGTCAGAAAAAGCACGGCGCCGATGAACGTCAGCGCGAGGGCGTAGCGGCGCATGGCTCAAGTGGTCACGGGACGATCGTCATGCCGGCACAGCTGGCTTGCGGCGCGGGATACGAACTGCTGGTGATGGCTTTGACGACTTCCGACGAAATGAAGGCGTAGCCCGCATCGTTGGGATGCAAACCATCCGACGAGTAGTTCGACGCGATGTAGCTTCGCTGGTCGCACATCAAATCGACGATGGTCACCGACGAAGAGGCGAGCACGTTGACGGCGTTCTTCGTCATGCCGACGGCGGTCCTTTGAGCCGCCTGACGCTGCGCGAGCGACGCGCCCGCGAGGAACGGCATGCCGGCGGCGTTGGGCACGTTCAGGATGACGATTCGCGGTGTGCTCGCCCGAAGACGGATCGTGGCCAGCAGCGTGGTGTAGTCGCTTGCGAAGTTGCGCACTTGCCCGTCGATGAACCCGTTGGGATCGCTGCCGCCCTCCCCGCCGCCAAGTGCCGCGGTGACGGTGTTGATTTCATTCACGCCGGCAAAGATGGTGATGACCGTGGCGTTGGACTGCACGAACGGCGCTTCGTTCTCGATGATGTTGCCGACGATGATTCGGTTGTACTTCGCGCCGAGGGTCGCGAAATCGCGGCCGATGACCGTGGTCGGGATTCCCAGGTTGAGATTGGTGACGGTGAAGCCCTTCGCCTGCAGCGCGCGCACTGTAACGGGGACGTAACCCATGCCATTGGGGCAGTCGACGAAAGGTGGGCACTCGGCGCTCGATCCGACACCAGCGGCATCGCTGGCACCGACTGCCGAATAAAAAATAGCCGAGCCCGGAGCCAGTGGAGTCGGGGCTGTCGGACTGCTGTTGTCGCCAAGCCCGAGCTTGTCGCAGCCGCCGGCGGCAAAAACGACACTTACTAGTAGGCCGATCCGCAGAATTGGAGAATGAAGAGAAGTCCGAAAAAACCTGCCACCGCTGTCACACATGTATTGGACGCCCTTCATTAGAATGGCATATTCGACCGGAGGCCGTGTCTGTATCTGTTTGCTCAGTTGAGGCGTCTGGCGACCACGGCCGCCGCCGCCGCGATCGGACTGTACAACGTGGCCACCACCGATTCAGGAACGCACGTCGAATTGAAACCGGGCGATCAGGCTCCCGACTTCACGCTGCCGGGATCTGATGGCCGAACCTATCGTCTAAAGGAGTTGCTGGGCCGGCCGGTCGTGATCGCCTGGTTCCCGAAGGCCTTTACGGGCGGTTGAACCGCGGAATGCAAGTCGCTCAGTTCGAGCGACGAAGCGTTGCGGGGCCTGAACGTCAGTTATTTCGCCGCGAGCGTCGACTCGGCCGAGACCAATCGGCGCTTCGCGGAATCGTTGGGGCTCGTGTACCCGATTCTGAGCGATCCAACCAGGGAGGTCGCTCGGGCGTATGGCGTGCTCGGAACGAGCGGGTACGCCTCGCGCTGGACGTTTTACATCGGAGCGGACGGCCGCATTCTGGACATCGACACCAAGGTCAGCGCCGCGTCCCACGGCCGCGACATCGTCGCGAAGTTGACCCAACTCACAAGCTGACGCCCCGCGGGGAGGTCAGGCTGGAGCGTGTATGGCACTGCTCGATCGATTCCGCACTCATCCCGGTCATAGGAACCCCGACGCCGCTGCCCGCCTGCAGTTCGTTCAGGAGCTCCCGCTCGACGAGCGCGACCTGCTGCTGGAGGTGGCGCGCGAGGATGCCGACCCCCGTGTCAGACGGGCGGCCGTCGCGAAGCTGATGGATCCGCCGGCGCTGGCCAGCGTGGCCAGGGCAGATGCCGATGAGCACGTGCGCGGTCAGGCGGTCTCGATGCTGCGCGACATCGCGCTCGAAGCGTTCGAAGGCGTGGGCGAGGCAGAGAGTCTGGCGGCGGTCGCGGCGATCGAAGATCCGAAGATTCTGATCGGGATCGCGAAGAACGCGTCTCGCGAGGCGACGGCCGCGGCGGCGCTCGAGCGCGTCAACGACGTCCACGCGCTCGGTTCGATTGCGCGCCATGCCGAACACGAGGCCGTCCGGCGATCGGCGTTCGAACGGCTGGGAGATCACACCGAGCTGCTCGCCATTGCGCTGAACAGCGAGTTCAAGGATCCGACGCTCGCCGCCGTTGAACGGATCACCGACCGCAACGAGCTCGAGCAGATTGCCGCGCGTGCGAAGAACAAGAGCGCGTCGAAACGCGCGCGCGCCATCGTCCGCGAGATGGACGAACGACTCGCCGCCGAGGAGCAAGCCGCTCGTGCCGAGGCCGACGCCGCTGCGGCGGCTGCTATGCCGCCGGCTGTCGAAGCCGATCCGGCCCAATCTGCGCATACGGAGGACGCGGCGGTAATGGACGCCGAGCGTGCTCGCGAAGAGGCGGCCCGTGCAGAGAACGAGCGCCAGGCTCGCGAGGCACGGGATCTCGCGGCGGCTCCCCGCATGGAGCTCTGCGATCGCATCGAGAAGATCCAGGGTGAAAGAGCGCTCGAGGAGCTCGACGTCGCAACGGCCGAATGGGAAGGCATGCCGGCGATCGACGACCGCGCCATGCACGACGAGCTGACCCGCCGGTACGAACGGGCGGTTCGCGCGTGCCAGAAGCGCCACGCCGAGTGGCGGGACGTGGAACGGCGCCGATCGCGGCTGAGGGAACTGGCGGAAGAAGCCTCACGCGTGGCAACGCTGGACGATCTGGCGGCTGCGCGCAGACAGTTCGCGGCGATCCGCCGCGAGTGGCACGATCTGGGCGCCGGCTTGATCAGCGATCCCGCGATCACCGAGCGATACGCGGATGCGCAGACGGCATTTGCCGCGCGCGACGCTGCCGCGCACGAGCAGGATCAGAAGGCGCGGCGCGAGGCTCTGACCCGGGCGACCCAGCTGGTCGGACGAATCGAGGCTATCGGCGCGCGGGCGGATCTGACGCTCAAGGCCGGAGAGCGTGCGCTCAAAGAGATCCGGTCGGCCCTCAGCTCTCTCCCGCAGCTGCCGTCAAAGAAGGACTACGACGAAATCGTACGCCGGTTGAAGGCGTCGCAGACCCTGCTGACGCCGAAAGTGCAGGAGCTGCGCGACGTCGCCGACTGGCAGCGGTGGGCGAACGTCGGGATCCAGGAGCAGCTCTGCGAAAAGATGGAGGCGCTCAAATCGGTTGAAGACCCGGAGGCGATCGCGAGGCAGGTGCGCGATCTTCAGCAGCAATGGCGTCTGGCTGCCGACGTGCCCCGGGCGCAGGGCGAGCTGCTCTGGAAGCGCTTCAAGACCGCGCACGACGAGGCGTGGTCACGGTGCGAGGCGCATTTCGCTGCGCAGGCAGAAGCCCGCGGCGGCAACCTCGCGAAGAAGGTCGCGTTGTGCGAACGCGCCGAGGCGCTGGCGGACTCGACCAACTGGATTCAGACCGCCGACGAGATCAAGAAGCTGCAGGCGGAGTGGAAGACGATCGGCGCGGTGAGCCGCGGGCAGGAGAAGTCGATTTGGGAGCGGTTCCGCAGCGCGTGCGACCGCTTCTTCACGAGGCGTCATGCCGACCTGGCGGAGCGAAAAACGGTCTGGGCCGACAATCTCACCAAGAAGGAAGCGCTGTGTGCCAGGGCCGACGCCCTGAAGGATTCCACCGACTGGGACGCGGCCGCGCTCGAAATGAAGCGGCTGCAGGCCGAGTGGAAGACCATCGGTCCGGTGAAGAAGAGCCGCTCGGAGGCGTTGTGGCAGCGCTTCCGCGGTGCCGCCGATCACTTCTTCGCCCGTTACGCTCACCGTCACGATATCGCGCTCGGCGAACGCGTCGCGGCGCGCGAGGCGATTTGCGCGGAGCTCGAAGCGCTCGCGCCTCCGGTTGTCAATCCCGAGGCGGGCGTCCCCACGGACGAATCCGCAATCCCCACTCCGGAACCGGCAATTCCTGGCGAGCCGCCCGCCGATCTCATGCAGACCGTCCGCGCGTTGAGAGGACGATGGCAGGCCGAGATCGCTGCTCGCGGCGTCGATCGCGATCGCGCGATGGCGCTCGACGATCGGTTTTCGAAGGCATTCGCGGCCGTGATCCAGCGCTGGCCCACGGTGTTCGGCGGATCGGATCTCGATCCCGACGCGAACCGCAAGAAGATGGAGACCATCGTCCAGCGGATCGAAGCGCTGGCCAAGTCGATAGGCGGACCTGCGTCCGCGGCGGCTGACGCCGCGTTGTCGCCGACGACCCGTCTCGCCGCCATGCTGAAGGAAGCGCTGGCTGCCAACACCATCGGTGGGAAAGCCGACGACGACAGCCGTCTGCGCGCGGCGGGCGACGAGGTGCGGCAGGCCCAGGCGACGCTCTCGCGCATCGGGCCGGTGCCCGATCCTGTGCGGCGGGCCCTCGCCGATCGTTTCCAGCGGGCCACCCGCCGAATCTCAGACGCGACGCAGCAACGGGCTACTGGGCGATCTTGATCAGCTCGATGTCGAAGACGAGCAGGCCGTACGGCGCTTTCTTCCCTTCGTAGGCGAGCTTCTCGGGAATCCAGAACCGGGTCTTCTCGCCTTCGAACATCAGCTGGAGTCCCTCAGTCCAGCCGGGGATGACGCCATCCAGGCTGAACGTCGTCGGCTGCCCTCGGACGACCGAGCTGTCGAACATCTTGCCGTCCGTCGTCCAGCCGGTGTAGTTGACGGTTACCTCGCTATTCGATCGCGGATGACGTCCGCCGACGCCCTGCTGCAGAACCTTGTACGCCAACCCGCTGGGCGTTTTCTTCGCATCGGCCGGAGGCTCCTTCACGTCGGCGGGCGCTCGTGTCGGGATGGCAAGCAGCTCGATGTCGAACACCAGCATCCCCTTCGGTTCGCGCGCGCCCTTATAGGCGAGCGACTCGGGGATCCACAGCCGGCGCT
>Ga0306924_10009025_pt1 | contig 10096 bp, 10 predicted proteins | sample sta12Can44000111_FD_203756 | JGI IMG/M metagenome (GOLD analysis project Ga0306924, IMG submission 203756) | Lab enrichment of tropical soil microbial communities from Luquillo Experimental Forest, Puerto Rico - statanox.12C.anox.44.000.111 (v2)... | ecosystem: Environmental > Terrestrial >... | reverse complement strand
ACGATTTCCTTATTAGATCGACCTGCTCGGCTGTCATCGCGGCAAGCTCACCACCACAATGCAAAAGCTGCCCTTAAATCATTCACCTTCTCTATGATGCAAATAAGACAGCGATTATTGAAGGTTCCCGGTTTCGCGCGGCTGGTACCCGCCATCAGGCGATTTCAGTAAAGACGGCGAGCCTCGTTAAAATCACACATTGCCTGCAAATCTTCGAGGGACTCCTGCGCTCCATGATCCTTCAGGGCTTGCGCATATGTCGGCAATCCGTCGATCGAACCCCAGCGGCCCGGCTCCCACATTCCGGATCGGATCATGGATTTACCGCAATGAAAAAATGCCTCCTTCACTCGCACGATCATCGCGATATGGGGTAGCTTTCCATTGACGGCCATCGTCGCCAGCAGATCCGGGTCTCTGGCGAGCAGGGCTGTGCCGCTCACACGAACCACCTCGCGCCGTTTGGGAACGATGAAAATGATCCCGACGCCTGGATTTTCGAGGACGTTGAGAAACGTATCTCCCCGGTGATTGCCCTTACGATCCGGTATCGCGAGCGTATGCCGGTCGAGCACTTTTACGAAGCCAGGAGGATCGCCCTTGGGCGAGGTATCCATGGCGCCCGCGGCATTGATGCTCGAAACGACGATGAACGGGCAGCGCTCGATCCAGACACGGCAATGAACATCGATATGATCGATTACCTTGGCAGTCTGATTCGGAAAGTCGGGCCCGAGTATAGCCTTGACCTTGGCGGCACTCGTAACCGTAACCTCGGGTTGATACATCGCGATCTCCCAGGAAGGACAAGTGGACGGTTACGCTACCAGAAATCCGACTCGCGGCAATCGCCGGTCGGCCGTGGGGCGCCCCAGATGGGTAGCGAATGTTAGAATCGGACCACTAGCGCCTCCTGGTGAACCGGGCAGTTATCGGGTGGGCAGGCGCTATCGTCGCACAGTCGGCATATATGATCCGCCTCTTCCGAACTCGTCGTCAGCGACCGCAGGAGAATTTCCGCCAGCTTGTCGAATTGACCACGTTGGCGCTCGCTGAAAGCATCGACGATTTCGCCCAGCGCGACGCAGCGATCCTTCACGACTGCCTGAGCCCGCTCGCGGCCTTGCCTTGTGAGAACGAGCGAAACGGCGCGGCGATCGGCCGCCTGACGCCTCTCGACGAGTCCCTGAGCCGCCAGCTTGTCGATCAGGCGGACGGTGGTCGTGTGCGACAGCTTGAGAGCCCGGCTCAGTGCATTGTTCGAGCATCCCTCGTAGAAGCTGATCACATTCAACGCCGCCGCCGACGAGTCGGATTCGTTCGGGTGCTTTTTCAACCTTTCGTCCAGCCGTTCGGCGATCTCGCAAGCAAGCGCGCCGAGCAGGTTCGCAGTGCGGAGTTTCTTCGCCATTTGATCCCGAGGCCTGTTGACAGACCGATTATAGTAGAGAATAAATATGTGTGCAACACACACATAATGCTCAAATATGCTCGCTCACTCAAACGCGATTGGGGTTTTGCCGCAACGCCCGGCTTTTCCAAATCGAACGGCAGAAGGTGACCGCCAATGACTGACGTTGATAAGGATCTGATGCCGATGTCCCGCGACGAGCTTGTCGAGGAGGTCAGGAAACTCCGTGCCGGTATCCGCGCGCACAGGGATTCGACCGGTCATGACCTCTGCTGGCACCATCCCGCGCTCTGGTCGCTTCTGCCGGAGCCAGTCAAGCCCGATATTGCGGTGCCGCCGTGGGCGGAGTTCATGCGCGGATGCATTCGATATCGGGCAAGTCTGAACCGGCGTCCACGTTGAGCCAACGCTTCGCCCGCGCGATGACTTCGCCTCGTTCTGGCCTTCCGCTTCTGTGTGGCCTTGTTGCCTGCCTAAGCTGGAGCATCGGCAGCGTGCTCTCGAAAGTCGCATTGTCGAGGATGGAGCCGCTAACATTGTTATTGGGCCAACTGGCGGTGAGTTCGCTCAGTTTGTCTGCGCTCTCAATCTGGCTAGGCGCTCCGATCCGCCTCGGCGATTGGCGCGTCGGACTTCCCGGTCTGCTGCAGCCGACGCTTGCGCATGGACTTTCGACCTACGGTTTGACAATGGTGCCCGCCACGGCCGAAGCAATGCTGTTTGCCGTCGAAACCCCCCTTGTCATCCTCCTCGCCTGGCCCATTCTCGGTGAGTTCCCGAGCCGCGCGATCGGCTTGCTCTGCGTGCTGGCTTTCGCCGGAGTGGGCCTCCTGAGCTGGAACTCCGAAATCGATCCTTACGCGTTACGAAAATGCGGAGTTGCCCTGGTGCTTGGGGGCGTTCTCTTTGCCTCCCTCTACAATATCGCGATCTGCCGGATGTCACGTGATGTCGATGCGCTGCGGCTCGCGCGAGCAAGCCAGACCGTTGCATTCCTGACAGTCGGTCTTGCGTGGACGTTCATCAGTCCATTGCCCGAGATGTCCCTGACCGTCGCCGACGCAACTCTGGTGGTCGCATCCGGACTGCTGCTTCAGGCGGTCCCGTTTCTTCTGTACGGTATCGCGCTGCAACGAATGAGCGCGACCGCGACAGCATTGTTGCTGCCTCTCATCCCGGTCTTCACGGCCGTTTTCGCGGCGGTGATTCTGCAGGAAATGCTGACTGCAAGACAGTGGCTTGGAGCTGCGGCAGTTCTGTCGTCGGCACTGGGGATGCCACTCGCTTTGCGCGACCGACCTCACTAACCCTGACTATCGAACGAGCGCAGCCTTCGCCAGGCGAGCACGACGCCCGTCAGGCTGAAGGCAAGGCCGCAAAGGCAGAGGCCGACGATCAGGCTCGAGCGCAACCGCGGGTGCGTGGTCAGCGGGGGGAAGGCAAACGAGTGCAGCTTGCGAAACAGGTCGTCAGGCTCAAAGAAAATCGAGCCGTCATCCATCGACAGGAAGCCCGAGAATATCCAGCAGAGCAGGAATGGCGCGAAGATCAGGCCAAAAATGTGATGCCAGCGCTGCAGACCTCGGTAGGCCGCGCCCGTGCCCAATCGAACGAGGCCGATGATCACACCAACACTTGCACCGATGGTCGCCACCAACGACAGCCACCACATCAGCGCGCTCCACAGTTCGGTATGACGGCGCAGCGCGGTCGGGTAGATCCAGTGCGCGATACTGCCGAAATAATTCGCCAGGCGTATGTTTTGCGTGGTGACAAGCACAACCTCGCCGAGGGTCGAGGAGAGGTAGATCTCCGTGCCCGCGTCATCGTTGACGGCGAGGCGATACAGGGGACGATCGGAATCGTAGTCTCCTGCGACCGTCCATTGATCGTGGTCGATCGGCGCGACGCTTGCGTGCGATGGGTCGAGCCCACGCGAGCGCGCGGCTGCGGCGCCAACGCCGCGTGCGTCTTGCTCCGATCGAATGCCGTGATTGCCGCCGGCCCCCGATACGGCAAACCGGGCGGTCTGGCTTCGTGCTGGGAAGGGCACGAAGTGCATCACGATGCCGGAGGCGAACCACATCGCAAACAGCAGGCAGAACGCCGCGCCCCACCAGCGATGCAACGTCACGAGAATGCGCATCACCACTTTGCCGAGGCGGCCAGTTCGAACGTGCGGGGCGCGCCGAGCAGCACCTGGTCGGGCAGACCGGGATCGGAGAACTGGGCATAGAGTGCGTTGGTCAGGTTGCGCACGCGGAAGGTCACGCGCATCGTCTGCAGTCCCGGCCACCACAAGTCGCGGCCCGGAATATCGACGAAGGCGAACAGGTCGGCCGTGGTATAGGGCAGCATGGCGGTGAGGTCGTCCTCGAACACGTAGCGCTGTCCGACATGCCGCGCCGACCCGCCGATCTCGAGCGGCCAGCGCCAGTTATCGAAGCGGTAGGACGCGCCGGCGTTGATGATCACGGGCGCGACATTCGACGGCGTGTTGCCGGTCCACACATCGAAATTGCCGTATTTCGAATCCGTGAATGCAGCATTGCCCCAGAGCTTGAGGTGCTCGATCGGGCGCACCGCGGCGGCGAGCTCGACGCCCTTGGTGTGGACTTCGCCCGCCAGCGTTGCGACCGCGTTCGTGAGCTGCACAAAGACGTTTTGTCGCACGATGTCATAGGCCGAAAACGTGAACTCCGCCCGATTGTCGTTGGAGAGCATCTTGATTCCAGTCTCATAGAGGCGTGCGCTGGTAAGCTCCAGCGACGTGCCCGGTGTGACCGAAAAGATGCCCGCCGCCGCCGGATCATAGGCGGTGGCGGTCATGCCGTAGAACATCATTCCCTTCACCGGTTCGAAGGTCGCGGCCGCGCGATACGATACCGGCTCCCAATTCTTGGTGAAGGGTTGGCCTGCGGGAATCGTGCCGTCGAAATTGATGCCATTGCGCGATAGCGTGAAATCGTCGACGCGGATGCCGCCGATCAGGGCGAACCAGGGCGTGATTTTCAGGCGATCCTCGACCGCAAGGGCGACCGTATCGAGCCGGCTGTTGCGAACATCCGGGGACATGACGCCGTAGGTCCCCGGCGCCGGATTGACGACCGACACGGTGTCGAAGGGAAAGACGACGTCGAAATTGCCTTCTTCGACGAACTTGATGTCGTTCCGGCTCGCCTGTAGCTGCGTGGCGAAGCGATTTTCCATGCCATAGAAAGTCGTGTTCCAGTTGAGATCAAGGTTGTTGCCAAACACCTCCTGCTTGTGGGTGACAAAAAAGCGATCGCGGTCGATGGTCGAGGTTGCCAGGTCGAAGGCGTAGGTCTCGCTATCGATCCAGTGGCGCCTGGCGCCGAATTGATAGGCCTGGTCCCTGATCGTCACTTCATCGTTGAGCGCCCATTCAAAACCGCCGCGCAGCCACAGTGCTTGCGAGCCGGTGGAATTGTCGGCGATGTTGTAGTTTGTCGTGATCGTCCGCGAGTCGATGCCCAGTGGACCAAGCAGGGTGCCGTTGAACGTATTGACGGCGAAGCCGGAGACCACGCCGGTTATCGCGTAGGGACCGGAAAACGCGAGCGGCACCAGCGGCGTGCCCCAATAGGCGTGTCCATCATCGCGCAGGTAGTCGAACGCAGAGAACACCATGAACGAATCGTTCAAATGATAGTTCAGTTGCCCGGAGGCGTTGTTGAGCTTCTGGTAGTCGCCGTCGATGAAGCTGTTGATCTTCGAGGAGCTGACATCGAAGCGATAATCGAGCCCCGGGACGGTGCTGCTGCCGCCCGAGCCGAAATGCGAGCGGTAGGTGCCAAGAACCGCGTCGATCGACGTATCCAATTCGTTCCTGATCACCCCCGTGGTCGGTTGCCTCGACACGAAATTGACGGCGCCGCCGATCGCGTTGAGTCCGGTCATCAGCGAGGATGGACCTTTGAGAAATTCGACCTGCTCCAGATTGGCAGTGTCCATCACCCAGGAGGTGATGTCCGCGGGGCCGACCGAAATGCCATTGTAGAGCACGTTCACCTGGCCGAAGGTGAAGCCGCGGATGTCAAAGGTCGCAGGCGCGCCGCCGACGTCGGCCGCCTGTACGCCGACTGCGCCTTGCGCGGTTTCGGTGGTGGTGCGGTAGCCTTGTTCCTGCATCTGCTGCCGGCTCACGACTTCCACCGTGGCCGGCGTCTCGTGCACCGTCAGACCAAGCCGGTTGGAGACGGTGGCGATGACATTGCTGTTGAGCGGTGTGGCAGGCGGTTGAGCGCCGCCGCCAGTCTGGGTGGACAGTGGTTGAACGTCGGCCGTCGGCTGCGAGGGCGGCACCGCAACTATCTGCGGCGCGCTCTGCCCGGTCCGGCGTGTGGGACCCTTTGGCTCCGGCCGACGAACCGTGGTCGTTTCAAGCTGATGGGGGCCTTGCGGGGCCGGCTCGGAGTCCTGCGCGAAAACCGGTGTTGTGGCAGCAAACAGCGCGAGAGCAAGGCCTGGCGGCAGGGAAGCGCCGCGCCTGCGTCGTTGTGACGAGGTGCGGCAAGAAGCGCCCGCGCGGTCGCGCGATCGCGCATGAAAGCCGGGAGGTCTGGGGGTCGACATGTCATGTCCGACGGCGAACGATTACACCGTCGTGTACGATGGCCGCTAAAATCTGCCCTTCGCCCCTGATACGGCAGACCACAACGGCGCTTCCAACGCTTCGGAGCACCCCGCCCGACGCGTTCGCACACGACCATTGCCGGTAGCAGGTCTCCTGGCTCGCGGGTCACCGCCTCAAGCCACCTTCCCAGGATCGGATTGTCCCAGTGGTTTCAATGGCTATCGGCTCGTCGCTTACAGTTGCGGGGGCAGCCGCGGCATTGTCCGTCTACAGCGGACGCACCGCATTCCCTCAAAGCCCTTGCGGGCACTACCGGTTGGAGACTTGCATCCGTCCGCATTGGGGTCAAGGCGGTCTTGAACAGCCTATCCGCCGTTCTGGCACACATCGACCCACTCGGCGGAGGTGAGCTCCGCCAGCCGACCGGGCGCGATGCGGACCGCGCTGTGGGTCGAGCCTGCGGCCGGAACGACGATGTCGAAAGCCCGCAGCGAGACGTCGCAATAGACCGGCAGCGGCGTCTTCAGGCCGAACGGGCAGACGCCGCCGACCTCATGGCCGGTAATGGCGGCGACTTCCTCCAGGCCGAGCATTTTCGGCTTGCCGCCGAACAGCGCCTTGACCTTCCTGTTGTCCATGCGCGAGGTGCCGCTGGTGACGATCAACACCACGCGCTCGCCGACCCGCAAGGAGAGCGTTTTGGCGATCCGCGCCGGCTCGACACCATAGGCCTGCGCCGCGAGCACGACGGTTGCGGAGCTCACCAGCGATTCGATCACGGCGATATCAGGGGCGTTGGCGGCGAAGAAAGCGCGAACCGATTCAAGACTCATGGGCGGCGACGACTTTCGGCGGTTCCGCAGCGCTCGCGCCGCAAGCATTGATGGTCACTTTGCCGGCTCCTGTTGCTTGCCGCCGATCGTCGCAGCGAGAAAATCGCGCAGCGCCTCGGCGGCTCGGTCGGCGGCCTCTTGATTGAACTCCAGATGATGTCCGAAATATTGGATGGGCTCGCGAAGGGTCGGGCTGTCGAAGGCATGATAGGCGCCGGGATAGACATAACAAATTCCGCAAAAACTCGGGACGCAGGGATTTTACCTTTGCTTTCAATGCGTCCGGGCAAGGCGTGAGGTTCCGCGGAACGCCCTGTTTGGATTGACATTTGTGCCGGCCTTGGCTTAGAAACCGCCCCGTCCCGGACGGGCCAGGCCCGCTTGCCGGGCATTTTCACTTTTCGCGATATCCGGCCTGTAAACACGGCCTTTGGAAGCATCAGGATAGTCCCATGAAGGTCCGTAACTCGCTGAAATCGCTGCGTGGCCGCCATCGCGCCAATCGCCTGGTCCGCCGCAAGGGCCGGGTCTATGTGATCAACAAGGTCCAGCGCCGTTTCAAGGCGCGCCAGGGTTGATCAAATCAAGGCCGGTCAAATCAAGGCTGATCAAGCGCGGCTGATCAGGCCATGCGCGAAAATCACCGGTCTTTGACCATCAGGCTGCTTTGCAGTGCGTTTGCGCGCGTCTAGACTTCCGCCATGACGTTGAGATTCTCTTCTGCGATCCTCGTTGCCGCGATCATGGCGCTCGCTGCGCCTCTCGCATCGGCGCAAGGCGATCCGCACGCCATCCAGAAAAAGCGCCCCCCCGAGGCGCCTGCCAAATTGCCGAAGGTCGGCGCCGATCGCGCGCGCGGGCTGGATTTCCTGTTTGGCGCGCTGAAGGCTGCTCCCGACGATGTCAGCGCCAGACACGTCGAGGCGCGGATCTGGGCGCTGTGGATGCAGACCCCGAGCGATACCGCAGCTCTTTTGATGGTGCGCGCCAAGGCTGCGATGGACGCGCAGCAGATCGATCTCGCGCTGAAGCTGCTCGACGCCATCATCAAGCTGCGTCCGGACTATACCGAAGCCTGGAACCGTCGTGCCACGCTCTACTATCTGCAAAACGATTACGCGCGGTCGCTTGCCGACATCCAGCAGGTGCTGGCGCGCGAGCCCAGGCATTTTGGCGCGCTCGCGGGTCTCGGCATGATCATGCAGGATCTTGGTGACGAGAAGCGCGCGCTCGAGGCCTTCCGCAAGGCGCTTGCCGTCAATCCGCACCTTGAAAAGGTACCGGAGCTGGTCAAGCAGCTGACTGAAAAGGTCGAAGGCCGCGATATCTAGCAGTTGGCCGCTCGAACGGCAGCCAAGGCGTGAGGCTTCGCGCTTTAGTGCAGCGCGTGGCTGCCGCGTTCGGCAAGGCCATGATGCTCGGCAGCTGCATAGAGCTGCGCAATCTCGGCCTCGAGATGCTCGTTGACCAGCAACAGCGCCCTCAGCGCGCCGCGAAGATCGCCATCGCAGCTCGCCACGATTTCATCGATCGCGGCTTCACTTGATCTGAAATTCATCGAAACCCTTCCCATTGTCCCTGTGGGATGAACCAACGATCCGGCGATCCCCGGTGGAGGTGTAAACGCGGCCGGGTGGCGGTAGTTGGTCAGTGCACGCCCGGAAATCAGAAGAAGTGCCGACCATGGTTATAAAATGACCAACGCACGCCCATGTGACAGCCTTGTATTTGGACGGGAAAACTTGAGTTTCAACCGGCCGCGAGGTTGCGGCGCAAATCGCCCGTAACTGCATCGGTCCGGAAAATATCAATGATATCAATCGTAATTGTTGCAACTCTGGCCGCACTCGTCCTGCTGACGCAAGCTGGCGTTGTCGTCATCGAACGCGCTTTTCCACCGCAAGGGCAGCCGGTCGAGGTTGAGGGCGCGACCTTGAATGTGGTCGATCTGGGGCCGCGCGCGGAAAAAGGTGTCCCGATACTGCTACTGCATGGGGCAAGCTGCAACCTCCGCGCCATGCGCACGCCGCTCGGCAACCTGCTCGCCGGCACGCATCGGGTGATCCTGGTCGATCGGCCGGGGCACGGCTTCAGCCCCCGCCGGCGCGAGGCAGATTCGACGCCTTCAATCCAGGCTCGGATGATCGCCGAGGCGTTGGGAAAACTTGGGCTCGGCCCGCTGATCGTGGTGGCGCATTCCTGGAGCGGCGCGTTGGCCGCGCGCATGGCACTCGATCATCCGCAGTTCGTCGCCGGGCTCGTGTTGCTCGCGCCGGTGACCCATCCCTGGCGCGGCGCCGTCGGGTGGTACAACAAGCTCGTCACGACACCCGCAATCGGCTGGCTTCTCACCCACACCATCACCTTGCCGCTCGGCTTGTTGTGGAGCGGGCGCATCGCGCGCGGCGTGTTCATGCCGCAGGCGATGCCTGCCGGTTTTGTTCGCCACAGCGCGACGCCGCTCTTGCTGCGCCCACGCGAGTTCGCGGCCAATGCGCGCGACCTCGTCACGCTCAAGGAGGCCGTTGCCGAGCAGGCACCGCGCTATGGCGAAATCAGGGTGCCGGTGACGGTGATTGCCGGCGATGCCGACAAGACGGTCTCGACGCACATCCATTCGCGGCCGTTTGTTGCCGCGGTGGCAGACGCGAAATTGATCGTGCTCGCAGGCGTAGGGCACATGATCCAGGACGCGGCGCCCGATCTCGTGGCGTCGGAAATCGAGGCGATGATCGGCAATCTCGGGCGAGAGAGGGCTCCGAAAACCGCAGATTGTCGCGCCGATTTGTCGATTTCTTAATGAAAACCGCCGCAAGCTGCCGCCTTTCCTTGGCAGGCGAGAGCGGCTGATAGCATGGACACTCCTTCCATCGGTATGGGGCAGGGCTACGGCGAGACCAACCGCAGGCTGGTGCGCTTCTACGGCATTTGTCTTTCCAGCCTCCTGGTCGTCTATACGGTGTTCTCGGTGCGGCTGTTCCTGGCCGGACACGCCTTTGGTTTCGTCGACTGGCTGCTGATCCTGCTTCGGATGCTGCTTGGCGCCTTGGCCCTGACGGTCGTGCTTTATCCGGCCTGGCTTGCAAGGTGGATCGAGCCGGGGATCGACGCGATGGGCTCGCTGTTCGAAGGCCGGTTCGAAAATTCGACCGCAAGCGAGAAGATCCGCCTGATCGTGCTGGTGACCATGACGAGCCTGCTGCTCGAACTGGTGATGATCCGCTGGCTCGCGTCGGTCTTTCCGGTGTTTTCGTT
>Ga0306924_10009022_pt1 | contig 10096 bp, 9 predicted proteins | sample sta12Can44000111_FD_203756 | JGI IMG/M metagenome (GOLD analysis project Ga0306924, IMG submission 203756) | Lab enrichment of tropical soil microbial communities from Luquillo Experimental Forest, Puerto Rico - statanox.12C.anox.44.000.111 (v2)... | ecosystem: Environmental > Terrestrial > Soil... | reverse complement strand
AACAACTGACTCCCCTTGCCAAGACCGCTAGAACTGACCCGATTGCCCTCGTCAGTTGGACGACGAGATGGGAAGCGACGAGGCGGACAACCATCGAATCGGCCGACGTCCGATGAGGATCTACCGATACCGATTGACGGATGGTCTCCATGGTCCATTCGCCGAGTAAAGACTTTGCGTTTGTTAGACGAGGCGTGCCGAAGCCGTCGATGAACCAAGTGGAGCGGGGCGAGAAGCGCTCTTCCGAACATCCTTGACGTCAACATTGCCGATCCCGAGACTCAACCGCATGGAGCACTTGGGCGGGTGTCACTGCGGTAATATTCATGTGCGCCTTCGGCTATCGAATCGGCCCGAAGACAATCCGCTGCGGGCGTGCACATGCTCGTTCTGCCGCAGCCATAGTCCGCGCTGGTTGCGGACCTCGAAGGGTTGTTCGAGGTGTGGGCGGATGATTGGTCGCTTGTCGAGAACTACCGCTTCGGAACGCGCACCTGCGATTTTCTGATCTGCCGTCGTTGCGGTGTCTTCATCGCGGCAGTCGCGGAAACGACGGCCGGACCGCGCGCGGTCGTTAATGTGAACTGCTTGAACGATCGTGTGCGCTTCACGTCGGTTCCTGAGGTTCACGACTTTGAGGGCGAGACGAGCGAAACCAGATCGTCGCGGCACGCAGCGAACTGGATGCCAGCGATTATCCGTCGCTGAGCGTCGATTTCTGCACTGAAATCGCCACCGCTCACACAAACCCACCTGCTCGTCAACTCTGTCGAGACCATAGCATTCATGCCATGTCGGCGGCGGGTAAGGCGGCTGTTTGAAAAATCGCTTTCGCCAAGCATTGTCGTGAGAGGACCGCTGGGCAATTGCGACTGCCGTCCGAAAGGACGATGCTTCCGCTGCATGAGAGAGTTGTGGTCGGCGGGTGAAACCGAGCGAGGCTAGTCATGCGTATTGTCGAGGTTCGAGAGCGCACTCTTCCGATCTCTCGATACGCTGACTCAGCGGTTCCGTCCGGTGGTCTGACGACCAGCGCCGTTGCGGTAATTACCGATGTCATTTGTCGCGGATATCCGGTGATTGGCTACGGCTTCGCCTCGATCGGCCGGTTTGCGCAGGGAGGGCTCATTCGCGAGCGCTTCGCCCCACGTCTGCTCGCCGCCCAAGAGGCCGACCTCGTTGACCAGGCCGGAAGTAATCTAGACCCGTTCCGCGCATGGCGTCTGATGATGGCCAACGAGAAACCGGGTGGTCACGGCGAGCGTTGCGTCGCGGTGGGGACGCTCGATATGGCGCTCTGGGATGCCTCGGCGAAGATCGCCGGTGTGCCGTTGTACCGTCACCTCGCCGATCGTCTCGGTGAAAACGAGATGACGTGGCCGCAGGTCGCTGTCTACGCCGGCGGCGGCTACTACTACCCGACGGATGATGTGGGCCGTCTTAGCGATGAAATCCGCAGCCTCAAAGATCTCGGGTATCAGCGCGTCAAGATTAAGATCGGCGGCGCGCCACTGCTGCAGGATCTAAAGCGGATTGAGGCCGCCGCACGGGTATTGCCCGACGCCAGTCACCTCGCCGTCGACGCGATATATTCCTATACGCCGACCAGCAGCATCGAGGCGGCCGACGCGCTCGCGCCCTTGGGGCTCTGGTGGTTTGAGGACATTTGTGACCCACTCGATTTCGAAACCCTCGGCACCGTCGCCGCGCGCTACGCTGGTCCGATTGCAGCGGGAGAAGCTCTGTTCTCCGCGGCGGAGGCCAAGCTCCTCGACCGGTATGCCGGCTTGCGGTGCGACCGCGATATCCTGCTGTTCGATCCTGTCCACTGCTATGGGCTTCCCGGCTACCTCGAGATTATCGAAGTGCTCGAAGCGCGCGGCTGGCCGCGGACTGCGTTTTGGCCGCACGGTGGGCATCTCTTCTGTCTGCACGTCGCAGCGGCCCTCGGTCTCGGGGGCGCCGAGGTAAACCCGCTTTGCTTCCAACCATTCGGCGGTTACGGCGATGATATGAGGGTCGTCGTTGGCGCGACAGCACCGCCGACCGTTCCCGGCATTGGGTTTGAACTGAAGCGAAGCCTCCGACACACCTTCGAGGCGCTTTTGGGTGATGAGGCGTGTCCGGCCGCCTGTGAGGTTCGATGATCTTAGAAGAGGTTTCCGTACCCACCGATTTTTGGCATGGTCAGCTATCGCAACTGGCTGGGCCTTGCGAGGCTACGGCGCGAACTACAGGCGATCCGATGGGTGCGATCACGAATCGCCTGGTGCGACGCGACCTTCAATCCATGGGTTGGATGTCTGCGCGTCTCGACCGCGTGCGACCGCTGCTATGCCGCGGCGCTTTCGTGGCGCTACGGGTGGCGCGACGGCAAGCGGCGCGATCTGTGGGACGTACGCGCCGATCGCAAGCGAACGAGCTCGGCCTATTGGCGCGGGCCGCATCGCTGGAATGAACGCGCGCAAGCCGAACGCACGCGACGGCGCGTCTTCTGTGCAAGCATGGCCGACGTCTTTGACAACAAAGTGCCGACATCCTGGCGCGTCGATTTGTGGTCACTCATCCGCTCGACGCCTGCGCTCGATTGGTTCTTGCTCACGAAAAGACCCCAGAACATTCGCGAGATGCTGCCAATAGATTTGGGCGAGGGCTGGCCGCACGTCTGGCTTGGCACGACGACGGAGAACCAAGAGGAAGCGAATCGCCGAATCCCGCGCCTTGTCGCGATCCCGGCTGCGGCCAGGTTCCTCAGCGTCGAGCCCATGTTGGAGCCGGTCGATGTCGCCTCGTGGCTGGTGCTGCCCTCTGACGAGGGGAGGACGCCAATTTCTTGGATTATCGTTGGGGGCGAATCAGGCGGCGGTGCTCGCCCGATGCATCCCGACTGGGTCCGAGGCCTCCGCGACCAGGTGCACGCCGCTGGCGCCAAGCTCTTCATGAAGCAGATCGGCAGCAATCACGCGCTCTGGCCGAGTGTCACCGGCAAGGGCGAAGATCCCGCACAATGGCCGGCCGATTTGCGGGTGCAGGACTTCCCGCAATAAAGTCCTTCCCGCTCATCGTGCGGCGTCTCCTTGGACAGTTCGCGCGAGGGATCAAACGATCGAATATCGTCAGCGCAGCGGGCGCCTCACGGTCGCAGGCCATCTACACCAGGCTGATACCCACGTGCGGTTTCGTCTAGGGTCGAAGCCTGCCTTTGTGATGCTCCGCCCCGTCTGCGCGAGCAGGCCGCAATGATCTATGCCGGGGATCATGAAGAGGCGAAAGTGGTCCCGCCTTCTCGACGGCGGAGCAGTAGTCTGCGGTGTAACGATCGGATCCGCGAGGCCGTGTCTCCTTCCCTTTCGAGGCTATGCCGCAGGAAACTTGCGGCTCGTCTTGCCCATGCAATCGCGTCCCACATCGCCGGTGATGCGTGTCCACCTGTTCGAGACCCGCGCGGAAGCCGAAACGTGGATGGCAGCGTGGTAAGGAGCAGAATCGACCACCTGTGGGGTCTTGAAATCACCTTCCGGCGGCCTACCATGGATTGCGTAGCTCACCCTGCAGGAGCGCTACCATGGAACTCACCGTGGTGCCCATTGTCAAGCCGGACGCAGCCAACTTCATCTTCGGCCAGTCGCATTTTATCAAGACCGTGGAAGACCTTCACGAGGCGCTGGTGGGCGCGGTTCCGGGCATCCGCTTCGGGCTAGCCTTCTGCGAGGCCTCCGGTAAGCGGCTGGTGCGCTGGTCGGGTAATGACGAAGCCGCCCTCGCCCTCGCGCGCGACAACGCATTGGCTATCGGCGCCGGCCACACTTTCCTGATCTTCCTGGGCGACGGGTTCTTTCCCGTCAACGTGCTGGCTGCGGTGCGCGCGGTGCCGGAGGTCTGCCGCATCTATTGCGCTACAGCCAACCCGACACAGGTGATCGTCGCGCAAACAGAGCTGGGCCGCGGCGTGCTCGGCGTGGTGGATGGGGCCTCGCCGCTGGGCGTCGAAACCGACACCGACATTGCGTGGCGGAAAGACCTGCTGCGCAAGATCGGCTACAAGCTGTAGTGGCTGGATGAAACCGAAGCCGACTGCCTGCACCACCTGCAACTGACGTTGCCACGCATCGAACGCGGCGAAGCACGCGCCAGGATCGAGACGAAGAAAGATCGCAGCGCGTCAGCTCTGATTTCAACGATCCGCGCGAAGGACCGAGCTCGCGCCCTTGAGGGCGGGCTTTCACCAAACGTGATTTGGAACTCACGATCGCATCAAGCTTCTTGCGGATTTCCATTGTAGATGGAAGGCATCGTCTCAAAGAATGTCGAGGCGCCGCACCGGGGCGGAACGAATCCTGGTTGAAGATCAAGCGCGTGCCGCGAGCCAAGTTTCCGATCGTAGGCTTTGTGAAGGACCCTGCCAGCGTCGCGGCTCTGCATGTCGCCAAGCGGGAGGGAAAGGATTTCGCCTATGTCAAGTCGGCACCGGCTTCAATCGAAAATCATCATTGCGCTGAGCTTCTCCAGCATCGCCGCGCCGTCGATCGCAAAATCCTCGCTTCAGAAAATCGGCGACTTCAGCCCGGCCTCAGTAAGCAGACCCTTGCCAGCGCAAACAGCCAGGCCTCCTGTGTGCCAATTGCCGACATCGGATCCGATCCGCAGACGAGCGCTCGTGACAATGCCACGTACGCCCTAAAAGCACCTTCTGGCAGTTACCGAAGGCAGCTGTGATAGAGTGCTTATAAGCAAGGGGGCTTGTTATGGAACATCGTACACTCGGCAATACTGATCTTACGGTCTCGCTTATCGGTCTGGGCTGTTACGGCATGTCGGGGGCCTATGGACCGGCAGACGACGTGGAATCAATCGCCACTATTCGCCGCGCCCTCGATCTCGGGATAAATTTTCTCGACACATCGGCCAGCTACGGCAAAGGCCACAATCATCGCGTGATCGGCGAGGCGATCCGTGGCCGCAAGCATGACGTCGTCATTCATTCGAAGAGCGGCAGCCCACGCGACGGCAGCCCAGACGCCGTGCGCGGCGGAGGTGATCCGCGTTACCTGCGCCAGACCTGCGAGCAAACCTTGCAAAATCTCGGCATTGAAACCGTCGATGTCTTTTGCATGTCACGCGTTGACCCGAACGTACCGGTGGAGGAAAGCGTGGGCGGAATGGCCGAACTCGTCAAGGAGGGCAAAACGCGTTTCATCTCGCTCTCGGAGTGCTCGGCCGAGTCGCTCAGGCGTGGCAGTGTCGTGCATCCGCTCGTCTCGCTTCAGATGGAGTATTCGTTGTTCTCACGCGATGCGGAAGAACAGGGCCAAATCGACGCCTGCAAGGAGCTCGGCATGACGATGATGGCCTACGCCGTGCTCGGGCGCGGGATGCTGAGCGCCCAAGTACCCAAGGTAGAGGAAATGTCAGCCGACGACATTCGCGCGCAGCTGCCTCGCTTTCACAGCGCTAATGTCGAGAACAACCTCCGACTGCGGTCGGCGCTTGAGGCCGTCGCACGGAGGAAGAACGCCACGCTCGCCCAGCTCGCCATCGCTTGGCCACTGGCCCAGGGCTTGCGTGCGGGTGCCTTCATCATACCGATACCTGGCGCGAAATCGCGCAAGCACCTCGAGGAGAATGTGCGCGCCGCGGAGATTGTGCTTACGGCAGACGATCTCACAGAAATCGAGCGCATCGTCCCGCACGGTGCTGCATCCGGTACTCGCTATCCGATGGGACAAATGCACCGACTTAACTTGTGACGCGTAGCCTCAAAGGTCCATGGCGTCGCCGCTGAAGGCGCTGAGGTGAGTCGGGCTGCCGCCTGGGTGTCCCGGTCTGAATGCGGGCGGCTGTCTACCGCTTGCTCCCTGTCGAGATGGGCATATCGACGCCCAATTTCCTGACGTGCTCCTTATCGGCCGTCAAGACGGTAAATCGCGGAAAAGGCAAGAGGCGATGCGCACCACCTGCGCAAACTCACGGGCCGACGCCGCAAGAGCAGTCAACCGCGCCTACAAGTTCTGGCTACACCGGGAAGGTGGCAAACAGGCGATCCTGCTGACGCGCGCGAGTGAAGGCATTGGCTTAGCGGGCGTGCTGATCGTCGTCGTCAGCCGGTTAGCTGTGACCGCTTGTCGGCGCGGCTCGGCCCCGGTTGCACCCGGGCGGGAGCGGAGGTAGCGTCGCGTCATCGCAACTTCCACACGAGGAGACCCCATTGAGCGCTCATCTCTCTACAGCGCAGATCAAGGCGCGGCTCGACCATCCGATCATTGACGCCGATGGGCACTGGATCGAATACGGCCCGGTCTTTACCGAGGAATTACGCCGGGTCGGCGGCGAAGACGCGGTCCAAGGCTGGAATGCGGTGCGCAACGGCACGCGCAGCGCGCTCAGCATGTCGCTCGAGGAGCGGCGCCGACGGCGCATCAGCCAGGAGGCGTTCTGGGGCCATCCGTCAAAAAACACAAAGGACCTCGCGACCGCGCTGTTCCCACGCCTCCTCGCCGAGCGGCTCGACGAGATCGGCCTCGATTTCGCGATCATCTATCCCACGGGGGGCTTGCGCGTGCCGCGGGTCAGCGCCGACAAGCCGCGGCGCGCCGCCGCCCGCGCCTACAACATTGTCACGGCCGAGTATTTTCGCCCGTTCGCTGACCGCATGACGCCGGCCGCGATCATCCCGATGCACACGCCCGAGGAGGCGATCGAGGAGCTGGAATTTGCCGTCAATCAGCTCGGCTACAAGGTTGCGATGCTGGGCTCCCTTATGGACCGGCCGGTCGCGGCCGCCGGTAATGTCGAGGGCGAGGCGAAGCGGTTTGCCGTGTGGAAGGACGTGATCGGCCTCGATAGCGAGTATGATTACGACCCGGTGTGGGCGAAATGCCTCGAACTCAACATCGCGCCATCGTTTCATTCCGGCGCGCGGCGCTCGGGTCTCCGGCTGTCGCCGTCGAATTTCGTCTACAACCATATCGGCCATTTCGCCGCCGCCAATCACGCTGTCTGCAAGGCGATGTTCCTCGGGGGCGTGACGCGCCGCTTCCCCGGCCTTAACATGGCGTTCCTGGAAGGCGGTGCCGGCTGGGCCTGCCTCTTATACGGCGACCTGCTGGGCCACTGGGAAAAGCGCAGCCTCAAAGGCCTGGAAGAGGTCGACCCGCGTAATATCGACAGCGCCGTGCTGCTCGACCTCGCCGAGAAATACGGTAGCGAAGCGTTCACTGCGGTACTGAAGCGACAGGGCGACCAATTCTTCCCAGGCGAGGAGAAATTGACCGGCGGCATCGTCAATCTTGACGATTACAGCGCCTGCGAGATCAGCCAAAAGCGGGATTGGTGCGACCTCTTCGTGACGCCGTTCTATTTCGGCTGCGAGGCCGATGACCCGTCAAACGTCTGGGCCTTCAATACGCGCGCCAATCCATTGGGCGCCAGGCTGAATGCGATCTTCAGCTCTGACATCGGCCATTTCGACGTGCCGGACATGACCGAGGTCGTGCCCGAGGCTTATGAGATGGTCGAGGACAGGCTGGCGACCGCGGCCGATTTCCGCGACTTCACGTTCGCGAACGTCGTGCGTCTGTTCGGCCGCCAGAACCCGCGCTTTTTCGCTGGCACCCGCGTCGCCGCGGCGGCTGAAGCGGTGTTGCACGAGGCCGCTGCGCCGGCAAGGGTCGCCGCCGACTAAGTGGGCTAAGGCAATACGAAGCTGTACGGTGCTCACAGCGCGGCTTGCAGGGCGTGAGGCGGGCTCGTGCCATCGCATGTAGCAGGCGGTTTTTGCCGCATTGAGCCGGACCGGCGTCACAGCCTCGGCACACCGTTTGCTCCGAGGGTAGCGGCCAACGCGCGGTTCTGAAACGTTGTGATGCGTAGGCGAGCCGAGAGGCGGAGTGATCGGGGCATGAGCAAGCTCGAGGGAAGGTCGCACTGGTCAGCGGATCGGGGCGCAATATCGGCCGTGCGACGATGCTGAGGCTGGCCGGCGAAAGGGCGCATGTGGTGATCAACGCCCGCGCCAATCGGCAGGAGGCCGAGAGCGTCGCGCGTGAGGCCCGGAATCTGGGGGTCAAGGCGGTCGCCGTGCTCGCCGACGTCGCAAAAAGGCCGAGGTCGATGCGCTGGCCAAGAAAGCGCTGTCCGAGTTCGGCCGAGTCGACATCCTGATCAACAATGCGGCGATCCGGCCGCACAAGCCGTTCATTGAAACGACCCATGCGGATTGGGAGTTGATCCGTAGTGTGGTTCGACGGCCGGCTCTACCTGACGCGAGCGCTGATCGAGCCCATGGTCAGGGATCGCTACGGGCGCATTCTGTTCTTCGTCGGCGACGGCGCGATTTCCGCTCGCGGCAGTGGTCGCACTCATTTGTCTGCGGCGAAGATGGGGCTGATCGGCATGGCGCGCGGGCTCGCCTCGGAATTCGCTCCCCATAACATCCGCGTTGACGTCGTTTCGCCGGGCAGCATCGATACGCGACGCGACAATCTGGAGTGGTATCAGGGTCACCTGCCGAACGCCGCCGGACGGCCCGTCGACGGCTTTGGCCGGCTTGCGGCCGCGCGAGCCGCGCCGGATCGCTTGCTCCATCTCTTCCGAAATCGATTCGGAATCGGCAAGCCGCGCGCATGGGCAGAATATCGGTGGCGCCACCCCCCGGTCGGCACTATGCGGTGCGAGATGACCACGGTCGCGCCGAGTGGCGCCGGCACGAGTTACGGGATCACAGCGCGGAAAGATGGGCCGCTCGAGCCAGGCGAGCAGGGTTGACGACGCGAGAGCCCGCACCCCCAACCGGCGGGGGTATCGCTACGGGCGGCTCCGTCCTCAGACCTTCTCGATCAGCTCCATCTGTGCGCCGTCGGGCGCGGCAACCCAGCACACATGGCGGCCGTTGTTGAAGCGCTCTTCGAGGATCTGAGCGCCGTTCTTCTTGAAGTTCGCGAGGGCGCCGGCGTAATCGTCGGTCTCGATAGCGATGTGCTCGATGCCGACATGCTGCTCATGGTTCTGGTCGGCGATGATGGTCGTCACGTTGAGCTGCACGCCGTGCAGGTCCAGCTGGCAGCCGCGGCCGGGTATTTCCCGCTTCACAGTCGCGCCGAAATTGTCGATGTAGAACTTCGCGACCTTCTGCGGATCCTCTCTGGTCTTGATGTGGACGTGCCCGAGTTGCATAGCCATGCCCGTCTCCTCCCGCCAGGGATTTGCCCGAGGCGCACCGAGGCGGCGCCTGCAGCGGCAGCTTGGCAGCACGAGCAGAGGAACTCAACCGACATTGTCAGCTTCACGGCGTTTTCGAGAACAGGATTTCGGCATTATCGGTGCTGCGTCACCGCGTCGACCAATGCAGGCTTGCCATTCTTGATCTGCGCGACCGCCCGCTGAAGCGCCGGTTGGAGATCGTCGGCGTTCTCGATGGGACCTTCGGCCCACCAGCCCATCGAGCGGGCGAGGCCGGCGAAGTCGGGCGCCGGTCCAAACAGATCCGTGCCGATATGGGCGCGGCTCAGATCCGTACCGCGGGTGCGCGCCATGACGATCTGATGGTTCCAGTCGTTGTAATAGGCGCGGTTGTTGTACATGACGATCAGTAGCGGGATCTGGTATTTCGCCGCGATCCACAGCGCGCCAGCGTCGTACATCAAGTCGCCGTCGGGCTGGAGATCGACGACCAGCCGGTCGGTGCCTTTGTTCGCGAGCGCGACGCCAAGCGAGGTCCCGATCTGCGTTCCGGTACCAAGCTCGCGCCCGGCGTGGCGGTAGGGCCGATCGAAGTTCCACAGCTTTCGCACCCACTCGTGCAGTGTCCCGGCGCTGAGCACCCAGTCTTCGTCTTTGATCGCTTGCCACACCTCGAGCGCGAGGCGGGGTACGGTCATCGGCACCTCGTTCCAGTGCTCCTCGGCCGCTTTGCGCCACTCTGACCGTAATCTTTGATGCCGCTTGCCGTTCTCGGCGGTGCGCGCGGCGATTTTGCCCACGAGATCCGGATGGCCCATCCGCTCTTGCAGCAGCGCGACGAGCTGCGTCGTCCCGATTACCGGGTCCGCCGTCATACGATGATGCGCGTGAAAGGTGCGGCCGTAATCCATCGACCACT
>Ga0306924_10009020_pt1 | contig 10097 bp, 11 predicted proteins | sample sta12Can44000111_FD_203756 | JGI IMG/M metagenome (GOLD analysis project Ga0306924, IMG submission 203756) | Lab enrichment of tropical soil microbial communities from Luquillo Experimental Forest, Puerto Rico - statanox.12C.anox.44.000.111 (v2)... | ecosystem: Environmental > Terrestrial >... | reverse complement strand
CCAGGCGCCACAGCGCCGCCTGCAGACCTGCGCTCAAGGATTCGAAGCTCTCGCTCGGGCAGATCGACACCGCTTCCCAGTTCGAGTAGGTCAGCACGAAGTGGTACAGCAGATGCGGGAAGGCCTCCCCGCCAATGCGGATCTCGAGCCGACGCATATCGGTGAAGTCGGACTGCGCTTGCACGCCGGGGCGGTGGACCTGCGGGAAGTACACCTCCCGTTCCGGGCCTGACCGCGCGCGCCACACGTGGAAGCGCCGCTGCAACGTGCGCAATGCTCCGGAACCGAAGCGTCCGGGGTAACGCTCGTTCAACTCACCGAAGACCGCCTTCGCCTGCAAGCCTCCGTCCTGGCGCAACAGCGCCTCGATCTCCGGCCACACCTCGGCGAACGGATCCGGTCGCGTCCGGTACGTCCGCGGCACCTTCAGCGCCGAGGGCATTTGCCCAGAGCGCACGTACTTGCGCGCCGTCCGCTCGCTCATGCCGGCCTTCGCCGCAGCCGTCACCTGCGGTATCCCCTTGCTTATCAAGGACATCAGTAACCTCACCTGCTCGTCTGTAACCACGCTGACCTCCTCGTGGAGGTCAGCGTAAACAAGACCGCTGATGAGAGCCGTCAACCGGCAGTTCTAATTGTCGTCACCCGGAAAATCTAATTGTCGCTGGCCATCCGGGCCATTCATTGCAAACTGCTCTGGTGTGAGGTCGCCCAGTGAGCTGTGTGGCCGCTCGGTGTTGTACTCGATGCGCCACTGCTCGATGACGCGTCGTGCGTGGGCCATCGTCAGGAACCAGTGCTCGTTCAGGCACTCGTCGCGGAAGCGCCCGTTGAAACTCTCGATGTACGCATTCTCCACCTTATGGACGCGAGCCCATAAGGTCGAGTATGGCTCGGCCACATTTATGTGCTCAAGGCGAGCGATCCGCAGGGATTCGCAGCCTCCGCGTGGATTTTGCAGCACATAATTTTCTACAGTCCATGCAGGAACTCCATCAGGGCGGGCTGGGTTCGCCATGACTTTGTTCGACGCAGGCCGCCACTGACGTCGCAGCTGGCGAGAGCCTTGGCCTTGGTCTCGAGATCGATCTCCGCGTAGATGTTGGTAGTATCGAGCGAGACGTGCCCCAACCAGCCACGGATCGTGTTGATGTCGACGCCCGCGCGCAGCAGGTGAGAAGCGGTCGAGTGACGGATGACGTGCGGACCGATCATCTTGTTTGATAGCGAGGGAGCATCCGTCGCTGCCCGTTCGGCGTATCGCTTTACGAGTGCATGGATACCAGAGCGGGTGATAGGGTGTCCGTTGCGGTTCAGGAAGACTCGCGCAGCGGGCCCGCGGCCAACGGTCAAAGCCCGCAGGATATCGAGTGTTGCTGGCCACAGTGGGCAGGTGCGCCATTTATTGCCCTTTCCGAGGATTTGCACACTGTGAGCGTAGTAGTCGAGGTCGGCGATCGTCAAAGCGGCTGCTTCGCTGACGCGAGCGCCGGAGTTATAGAGGAAGAGTAGCATCGCGTAGTCGCGCTGACCCTGGGCCGTCGAGCGCTTTGGGGCAGCCAAAAGAGCCTGCATCTCAGCGCGATCGAGGCAAGTGATGGACGGCTCGATCGTTCGCTTGAACGAGATGAGACGCACCTGTCCGCACCACTCGATGTGCTCCGGGGCGCGCTCTCCGATGAAGCGGGCTAAGGCATGGAAGGCGCTCAAGCGCTGGTTGCGGGTGCGCGTGCCGCAGTGGCGGTCGGCTTCGATGTGCTGGAGAAACTGCCGGACCCGCTTGGCGGAAATATCCGCGACGGTCAACCGATCTACAGATTTGCCGCCGTGCTCGGCTATGAAGGGCAACAACTGCATGAGCATGTCGCGGTAGCTCTTCTGCGTGTTCACCGAGAGATTACGCTCGCCGACGAGATGCTCGAGCAGGAAACGACGGACCCAGGGACCAATCAGTGACGGCTCAGCCATGGCTGCTCTCCCCGACATAACGCTGGAAACGCAGACTCGCTTGCCGCAGTAGCTGAGGAGTCAAGGTGAGATAGTGTTGGGTGCCGGATAGGTCCTTGTGCCCGAGATACGTTGCCAGCCGAGGAAGCAGCTGCTGCAGATCCGCGCCGCTTCGGTACCAGTGGATCAGCCTATGAACAGCAGCGGTGTGGCGCAAATCATGAAGACGCGGCTGCCGCCGCGAACCACCCTCGCGCTGCACGCTGGCCATCAGGCACAGGCGACGGAAAGTTCGCTCGATGATCTTGTGCTTGGCTCGGCGGCCATCGCGAAGGCGGAAAAGCGGAGAAGCCGGATCGCCTGGGTGCCGCGGGTCATGGTGGCGAAGGTAATGCCGGAGCACTCGAGTCAGGTCCTTCCCGAATGGAACCAGGCGCGACTTATAGAACTTGCTCTGTCGTACCCTGAGAAATGACTGCTCCAGGTCGAGATCGGAGAGGTTTAACGCCAGCGCTTCCCCCAGTCGCAACCCGGCTCCGTACAGCAGCAAGATCAGGGTGCGCAGCATCACCGCATCCACTTGGCCGAGAGGGTTGCAACACGCCTTCGGAGTCGAGCGGAGCAGCCGCTTGAGTTCGGCGTATGAGTATATGTACGGCACGAAGTTGGATGCCCCGCCGTTGGGCAGGTCTGGGAGCGGTGGCAGGAGAGCACCGCGTCGACTTTGGACATAGCGATAAAATCCGCGCAGCGCGCGGTGTCGGCGGGCGACCGTGTCATGTGCGTATTCCGGGCGATTGTGACCGCTGATTCCGCTTGAACGTGACCGATCGTTCCGGGGAACGTGACCGAGGATTCCGCTTGAACATGACCGATTTTCGGCTGCTGCCGGAATGAGCGGTCACGATGCCGGAATCGTCGGTCACGTTGAATCGGAACGGTCCGGGCGGATGGGCGCTGGAACTCGAGGGCGCTGGCTAAGCTTCCCGCTTTTTGAACGGGGAAGTCGATGCCAGCCAAGCGGAGTGCCATGCGCAAGATCAGAGAGGTTTTACGGCTCAAGTTCGAGAGCCGGCTCAGCCACGAGCGGATCGCCGCCGCCACGGGGCTGTCAAAGGGGGCGGTCAGCAACTACGTGCAGCGGGCGGTGCAGAAGGCCTTGGGGTGGCCGCTGCCCGAGCAGCTCGATGACGGTGAGATCGAGCGGTTGCTGTTCAAGCAGGCGGCGGTGCGCGCCGGGTACACGATCCCTGACTTCGCCCACATTCACCAGGAGCTCAAGCGCCGGGGCGTGACTCTGCAGCTGCTGTGGGAGGAGTACCACGCGGCCGAAGGCGAGCGCGCGTACCGTTACAGCCAGTTCTGTGAGCACTACCGCGCCTACCGGGATCGGCTGGCGCGTTCGATGCGCCAGGTGCACCGGGCCGGCGAGAAGCTCTTCATCGACTATAGCGGCGACACCGTCGAGGTGATCAACGCCGCGAGCGGTGAGATCCGCCAGGCGGAGATCTTTGTCGCCGTGCTCGGAGCTTCCAAGTACACCTACGCGGAAGCCACGTGGACGCAGAGCCTGCCCGACTGGATCGCCTCCCACATCCGCTGTCTTGAGTACCTGGGGTCGGTGCCGGCGCTGTGGGTCCCGGACAATCTCAAGAGCGCGATCAAAAGGGCTTGCCGCTACGAGCCAGAGGCCACCTCCACCTACGAGGAGATGGCCCGCCACTACGGTGCGGCGATTTTACCGGCGCGGCCTTATCGGGCCCGCGACAAGGCCGCCGTGGAGATGAGCGTGCTGGTGGTGCAGCGCTGGATCCTGGCGCGGCTGCGCAACCGCCAGTTCTTCTCCCTCGCCGAGCTCAATGCCGCGATCGGTGAGCGGCTCGTCGACTTGAACGGTCGGCCGTTCAAGAAGCTCCCGGGCACGCGCTCGAGCGCGTTCGAGTCCATTGACCGACCGGCGATGAAGCCACTTCCCGCGCAGCGCTACGAATATGCCGAGTGGCTCAAAGCCAAAGTCGGCATCGATTACCACGTCGAAGCCGATCTGCACTACTACAGCGTTCCGCATCAGCTGGTGGGTGAGTACTGCCACGTGCGCATGACCGCCGCGACCATCGAGTGCTTGTTCAAGGGCCGCCGCGTCGCCTCCCACGTGCGCTCGTATCAGCGCGGCAAGCACACGACTCTGCCTGAGCACATGCCCGAGTCGCACCGACGGCACATGCAGTGGACGCCCGGGCGGCTCTTGAACTGGGGCGCGAAGATCGGTCCCGGCACCCGTGCCGTCGTGCAATGGCAGCTCGAGCATCGCCCGCACCCCGAGCAGGGTTATCGGGCATGCCTGGGGCTGCTCAACGTCGCCAAGACCTACGGCGAAGCGCGGCTCGAGGCCGCCTGTCGCCGGGCGCTCGCGATCGGTTCCCCGACGCGCAAGCGGGTGCTCGCAATCCTGGAGGCCAAGCTCGATCAGCACCCGGATCTGTTCACCGCCGCCGAGGCGCCACCGACCGCCACGCGTGCGCACGAGAACCTCCGCGGCGCCGACTACTTCCGTTCGACCCTCAACACCACCACCGAAGAAGGAGACGACGATCCATGCTCATCCAACCCATCCTCGATACACTGAACCGCCTGAAGCTGCTCGGCATGGCACGCGCGCTATCGGAGCAGCTGACGCAAAGCGCCGCGCAGGAGCTTGCCTTCGAGGAGCGACTCACGCTGCTGCTCGAGCGCGAGCAGCTGCACCGGGAAAACCGCCGACTGACGCGCCTGCTGCAGCTTGCGCAGCTGAAAGAGCGCGCCGCGGTGATCGAAGACATCGACTATCGCTCACGACGCGGTCTTGATCGCTCCCAGCTCACCAGTCTCGCCAGCTGCGAGTGGATCCGCGCCGGACAGAGCCTACTGATCCAAGGTGCGACCGGCTGTGGCAAGACCTACCTCGCGTGCGCTCTCGCCCATCAGGCGTGCCGCCAAGGCTTGAGCGCCTGGTACGTGCGCGCCCCACGCCTGTTCGAGGAAATGAACCTCTGCCACGCCGACGGCAGCTTCCGCAAGCGCCTCGCCGCCATCGCCAAGATCCAACTTCTCGTGATCGATGACTTCGCGATCGCCCCGATCGGCGCACGCGAGAGAAGCGATCTGCTGGAGCTCCTTGATGACCGCGCTGGCCTACGTGCCACGCTCATCACCAGCCAGCTACCGATCGAGCACTGGCACGAGTACATCGGCGATCCCACGCTCGCGGATGCGATCTTGGATCGCCTCGTGCACCGCTCGCACCGCATCCACCTGCAGGGCAAGGAATCCATGCGCGGGCGAAAGGCGCCAGCCACAAAGGACAGCCCCGCCGCGCACGACTGAGATCACGCCGGTCATGCTCACACTCGGCAGCATCCTTCTGCCCGGCCTTCGGCCGGTCAGACCGCCTCGCGCCTGTGCCGATGAAAATCGAAACCCAAGAGCCAAGAATGTTGACTGAACGTGACCGGACAGGTATGAACCTCACACAGCGTCCACGCGGCCGGAATCACCGGTCACGTCCGGCCGGAACCGCCGGTCACAATCAGCGGAATACGCATTAGTCATCGCACCGAATTTGCACTGAGCGACCCCGCGGATGGCAACGATTCAGTACATCGGCGCTCGGTGCAAATTCACTGCAACCGCGTGCAATCGCGCTATGCGGCTCTGAGCCCGGAGTGGAACCGATCAGATATTCCAAGCTTCCAAGCTTCCGGTGAAGGGCGGATCATGCTGATCGACAACCCCCGCTTGCGACCAAGCACTTCCGATCGCGGTGCCCGGTTCGAGACGCGACGAATCGCTTGAGCGTGCTGCTGAACCGCGAACGCCTGCAGGCAGGCCTTCGGCGGCTCAATCACAAACGCTTCTATCGCCTGATGGCGCGGAACGGGTTGCTGCTAAGCCACGGGAGCACTGCGCTGCGCAGCGGCTTCCTGTCCTTACAGAGTAAGATGTGCACAGTCAGTGACTGACGGTTGGTGTCGCGGATGAGGGGCGTAAGTCTTGGATGGGCACTGCACCTTGCTTTGCGCCTTCCATTGCAGCGACGAGGTCCTTGCACCCCGCTCCCCACCGCGAAACGGTCTTCAAAGCGTGTGTAAAGGCGATGTCCACCGGATGGACGCGATCGGCTGTAAGAACGAAGACAGCACCAGCAAGAGGCGTCGGCACCGAAGGCACAAAGACCGTGTAGCGGCCATCTGCATGCTCTTCAATGATGAATGCGGGTACCAGAGCATGCTCGATCTCGGCTAGCGCGGGTTTCCAAGCCTCGTCCTGACTCTCCCCAACGAGTCGTTGCGTGAGACTCCGAAATAGCGTGTAGCCCGGAATCTTCTCGAACAACGAGTGCTCGATCCGCCTCTCAATATGGCGCCCCGCCGGAGTGCCGATCGCCACCCCAACGAGGAAGCAAATCGCTGTGAATATCAGCAGAGATAGGATCTGGCCACCGGGCAACCATCCGGGAAGGAGTGCCGTGACAGGTTTCAGAAGGTCGGCCAAGTGCTGTGTTAACTTCAGCAGCAGCAAGACACCCAGGTAAACAGGTACTACCACTAATATCCCGGCTATCAATTTGGCGCCAGGAGATCGGCTGTCCTTATTCATGGCAGTCACTCCCCAATATCGTGGTATGCCTCGGGCCTAACCGTCGCAGTGGTTGGGAGAGGTGGTCCCATTTTTTCAGACACGGGTATAAGTGGATTCCTGGCCGGGCACGACCGGAGGGAAGTCCATGCGAAGGCCGAGACGGAACCATTCTGCGAAGTTCAAGGCGCAAGTGGCGCTTGAAGCGATCCGCGGCGAGAAGACGATTGCCGAGATCGCGGCCCACCACGAGGTGCACCCGAACCAGGTGACGGCGTGGAAGACGCAGGTGCTGGAGAACCTGGCGGCGATCTTCGGCGACAAGCTGAGCGCCGAGGACGGCAAGGAGCGCATCCGGGAGCTGCACGAGAAGATCGGTGAGCTCACTGTCGAGCGCGATTTTTTATCCAACGCGCTCGGGAAGTTCCTCGGCCTGAGCGGCAAGCGATGATCGACCGGGGTGCCGTGGTGACGGTGAAGCGCCAGACGGAGCTTCTGGATCTGACTCGTTCGAACGTGTACTACCGGCCGAGGCCGGTATCGGAGCGGGATCTTCTGCTGATGCGGCGGATCGACGAGCTGCACCTGGAGGCGCCGTACTTCGGCGCCCGCAAGCTCGCCGTGCAGCTGCGGCGGGAGGGTCACGCGATCGGTCGCAAGCACGTGCGCACGCTGATGCGGCGCATGGGGATCGAGGCGCTCTACCGCAAGCCGCGCACAAGCATTCCCGCTCGGGAGGCGGCGATCTACCCGTATCTGCTCGAGAACCGAGTGATCGAGCGGCCGAATGAAGTATGGGCGTCGGACGTTACCTATCTCCCGATGGCGCGTGGGTTTTTGTACCTGATGGCGATCATCGACCTCGCCAGCCGCAAGGTACTCGCGTGGCGGCTTTCGAACACGCTGACCGCCGATTTCTGCATCGAAGCGCTCGAGGAGGCACTGAAGAAGTTCGGACCACCGGAGATTTTCAACACCGATCAGGGCTCGCAGTTCACCAGCGAGGAATGGCTCACGCCGCTGAAGGCCGCGGGGGTGGCGATCAGCATGGACGGCAAAGGTCGCTGGATCGACAACGTGTTTATCGAGCGCCTGTGGCGGAGCGTGAAATACGAAGATGTCTATCTGCGGGAGTACGTGGATGGACACGAGGCGCAGCGCTCGCTGTCGAAGTATTTCGCCTTTTACAACGCACGACGCGTGCACGAGAACCTCGGCTACGCCACACCCGACGAAGTGTATTTCGGCGCCCTGGCCGGCACCGTGTCGTCAGCAGCCTGAAGATCGAGCATGAACGCCAACATGCTCAGTGCTCGGCTTTTCGGGGATACCGAGGTAGCGACCCCCCTCGAGATCATCGCTTCTGGGGCTTTATACGAAGCCGGTTTTTCCACCCCGAAGCAAAAAACCCGGAACCGGAGCTTCTCCCGCCCTTCGGGCATGAGACTGCGCGGCTGGGGAAGACGATTGACGAAGACTGAAGAGCAAGAGAGCATCATCAACCGCTCTGCCAGAATCCACTTATCCGGAAGAGAAATCCGTCTCAAGAAGCGGAGCCACCCCTCGGCTCGACTAGCGGTATCGGTGATTCCAGTCTTGAGCTTGCAGTTTTACTGAAGGGGGCACCGGCTCTTAGTGCAGCGGAACTTGCGACGTACGAGCGAACGACGATCGTGGGAATGAGTCTGACGGTCATCGCGCCCACCGGCCAATATGACGGCAACAAGGTGCTCAATCTCGGCTCAAATCGTTGGTCCTTCAAGCCAGAGCTGGGAGTCTCATATCCCTTCGGCACCGAACGGAAGTGGGAACTCGACGGATACATCAATGCCTATTTCTTCACCGACAACACGTCGTTTCAGGGCACGGAGATCCTCCACCAGGAGCCGCTCCCCGGCCTCGAAGCGCACCTGAGCTATAGCGTTACGCCAGGGCTTTGGGTGTCTTTGGACACTCGCTATGCCTTTCGTGGTGAAACTGTCGTTGACGGCGTGGAGCAGAATAATTCACAAGAAAATCTCACCCTAGGCACCGAAGCGAGTTGGGCACCAACTTCGCATGCTGCTCTGAACGTTGTGTTCGCCAAAGCCCTCGTGCATCGGAACGCCCCAGCCTTTACCGGCGTGTCTGTCAGCTATGTTTACAGCTGGGGTCACGACTACAGGTGAGCCATCTGAAGGGTAACTGATAGCGCTAGATCTTTCGCTCGGAAAGAGCATGATGCTTGATTGGTGTCTAGTGCGCGCAAGCTGTCTGTGGTAACTGCTCCCGACGACCGACGAAGCGGAGCGAAGGATCGATGTCATGACGGAGCCACTGAGCAGTAGTTCATCCCGCGCCCCTGCCGCAGATGATGACGCCAACGCGAGCCTGTGGTCAGAGCTCCGCAGGACGGCAGCGCTTTACTGGGCCTCGGGTGACCGCAAGCGCCTGTTGACGCTGGCTGCCGCCATCTTCATCGTCATCGCCGCCACGGCGCACATGCAGGTGCGGCTCAACGCGTGGAATCAGCCGTTCTACGATGCTGTGACCCGCAAGGATGTGCCGGAGTTCATCGGGCAACTGGGCGTCTTCGCGGTGTTGGCGGCGATATTGTTGACGCTGAATGTGACGCAGGTGTGGCTCAATCAGACTACCAAGCTCACGTTGCGTCGGTCGCTTGTGCACAACATGGTCGACCAGTGGCTCCAGCCGCAGCGCGCCTTTCATCTGGCGAACGCGGGGTCGATCGGAGCGAACCCGGACCAGCGGATGTCTGCGGACGCGCAACATCTGGCGGATCTGGTCACCGACTTGCTCATCGGTCTGCTGCAGTCTACGTTGCTCCTGCTGTCCTTTGTCGGCGTGCTCTGGTTTCTCTCGCAGGGGATGTTTCTGCCGTTGGGTGGCCGCCATATCCAGGTGCCGGGCTATTTGGTGGTGAGGTCGGATCTTCTCACTCATCGCGCGCCTCCTGCGTCTCGCTTCGTACGCGAACCCGAAACAGTCGCACGAGCAGCGCCAGAGTGTGGCGCCGAACCTCCTCCGGCAAACTCTCCCACCGCGGCGTTGTAACCGGGGGGTGGAACAGCGGCAGTTGGCTTGTGCGGCGTCGCTTCGCTAGGCTTTGCATCAGAACCCCCTGGCTTGGATAGACTCTGGTGCTGCGCTTGTACCACTTCGCCGGCGCCAACTGCTGCGCGAGGGCTGATCAGCTCCTTGAGCTCTCGCAGTGCCTCACAGCTTGCAACCGGAAAGGAGGAAAAACGAACGAGGCAGACTACGGCAGCATCGAACATCCATTGCGGAATCTCGAGCAGACGCTTCCCTGAGCCCGCATCAAGACTGCAGTGAAAGACCGGACAACCACCTCGCGCGGAAAGTCCTCGGATCCACACCGGTTGGCCGTGCCAGGGATGCCACGGATACCTCATCTCGCGAGAAGCGATGCTGTGGGTGTCACGTTGTCGAGTTGTACAACACCGAGCGACCGCACAGCTCCCTCGGCGATCTGACGCCGGAGGAGTACGCAAAGCATGGTTCGGCGAGGTCGAAAG
>Ga0306924_10009018_pt1 | contig 10098 bp, 7 predicted proteins | sample sta12Can44000111_FD_203756 | JGI IMG/M metagenome (GOLD analysis project Ga0306924, IMG submission 203756) | Lab enrichment of tropical soil microbial communities from Luquillo Experimental Forest, Puerto Rico - statanox.12C.anox.44.000.111 (v2)... | ecosystem: Environmental > Terrestrial > Soil... | reverse complement strand
GACCTACGAGGGAGCTCCGTACCTGGTGTCGGAGCTGCTGGAAGGCGAAACTCTGCGCGAAAAGCTGGAGGCGGGGCCGCTGGGGGTGCGCCGCACGACGGAGTATGCGTTGGGAATCGCACGCGGGCTGGCTGCGGCGCAAGAGAAGGGAATTGTTCACCGGGACTTGAAGCCGGAGAACGTGTTCATCACGCGCGATGGGCAGGTGAAGGTGCTGGATTTCGGGCTGGCGAAGCTTGTGCGGCCGGAAGTTGGAGAAGGCATGACGTTGATCACGAACGCGGAAACGCAGCCGGGCGTGGTGATGGGCACGATGGGGTATATGTCGCCGGAGCAGGTGAGGGGCGAGACGTCCGATGCGCGCTCGGACATTTTCAGTTTCGGAGCGGTGGTGTACGAGATGCTGACGGGGAAGAGGGCGTTCCACAGAGCGACCGCGGCCGAGACGATGACGGAGATCCTGCGAGATGAGCCTCCGGAGTTGAGCGACACGGGATGGCAAGTGCCGCTCGGAATGCAGCGGATCGTGGCACGGTGCCTGGAGAAAAATGTAGAGAGAAGGTTTCAGTCGGCGAGCGATTTGGGGTTTGCGATTGAGTCGCTGAGCGGGACCGGAGCGATTGCAAGCCGGCCGCAGGTGAAGGAGAAGCGGGCGTGGTGGCCGTGGGCGGCGGCCGCGGCGGGAGCGCTTGCGGTGGCGGGGCTTGCGGCAGTGGTGGGGGCGCGGTGGCCACGAGCGGAGACATTGCCGAAATTCACGCGGCTGACGTATCACCGCGGATATCCGTCGAATGCGCGATTTGCGAAGGATGGGCACACGGTGGTGTACAGCGCGCAATGGAACAACGATCCGCTGCAGGTATTTTCGGTGAGGGTCGAGTACCCGCAATCGGCGAAGGTGGATTTGCCGACTTCGGCGCTGCTGGCGCTTTCTTCTGCCGGGGATCTGGCGCTGGCGACGGACCTGACCTATCACGCGAACTTTTTGAGCGGAACGCTGGCACAGGTACAGATGGCGGGCGGCTCGCCGAGGCAACTCGAGAAAGGAGTGATTGCAGCCGACTTCGCGCCGGACGGAAACACACTGGCATTCGCACAGAACGCCAATGGGATCGTGAGATTGGAATTTCCGCCCGGAAAGATGATTTACGAGACGAGCGGGTACGTGGACTACGTGCGTGTCGCTCCCTCGGGGCAAATGGTGGCGTTCGCGGACCACCCGGTGTACGACGATGACCGCGGATGGGTGTCGCTGGTGGATGCAGCGGGAAAACAGCGGCGGTTGACGAGCGAATTCGCTACCCTCCAAGGACTGGCGTGGGCCAAGGGCGGGGAAGAGATCTGGTTCACAGCGGAGAACAAGCAGACGGAGTCGCAGGTATATGCGGTGGATCTTGAAGGAAAAATCCGGCAAGTGCTCTCGGCGCCGGGACGGATGAGGATCCTAGATGTGGCGGTGGACGGACGCGCGCTGCTGACCAGCGAGCAATTCCAGCTAGAGATAGCAGGAGTTGATCCGGCGACGGGGAAGGAGCGGCACGGACTGGAGTGGTTCAATGGATCAGGATTAGGGGATGTTTCACCGGACGGCACAGCGATTTTATTTGGTGAATGGGGCGGGTCGACGGGACCGTTGTATGAAGTGACGTACCGGAAACTGGATGGGTCTGCGCCGGTAGGCCTGGGGGCAGGATCGGTGCCGGTGTTTTCGCCGGACGGGACGACGGCGGCGGCCGTCGTGCTGACAATCCCGCCGCAGATCGCGCTGTTGCCAATTGGAGCAGGAGAGAGCCGGAGGTTGCCGTTGGGAGATATTGCCGTGGCGAGGCGTGTAGCGTGGTTTCCCGACGGGAAGCATCTGCTGATTGTGGGCGGGACCGCAGGACAGCCGCTGCGGACGTACGAAATGGATGTTGCCGGAGGAAAGCCGCAGGCGCTTGGTCCGGCGGATTGGACAGGCACGGCCGTAGCCAAGGACGGGAAGCACATTGCGGGGCACCGGAGTTCCGGAGAGGAACAGGTGTTCAACCTCGAAACGCAGAAGGCAGAAACGGTACCCGGAGTGAATCCGGAGGATGTGGTGCAGAAGTGGACGTAGGACGGAGAAGGGTTGTTACTGGTGTCTCGCACGCCGACGGAGGCGCAGGTCAATCGAGTGGACGTAAGTAGCGGGAAAAGGACGCTGTTGAAAGAGGTGGAGTTGGCGGAGAAGGCGGGATCGGCCGGACCGGTAACGCTACTGTACGCGGAGAAGAGCAAGACGTACGTATATTGCGTGCGGAGGATTTTGGGGAGTTTGTATGTAGTGGAAGGGGCGAAGTGAGGGGAGGGATCCCTCGCACTACCTGCCTGTGGTAGGCAGTGCCGGGAGGGTCTTGACTATAATCCGATGCGTCGAGAGAAAAGGAATGGCGCGCGGGCACAGATGTGTCGCACCTCCGGCACTCATTTGAAATCGTTGAATGCCTCCCACCCTGACGGGCTGGGCTAACTTCTCCCGCGCCTCCGGCGCTTTGAGGTTACAAAGTGGGCAAAGAAAACGCGGCGCCAAAGCCACACATTGGAACGGAAGGACACTGCCAGGGCAATAGTCAGGGCGTTTCGTTGAAGGCGCCGGCGGAGAGGGCGGCGAGATTTTGATAGGCACGCTCGAGGAGCTTGCGGGCTTCCTCCTGCAGCGAGCCGCGCGGATCGAGCTTGAGGTACGCCTCAACGTCAGCGATGACGGCGGACGGATTGTGCTGACGTTCGTGGATTCTGGCAAGCAGCACGTGAACATCGCCGAAGGCGGGGTCGCGACCGAGTGCGTCGAAGGCACTTTGCAGCGCGTCCGGGATTTGTCCTAGGGAGTACTGGATGAGCCCGAGACAGTATTTGCCGAGGGCGGAGCCGGAGTTGAGATATAGGCCCTGACGAACGAGTGATTCGGCTTCGGGAAACTGAGAGCGCTGGTAGAGGATCATGGAGAGTCCGAAGAGGGACGGGGCGAAGGTGCTGTTCGAGAGGTCGATGGACTTGTGGAAGTCAAGGGCAGCGGCATCGAGCTGGCCGAGGTGATAGTAGGCCAGGGCGCGACGGTGGTAGCCGCGATAGGTAGAGGGGGCGAGTTCGATGACAGTTGAGAAGTAGGGGAGGCTGGCTTCGGCTTCGCCCTTGAGGAGGAGGCTGGTGCCCTTTTCAAAGGCGCGCGCAGCTTTGGCGGGCATGGCGAGTTCCTGAACGGAGACGACAGCGTCGCTCGAAGACGCGTTGCGGGTGGAGGGGGATTGCGCCTGAGTCGAGTGGGGTGAGAGTAAAAGCGCAAGAGGCAAAAGAAGAGCAGCGAGCTTCATCGAACACCGTCCCGCGGGCGAGGCCCCCACTGTCTTCCATTTTGCCGAGGAGCGGGGGAGGGCGGACGAAGAAATCTGAAAGAAATGTAACACTAGATAACAGGCCCGGAAGAGGTCAAGTTTGGGCTGCCGGAGGGAGATTCGGTTGGGATGAATGCATTGCAGTTAGGGTTGAGATTCTTCGCAAATACAGGGGCAAAGGCAGCAGATTGGTCGTGCGTTACAGGAGCCGAGGCGGGCTCGTCAGAAGGGCGCTAGGGACGAACGACAGGGAGGGCCTGGAGCGTGCGAACGTATTCGGTGAGATTGCCGGAGGCGCCCGTCGACGACTTCCTGGCTTTCAGAATTCATGGATTTCAGGCGAGGTTCCCGGGCATAGGGCCTTGGCCTTGAAACGGTTTGCCGGTGCCGTTGTGCAGAACTTCGAAAACTTTTCGCGCCGGGTCAGAGCCGTTATTGTTGATCGCAAGAAGAGTGAGGTCGGCGCGAGGAAACGGCGCAGAGAAGGGCCAGCGGGGGTTCTGGCACGGCCATCCTCGCCAGGACAGCGGGCGCAGTAAAGCGGATGCAGTTGTCATAGAGCACCGCCCGAGAGCGGGATACGACGGTTGGCTGACGGAGACAAGCGAGAGAGTGACAAGTTAGGGTGACCGCAGGCAACCGTGATGTGATCGGGGCGTAATCAGGGAGTCGCCGGAGAGAGACCGGCGGCGACGATTTGATGCGAGTGTGAATCGGCGAGGAAGACGACGGCGGTGAGATTGGCGGGATTCCAGCCTGGGCGCAGGTCAAAGTTGAGGCGGATGGGCTCGAGGGGGTGGGATGGGATCGACTGAATCTTGCGAAGCAGACGGACGACCGGGGCGTGCTGGAGGGTTTCGCCGGAATTCTCGCCGGCAGTGACGTGGGACTGGAGATTTTTTTCGGTGACAGCGAGCCAGAGTTCGGAGTCCCGGGGAGGCGTTGCGTCGAGACGGAGTTCGAAGGAACGCGATTGCGGATTTGAGGCGGCGACGGGTGTGAGGAGCAAACGGGATTTCAGATGGGCCGCGGCCAATTGGATTTTTTCGCGAGCTTCGTTCGAGCGGCTGCCGACGAACTGAACGCGGCCATCGACAATCATTTGCGGAGTGTAAACGCCGCCGTCGGGGAGGGTGGTTGCGTAGGCTTCCTGGCGGCGGGTGAAGTCGGGAGAGGAGAACGCATCGCTCCAGCCGAGGTGATTCCAATAATCGACGTGCTCTTCGAGAGCGATGATTTGCGCGCCGTCGACGGGCTGGTCTTCTGACAATTCCTTGAGGAGAGAATCGGCAGGAGGACAACTGGAGCAACCTTCGGAGGTGAAGAGCTCGACAAGGACGGGCCGGCCGGAAGAGGGATTGGAAGTTTTGGCGTCTGGGCGCGACGGTGCGGAGCGGCCGACGAGGGTAAAGGCGAGAGCGGAGATTAGAGCGAAAAGGCCAGCGCCAACGGCGAGTGCACGAAGATGCATAACGTGTCCCAACCACATTAGAGTTGGAGAACGAGAGAAGGTTACGAACAGTGAACCGTTGAGAGAACAGGCTTTGCGCGTTGAGGCTCGCTGAGACCCTGTGGGATCATTTCCATCGCCCCGAGTTGGACCGTTACATTTTGCCACGATCCCTCCGCTGCGTGGCCGGCGCGTAAGAGAGCGGCGCGGAGGAAAAAGCCGGGCCACTGCGGTTGAGATGACAGGGCTGCTGTTCGCGGGAAGGTTAGGAGAGGTCGAGTTCGATTTCGTCGACGTAGCACCAGCACCACGATTCGCCGGGCTCGAGAGAACGCATGATAGGGTGCTTGGTGCGGTGGAAGTGTTTGGTGGCGTGTTTGTTCTTGGAGGAATCGCAGCAGCCAACGTGTCCGCATTCGAGGCAGAGACGAAGGTGGACCCAGGTGTCACCCATTTTCAGGCACTCTTCGCAACCGTTGGTGTGGGGATTGACCTTGTGGATGTGAGAGAGGTGTGTGCAGGGCGGCATGACGGTTCTCCTTCAAGTTGGCGAGATGATTCCATCGAGCGGAGTGGGCCGCTACATCGTGCCACGAGCGCTTCGCTGCAAGCCAGCAAAATACGCAGGCTCTCCGCCTGTGCCTGCCTGCGGTAGGCAGGGCAGGCAGGATCGGGACGACAGGAATTGAAGTTGCGAGGCAAGACGCAGTGGCACGGCCCGCCTCAGAAGGCGGCCCCTACAAGAGCAAAGACAAGGTGTCCGGGTCAGACGGTGGAGAGGTAGCGGTGGACGAAGGTGACGGCCATAGCGCCTTCGCCGACGGCAGAGGCGCAACGCTTGACGGAGCCGTGACGAACGTCGCCGGCGGCGAAGAGTCCGGGTACGCTGGTTTCGAGGTAATAGGGAGCGCGCTCAAGCGGCCACCTGGTTGGCAGAGTGCCGTGGGAGTTGAGGTCGGGTCCGGTGATGAGGTAGCCGTCTTCGTCACGACAGACGCCGACGGCGGCGGCCCATTCGGTGTGCGGCTGACCGCCGAGACAAAGGAAGAGGAAGCGGGTGTCGAAGGTTTGCTGCTGGCCAGTCTGATTGTTCGTGAGAGTGATGGCGCTGAGCATGAGGTCGCCGTGGAGCGCGGTGACCTGGGTGTGCGGGAGTACTTCGATTTTTGGGCAAGCCTTGATGCGGTCGATAAGGTATTGGGAGAGGGTGGTTTTCAAACCATCGCCGCGAATGACGACAGTAACTTTTTTGGCGGTGCGGGAGAAGTGCATGGCAGCTTGTCCTGCAGAATTCCCGCCACCGACGACGAAAACGTGTTCATTGACACAAAGGTTGGCTTCGCTGGAGCCAGCGCCGTAGAAGAGGCCGACGTGGAGGAATCGTTCTTCGTTGGGAAGGCCGAGGCGGCGGTAGCTGACGCCGGTGCAGCAGACGGTGGCGTGAGCGACGATGGTGGTGCCGTCGGCGAGGTGGCCGACTCCTTTGCCGGGAAAGAATTCACCACCAATACCTTCACGGAGCATGAGAATTTCCGCGCCGAAGCGAGTAGCCTGCTCGCGGGCAGCCCTGGCGAGATCGGCGCCGCTGACGCCCTGGGGAAATCCGAGATAGTTTTCAATTCTTGAGCTGGTGCCGGCCTGGCCTCCGACGACGGAGCTTTCGATGACCACGGTTTTGAGGCCCTCGGAAGCGGCGTAGACGGCGGCGCTGAGTCCGGCGGGACCGGCTCCGTAGATCGCGACGTCGTATTCGGCGCGCGAGGGATCGCGGAACCAGCCGAGTTTTTCGACGATCTGGCGATTGGTAGGACGCTCGAGACGCGTGCCGTCGGGAAAGATGCAGAGGGGCAGGCGTTGATCGCGCGGGCCCGTGACGCCGAGTTCGCGACAGATTTCGTCGGAAGTGACTTCAGTCCATTCGAAGGGGACGTCGGCACGATGAAGGAGATCGCGGATGGCGTAAGCGCGCCCACATTCGTTGCGCCCGTAAACCCTGACGGGTTGGGAAAAAGTGGGGGTCAGTTCGTCAGACATAGGGTCACCTGGAGAAGGGAATCCTTTTTGATGCACCGGAAGGTGCATTAAGACAACCGTTTGATGCGGGAGGAGGGCGGGTGGTTAAGGAAGATGCGGAGCGAGGCGCGATTCATCGCGCCGAAATGTGCGTGATGGGGCGGAGGTCCTCGCTGAGAAGAGCGCGTTCGGAATGATGGAGTTTGCAAAATGTAAGCGCGCGGCGGTGACAGGAGACAGTAAGTGGAAGGCAAGCACCGGCGAAGCCGTCGGGTGACGAAGGGGGTTCCGATTTTGGCTTCCCCCTCGGGATGGCGAGCAAAAAGGCGAAGGGGTCCGGCAAGCTGGACCCAGGAAAACAGCAGGAAATTACTTGGCGTAGATGAGTAGCGTGAAAGTGTCGGGGATGATGGCCGGGCGGGGATGGGGGTTGTCCGCGGTGGTGGCGGGAGCGGGGCCGAAATCGGCGGTGACGAGATAGACGTTGTGGTTGGCGTAGTCGAGGGCCATGGTGCGAGCGCCGCGCTGTGTGTCGATTTTTTCTACGAGAGAAAACTTGGTGGGTGAGTCTTCGTGGGCGATGGTGAGGGTGCCGTCGCCACAAGAGGCAAAGGCAAAGTGGGTGAGGGGATCGAAGCGATTGGCGTCGACGCCCTGTCCGATGGGGACGGTGCCGATGACTTTGCCGGTGTTGCCGTCGACGAAGGCCATGAGTTTATTGTGACACCCGACGACGAGGATTTCGTTCTCGGCATCAATGGCGAGGCCGGAGGGAGATTCGCAGGGGGCCAGCGGCCAGGTATTTTCCACCTTGAGGGATTTAGCGTCGAATTTGACGAGCGAGCTTTTGTCTTCGAGGTTGACGAAGATTTGGCCCCTTGAGTCGGTGGCGGCGAATTCCGGGCCACCGCCGAGAGCGACCGTGCCGACAACCTTGCCGGACGCGGCGTCGATGACGGTGGAGGAATTGGCGTCACCATTGAAGGTGAAGACGCGTTTGGAGAAGGGATCGTAGATGACGGCGTCGGGGTCTTTCTCGGTTTTGGCGTCGCCGGTGGGTTTGAGAGAGGCGAGATCGAAGATGGTGGAGGAGGAGGAACGGCCGTTGGTGGTGAAGCCCCTGTTGAATTCATTGGCCAAAGCGATGCCGTGAACGCCCTGAGTGTCGGGAATGTCGCCGAGAACTTTGCCGTTGTCTGGATCAACGACGATGACGTGCGTGCCGCGGGAGATAAAGAGGCGATGAGTGGCGGGATCGACTTCGAGGTAGTCCCAGCCGCCAGAGCCGCCGAGTTTCACTTTTTTGAGAAGGTGATAGCCGGAAGGTCCGGCGGACTGAGCGGACAGAGGCGCGGGCGCCGACAAAAAAGCCGGGGCGACAAGAGACGACGAGAGGAGCAGGAGGGCAAGAGCGACAAGAAGGACCGAGATTTTTCGGGACATAGGAAAACCTCCAAGGGGACCAGAGGAGAGTGATATCACGTTCGGGGGAAACGGTGACATAGAAAAGATAAACGGGAGATAAATTCAGTGACGAGAGATGCCGCCGCCCTGGGCGTTGGCTGGGAGATTGTTGGGGAAAAGAAAATTGCCGACTGTGAGGAATTGCGCGATGTCTTCTCCGTGATGGGCAGCGAAGCCGGGAGCGAAATATTGCGGGGCCTTGATGCCGCCGGACGCGGTTTCGTGATCGCGGGATCAGTTGGGTACGGGGGTCGATGAAGTGATGGTGAATTTGAGGGCCAGGCCGTTGGGAACGGGACGACCCGGTTTCGTGGAGGCTGCAGCGGGTTGCGAGGAGCCGAGCCAGAGTTCGACGGGGCCGGCGGGGACGAGGCGATTGCCGTTGGGGTCGACGATGGAGAGCTCGCGAGGAGTGAGAGTGAAGGTGATGGTTTGCGAAGCGTGGGCCTCGAGATGGATGCGTTGGAAGCCGGCGAGGGCGCGGATGGGAGCGCCTTCGACGCCGGGATGCGAGATATAAAGTTCGACGACTTCGTCGCCAGGGATGTTGGAGGCGTTGGTGAGTTTCGAGGAGACGAGCTTGCCTACGATGGAGCCGGAGTTGACTTCGCCGAGTCCCCCATCGGAGTAGGAGAAGGTGGAGTAGGAGAGTCCGAAGCCGAAGGGGAAGAGAGGGTCCTCGGTGAAGTAGCGATAGGTACGGTTGAACATGGAATAGTCGGTGAATGGCGGGAGCTGGGCGACGGATTTGTAGAAAGTGACGGGGAGACGTCCGCCAGGATTGTAGTCTCCGGAGAGAACATCGGCGACGGCGTTGCCACCTTCTTCGCCGGGATACCAGGCCTCGAGGATGGCGGCGGCGTGTTCGTTGGCCCAGTTGACCGCGACCGCACTGCCGCTGGTGAGCACGACGACGAGCGGTTTGCCTGTGGCGGCGAGGGCCTGGAGGAGATCTTCCTGAGTGCGCGGAAGATAAATGTCGGTGCGATCGCCGCCGAAGAAGCCGGGATCGGAATTGTCGCGCTCTTCGCCCTCGAGGTCGGCGGTGATACCGACGACGGCGATGACGACATCGGATTTGCGGGCGGCCTCGACGGCTTCCTGAGTGAGATTGGGAGGAACCCAGAGAAGGCGCGCGAAGGATTCGCGGAAGCGGCGGAAGTATTCGAGCTTGACGGGATAAGCGTGGCCAGCCTGGAGACGGACGAGCGTGGTAAAAGTGCGTTCGCCGCGCTGGCCGTAAACAACCCAGTCATCGAGGAGTACTTTGCCATCGAAGAAGAGACGGAAGCCACCATCGGAACTGGCGCCGATGCGGTATTCGCCATCGGCGGGTGCAACGAGTTCACCGGACCAGCGAACGGAGTAGTTTTCGACAGGAACGCCTGGCGCGGGAGAGATGTTGTTCCAGAGGAAGTCGAGAGCGGGATCAACGCGGGTGACAACGGGAGCACCGGAGAGAGCGGAATTGTTGAAGTACTCGGCCGTGAGACCGGGTTGTGAGGCGGCACCGCCCGTGCGAAGAACGGAGCCCGGAACCGGCAGGGCGCGGCTTTCGGTGAACGGCGCGCCAACGGCGTTAGAAACTTTGGCGTTCGAAAAACGCCTGCGGATTCCGGCGAGGATCGTGGTGTAAGAAGATGGAGTGCCGTTGTAGTTGCCGAGGAGGACATCGAGCGAATCGGCGGTGGGACCGATAACGGCGATGGATTTTACGGAGGATTTGAGAGGGAGCATGTTACGGTCGTTCTTGAGGAGGACGATGGATTCGCGCGCGGTGGTGAGAGCGAGCTGGCGATTGGCAGGCGTATCAACGTC
>Ga0306924_10009017_pt1 | contig 10098 bp, 7 predicted proteins | sample sta12Can44000111_FD_203756 | JGI IMG/M metagenome (GOLD analysis project Ga0306924, IMG submission 203756) | Lab enrichment of tropical soil microbial communities from Luquillo Experimental Forest, Puerto Rico - statanox.12C.anox.44.000.111 (v2)... | ecosystem: Environmental > Terrestrial > Soil... | reverse complement strand
CGGCGCCAGCACCGGGATCAGATCGCGGCCCAGGATTTGCGTGAGCACGGCAGTGTCCACGCTCTCGGGCTCGCCCACGAATCCGAGATCGATCTCGCTCCCCGACTGCGGATCGACGGCGTTGCCACTCGCCTTGCGCGCCAGCACCATGTTGCCGTCCTTGCCGCACAAGCCGACCGCCTTGCCGCCGGCCTCGTTGATGAAGCCCACGATCTGCTTGTTGATCGAGCCGGCGAGCACCATCTCGACGATCTCGATGGTGGCGGCGTCGGTAATGCGCAGCCCGCCGGCGAACTGCGACTTGATGCCGAGCCGCGCCAGCATGTCGCCGATCTGCGGCCCGCCGCCGTGCACGACCACCGGATTGATGGCGGTCTGCTCCAGCAGCACGACGTCACGTGCGAAGCTCTTCGCCAGGTCCTCTTCACCCATCGCATGGCCGCCGTATTTCACCACTACCGTCGCCTCGTCGTAGCGCTGCATGTGCGGCAGCGCCTCCGACAGGATGCGCGCAATGTCGTGGGGGGAGACGGTCATGGCGTCACCGCGTGATCTCTCCATAGAGATCATGCCACTCCGGGTTCATTGAAAGAATGAGATCAATCTTCCACTCGCGCGGCCAATGCTTGATGTTCTTTTCGCGCTGAATTGCGGCGCGGGCGGTGTCGTGGCGCTCGTAATAGACCAGCATTTTGATTCCATAGCGTTTGGTGAACCCGGGCACGAGTCCTTCCCGGTGCTCGAAAACTCTGCGGATCAGGTCTCTGGTGACGCCGACGTAAAGCGTGCCGCCCCGACGACTCGCAAGGATATAGACCCAGAAGCCCACTCCGCATGATGGATTCCTTTTTCTGCAACAGCAACACGGCTCAAACAAGTGGCTCGACTGGCGTGCCATACTCCTCGTCACCCGCGGGCTTGACCCGCGGGTCCATCGCTTTGCAAGAAGCTTTTTTGCGAAGAAGATGGATTGCCGGGTCAAGCCCGGCAATGACGGCTTCACCGTGCCACGCGCTCGGCGACAAGGAGTGCGATGGCGGAGCGCAGCTCGGCAATGCCTGCGCCAGTGCGCGCAGAGGTGACGAGCGGCTCGGGATAGGCGGCGGGGTGTCGGGCGGTGGTCTCCTTGACGGCGGAGAGCACACGCGCAAGCTCCGGTTCCTGCACGGCGTCGGCCTTGGTCAGCACCAGCTGATAGCTCGCCGCCGCGCGGTCGAGCGTCTCGAGAATGCCTGCATCGGTGTCCTTGAGGCCATGACGCGCGTCGATGAGCAGATAGACGCGGGCGAGATTGGCGCGCCCCGCCAGATAATCATGGATGAGCTCAGTCCACGCCTTGATCTTTGCTTTGGCAGCGGCGGCATAGCCATAGCCCGGCATGTCAACCAGCGTGAGCTGCGAAGGACCGGCGAAGAAGATCAGCTCCTGCGTGCGTCCCGGCGTGTGCGAGGTGCGCGCGAGCGCGCGTCGGCCGGTGAGCGCGTTGATCAGGCTCGACTTGCCGACATTGGAGCGCCCGGCAAAGGCAATCTCGATGCCGCGCATGGGGGGCAGCGACACCGCCGAGCCGGCCGCGGCGCGAAATTGCCACTCGCCGGCAAACAGGGTGCGCGCGGTTTCCGTAGCGGCGGGGGTGAGTCGCATCTCGTCCGCACGCTCGTAGGGGCGAGGCATGCCTCGCCCCTACGCCTATGGGAGGGAGCTATGCCTTCTTCTTCTTGGCGAACAGGGCCTTGAGGTTATCGAAGAGCTCGACCTTGGCGCCGTGCTTGCGCATGATCACGCTCTGCTGGAGCACCGAGAGCGTGTTGTTCCAGGCCCAGTAGATCACGAGCCCGGCCGAGAAGCCCGCCAGCATGAAGGTGAAGATGATCGGCATGTAATCGAAGATCATCTTTTGCGCAGGATCGGGCGGCGGCGGGTTGAGCTTCATCTGCACCCACATCGTCACGCCCATGATCAGCGGCCACGGCCCGAGATGGAGGAAGGGGCCGATCATGGGCACCACCGTCGGGTCCCAGGGGATGAGCCCGAACAGGTTGAACACGGTGAGCGGGTCGGGCGCCGAGAGATCCCTGATCCAGCCGAAGAACGGTGCGTGCCGCATCTCGATGGTGGTGAACAGCACCTTGTAGAGCGAGAAGAACACCGGGATCTGGATCAGCATGGGGAGGCAGCCGGCGACCGGATTGACCTTCTCCTTTTTGTAGAGCTCCATCATCGCCTGCTGCTGCTTCACCTTGTCCTCGGCGAAGCGCTCGCGGATCGCCATCATCTCCGGCTGCACCGCCTTCATCTTGGCCATCGAGGCGTAGGACTTGTTGGCAAGCGGGAAGAAGATGATCTTGACGATCACGGTGACGATCAGGATGGCGAGGCCGAAATTGCCGATGCGGTGATAGAACCAGTCGAGCGAGAAGAACATCGGCTTGGTGAAGAACGGAAACCAGCCCCAGTCGATGAGCTTGTCGAACTTGTTGAGCCCGAGCGCCGTATTGTAGTCGTCGACGATCGAGACTTCCTTTGCGCCGGCAAACAGCCGCGTCTCGGCGCTGCCGGTTGCCGACGGGGCGACCGTGACGGGATCGAGATTATAATATGTCTGGTAGCGCTTGATGCCGTTCTGAAAGCCCGAGAAGTGCGCCTGCACCCTTGCCGCCGGCAACGGCAGCAGCGCCGCGGCCCAGTATTTGTCCGTGAACCCCAGCCAGGCATTGGTGGAGGTGAAGGCTATGTCCTTCTTCTTCTCGAGATCGGCGTAGCTCATCTCCTGCAGCTTGTCGTCGAGCACGCCGATCGGGCCTTCGTGCAGGATGTAGTAGCCGAGCGTGGGCGGGGTGCCGTGGCGCGAGACCAGCGCGTAGGGATAGAGCGTCACCGTGGCCGCGCCCTTGTTCACCACCTCGTCCTTGACCGTGAACAGATACTTGTCGTCGACCGCGATGGTGCGGCGGAACTCGAGCCCTTCGCCGTTGTCGAAGACGAGCGTCACCGGCCGGCCGACGGCGAGTGCCCCGCTTCCCTGCTGCTGCCACAGCGTGTCCGGTCCCGGCACCTTGGCGGCCGCACCCGCCTCCGCCACCCACCCGAACTCGGAGTAGAACGGCGCCGGGCTGCCCGATGGCGAGAGCAGCACGATCGGGGGCGAATTCGGATCGACCGTCTCGTGATACCGGATGAGCGAGAGGTCATCGATGCGCCCGCCCTTGAGCGCAATCGAGCCGGCGAGGCTTGGAGTGTCGATCGGCACGCGCGGGGAGGCGGCAAGCGCCGCCTCGCGCGTCATTGTGTGGGGTGTCGGGCCTGCAGGTTGACCGGGCGCCTGCGCCGGCGCACCCGGCTGCGCCGGAGCGCTGGCGGGCGGTGTCTGCTGACCGGGCGCGCGCTCCTGCGCCTGCTGCTGTTGCAGTTGCCGATGCTTCTCCATCTGCGGGAGGCCAAAATAGAGCTGCCACCCGATCAGCACGAGCGCGGAGAGGACGATGGCGAGGATGATGTTCTTCTGGTCGGTCATCGGATGGCTCGAAGCCGTGAGGTATTCGCCGTCATTTCGGGGCGCCACGCAGGCAAGCTTGCGCAGCCTGCGTAAACTTGGCTGCGTGTGGCGCACCCGGAATTCAGTAAACTCCGCCGGTGATTACTGGATTCAGGGTTCCCGCGGCGTCTTGTGATTCCAACCATGGAATTGCTGCACTAGTCTTTGGCCCGATTGCATCGGACTAACGCGCGGTCTAAGTCCCTGGCGATCTGCTCGAATGGCAGCGTCAGCGCCGCGCGCCGTCCGACCAGCACATAATCATTGCCGGCGGCAAGGCCAGCCGGGTCCGAAAGCCGCACCAGTTCCTTGAGCCTCCGGCGCACCCGGTTGCGCTCGACCGCGGTTCCGACCTTCCTCGATACGGTGAAGCCGACGCGGATCGGACCTTTGTCGTCGCGCCGGCGCACCTGCAGCACGAAGGCCGAGGTCGGCACCCTGATTGCGGTCGCGGCAGCACGGAAATCGGCCCGCTTGCGCAGTCTTTCCAACTCAGGCGGACAGCCGCTTGCGCCCGTGCGCGCGCCGCGCGCGCACGAGTCGCCGGCCGCCCTTGGTGGCCATTCGGGCGCGAAAGCCGTGTCGCCGCTTGCGCACCAGCTTGCTCGGTTGATAGGTCCGTTTCACCGATCGTTCTCCGCTGGCCCGCACATGAGGATGAACGCGAGACTGAAGGCGCGGGCGCCCTGCGCTTCGCGCGGGCGCCGCCGCCGCAATTGCGCGGCTTATAGGGGAGGGCCGCCTTTCCCGTCAATTACGGCGCGGTACGCATGATGGCAGCGAACGAGCCTCCGGTCGCCGCCGGCGAGGCGCAAAGGCCGTGGTGGCGGAGGCTTCTTCCCCTCATGGTGATCGCCTGCATCTCGGGCGGCATTATCGTCATTGGATGGCACCAGCAGATCTCGTTCGAGAGCTTCCTTCGCCACCATGACGAGCTGCGCCGTTTAATTGCGGCGCACGAGGGGGCCGCGCTCGCCGCCTATGTCGCGCTCTACATTGTGGTGGCGGCGCTGTCGCTTCCGGTCGGCGCCTATCTCACCGTCGCCGGCGGCCTCCTGTTCGGGGCGGTAGCGGGCGCCATCGCTGCGGTGATTGGCGCGAGCATTGGGGCGACCGTCATCTTCTGCATTGCAAGGAGCGCGTTCGGCGAGCACCTTGCGCGGCGGGTGGGGCCGACCGCGGAGACAATTGCGCAGGGCTTTCGCGCCGACGCCTTCAATTATCTTCTGTTCCTGCGGCTGGTGCCCGTGTTTCCGTTCTGGCTGGTCAATCTGGTTGCGGCGCTTGCCGGCGTGCGCCTTGCACCGTTTGTGGCGGCGACCGCGATCGGCATCATTCCGGCGACCTCCATCTTCGCCTTCGTGGGCAGCGGGCTCGAAAGTGCCATCCTCGCGCAGCGCTCCGCACACGAATCCTGTCTGGCGGCGGGCGCAGCGGAATGCCGGCTCAGCTTCCATGCCGGCGCTGCGTTGACACCGCAGCTCATCGCCGCGCTGGTGGCGCTCGGCCTTCTCGCGCTCGTGCCGGTGCTGGTGAAGCGATGGCGGGGGCAGAAATAGCCGAGCACCCGTCATTGCCGGGCTTGACATCGCAAGTCGGTCTACCGGACTTGCGCCGCTTGGAGGTGCGGACCTCGGTCAAGCCGAGGTCCGATGCAATCCATCATCTTCGCCGAGACGCTTGCTGCGAAGCGATGGACCACCCGAACTCGGGTTTACCCGAGTTTGGCAATTCAAGCGCGCAAGTCGGATAAATCCGACTTGCGTGGTCAAGCCCGCGGGTGACGGAGGAGCGGAGCCAAACAGATGACCGAGACACTGACTCCGGACATCTGCGTCATCGGCGCGGGATCCGGTGGGCTCACGGTGGCGGCGGCGGTGGCCGCCTTCGGCGTGCCGGTGGTCCTGATCGAGAAGGGCCGGATGGGCGGCGACTGCCTCAACACCGGCTGCGTGCCGTCGAAGTCGCTCATCGCGGCCGCGCGACATGCGCACGGGATGCCACGCGCAAAACTGTTTGGCATCTCGGCGCGCGGCGTCGAGGTCGATTTTGCGCGTGTGCACGCCCACGTGCACGAGGTGATCGCAGCCATCGCGCCCAACGATTCGCGCGAGCGCTTCGAGGCCTTGGGAGTGCGCGTGATCAATGGTGCCGCGCGCTTCCGCGATCCCGACACCGTGATGGTCGGCTTGCCCGCCGGCGGGGAGATCGACATCCGGGCGCGCCGCTTTGTGATTGCGACCGGCTCCTCGCCGACGCTGCCGCCCATTGCCGGCCTCGAGGATACGCCGCATCTCACCAATGAGACAGTGTTCGATCTTGTTGCCGCGCCGGAGCACCTCATTGTCATCGGGGCGGGGCCGGTCGGGCTCGAGCTCGCGCAGGCATTCCGCCGGCTTGGCAGCGCGGTCACCATGATCGAGGCAGGCGAGCCGCTCGCCCGCGAGGACCAGGAATGCGCCGCCGCGGTGCTCGAGGCGCTCTCGCGCGAGGGTGTGGCGCTGCGCTCAGGCGCCGCGGTCGCGCGCGTCTTCCGCACCGATGGCGGGATCGGCGCGGTCGTGCGCGCCAACCGCGGCGAGGAGACCATAGCGGGGAGCCACCTGCTCGTGGCCACGGGCCGCCGCGCGAATATCGACGGCCTTGGCCTCGAAGCGGCCGGCATCCGCCACGACGGCGCGCGCATCGTGCTCGACCGCGGGCTGAAGACCACCAACCGCCGCGTCTACGCCATTGGCGACGCCGCGGGCGGCGCGCAGTTCACGCATCTCGCCAATCACCATGCCGCACTGGTGGTGCGGAACGCGCTCTTCCGCCTGCCGGTGCGGGTGGACGCGAGCGCGGTGCCGCGCGTGACCTTCACCGATCCCGAACTGGCCCATGTCGGCCTTTGCGAGGCAGACGCGCGGCGCGCCGGCCTACGCTTCCGCGTGCTGCGCTGGCCCTTCCACGAGAACGACCGCGCACAGACATCGCGGGAGACGCGCGGCCACATCAAGGTGATAACCACAGCGCGCGGCCGCATCCTGGGCGCGACCATCGTGGGGTCGTCGGCAGGCGAGCTGATCACCACCTGGACGCTGGCGGTCGAGCGCCGGCTCGCCGTGCGCACGCTCGCCGGCATGATCATACCCTACCCGACGCTCGCCGAAGCTGGAAAACGCGCCGCCGTCACCTATTTCATGCCCGGTTTGACCAGCGCCTTTGTGCGGCGCATCATCGGGTGGCTGCGCCGGTTCGGATGAGGCGTAGTAGGGCGGATTAGCGAAGCGTAATCCGCCACTTGGCGGATGAGCGCCGCCAGGCGGCGCCGTGATCTGCCCTGGGTCCCGACATTACCGAGGCAAGCACGGCTGCAATGACGGACGTATCCACCCCGGCACAGAAGGCCCCCGCGCGGGCGCGGGGGCTCGGGCTTTCCGGCAAGCTGCTGCTGCTCACGGTACTGTTCGTGATGATCGCGGAGGTGCTGATCTATGTGCCTTCGGTTGCCAATTTCCGCCTCAACTGGCTGCACGACCGGCTCTCCGCCGCCTATACCGCGGCGCTGGTGTTCGAGGCGGCACCCGATGGCATGGTGCCCGATACGCTCGCGCGCGAGATCCTCGACAGCATCGGCGCACGCGCGGTGGCGCTGAAGATGGGCCAGCAGCGGCGGCTGCTCGCAGCCGCCGTCATGCCGCCTTCCATCGACCAGGACATCGACATGCGCGACATGTCCTGGCATCGGGCCATCATCGATGCCTTCGACACGCTGTTTTCCACCGACAATGATGTCATGCGCGTGGTGGGGGCCGCGCCGATGGGCGGCGAGTTCATCGAGCTGGCCATGGACGAGGCGCCGCTGCGCAAGGCCATGGTGGAGTTCTCAGTCCACATCCTCATCCTGTCGCTGATTATCTCCGCGATCTCGGCGACGCTCGTCTATCTCGCGCTGCATCTCTTGCTGGTGCGGCCGATGAGGCGCATGACCGCGAACATGGTGGCGTTCCGCGCCGAGCCGGAGAATCCCTCGCGTATCATCGGGGCCTCGGCGCGCGCCGACGAGATCGGCACCGCCGAGCGCGAGCTTTCCGCCATGCAGAGCGACCTTGCCGCGCTGCTGGCGCAGAAGAGCCATCTCGCGGCGCTCGGGCTCGCGGTGTCCAAGATCAACCATGATCTGCGCAATCTGCTCACCTCCGCGCAGCTCTTTTCCGAGCGGCTGGCGAAGGTCTCCGACCCGCACGTGCAGCGCTTTGCGCCGCAGCTCATGCGCGCCCTCGAGCGTGCGATCGCCTTCTGCCAGTCGACGCTGTCCTATGGCCGCGTGCAGGAGGCGCCGCCCGACCGGCACATGCTGGCGCTCGAGCCGGTGGTCGAGAGCGTGCGCGAGACGTTGGGCCTCGATGGCTCGTCGCGGGTGCGCTGGATCGATGCGGTCGAGCGCGGGCTCATGGTCGATGCCGATCCCGAGCAGCTGTTCCGTATCCTGCTCAACCTCGCGCGCAATGCGCTGCAGGCGCTGGAGAGTCGCGAGACGCGCGACCCCGCGCGCGATCAGATCCGGATCACCGGGCGGCGCGAGGGCGCGGTGGTGGTGATCGAGGTCTCCGACACCGGCCCGGGCCTCTCCGAGCGCGCCCGCGCGCATCTGTTCGAGGCCTTCCAGGGCTCGACCCGCACCGGCAGCGCAGGGCTGGGCCTTGCCATTGCCGCCGAGCTGGTGCGTGCGCATGGCGGGGAGATTCGCCTCGTGGAGGGCACCATCGGGGCGACCTTCCGGCTCACAATCCCCGACCGGGCGGTGGAGCTCACGGCAAGGCGGGCGAGCGCGTGAGGGGCAGGCGGGCGCTCTCGCGTGGGCCCCACCAGGCGTTCGGTGGAACTTTGGGTTCGTTTTGCAAAAATCGGGGTGCTCGCGTGTTCTCCCGCTATAGTGCAACCTACAGTTGCCGGGACGTTTTGCCCTGCAGGTTCGTTCTGCCAAAGTGGCGGTTCGGTGCGAGCCCGTGTTCAGGCACGCTTGGTCCAAGAAGATGGCTCCAGATTGCGCGTCGAGTTGGAGCGGGCTCAAGCATGCATGATCGCGGGGCGACTTGCGTCTGGTCGTGGGCGCGGCGAGATGACTGGTCCGTGGGATTGCGCCGCCCGCTTGCGCATGAGGAGGCAGCCTTGCCATTGCGGAGCGAAGCCTATAGCTAGGCGCGGCCTCCCGGCCCATATCGGTTGCGGGAGCACTTCCCTGCGCGACCTGTGCGCGCGACGCGCCCGTAGCTCAGCTGGATAGAGCACCAGACTACGAATCTGGGGGTCAGGAGTTCGAATCTCTTCGGGCGCGCCACCCAGTACTCATCTGCGAACCAGATTCGGCGGCGGCGCGTCCGGCAAGAACAGCGCGTTCGAGCACATCTGTGCTGCATCTGATGCGAATCTGGCGGTCGTCCACCTCGACGATATCGATGAGGGATTGCAGATAGGCCTTCCGGAACGGCACCGACCCGGTGCTGAACTTGTCCCGCATCCCGCGGCCGAATTGCTCGATGAGTGCGGGATCAATACGGATCGGAAGGGCAATCTGCGACTTGGCGGTCTCGAGCGCGGCCTTGGCGCGGTCGCGATCGGCCTTGAGGCTGTTGAGCCGATCCTTGAGTAGGTCATCGAGGTCCGTCATGCCGTCCTCGACGAGCCGATAGAGCCGCTTCAGCCTTTCTTCCGCGTCGCCCACCTCCCTTTGTAAGCCCATGATGCGGCTGTTGATGCTTTCTGCCTTTTCGGCACGACGGGTCGTCAGGGAGTCCAAGATGGTAGCAAGCCGCTCGGGTTCAAAGAGCCGCTCAATGAGATGCTGAGTGACCAGCCCGTCGAGCTTGTCCATCCGGATAGAGCGACCTTTACACGCGCTCTTGCCTTTGCTGGCGCAGGTCGAACATGTGTAGTAGCGATGAATGACCCCGTTCTGGGAAGTGCCGGTCCGTAACGTCATCCCACCTCGGCAGGTGGCGCACACTGCCAAGCCGGTCAGCAAGATCGGTCCAGTCGTAACGCGCGGGGCGACTACTCGCGGGCTGCGGGCATGAAGCTGGCGCTGAACCTGCTCGAACACTCGCGGCTCGATCAGAGCAGGCACAGGAATCGTGACGACCTCCTCATCGGGCTTGCGCTGGCGCGTGCGTGACGAAGTCTTATTGAACTTCCATTGGCCGATATACACGGTATTGGTAAGGATCTTGTGGACCGATGCAACTCCAAAGGTCTCGCCGCGTCGGGAGCGATAGCCGTTGCGATTGAGCCATTTGACGACTTCTTTGACGCCGAGCGCGCCCGAGTTGCCATCCCCATGGAGATATAGCTCGAAAATCAGCCGGGGGGTCTCGGCTTCGACCGGGTCGATGTCCAGCTTCTTCTTGACCTTCGTCCCGCGCCTTTCGGCCTCGACGAGCTTGTAGCCGAGCGGAGCCGTCGCTCCGTTCCAGAACCCCTGACGGGCATTCTCCTTCATGGACCGGATGACGTGCTTAGCGTTTTCCTTGGACTGGTACTCGTCGAACAGGGCAATCACCTTGCGCATCATCGCCTGCACC
>Ga0306924_10009016_pt1 | contig 10099 bp, 13 predicted proteins | sample sta12Can44000111_FD_203756 | JGI IMG/M metagenome (GOLD analysis project Ga0306924, IMG submission 203756) | Lab enrichment of tropical soil microbial communities from Luquillo Experimental Forest, Puerto Rico - statanox.12C.anox.44.000.111 (v2)... | ecosystem: Environmental > Terrestrial >... | reverse complement strand
CGCGCGGCAATGGTGCAACGCCAACTAGGTCGATTTGATCGTCGACGTGCCGGTCTCGGCGGTCGGCCTCACCGTTCAACAGGTGGCGAACGACCGCAAGAAGCTCTTCATCACGCATTCGACCGGTACGGCCGATTTCCACGGCAAGTTCCGCTCGCCTTATACGATGCAATGGGTGTTCGATACTCACACGCTTGCCGTCGGCACGGCTCAGCAAGTGGTCAAGCGCGGCGGCAACACGTGGTTTTTTCCTCACCGCCGATTATGCTTTCGGCCATTCGTTGGAGCGCGGTGCCACGCAGGTCATCGTCCAGAACGGCGGCAAGGTGATCGGTTCGGTCGCCCATCCGTTTACCACGCCGGATTTGTCCTCATTCATTCTTCAGGCGCAGTTTTCCAAGGGGAAGATCATCGGGCTCGCCAGCGGTCCGCCCGACAACGTCGACGCAATCAAGCTCGTCGGCGAGTCCGGTATTTTCACCGGTGGCCAGCAAATGGCGGGACTGCTGGTCCTGATCACCGACGTCCACGCGCTCGGCCTTAAGGCGGCGCAGGGATTGCTGCTGACCACTTCGTTCGATTGCGACATGGACGATAAGACCCGCGAATGGTCAAAGCGATTCTTCGCCAAGATCGATCGTATTCCGACCATGTGGCAGGCCGGCGTTTTATTCGTCGGTGATCCACTATCTCAAGGCGATCCAAGCCACCGGCACCGACGATCCGCTTAACGTGGCGGCCAAAATGCGCGAAATGCCGGTCGAGGATTTCTTCTCGCGCAACGGACACCTGCGCGAAGGCGGGCTGATGGCGCACGACCTTATGCTGGCTCAGGTCAAAAGACCGGAAGAATCCAAATATCCCTGGGACTATTATGCGATTCTCACGCCCATCCCTGGAGAACAGGCGTTCGGTCCCCCCAATCCCGCTTGTCTGCTGATCAAGGGATGAACTAGGCCAGGCTTAAGCGCTACGGTGCTTCCGCTTTTCGATAGCGCGCTGCGTCATTCGCTCGACTGCGGCTTTGCATGAAGAGAAGAAGCCGAGTGCGGCAATGGCGGCCCAGATTATCCAGAACGCAACGTCCAGCGCGCCTGCTGTCAGGACGATCGCAGCGCGGCCGAGAAGCTTGACGATGGCGCGTGTCTTGCCCCCTTTGGCTGCAGCGAGCCGTGCCATTCGCGACACGTCCCGCGGCTCCTCCGCGACGGTCAGAGTGTCGAGCGCGGCTTGCGTGCCGGCCTTGCTCTCGACGCGTCCGGCATTCTCCGCAAGCTCGATGAGACCGCCGGCGTCTTCGACTTTCACGGCCTCGCGCACGGCGCGCACTGCAAGCATGGGATTCAAACGGCCGGTGCGCCGGGCGCCTTTAATGAGTGAAAGACCGACGCGTTCCGGCGTCGAGGCGCCGAGACTGCTATAGGTGAGAGCGGTAATCGCCAGGCCTGCGCCGGCAAGGCCGAGAATCCAGGGATCGTATTGCTGTCCGCTAAGATATCGCGTTCCTTCTCGCGCGGCGTCGCGAATATCGCCGAAGACGAAGAGGTCGCCGAACGCAGTTCCGGCGAGACTTGCCACATCGCTGGGCTCACCGGTCCACAAGCCGTGCACAAAACGCCCGGCGGTGGACGTCACGGAGCCGTGTTCCTTGCCGGCCTTCCCCACTGCGTCGGCCAGATCCGGATCGCTTACAACGTTACGCTCGGCCGCAAGCGCGACAAAGCTTTGAGCAAGATCGACGTCGCCCGCGGCGAGCGCCGAGCGGATTTCGCGCTCCGCGACTTCGCGATTGAACGAGCGCGCCAGCGCACGATCGGCGATCTGCACCGGATCGTCGGCTGCCCCGACTCGATCATGCGCGGCGATACCGCCGCGAATGAAAACGCCAGCGGCAATGGCGCAAAAAACGCCGGCAATAAGCGCAGCCGCGGGGCGCCGCGTTATGCCGAAAAGACGTTTGCCGAAAAGAAGTTCGCGGTTTGCGTTTTGCATTGTGGCCCAGGTTCAAAGCTGTCATAGCTCAATTTGCGGCTGTTTTCACGACCCGCCGGTGGAAATCGCGATTTCGCGCCGTTATGGTGTGTTCATTCACGGCGAGCAAGCTAAGCGCATGACAGACAATATAGTTCCGCATTTCCATAACGATCTTGGGGTTCCGGCAATCGAGATCGGCGCCAAGAAATTCATGTGCGTCGGCGCCCTGCCCCCGTTCGACCACCCGCACGTATTCTGCGACATGGGCGACGACGCGGAATATGTCTGCCCCTATTGCTCGACGCTCTACCGGTACAATCAGGCGCTGGCACCGAACGCGGCGACACCGCCCGCGTGCGCCTTGAAAAGCGAACCGATTTAAACGTGTTGCGATGCCGCTGCCGAACTCGCGCACAGTCATTGTCGCGGGTGCGGGCATAGGCGGGCTCACCGCCGCGCTCGCGCTCGCACGTAACGGCTTTCGCGTGCTCGTATTCGAACAGGCCGAACGGCTGGAAGAAACCGGGGCCGGCGTTCAACTTTCTCCCAATGCAACGCGCATCTTGATCGGTCTCGGATTGGCGGATCGGCTGCGACCCCACGTCGTTGCGCCGGCCATGATCCGCGTGCTCTCGGCGCGCAGTGGGCGCGAAATCGTGCGCATTCCGCTCGGCGAGCGGGTCGCACAGCGTTACGGCGCGCCGTATTGGATGATCCATCGCGGCGATCTGCAGGCCGCTTTGAGCGCAGCCGCTGCACAAGACCTCAATGTCGTGGTTCGGCTTGGCATGACCTTGGAGGATTTCGCCACCTATCCAAATGGCGTCACTGTGTCCGCGCGCAGCCGCGGCGGCCTGTGGAGCGAACACGCCCAAGCGATGATCGCCGCCGACGGACTGTGGTCTGCCTCACGGGTGCGGATCGGCGACAAAAACGAAGCGAGCTTCGCCGGGCGCACGGCTTGGCGGGCGCTCGTCCCCACGACCGAGGTTGCACCTGCGTTCCGCGAACCGACGATCCATCTGTGGCTCGCGCGCGACGCTCACCTTGTCCACTACCCGGTCAAGGGAGGCAAGCTGATCAACGTCGTCGTCATCACCACCGATACGCGGAGCGGACCTGGGCGAGGTGGACATGGCTGGAGCGTGGCAGCGAGCCGGGTCGATCTCTTGCAACGCTGCTCCGCGACGCGCTGGGCGCCGCAAGCGCATTCCTTGATCCGCCTGCCGGACGCTTGGCTGAAATGGGCTCTTTATGACCGGCCGCCGGTCGCAGATTTCGCGCACGGAGCGGTAGCGCTCCTTGGCGATGCGGCACATCCGATGCTTCCGTTCTTGGCGCAAGGTGCGGCCATGGCAATCGAAGACGCAATCGTCGCGGCGCAGTGCCTTATGCGCATGCCGCAGAATCCTGACAAGGCGTGGAAAACCTATTCCGCGATTCGGCGCGGACGCACTCGCAAGGTGCAACGGCTGGCGGCGCGCAACGGCGAGCGCTATCACCGCGGCGGGATCGCCGCGATGTTTCGCAACACGACCATGCGCCTCATGGGAGGCGAGAAGCTCTTGCACCATTACGATTGGCTGTATGATTGGCGCCCACCCGCTGCCTTGTCGATGAGCTGATCAGCGCGCCCTCACCATGACCAAAATTGAAACTCTATTTCCGACGACAATCGCCGCTAGCTTGCCCAAGCCGGCATGGCTTGCTGTCCCCAACAAGCTCTGGGCGCCATGGTGCCTCGAAGGCGAAGACCTCGCTTCCGCGAAGGACGACGCCACGCTCTTGGCAATCAAAATTCAGGAGGACGCCGGAATCGACATCGTCAGCGACGGCGAACAATCGCGCCAGCACTTCGTGCACGGCTTTCTCGAAGCGGTCGAGGGTATCGATTTCAACAAGCGCGTCGAAATGGGCATTCGCAACGACCGTTACAAAGCTATGTGCCCGACCGTGGTCGGCCTCTTACGCTTGCGCGCGCGCGTGCATGCCCGCGAGGCGCGCCTGGCGCGCGCTCATACTGAGAAGAAACTGAAGTTTACATTGCCCGGACCGATGACCATCGTCGACACCATCGTCGATGCGCATTACGGCGATCGGGTCAAGATGGCCATGGCTTTTGCCGCGCTGCTCAACGAGGAAGCACGCGGCCTTGCCGCAGACGGCGTTGACGTGATCCAGTTCGACGAGCCCGCCTTCAATGTTTACATGGACGCCGCCGGCTGGGGCATCGATGCGCTCCATCGCGCGATCGATGGCGTTTCATCCAAAACGGCCGTACATATCTGCTATGGCTACGGCATCTCCGCGAATATTCAATGGAAGGCGACGCTCGGCTCCGAGTGGCGCCAATACGAAGAATTTTTTCCGGCATTGGCCAAGAGCCGGATCGATCAAGTGTCGCTTGAATGCATCCATTCCCACGTGCCGATGAGCGCACTTAAGCTCCTTGAGGGCAAGGATGTTTTGATCGGCGTCATTGATGTAGCCAGCGACAAGATCGAAGCGCTGGAAGAAATAGCCGGCGTTATCGAGGCGGCGGTTGAATACGTGCCTGCGCGAAACCTCATCGCCTGCACGAATTGCGGCATGGCGCCCATGCGCCGCGATATCGCTGCCGCGAAGCTCAAAGCGCTGGCCGAAGGCGCGGCACTCGCCCGCGGGAAACACGGCTGAAGGCTCGGCTACTTGTTCCGTTGAAGAATGCGGCGCGGGACTTCGGCATGGCTCAGTTCGAGATCATTCAAGGCTTTGCATCGTGGAACAATCCCTGCAGCTTTCGGATGCCGTCGATCCTGTCTGTGGAATGACCGTCGATCCGGTTAAATCGCCGCACCGCTACAGCTACCGGGATCGCAGCTATCATTTTTGTTCGGACCGCTGCTGCGCCAAGTTTGCGAACGACCCACACGCTTATTTGAAAGACGAAAATCGAGACGACCAGAGCCCGCGGGCTGGGGTGATCTATACCTGCCCAATGCATCCCGAAATCCGGCGGCCTTCGCCGGGTGCGTGCCCGATATGCGGCATGGCGCTTGAGCCGGAGATGGCCGGCGCGGATGACGGCGGCGAGCTCGCCGATATGACTCGCAGGTTCTGGATTTCGCTTGCGCTCGCGATTCCCCTCGTCGCGATCGACATGGGCAGCCATTTGCATCTGTTTCACGCACCGGCGTGGTCGAGGTGGCTCCAGTTCGCGCTCGCTTCGCCTGTCGTACTTTGGGGCGGCCTGCCCTTTTTCGAGCGCGGCCTGCGATCGCTGCGCACGCGGCATCTCAATATGTTCACCCTCATCGCCATGGGAACCGGCGTTGCCTATTGTTACAGCGTCATCGCTGCGATCGCGCCGCAATATTTTCCCCCGCAATTCCGCGATCCTCATGGCGGCGTAGCACTCTATTTCGAAGCGGCAGCCGTCATCACGGTGCTGGTTCTGCTCGGCCAGGTTCTGGAATTGCGCGCCCGGGCCTACACATCGGATGCGATCCGCGCATTGATCGATCTCGTGCCGAAGAGCGCCCGCCGGATTAGCCGGGACGGGAGCGAGGAGGATGTGCCGCTCATGCCATCGCGGTGGGCGATCGGCTGCGCGTCCGGCCAGGCGAAAAGATCCCGGTCGACGGCGTGGTGCTGGAGGGTAGCTCCTCGGTCGATGAATCGATGATCACCGGCGAATCCATGCCGACGATGAAACAAGCCGGCGCAACGGTTATCGGCGGTACGATCAATCTGACCGGCAGCTTCGTCATGTGCGCGAACAGGACCGGCGCCGACGGCATGCTGGCTCATATCATTGAAATGGTCGCTGCAGCGCAGCGTTCGCGCGCTTCGATCGCCCGGCTGGCGGACCAAGTCTCCGCTTGGTTTGTACCCGCCGTGATCCTCACCGCATTCATGGCATTTGTTGTCTGGGCGATGATCGGGCCGCAGCCGCGTTTCGCTTACGCGCTGGTTGCCGCTGTCAGCGTTTTGATCATCGCATGCCCATGCGCGCTCGGGCTGGCGACACCCATGTCGATCATGGTCGGCATCGGGCGGGCCGCACGTTTCGGAATCCTGGTCAAAAACGCCGAGGCGTTAGAGCGCATGGAGAAAGTCGACACGCTTGTCGTCGATAAGACAGGCACTTTGACGGAAGGCAAACCAAAGCTCATCGCCATCGTCCCAATAAACGGCTTCGACGAAGCGTGCTGCAATTCGCAGCGAGCGTCGAACGGGCAAGCGAGAATCCGCTCGCCTCTGCCATCGTGGAGACTGCTTCCGCCCGCAATGTCGTTCCCCCGCCAGTCAGCGATTTCAAAGCGGTCTCTGGAAAAGGCGCGTCCGGCGTCATCGACTATCGCCGGCTTACTCTCGGCACCGCGAAATTTCTCGGCGAGGCGGGCATCGTGACGGATCCCTTGCAGCCGCAAGCCGAACGGCTGCGCGGCGACGGTGCGACGGTCATCTTCGTCGGCGCCGGCGATACGCTTGCCGGACTTTTGGCCGTCGCCGATGCCATAAAACAGACAGCGGCCGCGGCTATTAACGCCCTCAAGGCCCAAAAGATCGCGATCCTGATGCTGACGGGAGACAACGCGACAACGGCGCAAGCGGTCGCACACAAGCTCGGCATCAGCGACGTCAAATCCGAGATTTTGCCGGAGGAAAAGAGTGCCACGGTGGAATCCCTGCGGCACGCAGGCAAAGTCGTGGCCATGGCCGGCGATGGCGTCAATGACGCGCCGGCGCTCGCCGCGGCCGGTGTCGGTATCGCCATGGGGACCGGCACCGATGTCGCGATGGCGAATGCAGGCGTAGCGCTGGTCAAGGGTGACCTTGCCGGGATCGTCCGCGCGCGAAAGCTTTCGGCTGCGACGATGCACAATATCCGCCAAAACCTGATGTTTGCCTTTCTCTATAACGTCATGGGCGTGCCGATCGCAGCCGGAGCGCTTTACCCGCTCTTCGGGCTCACGTTATCTCCGGCGTTTAGCGCCGCTGCGATGGCCCTGTCGTCAATCAGCGTCGTGGCGAATGCACTGCGATTGCGTTACGTCGCACTTTAGCGGCAGTATCAATCCTCTCAGCGGATCGTCTGGTCGCTTTGAAACTGAGCCGGCGACGCAAAACTACAATTTTTTTCAGTCGCGTTGCGCTGGATGAGCTTTTCTTCGGCGAGGACCGTATCGTAGTCGCTACGATAAGCAAAAGATCCGATCACCGAGCCGCCCGTACTCTCACCGGCCTTTTCCATGAGCCCGCGCAGCTCATTCTCCCGCTGGACCAGCGCTTTCCGCCGGGCGGCAAGATCCTCGCAACGATAGAAGCTGTAGTGGCCGGGATCGACGAACAGCGCCCCTGCCCCATCGCTCATACCGCAGCCGCCGGCAAGCGCAAGAATGCCAAAGCCCAGTCCGGCCCTACCCCGTGCGCAGAGCGCCCGGAGACGAGCCACCGTGGCCCAAAATGGCGGCCATTTGCCGACGAAATCGTCAATCTGCCTCATGGCGCGCCCGCCGACGAACCTGGACTTGAGCGAACTTCCCCGAATTCGTTGTGACAGCCCGCCGCGCCGCAAATATGGCAATTGAAGCGTCGTCCGTTATTCATCCAACGCCCATTCCGGGCCAGCCCAACCGCGGCCAGGCAGACCCGGGTGCATGGCGGGCGGTCTGGCGCATAAGTGTCAGATATTATTACAATCCCATGAGGGGGGAGGTGACGCCAGTTGAGTAAAACCAATGACTTTCGATTGGTTGGAGTGGTCTAACCCCGTCGCTTTGTGGTGGAGTTTTCTCGTCGCCGTTAGCCTTCTAAACATCGCGCTTTTGCTCGGGCTTCGTGCCTGCTACCGAGTCAACCCCTTCGGCGCACCCAAGGCGATCTTTGCTATCGAGCCGTTGGCGCTTTTAAGTGCCGTCTACGTCTTCGGCTGCGCGTTTCGCTCCATTCTGCCGCGCGCCGATGTGCAGAGAATCTGCCTTTTCAACACTTGGCTCTCCAGCGTGTTGGTTGGCCGTTGGATCGCGACCGCGGCGGAGCTTTGTTTCGCTATCCAATGGGCCATCGTTCTGCATGAATTGGGCCGGATCGCGCACTCGGACACCGCAAAGAATATCTCCAGGCTTATCGTGCCATTGATTGCGCTCGCCGAAGCGTGTTCGTGGTACGCGGTAATCTCGACGAATTTCCTGGGCAATGTGGTGGAAAATTCGCTGTGGACCGTCACCTTTACGCTGGTTGCCGTCGCGCTCGTTCGCCTCGCTGGCAGCTTCCGGGGCGTCGCGCGATTGATCATCGCCAGCACTGCCGTCGGCGCGGCCGGCTATGTTCTCTTCATGTCCACTGTGGATGTTCCGATGTACGTGCTGCGTTGGCAGGCAGAAATCGCGGACGGTCGGCGGGCGCTCGGCTTTTTTGCCGGCTTGCAGGATTTGGCCGGCCGCTGGATTGTCACGCACAGCATCACCCAATGGCATCACGAGATTCTGTGGATGTCGCTCTATTTCAGCGTCGCCGTGTGGGCGAGCCTGATGCTCGGCGGCTTCGGCTTGGTTCGGCATCTCCTGCCCCGCTAACGGGTACGCCGTCCATTGTTGAAAACCACCGGACGCCCGTTGGCTGTGCCCATCGGTTCGTCCTGAACTTTGAGGTAAAGACGAAACGCGCGGCCATCGCGTGTCTGGGTAGCCCGCCGGCGAGCCCAACCGGACGGCGCCGGCACCCGTGGCGATAGGCAGTTTGCCGCGAATCCGATACCGTTTCCGTGCTGATTCGCTCTACGCGGGCTTATTGGAAGGCCGTGGAGGTGGCAGGCATGATCATTACGGTGGCAACCATGAAAGGCGGCAGCGGCAAGAGCACGCTGGCGAGCTGCCTTGCAGTGCATTGGCATTTGCGGGGCCGGCGCCCGACCTTGATCGATGCCGATCCGCAACGTTCCATCATGCGGCTTGCCGCGCGCGAACGGGCGCTCGGCGGCGTCGCCGTCATCGAGGATGCGACCGAGGAAGCTTCCAACACCGCACGTCGTCTCGCCGGCGCCGGCGGATTGGTGATTATCGACACGCCGGGTTTTCGTTCCAAGACGACGCTGGATTGCCTTGCAGCTGCGGACTTTCTCCTCGTGCCGGTCAAGCCCTCGCCGTTCGATGTCGATCGCATGCTAGATACGCTTAGCATCTTGACCGATCGCGCCGACGGCCGCACGCCGCTTTTCCGGTGCCTTCTTACGCAGACGACTCGCGAGTCGGTAATCGCAAAGCATATCCGTTCCGAGCTCGCGGCCGCGGGCCTGCCGGTTCTGCACAGTGAGATGGCGAACCGCGTCGCTTATCCGGAAGCTTCGCTGTGGGGCGCAACGCCGAGCCTCATCAGCTGGAAGGGGCCGGCCGCGCGCGAGATCGCCACGATCGCCGACGAAGTCGATATGGTTTGCGGCGTCCAAAGGGCAGCCGCATGAAGCGCAAGCCGCTCCCCAAGGCCATCACGCGATCGATCGCCAGTTTGCGTGAGATCACGGCAGGATTTGGGGCCGACGAACAAGGCCGTGTGCCGCGGCGTACGATGACCTTCGATGCGGTTGAGCCGGAGCCTGCTCGGGAAAATTCCGCGAGACCGCCCGAGAAAGGCGGCGCGGCAAGCGCCGAAACGGCCGCGCACCGGGCCGACAGCAGCGCTTTGAGCGCAAGATCCCATCTGGCAGATCCGCTTGCGGCGCAGCGGCGCGCGCTCGCGCGAAAAATTGTCGACCGGCATAGAAACTACGCGGCGCTTGGCGGACTCGTGCCGTTGCCGGCTGCCAATATCGCCAGCATCACCGCCGTCAACTTGCGCATGGTCAAACAACTAAGCGAGCTTTATGGCGCGCCTTTCCAGCGGGATCGGACGCGATCATTCATCGTGGGGCTGATCGGCGGCGCGGTGCCGACAGGCGTCGGCACCGCTGCTTCGTCCACGCTGATGTGGATCGTTCCAGGAGGCCTGCTTTGGGGCCTTGGGGTTTCCGCCATCACCGCTGGCGCGTTGACCCACGGCATCGGCTCAGTCTTCATCGAGAGCTTCGAGGCGGAATTGGCGGACGGGTACGCCGCCTAGAGCCCTCAGAGTTCCTTGCCGATGACGCGGTCGAGCGAATACGCCG
>Ga0306924_10009002_pt1 | contig 10104 bp, 6 predicted proteins | sample sta12Can44000111_FD_203756 | JGI IMG/M metagenome (GOLD analysis project Ga0306924, IMG submission 203756) | Lab enrichment of tropical soil microbial communities from Luquillo Experimental Forest, Puerto Rico - statanox.12C.anox.44.000.111 (v2)... | ecosystem: Environmental > Terrestrial > Soil... | reverse complement strand
TACGTCGCCGACGTGCAGATAGAGGGTGGTTTCGAGCGCGATCTGTTCGTCAACTTGGGTGAGAAGATACTCACATTATTGCTGCCGGTGCGTTCACGCGGCGTGCAGCGCCTTATAGGACTCGTGCCATCCGAGATCGACGAGGGAGCGGACCTCAGCTTCGAAGACCTGCGCCCATATGTCGAACCGCTGATCGACAAACATGTCACCCAGGTGAACTGGTTTGCGACCTATCGGGTGCATCATCGCGTCGCGGAACATTTTCATGTCGGTCGAGCGTTCATCTGCGGCGATGCCGGACATGTCCACAGCCCAGCAGGCGGCCAGGGCATGAATACCGGCATCGGCGATGCAATCAACCTTGGTTGGAAACTTGCGATGGTCGCTCAAGGACGAGCGGCGCCGGCGCTGCTCGAATCGTACGAGGCAGAGCGTATACCGTTTGCGCGCACGCTCGTCGCAACGACGGACCGGGCCTTCAGCGCGTTCGTATCCGGAGGTGTGAAGGGCGAGGTGATCCGCCGCTTTTTCATCCCGCTCGTGTTTAGTTTGGGAACGAAGTTCGAACTCGGACGGAACACCTTTTTTCGCACGGTGTCGCAGATACAGATCAGTTACGAGCATGGCCCGTTGGCTGAAGGAAAGGCAGGGCATGTCGAGGGCGGTGAGCGCCTGCCTTGGATCGCAAGCGATGGCGTAGACAACTTCGCACCCCTCGTCTCCCTCGATTGGCAAGGGCATGTCTACGGCGATGCGAGCAGCGAGCTTGGCGCGGCATGCAGCCAGTTGAATCTGCCCCTCCACCTGATGGCGTGGACCGAGCGAGCGCATGAGGCCGGCTTTGAGAAGGACGCTTTTTGTCTGGTGCGGCCCGACGGCTATATAGCGGCGGCGACGCCTGGACCGGCTGCGGCGAGCGCGCTCAAAAAGTACGTTGCAGAGCGCGGTTTGCGGTTTTCGAACTGATCTCGCTCACTATTGCAGGCTCACGCGTGTGCCAGCTTCAGGCCTGAACGCCTGATGAGGCGCCGGCATAGGATACCCTGTCACCCACGACGTGCGCCCATGCTGGCAGTTGATGCGGAACGACGACGCCTGGGCGCATGATGTGGAATACCTGCGCGCCGCGCGCGACGGCAGCGTCTGATATCATGCGGCGATGACATCGCCACCACAGCGTCTCGCTGCACATCACCGCCGTGACCGTCTGCGCGGCCTGCGCGAGGAGAGTATCAAGCGCCGACCAGAACGCGTCCTCCATCATGTAATCCGCGTACGCTCGAAAGGCGGGGTGGTGCCAGGCAGCATTGGGACTGGCATCGCCCCGGCCGCGCCGCCGTCCACCGAGCGATCGCCAATGCTCGTAGGCAATAGCGGCTGATGCAAGCGTTTGCCGCAGGGTGTCTTCATTGAACTGAGGATTGGTCCGCGAACGCGGATAGGCTCGGACGTCCGCCACAAGTCGCACGTCGAACAGCTGGAGCGCGTCGATCAGCTCTTGGGCCGTGCGCATGCCATGACCAATGGTGTAGAGCGTCATCGATAGTTCTATAATCGTTTCCCCGGGAGTTCGCCGTCCGAGCGTATAACCCGGGCAACATGATGAAGACGTTGTTCGTCAACCCGCCGAGCTTCGAAGGCTTCGACGGCGGCGCTGGTTCCCGTTATCAGGCGCGCCGCGAAGTCCGCTCGTTCTGGTATCCGACGTGGCTTGCGCAGGCGGCAGCGCTTGTTCCGGGCAGCCGCCTCATCGATGCGCCACCGGATGGGCTCTCCATCGAGCAGGTGGCACCCCTCGCCAAGGACTACGAGCTTGTCGTCATCCACACGAGCACCCCATCATTTGTCAATAACGCCCGGTTTGCTGCTCGCCTCAAGGATGAGAACCCAGCCGTCCGGATCGGCATGGTCGGCGCGCACGTCGCAGTCTTGCCGGAAGAGTCGATGGCGACGGCGCGCGCGGTGGATTGGATGGCGGTCGGTGAATTTGAGTTCATCTGCCGCGATGTCGCAGTGGGGACTCCGCTTTCGGAAGTGCCCGGCATCATCTACCGCTCAGGCAGCAGTATTTCGTACACCCCCAAGCGGCCCATCCTTCATGACATGGACTCCCTTCCATCAGTGCTCGACGTCTACAAGCGAGATCTCACGATCGATAACTACTTCAACGGGTATTTGAACCACCCGTACGTATCGATCTATACGGGGCGCGGCTGCCGTTCGAAATGCACCTTCTGCTTGTGGCCGCAGACTATCGGCGGACACGTCTACCGTGTGCGCAGCGTGGATAACGTCGAAGCGGAAATGATCCGCGCGAAACAGCTCTTTCCGCAGGTACGAGAATGGTTCTTCGACGACGACACCCTGACCGATGATCTGCCTCGCGTTGAAGAGATCGCGCGCCGCATTGGGAGGCTCGGACTTACCTGGTCATGCAATGCTAAAGCCATCGTGCCGCGCACAACGCTTGAGATCATGAAGGAGAACGGTCTGCGGTTGCTGCTGGTCGGGTACGAATCGGGCAATCAGCAGATCCTCAACAACATCAAAAAAGGCGTGCGTCTGGATATCGCACGCCGGTTCTCCCGCGACTGCCGCGAGCTCGGCATCAAGATCCACGGCACGTTCATCGTCGGCCTGCCGGGCGAAACGCCCGAGACAATTCAGGAAACGATCCGGTTTGCATGCGAGATGGATCCGGAGACGATCCAAGTGTCGCTTGCGGCGCCGTATCCGGGCACGTTCCTCTTCCGCCAAGCGCAGGAACAAGGATGGTTGCGTATCCCCGATGATGGGCTTGTCGATGAGCACGGCGTGCAGGCGGCCGCGCTCGAGTACCCGCACTTGAGTTCGGCCGTCATCTATGAGTCGCTGGACGAATTCTACCGGCGCTTTTACTTCCGCCCGCGCAAGATGATCTCACTGTTCGGCGGCATGTTGCGCGACCCGAACGTCATGAGGCGCCGGCTGCGCGAGGGCGCCGAGTTTTTCAAGTTCTTGCGCGAGCGCAAGACCGGACAGACCGAAGAAGCTGGTGTAGGGACGCCCGCCGCAACCGTCTAGCTCCCTGAGAGGAGCACTCCCTTCGCTCCCTTGACGGGCGGATTCACGAAGAAGCGGTGCATGAGGCGCTTCTTCATTGCCGCAGTCAACGGCGCGGGGCCACCGACCGCAATATTCGTAGATGCGACCGGATTGCCGTTGAAGCTCACGACGAAGGTGCACGCAGCACCGCCGGCAGGCGGCGAACCCGTGTTCACTTCGAACTCCGTGTTCGGCCCATTCGGCCACAGATCGTTGTAGCCCGGCGGATTGTCGCCGTTACCCTCAGCCTCGGACACGAATGTGCACGGCGTCGCTCCTTCAGGGAGCGGCGAGCCATCGGGTTTGCTGCCCGTAACCGCCACGCTGTAGTTCGGCCCAGTCAATAGCCCCGACGCATCCGAAACCAGCACGTCGTACTGCTGATTACCGTTGAGCTTCGTCAGCGCATTGCCCGGGTTGGTGGCGTCGCACGGCTCGAAGACATTGCTCGGAACGCAGACATCGACGCTGAGCAGTTCAATCGCGAACTTGTGACCGGCCGAGAGCGATACAGGATCGGTTACGGTAAACGTGCACTTCGCATTCGTGGTGCAGCTCGCATCGTACGGACCGAGCACAATCGGATTGTTATCGGGGGTGAACGTACCGGGGCCGCCCGGTGTCGGCGCGGGGCCGCCCGGGTTGAAATTGAGCGTCACCTTGGCGCCCGTCAGGTTGGTAGTCCCGGTTGATTGCACGATCAGCGACTCGGGGCCGGACGCCGGCGTACCATCGCCCCCGATGGTGATCGTCGGCCCGAACGGTATGACCGTCCATTGCAAGAACGTCGACGCGCTTGACGTGTCGCTGACATTAGGACTGCCGAGTGTGCCATTCGGCGGGAGTTGCTGATCGTTTGCACCGGTGCCCAGCGGCAGCACCACGCCAGCACCGCCCGTATCGCGCGCGATCGTTTCAGCGTATGCGACACCGCGTTTGAATGTGAAGAACTGGACCGCGGGAACGAAGGTCAACGTCTGGCCGCTAACGGTCGCCTTGCCGAGCAGCGTCGGGTTCTTGGGCGAGACATAACTGATCGGAAGCGTTGGGTCGAAAAAGGAAACGTCAAAGGTGCCTTGTGCCAGGTTCACCCATGACGGGAAGGTGATCGTGAAGCCCGGGACCTGGAGCGTGATGGTGATAGGAAGCTTGATCGTGAAAACGATCGGGAAAGGGTCAGTAGGCTGCGACGTCGTGTACGATTTCTCGCCGGTGCGCTGCGCTAGGAGTGCGCTTGCGATGCCTAGTTCCATCACGGTGCCCTGCGGCGCGTGATTGGGGCCGAAGGTCAGCGAGCCGCTATATCCCGCCGGCAACCTCAGCGGGAACGTTCCACCCGATGGAGACAACATCAACGCTTGTGGTTGCAGCGCCGGGGGCTGGGGTGATAAAGGCTGTTGCGTGGTGACTTGAGACTGCGTCGAGACGCTGCTACCATCACCGCAGCCGGCGGCCGATAATGCAAGTATAGCCGCGGCGAACAACACCGCCATCCGTGACGTGTTCATAAAGAACCTCCAAAAGAACCGGGCGCTTGGTCTATCTGGCGTTCGTTCGAGCAGACTGCGTTCTCCTCTGCAAGCAGTCAAGCAAGCCATGACATCCACTGGCCGGACTCGCGCATGGAAACCGAGAACAACACTAGTATGGACGCTGCCGTTTCGGCGGCTGCTGGAGCGACCCGCACGGGCTTGCCTTCCGGCAACGTAGCTTTCCTTTTCACCGATATTGAAGGCAGCACGGTCCGATGGGACCGCGACGCTGCCGCGATGACACAAGCTGTTCGCCGCCATGATGCGATCATGCGGACGGCGATCGCCGCGCACGATGGCCATGTCTTCAAGACGATCGGAGACGCGTTTTGCGCTGTCTTCTGGACGATTGGTGACGGCGTCAGCGCGGTGCTCGATGCGCAGCGAACGCTCGCGCAAGAAGATTTCGCGTCCGTTGACGGCATCAAGGTGCGGATGGCACTCCATGTCGGCACATCTGACGAGCGCGACGGCGACTATTTCGGGCCGACGCTCAATCGTGTCGCGCGGCTCTTGGCCATCGGTCACGGCCAGCAAGTGCTGCTCTCGACCGCCGCCGCCGAGCTGCTTGCGCTCGCAATGCCTGACGTCGCCTTGCGCGACATGGGCGAACACCGGCTCAAGGATCTGACTGCGCCCGAACACGTCTTCCAACTCCTTGCGGACGACTTGCCCGCGGAGTTCCCGAAGCTCAAATCGCTGAGCGTTCTGAACAACAACCTGCCACAGCAGCTGACGAGCCTCATCGGGCGCGATCGTGAACTCGCAGAGATCCGAGCGCTCATTGACAAGCACCGGCTCGTGACACTGAGTGGTTCCGGCGGAGTCGGAAAGACGCGCTGCGCGCTGCAGGCAGGCGCCGAGGCACTGGAAGCTTTCCCAGATGGCGTGTGGTTTGCCGATCTTGCACCGCTGACAGATGCATCGCTTATCGCCAACGTCATCGCAGAAGCCTTTGAGCTACAAGAGCAGCCCAATCAGCCGATGCCGGGGGCTCTTGTCGCCCATCTCAAGCACAAGCAAGCGCTGCTGATCATCGATAACTGCGAGCATCTCGTGCACGACGCATCCAAGACCATCGATGCGCTCCTGCGCGGGTGCCCAAAGGTATCAGTCTTGGCCACGAGCCGAGAGGCGCTTGCCATCCACGGTGAGACGCTGTACCGCATGCCCTCACTTGCGATTCCGGCATCGTCGCGTGGGCTCACGGCGGAACGCGCGCTGTCGTTCGGTGCAGTCGCCTTGTTCGATGGTCGCGCGGGTTCAGCCAATCCGAGGTACCATTTGACCGACGAGCTCGCGCCGGTCGTGTGCGACATCTGCCGGCGGCTCGACGGCATTCCGCTCGCCATTGAACTGGCGGCCGCTCGGATGAAGGTGCTGAGCGCCGCCAGTCTCGCCCAGCGTCTCGACGAACGATTCAAGATTCTTACCGGGGGGAGCCGCACAGCGCTCCCTCGCCAGCAGACAATGCGAGCACTCATCGACTGGAGCTACGACCTGCTCGCCAAGCCCGAACAAGAGCTCTTCAGGTTTGTCTCCATCTTCGCCGGATCGTTCGCGCTTGATGCGGCGACGTCGGTCTGTGCGGGAAAGGATATCGACGACGTCGAGGTGCTGGATCTGCTCACATCGCTCGTCGACAAATCGCTCGTGCAGGCCGATGATACGGGGCACGATGTGCGCTATCGAATGCTCGAGTCTACGCGGCAGTATGCCCGTGAGAAGCTCGTTGAACGAGGCGAAGCGGAGGCGATCGCACGCCGTCATGCCGAGGCATATGTCACGATCTCTGAAGAGCTCGACCGCGGGTGGGATACAATGCCCGATCGCGACTGGCTTGCCCAGGCCGAACCAGAGATGGAGAACTGGCGCGCCGCGATCGCGTGGGCGCTGGGTTCCGACGGCGAAATCACGATCGGCCAACGGCTAGCTGTTGGCCTCTGTTGGCTAGAGTTTGCGCGCGTCGAGGGACGACGCTATGTGCACTCTAGTCTCGACAAGGTGACGGAGCAGACATCGCCACGCCTCGTCGCCGACCTACACATCGCGGCGTCAAAACTCGACTCCTTGTTATTGAGCTTTAAATCGTCGCTTGCTGCAGCGCAACGAGCGCTCGACGTGTTAGAAGCCAACCCTGATGCAGGCTTGCTCGCCAATGCACAGTTGTGCGCGGGCCGGGCGCTTGTGTGTCTTGGACGCCCGAACGAGGGCGAGCCTCTGTTGCAGTCAGCGCTGACAACCTTCCGCGCAGCAGGGCTTGAGAAAGCGATTGCCAACACGCTTTTTACCATCGGCTACGCCTGCGCGCTCAAAGGCGACATGCCGTCAGCGCGCGAGGTGCTCAGAGAAGCAGCCGGGATATACGAGCGCACGGGAGCCGAGGAACGCCTGCCGGCGGTGCTCACGCTGCTCGCTGAGGCCGAGTTCCGCACGGGTGACACACAGACCGCCGTCATGCTCGCGACGCGGGGACTTGCCGCATCGCGCACGATCAAGAACCCTATGAACCTGATGAACCTGTTGCCAAATCTGGCAGCGTATCTCATCACGCTGAGCAGATATGACGAGGCGCGTTCGCATGCACGGGAGGCACTCATGCTCGCGCGAGACGAACAGGCCGAGATGACCGTCATGTTCACCTTGCAGCACTTGGCCGCGATTGCGGCGCTGCGCAACGATGACTCCCTCGAGGAACGATCGCGCGCAGCCCAACTCATCGGGTTTGTGAATGCGCGGCTGCAGGCACTTGATGCTCAACGCGAGCACACCGAACAACAAGAGTACGATGCTATGGCGGCGGCGCTAGGCACAAGTTTGGGGGCCGCGCGCTTTGACGAGCTCGTCCGCGAAGGCGCTTCATGGACGCCCGATCGCGCGATTGACGAGGCGCAATCGATCTTGTAGGGGTACCGCCTAGACAGTCAGCGCCTCCAGCCGAGATGGTGGGCGGCGAGAGCGCGCTCTGATGCGAGCGGCCAGCCGTTCGGAAGGCACGGCGACGTGCCTTTGGACTGTTGCATCATGACTGGCGCGAGCGCGCCGGGGTGCGGGCACGGCGCGTGATCGAGTCCCAGAAAATGGCCTGTCTCGTGGTTGATCACCATCGTGCGGTACGAGGTGAGATCGCCGTGCCAATACGGCGAGCCCGAAGCCCAGCGCTCGTCATTGATGACGACATCGTGGCCGACTCGGCAGCTCCACTCGGCGGCGCAGAGTGTGCTGAAGGAAGACATTTCGTCCGCAGCGGCTAGCCAGATCGTGAATTCCCCGCCAGCAGTCACTCGCACGAACTTCACCTGACCATCGAGCGACCATCCGCGCGGGTCATCGTAGACGCGGGCGACAGTTGTTGCGAATGATGACTGTTCGTCAGGCGCGACACCCCGGAACGCAACGCGATACGCGATCTGGGTCTGCGCCGCCAGACATGGGCCCGTCACTGAAAGTAGTCCGGCCAGCACGACTGCGACCACCACCCAACGGAAATCGCCACGCCAACGATGGGGAAAGACCCGCATGCCCGCACCTTTCGCGCCCCGATTCATAGCTCATTCGTGGCGCTTTCACAGCCACGACGTAGCATATGCGGGTACCATGGATGCGGCCGAGCGCGTCACTCGTCTATCCGCGTTACGCAATGCGGGTGGATTCCCGCACGGTTTCCGCGATCGAGTGCATGGTGGACTCGCCCTAGCAGAGGTGCTCGCCGCATACAAGGGACCCGACGTCATCGTGCTCGCACTCCCTCGTGGCGGTGTTCCGGTGGGGTACGAGATCGCGCACGCACTCGGCGTGCCGCTCGACGTTCTTGTGGTCAAGAAGATCGTCATCCCGGGTTACGAGGAGATGGCGGTCGGAGCCACCGCAAGCGATGGCGATGTCGTGCTGGACGAGGACTTGATCGAGCGGCTGCGGCTTGACAAGGACGAGGTTGTGGGCATCGCCGGCGTCGCCCGAGCCGAAGTCCTGCGCCGCGAGCACGCTTACCGCAATCATCGGCCGCCCATCGACGTCCAGGGCCGAACGGTCATCCTTGTCGATGACGGGCTCGCCACGGGCTCAAGCATGCGTGCGGCGGTTGTGGCACTGCGCAAACGGCATCCTGTACGAATCGTCGTGGCTGTTCCCGTGGCATCAGTCGACGCAGTGCTGGAATTTCAAACGCAGGCGGGCGACATCGTCTGCCTCGCCGCCCCCGACCCGTTCTATGCCGTCGGCTTGTGGTACGATGATTTTTCCCAGACCACTGATGCACAAGTCCGCGACTTGCTTGAGTGTGCGGTTTCGTTCCCGAACGGGATCTAAGATCTACGCCTCCGCCGCATCTTTTCTTCCATCCCTTTGAGGGAGGCAAGCGGTTCGAGCTCGTACTGCACTTCGGCGAGCCCAGCGTTCACGACGCAAGCGATGACCTCGCTGGCAGGTTTGTAGCATGGTCCCGACTCGTCGATCGGTACGCGGTCGTCAGAATTGACCAAAATCCCGGCACGCTGATAGGCATCCTCAATCGCACGCCGATCGAGCTGCCGCAACGCCACCGACCGAGATAAACGCCTGCCGGCCCCATGATTCACTGAATATGCGCTGTTCTTCGCGCCCGGCAACGGCCGAAGAATGTAGCTGCGATCGAAGTTGCTGCCGGGGATGAGCACGGGATGACCGCTGGCCTCCCACATGGACCCGCGCAACAAGGGATGGCCAGCCGGCAATGCGCGCGTCGCTCCCTTGCGATGCACCCACACCTTACCATATTCGGGATGCTCCTCGAGCTGCACGAGATTGTGGCTGATCTCGTAGATGAGGTCGAGCGATCCTCCGAACACATCCTCGAAAGCTCGCGCGACCTGTTCGTAGATGATGAGCCGGTTGACAATCGCGTAGTTGCCACCCGCTGAGACGGCATTGAGATACTCCGCATAGTGCCTGGAATCGGGCGTGAAGTAGCCGAGATCCAGGGCCGTAATGCGGCCGGGCTTTTCCTGTTTGGCCAAATCGAAATAGTTCGTCGCCATGCCATGGCCGAAGCCGCGGCTGCCAGTATGGATTTGCACGAACAGCGTCTGCGTCTGCAAACATCGCTGCAATTCGATGAAGTGGTTGCCGGCGCCAAGACTGCCCAGCTGCCCGATGCCGCGTTCGGGCCTCCCTCTGCCGCCCCACGGGATGCGCCAGCTATCGTTCACCGGCAACCGGTTACGCTCGGTTCGGCTGCGATCGACATGGGGAGCGTATGCATGCACGTAGTGTTCCGCTCCACCGCGCACGATGCGCTCGAACTCAGCGTCGTCAAGATTTCGCAGGGTGCGGGTCGTGCTACCCGTCCCCATCGCTACGCGACGGCTGACCTCGCGATTGAAGGAACGGCGCTTCTGTGGTGTGGCCTCGTCGACCGCTATCTCCGAGCGCGCGGAGATCATGCCGCAACCGATATCATAACCGACAGGCCCCATTGCGACGGCGCCTTGCTCGGCGTCGGTCAAAATAC
>Ga0306924_10009001_pt1 | contig 10104 bp, 10 predicted proteins | sample sta12Can44000111_FD_203756 | JGI IMG/M metagenome (GOLD analysis project Ga0306924, IMG submission 203756) | Lab enrichment of tropical soil microbial communities from Luquillo Experimental Forest, Puerto Rico - statanox.12C.anox.44.000.111 (v2)... | ecosystem: Environmental > Terrestrial >... | reverse complement strand
GCAGCACCGCCTGCAGGCGGCCTAACCGCACCACATCGATGCGCCAGAGCCTCTCTTAATTTGCCCAGCCCATTGTCTCAAAAACCCTGACGACGGACAACGACGGCAGGGGTGGTTTGGCGAGCGTGCATCGCCGACGCACCAGCACCGAGTTTCTCCTTGACAGGCAACCAATCGGTTCCCTATGGTTGGTAACCAAACGGTTTCATATTGCCGGCATGGATGACGATGCTGTGTTTCGCGCTTTGGCCGATGCGAGCCGGCGGCAGCTGCTGGATCGGCTGCACCAGAGGAATGGCCAGACACTTGGCGAGCTGTGCCGGGGGCTGGACATGACCCGCCAGGCGGTCGCGAAACATCTGGCGGTTCTCGAGGAGGCCAATCTCGTCTCCTGGAAGCGGCAGGGGCGCGAAAAGCTGCACTTCATCAATCCCGTGCCGATCAACGAGATCGCCGAACGCTGGATCAGCAAGTTCGAGCTTCCCCGACTGCGTGCACTTTGAGAGCTGAAGAAAGACCTTGAAGAGAACGCGATGACGGAAGCAGCCAAGAGTAGTTTCGTCTACGTGACCTACATCCGGACCACGCCGGAAAAGTTGTGGGCTGCGCTCACCACTCCGGAGTTCATGAAGACGTACTGGTTTGGCATGAACATCGAGACCGACTGGAACGCAGGCTCGCCGTGGAAGCTGGTCTTCCCCGATGGCCGGGTCGCTGACACGGGCGAGATTGTCGAGATCGAGAAGCCGAAGCGGCTGGTCTTCAGATGGCGCAACCAGTTCAGGCCCGAGCTGCACGAAGAGGGCGACGCGCGCTGCGCGATTGAGATCGAGCAAGCGGGCGAGGTCGTGAAGCTGACGATCATGCACGAAATCGACAAGCCCGGCTCCAAGCTGATCGGTGCGGTTTCGGTTGGCTGGCCAAAAATCCTGTCGAGCCTCAAAACGTTGCTCGAAACCGGATCGGCGCTGCCCGCGATCGGCGAACTGCCGCGAGGATGAGGACAACCGAGCAGCCATCGACCATGTGAAGCAATTGGCTGCTATCCGATGGTGCGTGCTTCGAGACACGCCCGGCTGCGCCGGGCCGCTCCTCAGCATGAGGGCAAGCCCTTAGATGGCATCAAGGAAATCTCTCATCCTGAGGAGACCGCCACGAGGACAGGCTCCGCGGCTGTCTCGAAGGACGCATCGGCGCTGATCCCGCCGATCGGCGATTTCTCCATAAGCTCGATAGGAGGCGGACATGACGACGCATCAAATCGGAACACGGGAGCAATGGCTTAGGGCGCGGCTCGATCTGCTCGAGGCAGAGAAGGAGCTGACCCGGCGGAGCGACGGGCTCGCGCGGCGGCGCCGGGAGCTGCCATGGGTCGGGGTCGACAACGAGTACCGCTTCGAGACCAACGAAGGGAGCGCCGCGCTCAAAGACCTGTTCCGAAAGCGCTCGCAGCTCCTCGTCTACCACTTCATGTTCGGACCCGACTACACCGCCGGCTGTCCGTCGTGCTCGGCAATCGCCGACGGCTTCAACGGGTTCGCCGTGCACCTAGCCAACCATGACGTGATGCTGTGGGCGGTGTCACGCGCGCCGCTCGCGAAGCTGCAGGCGTACGGGCGGCTGATGAGGTGGACGTTTCCGTGGGCGTCCTCGCTCGGCGGCGACTTTAACTTCGACTTCAGTGTCTCGATCACCGAGGAGCAACAGCGCGAGGGGAGTGTCGAATACAACTACCGGCGTGGCGGTCACCCGATCGTCTCGACACATGTCCCGGCGCCTGTCGCCCGGTTCGCGGCCACATGCGGAACCAACGCGGAAACATACCGGCGCGAGCGCCCGGGCATGAGCGCGTTCGCGCTCGAGGACGGCGTCGTCTACCATACCTATTCCACCTATGCGCGCGGACTGGACGCCCTCTGGGGCATGTACCAGTGGCTCGACCGCGCCCCCAAGGGGCGCAACGAGAGCGGCACGGGCCCCTGGTGGCGCCGCAACGACGAGTACGACTAGCGCTGAGCCAAGTCGCGGGTGCTCGCGTCGACGCATGGGGTTGTGTCAAACAATTATTTACGGTATTGACAAATATTGTTGTGATATGGTACCTTTCAACGTGTCATCTCCTCAAACGACACGCTGCAATGGGGTCTCCGACGGCAATGCCTTTTGGCATTTCTCCCAAAACAGCCAGAAACAGCGAAATAACAGCGGGCCGCTCCGCTGTTATTTCGGCTCTCGGTCGCTCGGGAGTCGAGGATTTCCGCCGAAAACGAGAGGCCGCTCGCTGTAAATTTCCGGCCAAAACAGCGAAAACAGCGGGAAACTCACGGGATGCACGCGTTGTGTGCGATGCTCGAGGAGAGGGAACAGACGTGGGGCTTGACCGAAAAGGCTGTTACAACTTGAACAAGAAATCTCGCTGCAGATTTGCTGCAGATTGCAAATCCGCGCCATTTGGTTCAATTATCGATTGTGGCCCGCGGCGAGCGCCGGAATGAAAGCGCCGACGCCGGCCTTGCTAGACGAGGCGTCGAAGATTACCTCAGACGCGATCGAATTAGGGAGCGCTGCGATGAGCGATAAGATTTCCGATGTTCCGGCGGCCCCGGCCGAGGCTGTGTGCCCCTCGGGCATCAACCACCTCGTGTTGAACGTCCGCGACATCGGCGAGTCGCACAAATTCTGGACCGAGATCGTCGGCTTCAAGCAAGTCGGCGAACTACATGCGCGGCCCGACCGGCCGCTGCCGCCAAAGATGCGCTTCTACAGCGCCGTCAATGACGGCAAGCTCACCCACCATACCGTTGCCTTGGTCGAGAGCGCGAACCTGCCGCCGCCCAGCGAGTGGGTGCTCGCCAACAGTCAGGTCGCGATCAACCACGTCGCGCTGACGATGCCGAGCCGCGAGGCGTGGCTGAAGCAGCTCGCCTTCCTGCAGAGCAAGGGTGTCAAGTTCAACTGGCGGGTCAACCACGGCGTGACGCACAGCGTCTACATCAACGACCCCAACGGCTATGGTGTCGAGTTCCTTTACGAGCTGCCGCGTGAGATGTGGGAAAACGACATTGACGCGGGCATCAACTGGCTCGAGAACCTGCCGACCGAGGGTCCCGAGGCGCTCGCCGATCGCACCGACACGCCGAGCTTCGGCCGCGCAGCGGCAGATTAGCCCCTCACACAAAAGCGGGGAGTGAGGGGTGGCCTATTGAGGCTTCAAGACGCCGCGGCGGATCTGGTCGCGTTCGATCGATTCAAAGAGCGCACGGAAATTGCCTTCGCCAAAGCCTTCGTTGCCCTTGCGCTGAATGATCTCGAAAAAGATCGGGCCGATTACCGTTTCGGTAAAGATCTGCAACAACAGACCCTGGCCTGCAGCGGGCGCCCCATCGATCAGAATCCGGTCACGTTGCAAGTGGGCAAGGTCCTCGCCGTGTCCCGGCACCCGGGCCTCTACTGCCTCATAGTAGGCGTCCGGGACCGACATGAACGAAATGTCGCGCGTCTGTAAGGCTTCGACGGTCTCGTAGATGTCGGCGGCCGCCAGCGCGATGTGTTGAATGCCCTCGCCGTGATAGGCTTCAAGGTATTCGGCGATCTGTGACTTGTCGTCGGCGCTCTCGTTGATCGGAATGCGGATACGCCCGTCGGGGCTGGTCATGGCCTTCGACTTGAGCCCGGTCAATTTCCCTTCGATATCAAAATACCGGATCTCGCGAAAATTGAAGAGGCGCTCATAGAACTCGGCCCATAACTCCATCCTGCCGCGATGGACATTGTGCGTCAGATGGTCGATCGCGGTCAGCCCGACGCCGGCTGAGGCGGGACCGGCGGTAAGCGGAATGAAATCGACATCGTAGATAGTATGGTCGCCATAGCGGTCGACGAGATAGATCAAACTCCCGCCGATCCCTTCGATGGCCGGGATGTTGAGCTCCATCGGGCCGATCTTGCCGTGCACCGGCTTGGCGCCGAGGCTGATCGCGCGCTCGTAGGCTTTGGCGGCCTCGGCGACGCGGAACGCGATCGCGCACACCGACGGGCCGTGCAGCCGCGCGAACGCCTGCGCAAAGCTTTCGGGTTCGGCATTGAGGATGAAATTGACGTCGCCCTGCTTGTAGAGTGTCACGTTCTTCGAGCGGTGACGCGCCGCCGCAACGAACCCCATGCGCTCGAACAGCGCACCGAGCGCCTGCGGGTCGGGTCCGGTATATTCGACGAATTCGAACCCGTTGGTGCCCATCGGGTTGTCCCACAGGTCGCGCCCTGCCGATGTCGTCATAGCAATCTCCAATCACTCCGCACCCGGATGTGGTCGTCCAGCCGGTGATCGCCAAGGACAGCCGCTACCCGGGCCTTGCGCGGCGCTTCCGAACGTGCCAGAGAGCCGAAAAGGGAGGAGCGGAGGAAGACGACAATGGCCGAAGCGGCTTTGCCGGCAGTGGAGTCGGCGATCGAGAACCAGCGCATCGGCGCTCTGCAGATCCGCGTCGTTGCGATCTGCACGCTGATCCAGATGTGCGATGGCTATGATGTCGGCTCGATCGGCTGGGCGGTACCGCCGCTGACCCATGCCTGGCAGCTTGCACCGCCGGCATTTGCCCTGGCTTTTCTGTGGTCCAACCTCGGCGTCATGGCGGGCGCGCTCTCGTCGGGGCCGATCGGCGACCGCTTTGGTCGCAAGCCGTTGCTGCTCGGCAGCATCGCGATTTTCGGTCTCGCTTCGCTGCTCAGCGCATTCGCCGGCACTCTCGGCGTGTTGAGCGCATTGCGGTTCTTTACTGGGCTCGGCATTGCCGGCGCGTTTTCGGGGACGACGGCGCTGACCGGAGACTACGCGCCGCAGCGCCTGCGGGCGACGATGATCATGGTGAGCTTCACTGGGGCGCCGATCGGCGGCTTTATCGGCGGTCAGGTTGTGGCCGTGCTGCTGCGGCATTACGACTGGCCGATTATTTTCGTGCTAGGCGGTCTGTTCCCGCTGGCGCTGCTGCTGGTGATGGCGCTATGGCTGCCGGAATCCCCGCGTTTCCTGGCGGCAAGAGAAAACCTCGCGCCGCGCCATCAGGCACTGCTGGCGCGCCTCGGCATCACGCCAGGGCAGGCGGCGCAGGGACTGGACATCGCCCGTGAAAACCCGGTGAAAATGTTGTTCGGGAAGGGTTACGCGCTACAGACGGCGCTGCTGTGGATCGTCTTCTTTTGCAGCCTGCTCAATCTCTACCTCTTTGTCTTCTGGCTGCCTGAGGTATTGCACCTGACCGGCATGACACCGTCCGACGCCGTCTTCGCCACGAGCCTTCACGCGCTGGGAGGCATCGCCGCGGTGCTCTATCTCGGCTTCTTGATCGACCGGGTCGGCCCCGAGCGATCGCTGGCGCTCCATTACGCCGCGGGCGCTGTATTTGTTGCGCTGATCGCGCTGGTGTCAATGCCCTACGGGATCCTGTTGGCGGTGATCTTTTTCTCCGGCGTAACGAGCACCGGCAGCCAGACCGGCGCCAATGCGACTTGCGGGGCGCTGTATCCGGCGCGAATGCGGACGAGCGGCATCGGCTGGGCGCTCGGCATCGGCCGTCTTGGTGGCATCGCCGCAGCACCTCTCGGCGGCTTTCTGCTGGCGCGCGGCTTGCCACCGAGGGAGATCTTTCTCAGCGCCTGCGTCTTCGCACTGGTGGCCGCGACCGCCACAGCTCTGCTTATTCTGCGGGGAACACGCGCCAATGCCTTGCCGGATCGGGCTAATGCAGTCGCCTCGGGGCGCCACGACTAGGGCTTGTTGGTCGGCGCCGGCGGGGTAACAGTGCGGCGCATTGGCGGCGGGGCCGCCGGAATGCTGCTCAGATCGATTGCCGGCATCGGCAGATCGATCGCGCGCAGGACCGCATTGGCCAGCGTATTGTAATCCTTGAAATTGCGGCGCAGCCAGCTGCGCCAGTTGGGCATGCCATCGCTGGCGTGCAGCTCGAACGCCGACTCGCGAGCATCGAGGGCAGAGGAGACGTGATCCCACGCCAATTGCAGCAGCGCCGAGCGCTGCAATGCGGTATAGCCGCCGCCGCCGAAAGATTCCTCGAGCCCCGCGGCCAATTCCGGCGCAGCGAGGTCGCGGTCGGCGGGTGCGACAACGAGCGAGGAGCCCGGCAGAATCCGCAGGATCTCAGAGATTCGTTGACGCGACTTGAGGAGGGCGATGCCGCCGGCCGCCAGATGCGCGTGACAGGGAAAGCAATACCCCGCGGGCGTGAATTCGGGATCGCGCTCGGCCGCCGTCAGGCAGCTGCGCACGGTCTGCACCTCGGCGATCAGATCGACCAGATACTCGATCGTCTGCCCGTGCGCCTTGAGACCCATTGCATCGGCCAATGCCAGCGCGACACCGAGGGTAAACTCCGCCTTTGACAGCCAACCATAGAGGTGATGCCAGCGCAGCCATCGCGCGATCGCCTCGGGGGAGGGATCTACGAAAAAGACGCGCTCCCACGGGATGAACACGTCATCGAGCCACATCTGGCCGTCAAGCTCGTCGTAGCGGCTGCTGAGCGGTGCAACAAAAGGGTTGGCGTCGCGCACCGCGACCTTGCGGCAGAGCGTCGTGACTCCCGGTGCACCCACCGGCACGATGAAACTCGCACGATGCCCGCCGATCTCGATGCCGCACATCGCGCCGACATAGACATCCTCGGCATAGGCCGGGCTCGTATGCATGCCGAGCTTGCCGCGGATGACCACCCCAGCATCCTTTTCGCGTACGAGCTTCAATGCGACGCGGTCGCGCGGGTCCTGGCGCATGCGCTGCCCGATGATCGGTGCGCCGCCGCAATAGGTGAGGAACCGCCCGGTACGCGCGATCAGCTCGCGATACGCGATCGCTTCGGCGATGTGTTCCTGCGAGGCGCCCAGGGTCTGCGCCGCGGTCAGCACGCCCATCGCGATCAGATTGCCGTAGGCCGGCGTGTGCGTGATGTTGCCGGCACTCAAAAATGTCGTTCTCGCAAAGGATCGGCCCATGCCGATCAGATCATCGGCGCTCCTCGGCAGCACATAAGCCCACGGATTGCGGGCTCCATGGGCATTCGGCGGCGCTAGCAGCAACTCCTGCCAGGCGGGATCGAGATGCCGGTCGTACCAAAGGGCGTATTCCTCGACCATCGCGCGGGTGGCCGGGTGGGTCGTGACGTCATCGACCCAGCCCTCGCCCATCACCCAGACCTTGCGCCCGTCGCGCAGCGCCTTGCGATAATCGCCGCCCGTCCTCATCCCGCCCTCCAACCGGTCCCAACAACCCACCGCAGACCCATAACCCGGTCCTGGTGAAGACCTGTTTTTACAGGGAAGCTACAGGCGTTAACACTCGGCCTCGCCGTGAACGTGCCGGCTCAAGACGGCGTGAGCTGAAACTCGATGCAGCCGGTTAGCGCCGGGCCTCAAGCTCGGCGATCGCAGCGGCCTTTTGCGCGTCGGTCATATGAGGGTCGTGACGGATCATCTCGATTTTGCCGTCGATAAACGCACGCGCTTGTTCGCGGTCTTCTTCTGTCTGCGGTGTCTTGCGGGTGAAAACGCCGCGCATGTCAACAATCGGGCCGGAAGGTTTGCCCGGCTGCTCGATGATCAAAGGCGGCTCCGGCGGGGGGTCAATCGGCATCAAGCCTTCTCCTCCCCGCCTGGAACGCGGCGGGTCAGCTGGTAACGACAAAAGCGTAATTGGGATCGAGGAACACCAAATTGAACCCCACGTCATCGGTTCGGACATACGCATCCGAAGCGGACAGCGGGGCCCAGCTGCCCCAGACCCCGTTGTCGTCCGCACTGCTCAACTGTGCGCCGAGCGCTCCCATCGGATTCGTGTTCGTATAGAGCAATTGGAACGTCTCCACGATCGGGGCCCAAGAGCCTACCCAGCCGGTCTTCTGCTGCGGGTCCGTGGCAGCATAGTCATATTGGTAGACCAGATCCCATCCCTGGCGGACGTTGTTGTAAAGCAGCGCTTGGTTGCGGTACATGCCCGCGGCGATCGACCAAGTGCCGTTCCATACCGGGAGCACCGGGTACGACGAGCCATATGCAGCCGCGGTGGTGAGATAATTATCCAGCGATGTGAACGGAACATCGGTCTGCCAGGTGTCAGTACGGGCCCAGTCAAACACGCGGAAATGTGGTGTGCCCTGGCCATCGTAGGAAACGAATGCCTCGACCCCGAGCCCGGATCGGTTGGTCGCGGTGAGGTAGAGCCAAGTGTCAACGTTACCGCCGGGGGGCATTGGACAAACAAAGTCACAGCTGAAAGACGTGCCGAGACCCCAACTCGTCTTGAAATCGGGGGTATAGAAGAAGCCCTCACCGACGCCACCGGGGCGCGGCTGGGTGGCCACCTCAGACGTCTCCTGGCCCAGACGGCCGGCCAGACTGGCAACTGCGTGATTTCGCGCCGAAATATCCAAGCCGGGATGAGTCTGAGCAATGAACAGTTTGCTGCGCAGGAAAGCCTCGCGAAAGTCTTCGTCTACGGGGGTCCGGGCGGATATTGCAGCGAATCGCGCCTGATGGTCCTCCGCATTTGTATGGGGCCGATTGAGCGGTGGGCTGGGGCTCGTGGTCAGATGGCTGTCCGTTGTCATGTCAACCTCCTCGCATCCGGTCTTGTCGGTCGAGCGTCGGTGCACGACGATACGGCCACCTTTGTCGATCCCCCGTCTGAGGAGGTCACATAAACGTTTTCTTTTCCTTAATAGGCGCGGTTGGCGCCGGGCCGGGCTGCGTTGGCAGGCTTAACCTTCCGGAGAAGATTAAAGTTTACGCGGGGCAGGTCTGCATCGCGGCAACCGAGTCGAGCAGCTCCGGCCTGGGGTTCGCAGAGAAGCCTATGCAATTCCGGCGCTGTTCGGTGATAAAATGCCGGTGCGCTGCCGAGCGGAGCATTAGATGAAGGGGATTGCGTTCAGCGCCTGGTTCGCGGCGGTCGTTTGCGGGACGCTGGGCGGTTGTGCCGCGAACTCGGTGAATGCCCAGGATAAAGCGGCTGCGCCCATCGGGTCTTGGAAAGGGAGTGCGGTCATCTTTGACCTTAATTCCGACGGACGCGCTTCCTATAAGGACCCGGGCGCGGCCGAATTCACTGGCAGATGGGAATGGCTCCCAACTACCCAGGCTGGGGGCATCCTCGCGCTCACCCCTTCAGCACCTAGCTCAGCTAACCGGTTACAATTTCCGATCACTTGGTTGAACAAGAACGCTGTGCGGTTTTGCGACGCCAGCGATCACTGCGATACGTTGTCTCGGCGGTGAGCAGGCACCTCGCGCATTCGCAGCCGAGCCGTTCCTATCGGACTGGGATCATCGCCGCGCCCAGCCTGCAGTAACATTAGCCGCTAAGGCGCGGCGGACCGTTTCTTCGTCGCGCCTACCGGTCGGGTCGCAATGGCCGGGGATGAGGCGGACCTTGTCGTCGATATCGAGCCGGTTCGTGGCGCGCGAAATGCCGAGGCGGCCGTGTTCGTCGGAGGCACGCTCAGTTTCGGCCCCGCGGCGCAATTCGCCCGCTGCGTATCGAGTACATGATCGTCAAGCCTGAAAGACATTGTCAGCGGTCGAGTCCGCCCGTTAGGCCGTCTCGCGGGCCGCTAGGCGCAAACCCGACAGGTAAAGCTCCCGGTGCTCGGCATTGCGCAGGTACATCATACGCGGCGGGATTACATTAGGGGTAATCGCGCGCAGCCGCGTCACGACATCCCGCGCCTCATCGAGCCGCCCCATATGGGCGCAGCAAGCAGCGAGATAGCGATAGGGCACTGGGAAGTTCGGGGTCTCCTCGATCGCGAGAAGCAGCTTTGCTCTCCCTTTCTCAAAGCGTCGGCTGAGAAAGTGGGAGGCGCCGATTACAGTGTGAACTCCGCCGATCCGGGCACGCGGGCTGAGGCGCAGAGAAACCTCGGCCAGCTCGATGGCGAGGTCGGGTTCTCCGGCCATCAGCCTGAGGAAGCCGTTATGGTACCAACCGCGGGCAGAGCTCGGATTGAGCGTCAGCGCATGGTCGGCCAACGCCATCATGGTATCGATGTCCTCGCCGAAAACAGCGAGGACCATTGCTGCGCTGGCAATTACGTCCGG
>Ga0306924_10009000_pt1 | contig 10105 bp, 14 predicted proteins | sample sta12Can44000111_FD_203756 | JGI IMG/M metagenome (GOLD analysis project Ga0306924, IMG submission 203756) | Lab enrichment of tropical soil microbial communities from Luquillo Experimental Forest, Puerto Rico - statanox.12C.anox.44.000.111 (v2)... | ecosystem: Environmental > Terrestrial >... | reverse complement strand
CCGCCGCCGCTTCCGCCGACTGATTCCGCAACTCCACTAATGGCGTCGAAATTATGGTCGGCGAAACACAAAACGTCACGATTCAGCGAGGGCTTCTGCCGGTGGATCAGAAGATTGAGATGACTCCGAGTGGCATCACCCTAGATGCCGGGATGGGGACGGTGACAATTCAAAGCCTGACCCAGATTACTCTATCTGTGGCGGGCGGACTGAGCACCATCACCCTGGGACCGGAGGGAGTGACAATCCAGGGTGTGCTCGTCAAGATCAACTAGGTAATTCCCGGCATAAGCGGCGCAATGAATAACAAACCGCTGGTTAAGATCCATGCTGCCAGAGCGGCGGAGGTCTGTAGCCGATTCGATCTCAATTCCACCGCGCGTGCGCTGCTCAGTGAGGAGTTGGGTTGCCGGGAATTTCTCGACGCCCTCGTGGCCAAAAAACATTACCTCACCGGTATCGATTTCATCGCCTGCTCGCTGCCGCCGCGTGAAGCGATCTGGTGGGGTTGCCTGTGCCTCCAGCATGTGTGTGGCGACACACTGTCTACCCTGGAAAAGTCGGCTGGCAAAGCCGCTGTTCAATGGGTGCTGAAGCCAACGGAAGAGAATCGGGCTGCTGCAAAAGCGCCAGCCGGGGCGGCCGGACCAGGCTCGGTGGCGGGTACGCTGGCAGAGGCTGTAACCCTGACCGGGGAGACGTCCCACTTCTGAAACGTCCCCAGGCTTCGCAGAATCGTTCGGACCGGCTAAGGCGGTTAGCCGCGCCATCAAAGTCGCTACCACTAAGGTCGATCCGCTTAAAATCTTTGAAACACAACGATTACTTTTGGAGTTAGGGATCGGAGTGGCCGATGGCCGCTTCGTGCCGCCGGATTCTGTGGGGCGCCTGCCCAGCCCACATTCGCTAAGCGGTCCGTCGCTGCGGATTGCGGGCGTGGCTCGGGCGCCCCAGGCTCCACGGCAAATAGTTCGGAACCAAAAACCAGGGAGTTAAGGCATGGGTCAGCCGGCAGCTCGCGTCGGAGATATGCACGTGTGCCCGATGGTAACCGGAGTCGTACCCCACGTGGGCGGCCCGATTCTTCCGCCGGGTTGCCCTCTGGTTCTGATCGGCGGTTTGCCCGCTGCTCGAGTGGGTGATATGGCCACGTGCGCCGGTCCGCCCGATGTCATCGCCATGGGTTCATTTACGGTCCTGATCGGAGGACAACCGGCCGCGCGAATTGGCGACCTGACTGCACACGGGGGGACCATCGTCATGGGCCTTCCAACGGTTTTGATTGGCCCCTGAGAATCCGGAAGGTGACGCATCGATCCGAACTATGAACTCAACCCAAGCTGTGGCTATTCCTTACGAGAGACAGTCCGATTCGCAAACCGACCGGAATTGCGGTGCCGCGTGCTTAAGGATGGTCTATCGCTCTCTTGGCAAGGATGTCCCACTGGCACAGATCTGGCCGGCGGTCCGCAAGCAAAACCAGTCCGGCAGTTTCTCATCGACAACCCACCTGATGGTCCGTGACGCATTGAGCCGCGGCTTCGCTGCGGTAGCTATCCAGGCCCGGCACCCGTTGCAAGTGTTACGCCTCTGCCGGGACTCGGGCTTTCGTGCGATCCTGAATCATCGTCCCAAGAATGACGCGACAGCCGGTCATTACTCGGTTCTCGTTGATATCGACGAAAAGAACGTCGTGCTGCATGACCCGCTGTATGGACCCGCGCGTCCGTTGCCTCACGCCGAGTTGCTCGCCCTTTGGCAACGGCGCTTCCCCAGCGCGGAAATCGCGGGTAACGTGTTGATTGGCATCTCGGCTCAGTCCGCTGACGAGGCGGCGTGCCAAATCTGTCACACCGCAACCCCGTCTACGATCGAGTGTCCGAAGTGTAAAGCCGCCGTCCCTTTGCAGCCGGCTATCCTTTTGGGCTGTATGAGTAGCGCCTGCGCCGGCCGGATGTGGAACTACGTCTGCTGTCCCAGGTGTGATTACATGTGGACCTTCAGCCTTCAACCTCCCCCAGCCAAGCCTTCAGCATCGGGCTTGTTGAATCGGCAGGTTCCTGTTCTTCCCGATGTTGGTCGACCCGAATCACCTGGAGCAAAACCAGCGGCTTCTTCGCAGGCGGAACCGTTGAACCTTGACGGGCTGTTTACGGCGCTGGACAAGTTTTGCAACCACATATTGAGCCTGCCGGCAGCGGCTAATCGTCCAGAAATAAAGCAGCAGCTCGATTTCATCACGGCCAGCAAAGAAAAATTGACCTTGGCGTTGGCCGAGCAATTCGCCCGTGCTCAGGTCCACCGGGAGCGCCTGGCCGATCTTGCCCAAACGATGAAGCAAAAGCAGGAAGCCCATCGCAGGCAGATGGAGGAACTCACCCGGCCGTCGCCACCGTTGGATGGGAACGACCTTGGCCGCGAACTGCTGAAGAACTTGGGGCTGGCCGACTGATGAGAGGATTGATTCAAACACTATCCTGTACAGAGGGGTGAACAGCAATCGTGTCTATTCTGGTTCCACTGGTCGGGCGAATTTGGGCATTTGGTTATTGATCCAAAAGGTCCTCCTGCTACTGCGGCAACCGGGGGATGTCTAGGCCAATATCTTTCGCTGGGCTCGCTGACCCGATTCTTAGCCGGCGCCCGAAAAGGCAAATCCGGGCAGTCTCTTCAAAAGTTTAGGCATCGATTGACCCAGAATTGGCTCGACCGGGCTGCGGAAGCCCTATCGATTGCTCTTGTCGGTATCGAGAATCTGTTCGATCCGGAAGCTGTTATACTCGGCGGCTCTGCTCCGATAGAAATCTTAAACGGGCTTTTTGGCCGGCTAGGAGATTTGCGACCGTCGATTCGATTAGGGCGTCCTGGAGAAAGAATCCGAGTGAGTTCTCTGCGGGAGCAGAGCGCAGCGGTCGGTGCAGCCGCTTTTCCGATTTTTGCCGCCGCGAATCCAAGTCGATTTTATTAAGTGGGAAAGGAGCCGCCGATAGTCGATCTGTACTGTTGCTGAACAATTATGCGCTCATTCCGGGATCCGAGCCAGAGACCGTCAACGTGATTAACATGAACACCGGGAAAAAAAAACCGAACAAAAGGTCTTCCTCTCTTTGGAAGCGACTCACAAAAGAGCCCAACTTTAGTAAACTCATTCGGGATGCGATTGCGGTCTTGATTAGGCGAGGTGAAATCAAGATCCCCGGAAAGAAACGGCGACCCTGATAAAGCTCACAGGCGAAGGAGCACCGAAGGTGCGAAACAGCACAGCTCAGGGTGGAGCGATAAGCGGAACCGTGGGTATCCAACCTTTAGGGCGCCTGGGTCAGGCGCCACGGGGCAATAAGGCGCCTCAAGCAACACGGGCTCGCTCCGGTGGAGGTATTGGCTTACCCAAGATACTCCACTTTTCCGGAAGCATCCCGAACCGCTGCGGATGCCCCGGGGTTAGTTAAAGTAAATCTGTGCCGCGATCCGTTATCGAATAGCAACTCCAGATCGTCGCCTACGAATACCGCAGTAACCGAGCCCGACAAATCTGGCGTGGTAGTGGCAGACTTAATCGTCAGGGCCGAGCCGTCCGCGAAAGTGATTACGCACTTTCCGGCCCCACCAGTGGATCGCTCGACCGTCCGGCCTTTTATCAGGTTGGTCAACTTGTGGTTTGGCGGCATGGCTATTGTCCGGTTCCGCCCGCTGGCGAATATCCTCGATCGAGCGCATCAATCTCGGTCATAAACTCTCCTCGGCTCGTCTTTCCATAATACCGCGATCCAGGCCTCCAGTACTTGCCGGATCGTAGATTAACCCAGACTTCATTATCCGGGCTGCTCGACTCTGGTGGGTTGAACGTTTTCGGCTCATGTCCGACATACTTCTTGTAGGCCTCGATCCAGTTAGATGCTACCGCCTGCTGAGCGGTTCTAAGGTCTAGTTTTCCCGCGCAAACCAGGTTATGCAGCCTTCGGTCTAAAGCGACCTTCGCGTCGCTATTCCAAGGGGAAGTTCTCGTAGATTGCGGCCAGAGGCTCTTGATTGAATTAGAGCCGCCGAGTGAGAGCGGAATCAGGTGATCAACCTCATAATCGCCGGTCTTCCATCTCGTGATTCCGTACCGGGCGTAGACTTGCCGTTTGAGCGCGGGTGTCACGTTTCTTACCTTCCGAGCGTTGCCTCGAACGCAAATATCTTCTTTCGTCACATCAAAAGCGTCGCCGGGCGTCAGCTTTGGATCGGGCAGGATCGGGCGGGGCTGTTCCGATTCCTGTCCACCGCTCTGCGAGCAAACGGCAACCAGGATCAAAATAGCCGTGCGCGTTATTCTAGGAAGGGCTATTGCCATGGCAGTTTTGGCCCTCGAATGAAAAAGACTCTAGAAGGATTTCTCGACTTCTTGAAGCATGGATAGATTTTCAGAGAATCCACGCTTGTAAGCCATTGTGCGCGAATTCGGGTGGTTTGCCCTCGATCTCGGGCGGCGGCACTGAGTAAAAGGAATGACTAACTCTGAAAGGGCCGAAACTCGCCCGGTGAGTGAACAGGTTCGCCGTCAACGGGTCAGCCAGATCTTTGGCAATTAATTTGTCGTCAGCGCTTTGTCTAGGCATCCGGGACTTGTACTCCTCGATGTTTTTCCGAAGGACCAACACGACCAATGACTTAGGCGGGTTGGAGCTCTGAGACGTCGCGGTTACTTGCACATAAATGTCGCTGGAAGCCATAAGAATCGAGTAACGGATCCTGCGCCGCGGGTCCGAAATCAAACCGGATTACCCTGATTCAGGACCCAGCGGTTGCCGGGAGTCGAATTATTCGGCAACCCAACAGCCGCGATTTTCGTCCTGCATCGGCGGACATTTTTTCGAACCGTAGGAACAAAAGACACAGCAGTCGCCAGGCTTAGGGCGCAATAGCGTCTTGCAGTTGGAGCATTCGTAAAAATATTGGCAGGCGTCGGTCGGCATTATTTCTTGCTTGGCGAAGCCGCACACAGGACAGACCAGCGTCGATTCAAGAAGAATTTCGCTCATAGCCGATTCGGTTGCGGACAGAAGAAGGATAGGCTGCATCCGCTGCCGCTGAAAGATCGTTTTGGTCCTGATCGTTACATGGCGCACGCGATTGACCAGCACTCCGGGTCTGCCCAGTGTAAGTGAGAGTCAGCCCGATGAAGGTTCGGGTTGATTCCTACAGGACCAGAGACATCGCGATCACCTGATCGAGCCTTAACGAAAAGTCATGAAATTCGGCTTGGTCAGTGGCAAGTGGATCTTCAAGGAGCCACTTCATGAAAAGATCCTCTGCCCCAATCACGGTCCGAGTCGGACATCGTGAATTCGTCAAGCTGAATGTAACGAAGTACGACTGGCGCGATATTTACCACTTCATCTTGACCCTTAGCTGGCCACAGTTTGGCGGCTTAGTTCTCGGGATTTACCTGCTGGTCAATCTCTTCTTTGCCACGCTTTATCTGCTCGGCGGGCCCTGCATCGCTGGACTCGCTCCGGGTTCGCTTTACGACGCCTTCTTCTTCAGTGTCGAAGTGTTGTCCACAGTGGGCTTTGGACACGCCTACCCGGACACTCTTTACGGTCATTGCGTCGTTACATTTGAGGTCATGGTCGGCCTCTTTGGCCTGGCTGTCATGACTGGTCTGATCTTTGTCCGTTTTTCGCGTCCGACCGCCCGGATCAGATTCAGTAACGTTGCCGTGGTTGCACCGTTTGATGGCTTACCGACCCTCATGATTCGTCTGGTTAACCTCCGACATCATGCGATGGTCGAGGCCGAATTTCGACTCCTCCTGGGCCGTAGCGAATTGACAAAGGAAGGAGAAGATGTCCGGCGCTTTTATCCGCTGCGACTGCAATTCGATCATCTGATTAATTTTCCGGCAGCGCTGACGCTTCGACACGTGATCGACGAAGCCAGCCCATTGTTTGGCTTGACCCCGGGAGACTTGAAACTGACCGACACCCGGATGCTTGCTTCGGTTGTTTGCGTCGATCCAGTGATTCAAGCGCCTGTGCAAAGCCAGACTGAGTATCTTCACCAGCAAATTGCTTGGAACCGGCGCTTTGTGGAGATCTATACGGAAGATTCAGCCGGACGTTATACGGTGGACTACGGCAAATTTGATGCCACGGCGGAGATTAGTCCGCAGTAAAGGCCGCTGCTGATCACGAGCACGGCCGCACTTCTGCCCATCAACTGGCTTTCTGCCGATAGGCGACGTGCAATCCTTTGCCGATCGGTACGGTTACGGAAACAAAACCAGGGAGCTGTCCAACCTCCGCGATGTAGTCTGCGATCTCCTGCGGGTGAGACAAAACGTTGTCAGCCAGCAGCAGAACGTCCGGAGCTAATTTCGGTAACAGGATTTGTAACTGCTCGCGTGCGCTCAGCCGGTCCGCATCAAAAAAAACGCAATCGAAAGGTCCGGCTAGCTCGTGAACAACCTCCGTCGCAGAGCCCTGAATCACTTGCACCATGAAGCCCAGGTTTGCCTGCGCGATATTTCTTCGAGCGCCAGACACCTTGACCGGGTCCCGCTCAATAGTCGTCAGAGGAACGGCTCCCTCGATTGCTTCCAGAGTCGCGCCAATGACAATGGCACTGAAGCCATTTGATGTGCCGATCTCCAGCACCTGTTTTCGCGCGCTGCTCAGCAGCAGAACCTGGATCAGCTCCGCGGTGGGCCGCTCGAGATTGAGCATTTTTAGTTGACGATCCGTCTGCATCGGATCATGCGAAAGGCCGAATTGCTCGATCTCATCGAGCACGCGCGTTACCCGCGGATTGAAATTCACGCTCATAATATTTCGGTCAGAAAACGGAATTCTAGAGTTTGTCCCGTTTCGGAACAACTAGAAGGACTGACCATTCCCGCGATACTGGTCTTCAAAGGGCCTGAGTTCAGCCGGCCAAAAATTTCTCGATGATTTTATATGGCGACTTGGGCTGGCTGCGGTCCAAGGCTAGGCGGCGCTGCTTCTTCAACAAGCTGGTAGCGGCGGCGGTAAGATAGGTCTGCGCAGAAGAGGCCCGTCGCTGAGCTAGTCGTGTCTGGCTACAGAAATTGATAGGCGAGCTCGGCGGGACACTCGCCCTCGGCTTGAGCAAGCGGTGTAGGCGGCTAATCTTATCCACTTCCCAAAGAATCCGATCCAAGCTAGGAATTGATAGTACGAGCTGTAGCTGAGCCCGATGATTGTTCTCGACGAATACAACGAGGGAGGCGAAAAACCGATGACACCGGCAACACCAACTAGATTGACCCGCGCACATGTAACGGCCCAGGTGGCTAGCGCTGTAAAGGTCAGTCCTCAGATATCATGGTCGGAGGCGGGTCTGCCGAAGATCGCGCAGCATATGTTTTCTCTGATGCTGCGCAACCTTGCCAGCGACGGCTTTTTGTTCATGGATCCCACTCACTCGGGCCCCAACGACCCGCAATCGTTCTCGTTGCCGGGCTGTATAATCGCGGCTCCGTCATTTCCAGCTAATACCTCCGGTATAGACCAAGACTATGTGTACAACTGGACTCGGGACGCGGCCATTACAGCGATGGAGATTGCTGCCGCCAAAATGCCGACAGCTCCAGGTTCCGGCGTCCAGCCCCTGATCGACTATGTCAACTTCGCTCAGACCTGTCAGAACAATGCGATGCCGTCGTTGGCTCTTGCTAGCTACACGATCAGGGGACTGTCACGCCAGTGGACGGAGCAGACTGACGGTCCGGCGCTGCAGACGCTGGCCATCTTGATGGCCTACGATCAGCTCGACACGCCCACACAGGCGATTGCGAGGGCTGTTATCAACAATAACCTCAATTACCTGCTGGTAGCGTACCAAGACCAGACGTTCAATTTGTGGGAAGAGCACAAAGGCTTTTCCTTCTTTGCCCGATCCGTGCAATTACGCTGTTTACAAGCGATCAAGACCAACACGATTGGCATCCCAGTCCCGCAGGGAACGGATGTCGCGATCACATGGCTGCAAACGGCGTTGCAACAACATTGGAATGGTACGCTCTATGTGTCGCTCATGCCCCCGCCCGCTGGTTATGACGCGAATACCGACATTGTCTCGGCATGCATTTATGGCGCAGTGCCTTGTACAGACACCAAGCTGCTTGCGACCGCGGCGCAGGTTCGGGAGCAATGGGAGGATCCCAACTCGCCCGACCACTATCTGATCAATGTCACCGACAAAAACAACCAGGGGATAGGGCCACTGTTGGGACGCTATCCGGGAGACGTTTACGATGGCGACGTCCACGATCCCAGCTCCGGAGATCATCCTTGGGCGCTGTGTACCTGTAATCTTGCCGAGTTGTATTACACGCTAGCAAATCAGATCCAGAACAGCCAAGCGGTGCCGCTCGATCACCTCTCGACCACGTTCTTCAGCCAGATTGGCGTGACACCAGCTACTCCGGTGGCGGACGTAATCAGCAAACTGCAGGACGCAGGAGACGCGATGCTTGCCGCGGTAATCTATCACAGCGATCATCTGGAACTGAGCGAGCAGTTTGACGGCGTCACCGGATACGAAAAGAGCGTGAAGAACCTGACTTGGAGTTACGCGGCTTTTCTATCCGCCGTGCGCGCCCGAACCGGTCAAAGCGTAGAGGGGTGAAGCCCGGTAAATAAGCGTTTAGGTCGGTTCATCGGGCTGACAGCTCCGACGTGTTCCCTTCTTTCTTTCTGCGGCCAGTTTTTGAAAACCGCTTTCGTCAGTAACCCTTGCCGCTAGGAAGATCCTCACAGCCCCTCCAGGCAGGTTCAGATACCGGCACCATGCCAACTGCCGAGCGGTTTCCCATTTCGGGGATATATGAGACATAAGGATATGGAACGGGGTACGTATGCTCGCATGCCGACAAGGCTGCGCAGAGGAGGATCATTATGCCCTTCATTTTCCGGTTCTCATCTTTTTGGGAATGGCGCTTCGAGCGCGAATCGATCGGACTATTAGTTGCTCTCAACCATGGTCACGTCATAAGGACAGGTTCGGCCCGAAGCGTTGTGAAAGGAAAATAGCATAGGCTTCCCGACTTCGCCCCTGGTACCCTATATCTCTAGGTCGCCGGTTGCGCCTGCCTGAACCGCTCCCGGCAATGGCCGACGAAGTCCTGTACCGCATTACAACCAACTCGATTGCTGAGGAGATAGACATTCACCCAGCGTCTGCCTCGCAAAGGCGTCAACGGAATGATTGTGACTCGGGACCGATTTGCCAGGGTTCGCGGCGCTACCGCAATTCCAACGCCTTGTTCCACCAGGCCGAGAAGCGCCTCGATTGATCCCGCCTCAATCGTGCGCGGTTTCGGCAAATTGCTCGCTTCCAGATAGGATAAAAACCGTTCTGTATACGAACAATCCTGGCGTTGAACAATCAATGGCAAATCGCAGCTTGTGACCGAATCATTCAGTCGAACTTTGCCCAGACCTTTTTCAGGACCGAACAATACCAGCTCCTCCTTGATGATCAGTTCGGTTTGAAGGCTCTCCGCCGTTGCCGGGTAAGAGAGGAAAGCCAGGTCGAGTTCATTTTCCTGAAGCATGCGCATGAGGAGGCGTGAACTCCCGAGGTTGATCGTAAACTCCGCCTCTGGATGGACTTTCTGGTAGCTGGCGATGAGCATGGCCAGGTGAGTCGCGCCAAATGCCTCCAGACTTCCTATTCGCAGGGGTAGAGCCCTATCGGAGCTTGAATCGGGAAAGCTTTGACGCAGCTCGGCCAGCAATGAACCGAGACGCCGCGCCGTCGGAAGTAGCCTTTCGCCTGCTGCGGTCAGATAAATGCCGCGGCTGGTGCGAGTTAACAATCTCTGGTGCAATTCTGCTTCGAGCTTTTGCATACGGGCCGACACGTTTGTCTGAACCATATGCAGCCTGCGAGCTGCCTTCGAAATGCTGCCCGAGCGAACCACTTCAAAAAAGACGAGGAGATCGGGCAGCAGTTTCGGATCCACCCTGCCATCATCATCGATGATGGCTGCCGTGACAACAAATCGTTACCGCTTTCGAGGCAGGCCTTGTCCCGAGCTTAGTTGAAAAAAGGGTGGTTCTCCTGGGGTGGATCGGCCACGATCCACGCTTGAAAA
>Ga0306924_10008999_pt1 | contig 10105 bp, 11 predicted proteins | sample sta12Can44000111_FD_203756 | JGI IMG/M metagenome (GOLD analysis project Ga0306924, IMG submission 203756) | Lab enrichment of tropical soil microbial communities from Luquillo Experimental Forest, Puerto Rico - statanox.12C.anox.44.000.111 (v2)... | ecosystem: Environmental > Terrestrial >... | reverse complement strand
ACTACAACAATTTTGTCATCAACGGAAAGCTTGCGTCGCTGGATATCAAAGAACCCGACGTGACATGCCCGGACAAAACCGGACTCAAAAAGTAGCCGTAGCTCCCTAATTTCCTTGACATTATTGGTCACGCGCACCCGTTTCCATCACAACGTAGCAGCGCCGCCAAGGCGCGTCGCCGATCAGGCGCCGTCCTTCATGACGTCAAAGGGCGGATCGGGATAGGCCGACAGGACTGCGAGAGTGCCGGGGATCAGCGTACGCATCATGGATGAGGAAGAGCTGCGCGTTGAGCTTTAATAGATCATGCAAGGTCTGCTGCGAAGTTGAACACTGTGATACGCCTGTTCGCATTGCGTCCCTTTACCCCCAAAAGCAGACATCAGCGGAGAGCATTTGGAATGTCCGCTTTGTGCCAAAAGCGGACATCGTATGTCATCTCAGCGCGGTTCAGCGCGTGCCAGTGCCCAAGTCGTCGGAATGCCCGGCCTTCACGCGCGGCCATTGCACGATGGGGCGTCCGTCGGTGCGGTACTGGTGCGCACCTTCGGGCCAACGCGGCCAGTCGGCCGGCGTAGCGATCACCCCTTGTGCAGCGAAGCTTGTCACCAACTCGATCTGCTCATCTGTAAAGGGCCGGGCTTCCTGACGATAAATGACAATCGTACCAACCAACACATCGTCCTTAAGCATAGGAACGCAAAGGTAAGCGCGCGCACCGGCGAGATAAACTGCGGAGGCGGGTGTATCCATGTCGGTTCGGTGGACGGGCCGTTTGCTTTCTATGAGCTTGCCCAGGCTCGTTTCGGCTGCTGGTCGATGTGGTCCGCGTTCTCGAAGAAAATCCGAAAGGGCCTTCGGCACATCAAGTTCTGCCGCCGGCCGAAAGGCGCCATCCTCATAAAGAAACAATACTCCAAATTTCGCTTCACAAATTCGGGTAGCATTTTCCAAGATGCTTCGGAATACTGGGTTCAGATCCCCCGGACACGCACTGATGACGTGCAGTACGTCAGAGGTTGCAGTTTGCCGTTCCAATGATTGCCGCCATTCGTTAAGCAGCCGAGCGTTCTCAACGGCAATGACGGCTTGGGCGGCGAAGTTTTGCACCAGTTCGATTTGCTTTTCAGTGAACGGCAAAACCTCCTGCCGGAAGATTGCGATCTGTCCAATAAGCTCATTCTCCCTGAGCATCGGTACATTGAGCATGGTGCGCGCACCGGCTAGGCCCACCATGGCACGATATGAGTACGGGTCCGATTCGGCGTAGCTCGCATCCGCCTGGAGATCAGCGATCTGCAGCATCTGCTTCGTTGCAGCTACGCGTGCCAGTGGATGGCCTGGGGTGTATCGCAATGTTGGTTCACGCTGGCGAACCTCGCGATACGATTCTGGCACATTATGCATTGCGACCACGCGGTAAGTATTTCCTTCGGCCAAGAAAAGTACGCCGAATCTAGCGGCGCAGATCCGCGTTGCATTTTCCAGCATCGACTGAAACACCGGTTCCAGTTCGCCGGCTGACGAGCTGATGACTTTGAGAACTTCGGAGGTTGCGGAGAGCTGCTCCCGCGCCTCGTCACGCTCGTGGCGAAGGCGCGAGAATTCATTTTCTTGGCCGACAGCGGAAGGGCGGCGGCGCAACGTCGACGCAGCGTCGCGTTTTGGCATTGCCGCCTTACTGAGGCGCGCTTTGGTCTGTTTGCCGCTTCCTCTGGAGCGCCGTGTCATGGCCCGCCGCAAGGTTCTGAACTATGCGCCCCGCTGGCTTACAATGACGCGATTACAGCAGGGATTTGCGATCGGCGAAATGGGGTCCGACCGTCATTTTGCGTGGCAATAATTATCGGGACCGAATGTCCGCTTTGGGTCAAAAGCGGAGATTGAGGGGCCTTCGCCCGGTGTCCGTTTTACCCCCGAAAGCAGACATCAGTTGGCCGATACGATGTCCACTTTAGTTCGACATTCTGCTTTGTCGCCCTCACCCAACAAAAAGGCGGTATTCTGATCTGTGGCATTGGTCAATTCCGCATTGCACGATGACGGAGAGGAAATTGACTGAGCAGATGAAGACGACATAGATGGCGAGCCCCTGAGCTGATCGGCGAATCAGGTGACTCTCCACCGCCGCCGCAGAGCGCAATCCGCCAAAAAGCGTTAGTCTGACCGCGAGCCCGATGAGTAACGCTAGAGCGATAAAAATGGACCAAACCGGCATATGGATGCCGAATATTGCACCGCCGACATATTCATGACCGGGGCGAGGGACTATATCCAGCAGCGTCTGTCGAGCAGAAATCACCAGCAACAAAATAGAAAAGATGAGGCTGATGCCAGTACCGCTTTCCGAATCGGAATGCAATTGCTTGATCAGCCCGAAACAGCATCCGAATATCGCAAAGCGTTGCAAGAGACAGAGCGGACACGGTATTTCACCGAAACTGTATTGCAGGACCATCGCTGTTGTCAGAACGACGGCGAGACCCAACAACATGGCCAAAAGAAACAGACCGCTTAAAACCGAGGCGGTTAGGGTCACAACGCGTTTGATTTCGCTCATAGCCTAGCCCGCAAACGGCGCCGAAAGGGGAGCTACCTCAACTTGGAGCCAGGGCATGCGAAAGCCATAGATGGGGCTGTAAATCTCCCACAAGAAGAGCAAGATGCACAAAGCAAGAGAAATGAAGAGACAGGGCACAGCGAAGCGCTGATGTCCCAAAAGGTCGAGGATAAACGCTATCAATAAGGTAGCATAAATGGCCGCCATCATCGGTTCCGTCTCACAATTTATCGCAGATTAGCGGAGCCAGGACGCCGCCTCATTCGATCACCTCGTTGGCGCGCGCGAGCAGCGTTGCGGGACGGCGATGCCAAGCGTTTTCGCAGTCTTGAGATTGATCGCCAGTTCAAATTTGGTCGGCGCCTGCACGGTAGCTCCGCCGGTTTCTCTCCCTTGAAAATTCGATCGATGTACTCCGCGGCGCGGCGGTACTGGTCGATTTCGTCGGGCCCATACGAGATGAGGCCGCCCGCAGAGGCGAAGTAGCGGTTAGCATAGACTGTCGGCAATCGGTGCTGCGCCGCGAGTGCGATGATGCGATCGCGATCTTTGATCGAGGCTCCGCTCTCCGTCACGATGAGGCCGCCGTTGGATTGATGGGCGAAATCCCTGACCGCGCGTTCCATTGCGGCGGAGTCGCGAGGATCAATAGGACTCAAGTCGACGCCGAGCGACGGCGCAATGGCCTGAATGGCAGCAAATTCACCGACGCCTGAGAATTCGCTCGCATCGCGAATGACCGCTACACGCGTGATGTGAGGCGCGATCTCCTTGAGGAGTTCCAGCCATTTCCCGCAGATACTGTATTCAAACAGCAAGAAGCCGGTCGTGTTACCGCCCGGCCGTGACAGGCTTGCGACCGGGCCACGATTGACAGGATCGCTGGTTGCGACAAATACAATGGGGATGTCGCGGGTCACACGCTGCAAGGCGCCGGTTACGGTGCCGCCGACGGCCAGCAGCGCGTCGGGCGCTTGCGCAACGAGCTCCGCCGCGTAGGTGCGATAGCGCTCCCCATCGCCTGCGCCCCAGCGATAGTCGATCTGAACATTGCCGCCGGATATCCACCCGTGCGTCTTGAGCGCTTCGGCAAAGGCCGCGGCTTCCTCGCGACCCTGCGCATCACCACTGCTCATGTTCGAGAGCATGCCGATGCGCCGGATCCGATCGGCTTGCTGTGCGCGCGCCGCGAACGGCCAAGCTGCGGCCGAACCTGCAATGCTGATGAAATCACGTCGCCGCATTGCCTTTCCCCAAGGCCCAAACTGCGCGACTAGGTTTTGCAATTACAGCAGGGATTTGCGACCGGCGAAATGGGGTTCAGGGGCCATTTTGCACGGCAGCAATCCCGAACGTTCGATGTCCGCTTTGGGTCAGAAGCGGACATTTAGTCCTTATTCAACACCTTGTCGGCGCTTGCGAGAAGGCTGGGCGGCATGGTCAGCCCAAGTTTGTCCGTAGGAGAATTTAACGTCGCGCCGCCGCCGAAGAACGCGCGCCGCAGTCCGCATCGGAAAGACCGAAAGTCTTTGTACGAGCCCCGATAAAAATGGTCGCCGCGTCAACACGGCCCCTGCGACGATCTGACCGATCATTGCGTCAATCGAATGTCGCAATGGCCAATGATAATCGAAAGCGTGCTGTAATCACGGTGTTGGCTGTGGAAGAATTTCCCGATTGGGTTGATTTGATTGCATGTGGCATTCTGGTCGTCCAAGGCGCATCGGCTTTCTGGACCGGGCTACAGATTCGGTGATGGTCGCCCATCAGGATATTCGGTCCCTGCAACGTGATGAACAATTACGGACGGCAATCCTAAACTAAAGTGCACTTCAGTTACTTCCGGCATCGGCGTCGGTGCATAACGCCCCGCCTGTTCGGATACTACCGTTACTGATCGGCGAGTGACGAACAATTCGAATTGATCAGGCGGGCTTTTGTCCCCCTGATTGCTCGATCACGTGCGGTGATTAGAGCTAGCCTGTGAGCAAATTATACCTAGCCTCCAGTGTGACGATCAGGGCGTGATCATTCAGCCAAGCGGAATTTTCCAGGTCATCTGGATCGGATGGGTGGTGAGCTGGGCAGCAGCATCCCTCTGGTCGGGCCGCACGGAAAAGCGCGACACGACATATGAAACCTGGACCTACCGTGCACTAATTTGTGCCGGAGCCATTCTGATTGCGCCCTGGACGGCGCAGCTGCTGGGCGAAAAGCCTACCTGGCAAGTCGGCTCTTATGGCGCCTATGCACTCGTCGGCGTAATGCTTTTGGGCCTAGCGCTAACCTGGTGGGCACGGATCGAGCTGGGGCGCCTTTGGTCGAGCGCGATCGCGCGCAAGGAAGAACATCGGCTGGTTGACACGGGCCCCTATGCCTTCGTCCGTCACCCGATTTACACGGGCCTCATTATTGCACTACTGGCGACAGCAGCTACCGAGGCAACGATACTGGCACTTTTGGGCGCAGTGTTTATAGCCGTCGGTCTGTGGGTGAAAGCGCGCGCCGAAGAGCGTTTTCTGTCGGCTGAGCTTGGTCCAGACGCTTACGAATCCTACCGTCGCCGCGTCCCGATGCCCGTTCCGTTCCTGCCGCTCCGCTAGTTAGACGCTTTTTGCAGCCACCAACAATTATCTGCCCGCAGCGAGCCTTGCAGGCAACAGTTTGGATCTTTTCGTGGCCGAAGAACAGTAAAGTACTTGCTCCTAGGCCACCGCGCCTTGGCGCGCATCTGCTAAGCGGCGCTGTTGCCCGAGATAGGCCTGCGCCGCTTTCGTCTGGAATATTTCTCGGTTGACCTCCTCGTCGGTGATGGAGGTCATGGCCAAATCCATGTACTCCGTCCGTTGCGGGTCGCGCCTGATACGCAGATAAATCCTGCGCAGCCGTAAATATAGCTTACACCACTGCACAAGCTTGATCGCCACCTCAAAGTAGTAGCGCGGGTAAAACCGCCATACCGGCTCGATTAACCAGCCCGGACGCCGGTCGCAGCGATGCTTCAGCCGCAGAAAGCCCCCCTCGAGAGGATGTATGTTTTCGAAGTCGATGCTGCCCTTGAACCACGTTAGCAAAAACAAAGCATTGCTGGCATTCGCGCCGGCCGATGCCACGCGACGCAGCACCGTCTCCATGTGCTCGAACGTGTAATAGCGCTGCCACGCAAGCTTGTATGCTCGCTCCCACTCCTCTTTGGTCATGCAGGGGTGTGCCATACAAACGTGATTGAGGTCATACTTGTTCAGGTCGGGGTCAAGCCGCGCGCCGACACGAAAAAGCTTGAGATGGTCCTCGGACCCCGGCAGTGGCGTTAAATAAAAAAATTCCAGCAAATCGACTGGCAATTCGCGCTTGATGACATCGATATCGCGTAAAATTGAGGCTTCGGTGTCATTAGGGAAACCAAGAATGTAACCGGCGTACGTGATCACCCGCGCCGACTTCCACGCGAGTAGCATTTCGCGATATTCGGTAATCTTGTTCTGCCGCTTTTTGGCGCCGATTAGATTGTCAGGATTGATATTTTCGAGACCAATGAATACACGACGCACGCCCGCGAGTGCGCACTTCCGGACAAAGTTCGGCAGCTTGTGACAGAGTGTGTCGACCTGAATGATGAAACCAATATGGAATTTCTCGACCTGGCGCAGATGAATAAGCCGATCCAGGATTGCTTCCCAATGCTGGTTCCGGGCAAAATTGTCGTCTGTAATGAAGAAACTGCGCAGGCCCTGCGCATAATTGATACGCACGATCTTCTCGATGTCGTCGGCCGAGCGGTAACGTGATTTCCGTCCCTGGACATTGATGATCGTGCAAAACGAGCACTGATAGGGACAGCCGCGGCCGGCATCGAAGCTGGTCACCGCGCCTGCGGTGCGCTGCGCTCGCTCGGCCGCCATAAGAGGGATCGGCGTGCCTTCGAGGTTCGGAAGATCATCCATATAATTATAGAGCGGCTTGAGGGCTCCAGCGGCCGCGTCCTGCAGCACCTCATCCAACCGACCCTCGGCCTCACCGGCAAACAGCGAAATACCTAATGCCTTTGCGCGATCAAGGTCCTGATCGACGCCGTTGAGCATGCTGATCGTGCCTGAGACATGAAAACCACCAATACAGACTTTGATGGCGCGCGCACGCAGTGGCGCGGCGATATCGAGCGCGCGTGGAAACTGATTGGACTGTACTCCGACCAACATGACCATACCGTCTCCAGCACGCTCAACCATGCGTGCGAGGCGATCCGGACGGATGCGCGTGTTCGTCTCGTCGTAGGCGTAAATATCTAGGTCGACACTCGGCCCAAGTACGGCCTGTTCAGCGCAGTCCTTCGCGAGACCATAGAGGGCAGCGAGCGAATTGGATGGAATGGGTGAACGCAGCCATTGGATGACATATCCGTCATCGTCGTAATGCGACGGCTTAACTAGTACGAGGCAAAAGCGCCGCCGGCGCGGCGCATCCAAAGCTGCTGCAGATAAACCCATACGCCCCCCAAGGCGCCATACTATACAGCCTGAAACGGGCTAAAAACACCGGCTTTATTAGTTCCGCACAGCGACCCAAACGAGCGCCAATCCGGCAAAATCGCGTGGGTGTATCACGGGCTCTTAAAAAAGAGGCCGCTCCTTGGCGACCTCTTGCCTTTACTTACATCGTGTCCGTCCGGTCGTGTTCAGCATGTCCGGCAATGAGGCACTGGCTCTTCCGAATTTACGAGTTCAACTACAACAGGTCATATTGAATTTAATCGACAATGCGATCGAGGCGATGAACGCCGTAAGCGATGATTCACGAGTACTACATTTAAAAACCGAACCTAAGGATGGCGAAAACGTACGAATCACGGTGCAGGATTCCGGGCCAGAAATTGATGCGGAGAATACCGAGCGGATTTTTGATCGATTTTTTTCGACCAAATCTCAGGGTATGGGAATGGGTCTCTCCATTTGTCGCTCCATCGTCGAAGCTCACGGTGGTCGTCTTTGGGTCGAGACGGGATCTCACCGAGGTTCTGTTTTTTGATTTCTTTACCGGTTAGGGCTTCATGATCTCGGACGCCGCCCCGTACACGGCAGTGCATCGTCCTCGAAAGTGACCGAAGGGATTGAAGCAGGTGAAAGAACTTTCGTCATAAGCTTGGAAGGGTCCGAGTGTTTTCAATGCTCGCTGTCAGAATGAGCGCCGTTCAAAGGGCCTCGCGAGTTACGGCACGTGTCGTTCGCGAGGGCAGCGATTTTGATGGAAATCTGGACACAGTCGTTGATCCCGCCTTATATTTGCGGTTGTATGCCGATCTATGTGAAGCGTATCGTATTTCCAAGTTCCTTCATGTGTTAGACCCCCGAGAAAGAAGGCCACCCAAACTGAGTGGCAGAAGAGACAATAGTCCCTCAGCAGCTCGATTGGTTAGCTGCTTCAGGCGAAACTAGGCGCCTCTAGAGCGCGCTGCATCGATCCAGTACTTGGTCGCTACGTTGCCGCTCGATCCTTTGACCTCGATGCGCTTGCCCATGTAGTCGCCAATGGCAACCCAAACGGTCTTTGATGGGTGGAAAATCGTAATAGTGCAGGGGGCGTCATATAAGAGGACGGTGCGTTCTTTGATAGTCATCTTCGCGCCTGGTCGCTCACGCTGCCTCGATCAAGGACACGCCACAAGCTCGGCATTCAAAGGTACGAAGATCAGTCAGATCGCCAAATCGCGACGCTTTCTGAGCGAGCCTCATGATCTGAGCGCAGCTTGGGCAAAGCGGCAGCCTTAGCGTGTATTTATTGGAGTGTTCGTAGCGCATGGCCGTCCTCAAGGTGCGTGTTCGCTAATCCGTCAAAGCCGCTGGCCCAGGAGGGCTAGGCGATCATAGCTGCGTCTAGCGCGAACCCCAGAGCGGCGAGCAAAATCAGATAGCCGAAGGCGACCAACATCAATTTATTGTTCATGGCCATTCTCCCGGAAAATCTGATCCCATGTACTCGCGTCGCATAACTGCCAGAACCAGTTAGCGAAATCCGTGACAGCCATCACTTATTGGAGCTTTTCAGAAATAAATGGGGCCGCCATTCAGCGGCCCTAAGTTATGGGAGAAACTACACCGCCGTCGGGGACACGACGATGGTGCAGCAATAGCAAAGCAGTAAATCGTCGGGCGAACTGTGACGGTCGTCACAAAAATATAACTCGGCAGATGAATACGACGCTGGTGTAGCACCAGCGCTTAGCGCTTCAATCTTTTCCTGGGGTACCTTTTCCGTCGCCTGCATCGATGTCAGACGTTATCCACACCCAGCTCGTGCCACATCAATTTGAGCATCACGTGATGTCCGCTAAGTGCCAATAGCGGACGTGGTAAAGCCCGGCTAATAGATCAGCTCGATCAGCTCGGCGCCAAAAGGACTTATGATTTTGGCTTCACCCAGGGATGGATGTGCCAGTCGGTAAGGATACGTGAAAAATCGATCCATGGGGCTGCGCGGGCGCCACTGACAGGTGTCCGTCGTGATTTTCTATGATCGATCGGCAGATCGATAATCCCATGCCCATGCCCTGGGACTTTGTTGTAAAGAACGTGTCGAAGATGCGATCCAAGTTTTGCGGATCGATCCCTATTCCTGTGTCTTCCACGGTTATCAGCACACCATCGAGTTTGTGTTCCTCGGTCTTTATTCGTAAAACCCGCTCACGATTTGTCACCGCACTCATTGCGTCAATGGCATTCATAATCAAGTTCACCATTACCTGCCGCAACTGAACTTGATTAGCTGGAACTTGCGGGAGTTCGGCCGATAATTCTGTGCAAATCGACACGCGCTGATTCTCAACTTCCGTACGAACAAGCGTGAGGGCCTCACGAATGAGTTCGTTGACATCTTGCATAGTCTTGGCCAGACCCTCATTCTTGAACATTGACCGGATGCTATCGATAATTTTGCTGGCGTGTTGCGTGTCGCTTACGATGCGCTTCAATACGCCATGCGCGCTTTCGATGTCGGGTGTTGCTTTTGTAAGCCAACGCAGCCCGGCATTGCCATTCGCGGCAATTGCGGCCAAAGGCTGCTTTATCTCGTGAGCGATGGAAGCGGCCATCTCGCCCATGGCCATTCGCCGCGTGACGCGCCCCAGCTCAGCCCGCGCGAGACGCAGCGCATGGCTCTCTGTGATGTCGCGCAGGAACCCAACAAATAGAATGTTCTCGCGATCTTGAATCGGTGAAATAGAAAGCTCGACAGGAAATTCCTCGCCATTTTTTCTGAGGCCCGAGACCTCGATTCGCCTGCCTATCACTTCTCCTTTGCCGCTTTCCATATACCGTCGAAGTCCCTTTCTGTGCGCTTCGCGGTGTCGCTCCGGAATAATGAGGTCGGCCATTATCCGCCCGACCGCCTCGTCGCGCGACCACCCAAACACGCCCACGGCGCGATCATTCCAATCAGCTACAACGCCGTCGGACTTCATGACAATTACGGCATCAAGAGCGGTCTCCATGATCGGGCGCAACTCATCCCGTCGTGGATATTCGTCCCGCTCGCGGGCAAGTCGCGGCGCGG
>Ga0306924_10008997_pt1 | contig 10107 bp, 4 predicted proteins | sample sta12Can44000111_FD_203756 | JGI IMG/M metagenome (GOLD analysis project Ga0306924, IMG submission 203756) | Lab enrichment of tropical soil microbial communities from Luquillo Experimental Forest, Puerto Rico - statanox.12C.anox.44.000.111 (v2)... | ecosystem: Environmental > Terrestrial > Soil... | reverse complement strand
AATGGTTGACAACCGCGCTAACGGCGGCCGGGTTTAGCGATACAAAAGCAAAGGCCAACGCACTTCATATTGTCGCGTCTCTCGAAGGTGCCATGATTGTCAGCAAATCTCTCGGTGAAAATGCTGTTTTTGAAAGCGTGGCTAAGACGTTGGTGAGGTTCGTGGACCGCTAGCGGTTATCGCTGCCTACGCGCAACTTCTCGGATAAGACCGCGGTCGGTTGAGTGGCGTTTAGCACTTCCGTCCGAATGACGAGCAACTCTGACGTAACGCGATTAGGTAAGGTTTGCCGACAACTCGTCCACAAACGGTCGGAGCCACAGGTAGCTAATGAATCGCGACTACGCCCAAGGCCAACGCAAGAAGGTTGCCTGGTTGGTCCGGCTAGCGTTGTCGTGCTCAGGATTCAAAAGTTGAACTTCAAAGCGAATTGGACAATTCGAGGATTGTTGCTTGTGGAGATGATGCGGCCGAAATTGCCGGCATTCAGCACCTGGCCCGTTGTGGAATCGATACGGCCACCCGAGCCGAAAAGGGCGTTCAGGTTGCTAATCGGATTAGCGGAATTCGGATGATTGAACTGGTTGAAAAACTCAGTGCGAAATTCGAGGGCCCTCGATTCGGATAAAGGAAAGAGTTTCGTGAGGGAGAAATCGAGATTAACTTGCCGAGGGCCCCGCAAGCAGTTTCTTCCAACATCACCTATATCCGTGCCAGCCGCGCTCGCTCTCGCCGTTCCACCAGAACTTGGAATGGCTTGGCCTGCCTGCACAACCGGTCGAGCAAAAACTGTTGAGTTAAAGAAATAGCCTGAAGGGACATCTTCGGTTGCGTATTTGCAAGTCATTCCTGCGACGAGATCTGGTCGAGCCAGGGGGTTCGCTCCGTTGGCCAGTCCATACAGTGAACCGGCTCCTGAGTCGACAATATCGATTGGAAGTCCAGACATTGCGGTGAGAATCGCGGAGGATTGCCAGTTCCAGAATGCCAGGCGGCTGGAACGCGAGTGCGCGGCAAACGAAGGTTTGGGCATTTCCCACACGTAGCTCAACACAACTCGGTGCGTACGATCGAAGTCGGAAACACCACGATTAGCCCTCGGATCGTTCTGATTGCCAAGGATCGGACCGGAGTCGTTCACCGCTCCCGTATTTACCACACCGGAGATTCCTGCTCCGCCGCCCAGCCCGGAAGCATTATCTATAGATTTCGCGTATGTGTAGGCAGCGAGGAATTGCGCGCGGTTGGAAGGTCTTGCTGTGACGCTCAGCTGGAGCGAATTGTAGGAGGAATCGGCGCTAGATTCATTCAAACTGAATCCATTGATCGAAACGCCCTGCAGGGGGGCACGCATGGGTGCATCTGAAGGAGAATTCGAAGTGAACACCGCCCCTGTCACAGCGTTGGTTACCGAATTCTGTGGACTAGCAAGCTGGGCTTGGTTGATGGCTACCTGGCGAAATAACCTTCTCCCACTAGCCCCGACGTACGCAGCTTGAAAGACAAGATCTTTCCGGAGTGCAGATTCCAGGCTCAAGTTGTACTGATATACATAAGGCGTGCGCAATCCGCGATCAAATGCGGGGCCTGCTAATGGAACGGGAGGAACAAACGTAGGAAATTGATTCTGTGGAGGAACATTGAAGAATGGAGCGTCAAATCGGGCTCCATTCCGAACACCCAGGATGAACATCGGGGGCAGCTGAGCACTTGCCGACGCATAAGCAAACGTCGCACGCGAGTAATAGACGCCGTAGCCACCGCGAACTATCAACCGGCCTGACGGCACAGGAGAATAAGCGAATCCGATGCGCGGAGCGAAATTGTTTGGGTCGATGCTCCGGATCACATACTTGCTCACCTTCGTGACGCTGGGCAAGGCAAAGCTCGAAACGGCATTTCCAGCTTGAACAAACCCTCCAGCTGGCGGCCCAATCGGAGCGCCGTCTTGCACCCGCGGTACATAAAGCGCCGGATCGAACGTTGTGAGCCGTCCTAGCGTGTCGTAAACCGGCAGATCCAGCTCATACCGAAGTCCTAGGTTCAGGGTGAGCGAATGCGACAGTTTCCAATCATCTTGCACGAAGAAGTTATAGTCCCATGCCCGCTGGCTTCGGTCCGTGAGTCCATTTCCAAACGTCGAGATCTGTGTCGCCCCGGTCAAGAAGTCGTGGAAGCTCAGAAAGTCAATCTGACCGCGCATAAAAGTTTGGGCAGTGAAGTTCACTCCGTTGTATCGGATTTCCGCTCCTGTTGAGAGCGTGTGCTTGCCTCTAAGCATTGTGAGCGAATCGGCGAGCGTGCTCACGAATGGCCGCGCCGGGCTGATGTTCGTCGGAGTGCCGATGATCACTCCCCCCGCTGCTGGAGCAATACGGATTAAAGACAACCCAGGGAGTTGGCTTGAATTCGCCCTTGAAATTCCGACTCCTGCGTCGGTGACTGGCTCTTGTGGGAGAGTGTTGTTGCTATTGAACGCATAACCAAGGTGGAACTCGTTTGTGAATGTCGGAGTGAAGGAGTGAATGTCCTGAATGCTGATCAAGCGATTGTTGAAGGTCTGGTCGGTTCCGAATCCCGGAACATTCGGCCCTGTGCCACGGAAACTCGGCAGCGCCAGAAATTGCGAGGTATTGGCGAAGAAGAATTTTAGTGCGAGAGAATTTCGGTTCGAAAGTCGAATATCCGCGTTGGTGTTGAACTGATCTTCATCAAAAGTCGACGGCGACGAGCCGGAATAAAGTCCTTTTGCTTGAGGCGTGGGAATCAAGAACTGGCCATTGGGAAGCTTCGCGTTGAGCAACGCCAGTGAAACGGGGTCAATCGAAGAAATTTGATACGCTGACTCCAGGGTGGCCGCGGATCGGTCCTCCGTCAGTTTTGGATCAACAAGAATGTTGGATGAAATACTGTTGATAATAGAGGTCGCGTTTCGCTCCCGAGCACCCTGGTACGAAACAAAAAAGAATGCCTTGTCTTTGCGAATCGGGCCTCCCAGAGCGCCTCCGAAAACATTGCGACGTAGCAAAGGGCGCGCCTGTCCTGATGCCTCCAGGAACGGATTGTTTGCATCAAGGGCCTCATTCCGGAAGTATTCGTAAGCAATTCCGTGAAGCTGGTTGGCTCCGCTCTTGGTCACTAGGTTGATGTTCGCGCCGCCGCTGCGGCCGTAACGAGCGTCATAAAGCGAGGTTTGAACTTTGAATTGTTCAATTGTCTCAGGAGCCGGAACTCCGACGAGAATCACTCCGTTGGTTCCCATGGTTGTTCCGTCGATACCGTTTATTTGAAAGAAGTTTTGCGTTACCCGCGCGCCGTTGACAGAAATGGCTTGCGTGTTGCGGCCGACGCCTGTGCTGTCCGGCAAATACGTTGCTGTCCCCGGTGAAAGCGTCAGAATTTGCGTGAAATTGCGCGATGCAAGAGGAAGATTCGCCACTGCTTGCGAGTCGACTATCGATCCTAATTGTGGCCCTTCCGTCTGCACGATAGGAGGACTATCCTTTACGAGGATAGTCTCCACGCGAGCCCCAATGACCAGCTCAAGATCCGCAATGGTTGTTTCTGTAATTGTGACGGAGACATCAGCCAAGACAGCCGCCTTAAACCCATCTGTTGCCACTTCGATTCGGTAGAGCCCAGGAGGCAATAAAAAAAATGAATAATCGCCCGCTTTGTCGGTCGTTGTGCCCCATGCCTCTCTTGTTGCTTCATTGACGGCATGAACGTCCGCTTTCGCGACAACTCTGCCGGAAGGGTCCCTTACGACTCCTGCTATTCGTCCCGTTGTCTGTCCAGCGCAGCAGTCGCATGCGCAAGCAGCCAGCAAACATGCAAGCACGCACCGAAATGACAGCTTCCGGACCATTGTCCATTCCTAGCGCTGATTGTGACCCATCCTCACGCATCAGAGACTACAAATGTTCGCGGAAATATTCCCATTGCTTCTTTTGCTCAGCCATGAATAGCAAAAAGTGGGGTTCCTTCCGCAAATTGTTCAGGTCTGAGTCTTGTTCGAAAAGCGGGTAGCATGGAAATCCATCTTCAGTTGCTGCACGCAGCCAGTGCACTGCTTCCTTGGGGCGGTGCATGACAGCATAGGCTGAGCCAATCGCATAAGCTGTATGATGAAAGTGTCCGAAGTCTTTGCCCTTTTGTATAGCTGTTTCGATGCTCGCTTGTGCATGCACTTCTTGTCCTGCGTCGGCATAAAGCAGCGCCAAGACTCCATTGCCCAGCCCACCAGGGTCGTTTGGATTGTCTCGCAGAAAATCGCGAATCAAGGCAAGCGCCTCCTGTTTTTGGCCGAGCTTGAATAACACTAGCGTCATCTGATACGCCCACAGATCGGGATTGAACAACTGCGTGCTTTGCAGCCGCGTCCTCGCTTCCTCAAATCTGCTTTCATCGAAGAAGTTAATTGCGATGCGGTAGCGGAAAGCAATACTGGTTGGTTCAAGATCGAGGGCCGTTCGAAGTTCATGGTCAGCCCGGTCAAGAAGACCGATGTGGCTGTAGATCATCCCTAGTTGGTGATGGGCCTCCGCTAAGCTCGGATCGAGCTCGAGAGCACGCTTGAATTGCGCAATCGCCCGTTCGTGGGGAAACCCGTTGCGGTGCGACCACAAGAGAACACCGCGAGCTAAGTATGCGACTGCCAAATCAGGATCGAGCTTGAGCGCCTGATCGACCTCCTGGATCGCTTTAACCTCCAGCTCCGGGTCCCGAGGCTGCAGAAAGAAAACTTCGTTTGCATACTCGCGCGCAAGCAGGGCATGGGCCTCAGCGAAGTTGGGATCTCGAGCCACAGCTTGCTTCAGGAGCCCAACCGCCGCCTCCATTTCCTGCCCGTTATTGCTGAAGGCGCGCGACAAGCTGCGCTGATATAGATCATAGGCTTCGGGATCAACGGCTTGGTGACCCCTCAAGCGAGCCTCCGCGCTTGGGCTCAGCGTTACCTGTACTTGGCGTGCCACACTTGCGGCAATTTCGCTTTGCACGTTTAACATGTCGTGCAGATCGCGATCGTAGTTGGCGGCCCAAAGGTGTTTGTCGGCCCGCGCATTGATTAGCTGTACGGCGATGCGGGCGCGATTACCAGAGCGGATTACCGAGCCTTCGACCACCGCGTCCACGTTGAGCTCGCGAGCGATCTGCGCCAAAGGCTTGTTCTTATATTTCTCCGCGGAGATCCGTGAAGTTACCCGCAACGAGTTTCCTACTGTTCGCGCCAGTTCTGTGGTGAGGGCGTCGGTCAGCCCAGCGGCAAAATAGTCTTGCGAAGGATCGCCAGAAAGATTGTCGAGCGGCAACACAGCGACAGATTGAATCTTCATGACAGCCCTGCCGTGAAAAGGCGGCGCGCGTTCAAGATATAGCGCGAGAATCACTGCCGCCGCAATGCCTATTGCGCCTGCGGTAAGCCAGAGTCTTCTCCACTGACGACTCGACGGCCACAATGGCGGAGCTACTATCGAAGGCGACTCAGGCTCACCCACTCTGGGTGGAGTGTTCCATTCAGCGGAAGTGACCTGTCGAGACTCTTCAATTGGCGCCGGGGCGTCGCTCCTCACTTCTGCGATGAACCGATAGCCTCGCCGGGGCAGTGTCACAATAAACCTGGGCGCGTCAGCCGAATCATTCAGCGCCTCGCGCAGCCGATTGATGGCGTTGTTCAGTCCGTGGTCGAAGTCCACGAAAGTATCACCAGGCCAAAGTCTTTTCCTCACTTCTTCTCGTGTGACCACCTCGCCCGGTTTTTCGAGCAGCATTGCGAGCACCTGAAGAGGCTGGTCTTGCAGACGGATTCTGCGGCTGTTCTTGAGAAGTTCCCCAGCGCGGAAGTCGACTTCGAAGGGCCCGAACCGGACAAGGCCCACTGACTCAGAGGGTTTGGACACGGCAAATTACTCCGTTTTGCCGGGAGTGTATCACTTGCGGTAGTGCCAGAACAACTTCAGTCGTTTCATTTCTTCCGCTCGTAAGTCCTGACCTCTCAGAGAAATACCTCGGGAGATTCAAAAGTGGATTTCGAGATTACTGCGGGATTGATTGGTTTTTCGGCTTGCCCCAGAGTCGCTGGCGTCAGCAGCAAAAAGAAAATGAGGAGGAAGACATGATGAACAGATTTCAGATTCGGATGGTGGTCATGTTGCCAGCGGTTCTTGCCAGCGTCGCGCTGTTGGCGCTGTTTTGTTCGGCAGCAGCCGCCCAACAATTCGGTCCATGGTCGGCACCTGTAAGTCTCGGCTCGACCGTCAACTCCGTTTGCAGTGACCAGCACCCGACGTTGTCTAAAGATGGGCTGACGCTCATCTTTGCCTCTGATCGCCCTGCGGACGGCAGTACCACCGCCTGCCTCGGCGCTCCCGTTCACTTACATCTATGGGTCTCTCAGCGCGACTGCGTCGACCCCAGCGATCCGGCTTGCGCCTGGCAGACGCCTCAGCCGCTGACCATGCTCAACTCGGTGTTCCAGGATATGGCCCCTAATCTCACTACCGACGGACATTGGTTGTTCTTCCACAGCACTCGTCCTGGTGGCTGCAACGGCGGCGGTTTCCAAGAGCTATGGGCCGCGCATCGGCAGAATAACCGCGATGATTTCGGCTGGGAAGACCCTATCAATTTGGGCTGCACACTGAACATTCCAGACGCCAGTGAGGCAGGGCCGACCTTCTGGGAGGATGACTCGACCGGCACTCTCTATCTCTACCTGAATCGCGACCTGCTACCGTTGGGCCCAAATTCAGATCCGCTTGGCAACGGGACTGACATTTATGTCAGCACCTGCACGGCTGACCTCGCCAGCTGCAACCGACAGCAGTTATGGGGCCCAGCAGCGTACGTTCCGGAACTCAGCAGTCCAGTGCGCGACACGCGTACCGCCATCCGTCGCCGCGACGGCCTGGAAATAATCCTCACCAGCAACCGCAACGGGGGCGCCGGCGGCTTCGATTCCTGGGTTTCGACGCGGGCTTCAGCGCAGGATCTCTGGTCAATTCCAATCAATCTCAATCAAGACAACCTAAACAAGTGTAGCCAATTGGAAATTGACCCCGGATCGTGCCCGGTCGTGAACACAAGTGCAAATGAGGGCGCACCTGCGCTCTCTTGGGACGGTCAGACGCTGATTTTTTATTCGAGCCGCGTCGGAGGATCCGGCGGCAACGATCTCTACATGGGTACGCGGACGAAACTACCCTGATTCGAGGAAGAGCCACGGCGATGAGGTCGAGAAATGATAACAAGCGGGAGGCCGTCATGAACAACAATGCGGCGACAACGAGAATGCAAGCAATTTTGGTAATTGTGAGTCTCTTGATCCTTGGCGGATGCGGAGGCGGCGCGGCTTCCACGGTTAGCAATCAGCCTCCGTCCCCGGCTGGGGTTGACGTTTCGCCGACCAGCGTGGTCATTGAGCCCAGTGCCGAACAGCAATTCACTGCGACCGTGAGTCCCATCGGGGCCAACCAAGCGGTCACTTGGAGTGTCTCTGGGTCGAGCTGCACCGGAACAAACTGCGGAATGATTGATGCGACCGGAAAATACACCGCGCCAGCAACCGTGCCTAATCCTCCCACAGTGGTGATCACGGCGAGGTCAGTCACAGACTCGACCAAAGCAGACACTGCTTCGGTTACCTTTACTAATACAGCGGCGAGTCCAAACAACGCCAAGCTGAACGGGCAATATGCCTTTCTGTTTACTGGATTCAATAGCGCCGGCCCGATGAGCATCGTCGGGAGTTTCACTGCGGACGGGAACGGCAATTTGATCGCTGGCAATGCGGATGTAGTAATCGTCGGAGGCACAAGGACAAACCAGGGTCTTACCCAAAGTACGTACACGGTCGGTTCCGACAACTCGGGCACCATGAGGCTCAATACCGCTGTGAATTTTCCGACTGATAGCTTCAGTTTCTCTTTTTCGTTTGCTCTCGACTCCTTTTCTTCTTCGCGGGGCGTAGCGGTTGGGGGAAGCTTGATTGAATCTGGCAGCACGGACGAGACCGGCACCGGCTTCTTTTTCAAGCAAGATCCCGCAGCGTTTTCGTCAGCAGCGATCAGTGGGGGCTACGCCTTTGGCCTTAGTGCAGCCGGGACAGGGCTGGGATCGAACCTTACGGCGGTGCTGGGTCGCTTCACGGCCAGCAACGGCTTACTCAGCGCCGGCCAAATTGACTTGCTAGGCACACCGGGCCCGCCCCCCGCCGGCCAGCCGTTCACAGGAACATACTCAGTTGATGAGAGGGGCCGCGGCGGAGCAGTCCTGAATATCTCTGGCCAACCGAACCCCTCGAATTTCATTTTGTATGTCGTTTCTTCGAACGAATCGATCTGGATGGACACCGGCGGGACCGGAGCGACAGGCATGGCCTTGCAACAGTCCAGTGCGCCGTTCACCACTAACTCGCTTAAGGGCACCTCACTCTTTGGCGCAGCAGGCGGCGGCTTTGCACCGGGGAACGGCTACGAGCAAAACGACGTCAACGTGGGCGAGTTCCAGTTTGACGGCGTGGGAAACCTCGACCTTACAGGTGACGAGAATTATTTCGGTATCCCTATGCCCGGCGAAAAAATTACCGGAACATATACCGTGGACGCAAATGGCCTAGGCCGTGGCGAGATGAATTACGCCTGCGGTTCAAATCCTTTTTACCTCGTCAGCCCTGGAAAGGGTTTCATTCTAACGGGCTGCGACGTGTTCCAGTTTGGGATTTTCGAAGAGCAGACGGGAGCCCCCTTCAGCAATGCCTCGTTTTCCGGAAACTACGCGTTAGGGACACTCGCCTTGTTCCCGGGGCTTGATACGAGCTTTGTCGTCGGGGTCCTGGCAGCAGATGGCGCCGGTAACTTGAGCGGAAGGTCGGCCACAGCGGCCGGAAGCCAAACCTTCACCGGGACTTACTCAGTGGACGCGAGCGGTCGCGTTACGCTTGCGATCACTCCAACGTCAGGGACGCCCTCAAACATGGTCTTCTACCTCATTTCGCCGTGGAAAGCGGTAGGCACGCAGATGGACTTGGGGATGAGGAATGCAGCCGTGAACGTCATCGAGAAGTAAGAGGGAATTCACGGGTTGCATTGACTGCGAGCTGGACACGAGCAACCTGGCTCAGCTCCTGCTCATGGACCGGGGCGGTACGAAACCGGACTTAATTATCGCTTTACTCTCTATCGCCACTGAAAAGCATAATTCCGTCCAATTTGTTTCGTTCCCAGTCGGGCTTCGTTGGGTCTATCGCCCAGACCGGTGACTGAGAACCCAGCTAACCCATTCTAGGCGTCCGGTCCTGGGAGTGCCTTGCGTCCTTACCGCCTTACCTATTCTGGGCGAGTCACGCTAGTGCTTAATCGGATGCGCGTCTTGGCGAGCTAGTGAAGCTCAGCACGGTGCTCTGCGCGCGTTCGATTAAGCCGTTAGAAGGAAGCCGCTGGCGGTTGCGGTGGACGCGGGCTGACGGCAGACCCCAATCTAATGGCTATGGGAATTGAATCTTTTTTCGTCTGCAGCCTGTTGATTTTACATGACTTACAAAAAACAGAGGAAAGTGAGAATCGCAATTAAAGGCGCCACCTTGCTGCATGACGTGCTGAACATAGCACGCGAAGCGTCCGCCGCGCCAGCGGCTTCGTTCTCACGGGCTAACCGGAAGTAATCTGTTGGCGAACTGCGTCAACTCCTGGTAAGTCGTGCCGGCTCAGACGGTCGACGCAACACCATCTAATCTGTCATTTAGGGCCTGCGGCCCGCGAAAATTCATGAAAGTCCTCTCAGTAACCGCTTTGTTTCCAGCACCGGGACGACGACTTTCGAGCCAGTTGATGCGACCATACTTCCCCCTGGAGAACCGATCGGTTTGGCTGTACTCGGTCAAAACCTAGCCAAGGTAGCGTTCCGGCTGATCTAACCTAGCGAGCGATTTTAGCCTTGTTTTCAATGCAAGGTGGGTTCGAGCTGAGTGTTGCGTCGACCCATTGAGACCACCCGGATTACTGGAAATGATTTTCAGGTAATCCAGTTGTCCGTCTGACCCGTTTACCAAAACTTAGCTCAGATTTCTTGTCTGGAAACTCCCAAAGTCTGTTGTCGACCGGGTGAGCT
>Ga0306924_10008995_pt1 | contig 10107 bp, 13 predicted proteins | sample sta12Can44000111_FD_203756 | JGI IMG/M metagenome (GOLD analysis project Ga0306924, IMG submission 203756) | Lab enrichment of tropical soil microbial communities from Luquillo Experimental Forest, Puerto Rico - statanox.12C.anox.44.000.111 (v2)... | ecosystem: Environmental > Terrestrial >... | reverse complement strand
CCACCCTGTCTCTAGCAGGCGCTGCCGGGTTTGCCGGCGCGTTGCCATTGCAAGCGGCGGACGGACCGCCCGAAATCACCACGGTGCGCTTTGTGAAGATCCCAGGCGATTGTCTGGCCCCTCAATACATCGGCGAAGAGCTGCTTCGTGGCGAGGGTTTCACCGATATCCGCTATGTCGAGAAGCCGGGGAACGCCCTCCCTGAATCTATCGCGCGCGGAGAAGCTGATTTCGGTTTCGATTTTGCGCCGGATTCCGTCGCGATGATCGACCGCGGCGTCGCGATTACGGTGCTGAGTGGCGTGCATGTCGGCTGCATCGAACTGCTGGCGAAGCAAAGCATTCGCAGCGTCAGTGATCTCAAGGGGAAAAGGGTCGGGATCCCGGGCTTCGGAAACTCCTCTCACGTCCACATCACCCTGATGGCCGCCGAGGTCGGACTCGACCCGAGCAAGGACATCGACTGGGTTGTAGGCTCGGAAAAGCAGCTCTTTATCGACGGAAAGATCGATGCGTTCATTGGCGTCTCACCGGATCCGCAGGAGCTGCGCGCGCGCCAGATCGGCCATGTCCTACTGAAGACCGCCGTGGATCGACCCTGGTCCCAATATTTTTGCTGCATGCTCATCGGCAGGTGATGACTGCGACGCCGATCGCGATGCTCGATTGCGGGCACGAATTTGCCGCTGCCGCTTTTGTCATCCAGTGGGACTCGCTCGGCATGTTCGCTCCGAGCTTTGTCACCGGCCACCTGATCAGCCGCCTCGGGTGGACGCGGATCATGCTCACGGGCGCCGTGCTACTGCTGCTGTGCAGCCTCATCAACCTATCCGGTCTCGCTACCTTCAATTTCTGGGCCGCCAATGTGGCGCTTGGGGTCGGCTGGAATTTTCTGTTTGTCGGCGCCACGACGCTGCTGACCGGCACTTACGCCGGCGCCGAAAAGGGCATGGCATAGCCGCTCCCTCAACCAGCGTCATCTCATGGGGAACCGAAAGTTGGTTGACTCTCTGCTGGAGGGAGATGGATTCGAACTTTTAGTACCGCGGCACGAAAGTCCGCGATTTCCGAAGCGTCCCGGCACGATTGTGGTGCCAATAGTCTGAACCGCAACCACCGTTCGGATCAGCGCAAGCAGGCCGAGACGGCCGGTACGAAGCCGAAAATGGCCTGTTTAGCGGCCGTGACAAGTGCGCGACGACGCGGGTACATCGCGGCGATCGAACTCGATCTGTGCGATCAACTGCGCTAGTGACACCAACGAGAGCCCTGCCCCCTCTTCCGGGCGGATCGAAGGCAGGGGCAACGTAATAAACCGGATTATCGCGTAAAGCGGCAATGGGCGGTGGCGCAAGCTGAGCGAATTCCGCGAGGGCATTCTTGGCTTGTCGGCCGAGAGTCGGACACCTTGCTCAGGCGAGGCCGCGCTATCTGGAACCCTTTTTGGGGATTTGCGAACTTTTTGCCGGCGATACGGCAAGGCGACCCGCGCAGACGCGACAAGTGGACGACGCAGGAAGCCGACAACATGAATTGTCCCGTTGTCTACAATGGCCGGACTTCGGCAAAATGGCAGCCAGTGGTACCTGGTCCGCCACAACCACGCCGCACGCAACCCGCCTCGGGTTACGCCGCGCCGAGGTCGCGGCGCTTACGCGCAGCATCCGAAAAAACTTAAGTCGATGTGAACCAGCTCACACGCCCGACAGGAAGGTCACATTACGTTGGTGAAGCACCCGGGATTTCGGGTTGAACCTGACCAAGGGGGAGTCGACATGACGATCTACCGAGGACTTCGCACGCCATCACACGGTCCGTTGGATCCAAAGGCCAGCCCGCTCGCTCTAAAGAAACCAACATCTTCGATGGCAGCGTTACGGCTACCGGCTAGCCTTATTTGTATAATATTAGGCTTTTCAGCGACGGCAATCGCGGCAGACGTCGCCGGTGCAGAGCAGAGGCTTATACCGTTTGACGAATTCATAGCTTCGGTTGTTAGCGCACCATCGGTACCTCCAGTTGACGGTGCAGTCGCACCCGCTAGCACTCTTCCTAGCCTAAAATCATATCTAAACGGCCTCTATGCTGGCGTAGATGCAAAGGCTGTGAAACACAGTTTCGTTGATGATAACGGAACTGCGTTCGACTGTATACCAATGTCTCAGCAACCCGCATTGCGCGGCTCGGCGGGACCGCTGCCAACGGCGCCAGACATCCCTGGCACTGCACAAGTTGCCGCTTCCGCAGATGATGGCCAGGACCTGGTCCGCACCCTGTGGCCAGACGATATTGACCGATTTGGCAACGCTACGGTTTGCCCGACATCTACGATCCCGATGGCGCGCGTCACACTCGAAGAGCTCGCAAGGTTTCCCAGCCTTGATGCCTTTTTCAGTAAAGATGGAAAAGCTTTAGGTGCTGACCAGACCTTGGCAGCCCAGCCGAGTGTGGCAGCCACCCACCGCTACGCACATGCTTATCAGTTCACCAATAATCTGGGCGGCCATAGCTATCTCAATTTTTGGGACCCGGGAATTGGCGCGAATCAAGTCTTCTCCTTGTCGCAGCATTGGTATGTCGCCGGCACCGGCAATAATTTGCAGACCGCCGAGGTCGGCGTCCAGATCTTTCCACAGTCTTACGGTACGACCAAGCCCGTCTTCTTTACCTACTGGACCGCCGATGCCTACCAGCGAACGGGCTGCTACAATTTAACTTGCCCGGCCTTCGTGCAGACGAACCGTTCTTGGGCACTCGGTGGTGCAATTAGCCCGTGGAGCACCCCCAATGGGGCCCAATATGAACTTGAGATCACGTACTACCTATACCAGGGCAATTGGTGGCTCTATGTAAACGGCACTAGTGCCGCAAACGCAATCGGCTATTATCCCGGCACGATTTATAACGGTGGCGCTCTTACAAAAGGTGCAACCGAAATAGATTATGGCGGGGAGGTGGTTGGCACCATTAGTTGGCCGCCGATGGGCAGTGGGAAGTTTGCGAAGAAGGGATACGGAAAATCGGCGTACCATCGCGCGATTTACTACTTTTCGATGACTGGAACCAAAACGAATGCTAATCTTACCGTCGATCAGCAGTGGCCGTGGGACTATACTGCGACAGTAACGACATATTCGAGTCCATGGAACGAAACCTTGTTCTTCGGTGGACCCGGCGGGAACAGCTGAGAGCTAATCAGTGGCCAGCTCATTTCTTCGTGCCGCCATCGCAGTTGCCCTTGCGTTGATAGGTGACGAATCGCCTCCGGTACTAGCCGGAGGCGATTTGTCGTCACAGGAGGCTAATCAGGTGTTGCCACTGACACAGTTCCTCGCCTCGGTCTCGGCTGCGCGTTATGAGCAGTATGTCTCCCGCACCGGAGCGACAGTATCCAGCAAAGAGGTGTTTGCCGAAATGCAGGCATATATTCTGCAACGTTACAAAGGTATCAATATTGGTCGTGTCAAATATCATGTCGTCGATGCCGGCGGCTCGGTGTTCGACTGTCTGCCTCAGGCAGCCTTAACAAATCCACCAGAGACACCCCCCGGTCCACCCGGAGATGTGATGTCACGCGATCACTTGGCGCAGCAAAATCTTACGACATCTTGTCCACCGGGGACATTTCCATTTCAACGTATCCCACTGGAGACTTTGATGAAATTTCCACATCTGCAGAATTTCTTTCAAAAGTGAATTCAGCTACCGCTCAACAAACTGCGTCGCCGTCCCGCTGTTAAGCTCCGCAAACAGTCTTGCGCAGGGCCTCCGCCATCTGCGCGTCGGAAAACTCAGCCGTTCGCCACTGGAATGCTCCCGTTCCAATTGGTCGTCGGGCTCTCTGCTGATGTAGGAGAGACACGGGTGCCGACATGCGTCCCCGCCTTCGCGGAAAAGGTTTGCACGCGAATTTTCCTCGCACATCGCAAACTCAGCCGCTATTATGATCAATCCATATAATCCGAATAGGAGACGCGGATCTGCACTCCGCGACAACAGTCGGTCAGGCGAGGCGCCGTACGGGTCAAGATCAAGTACTCAATCGGAGCACGGAGGATTTTTGACGCAAAGAAGTGTCGGTAGGTCGTCTCGAGGACGCGCATCGTTCGCGTAGCTTGCAACCCTTTCGGAGGGTCCCGATGAGCACATCAATCGTTTCGTCGCGCCGCATAGTGCAATCGGCACGCCTTCCAGTCTGGAAGGCGACCGCGTGTGGTCTCCTCGCACACCTCGCTCTGATTATTGTCGTGCTGGCACCAAGTGTGGCAGCCGCCGCTTCACTCGGGCTCGACGCTTCCTGGCCAGGACAGGCTGATACCGAGATCGGTATGCTTCCCGCACCGACGCAGAATGCCCTTTGCGTTTCCGATGCCTACCCGACGCTCGCGGCGGGCTTCTTAGCGGGTCCGGCCCCGTTTACTGGCCACATGCTACATCTGGCCACCACGGATAATTACGGGGTGTGGCCAGAGAGCGGCAACCTCGACGAAGCCAACCAGATACCCATCCAGGGCTTTTTCGGCGGAATCCTCCCGGGCGCGAACTGGAGCGCGGGCTACCCCGAGCTCCTCTACGATGCGACCGGCGGCCAGGATGGCTTCAGTCGGTTCATCATGGTGGCGTCGGCGATCAGCACCACCCAGCCTCCCCGCTCCTGGATCATGGTAGGGGCGAGCGCCATCGGTGCCGGAAACATCGCAGATTGTGTTTATGCGTTCGAGGTCAATGAAGGCACGTCGACCATATACGCGGCAGAGGCGCCTCACGTCGGCTTGACTAAAGATTCGCTCGTTTTGACTGCGGATATGTTCGACTTCGCCAACGGCAGTATTGGCAACTTCAAATATGCTAAGCTCTGGGTGATCCCCAAGAGTAGAGTATATAATATCCCGCATCAAACTTGCTTTCCGAAACCAGTCCCTTTCGAGATCTCGTGGTCGCAAGGCTTGCAGAACCCCGACGGCAGCTTCGCGCGCTCGGTTGTCCCAGCCAAGAGTTACGACACCGGCAGCCACTCAACTTATCTGGTTAGCGCGTCGCGAAAGGGAGGGAATTCACTGACCTTATGGAGGGTCAATACCAAGAAGAGCCTCCTGTTTCCCGGTTTTGCGGGGCAGAGCTTGCCGACGATGCCTTACTCTCGCCCGCCGCCGGCACCGCAAGCCCGCACGCAATCGGTACCCTCGCCCCCGCCGATCGCCACCGGAGACGCCCGGCTGGTCAATGCCGTCTATCAGCCCAATAGCGGATTGTGGACCGTGCACACTACGGCGTGTCCTTGGAACCCCGGACTCTCGTGCTTCAAATGGTATGAAATCAATCCGGTGTCAGGAGCTGTCATGCAGGACAGCGTTTTTGGCTATAATGTTGACTCGGTCTTTGCTCCCGCGGTGGCGGTCAGCCGGAACGCTGCGGTATTCGCGTTCAACTCGTCTTCTCCCAATCATTTTGTCGATGTCGATTTCGTAGGACGCTATGCCGGTGATCCGACAAATACACTTGGGCAAAGCTTTCGGCTGAAACAGGGCATAGACGTGTACACCCGTGGGGCCCCGGCCGCGCATAGTGGGGCGGACACGGACCCCGACGACGACAATCGGTTTTGGGTAGTCGGCGCTTGGGCCTCCGGCAATGTCGGCGGGCAGGATGCCACTTGTCCGAACCGTACGGTCAACCACGACTGGACCACCGAGGTCGGCAATCTGTCTTTCAAGTGACCTTTCTCGCCTCCACCACCAACCCGCCTGGGAGCGCAGGGTGCGCGGTATTATCTGGTCCCGACGCGGGTGGCTGGGCCGTCGTACCCAGCTCACCATGACGAAATCACGATTGGACGGCCATGTCACGGAAACGGGGTGAGCGCGAGCGGCGGATAGGATAGCCTCTCGCTATGGTCTTGCTCTCTTATCGCCGCCACCGCTTTCCGCCGCCGATTATCCAGCACGCGATTTGGCTCTACCTTCGCTTCACCCTGAGCTACCGCGACGTGGAAGATCTGCTCGCCGAGCGTGGGCTCGAACTCTCCTACGAAACGGTGCGGCGTTGGGTGCTTAAGTTCGGGCCTGTGATCGCCCGACGGCTGCGCCGGCGTCGCCCTCGGCCAAGCAACCGCTGGCATTTGGACGAGATGGTGGTACGGATCACCGGCAAGCGGATGTATCTCTGGCGTGCCGTCGATCACGAAGGCGAGGTGCTCGACATGCTGGTCCAGCGCCGGCGCGACAGCCGGGCGACGCTGCGGCTCTCGTCGGCCGAATAACCGCAGCCGGCAAGGATCTCATCGCTATGCTGGCCAAAAGTCGGAGCCGGGGTTGGCGCCGGCCCCGGCGTCTCAGTGAATTTGACCGGCCCCTTCATCGCGCGATAACGTCCTATTTGCGGATGATCGAGTCGCGACGAGATCCTCGGCGAGCACCTGGGGATGGTCGAACATGTCCTCGATCGGGCGCACCGCCGCGCACGGCACGCGCTCGCCGAAGCCGGAATGATCCCGATGTACTTGCTGATGAGTGTTCGAACACTCCCTCATCAAGAGGAACCGAAAGTTCGTTGACTCTCCGCTGGAGGGGACTGGATTCGAACCATCAGTTCCGTGAGAGCCGACACCGATGTCCGCATGTGGATTTCAGCGTCGAAGCGGCCGAGCTTGTTGACCTCGTCGGCGATTGGGCGTTGACCTTCGCGGCGGCCGGATGCGAGCTGGTCCGACTGCCCAAGCTGATCGGGGCGACATGACGAGACGCGCGCCGAGCTTCGCCCGGGCCTTTACCCGGCGCATTGGCAGCAGCGTGCACTTGGCTCGCCGGTATCCCCGCGCTGATCGCCCTCGCAGTTGTCACGGGCGCATGGGTGATTGGCCCAGCAAAGAGCCCTTCGCACAGCGCGCTTCGGTTGTTCGACGGACCAGGTGGATCGCCCGCATCTTAGCCCCTACTTTAAGAGAGCGACCCGCTGCTGTCGGCTGCGGGGAGCGCCCGAGTCGGCGGTCGAATGGCAACGCGATTTCACGGAGGCGCTCATGGCAAACACGCGCGAGCATCAGTATACAGTGTCTCTTACCTGGAACGGGAATCTCGGCACTGGCACCTCGGGCTATCGAGACTATTCCCGCAATTATGAGATCGGCTCGGACGGCAAGCCCGACATTCAAGGCTCCGCCGACCCGGCCTTTCGGGGAGACCGCTCCCGCTGGAACCCGGAAGAGCTGCTCGTAGCTTCGTTGTCGGCTTGCCACAAGCTCTGGTATCTCCACCTCGCCGTGGAAGCTGGGATCATCGTGACAGCCTATGCCGATCGTGCCGAGGGAGTGTTGGAAATGGGGCAAGACGGCGCGGGCCGCTTCAGGAGCGTGGTGCTCCACCCTACCGTGACCGTGGCGAAAGGCAGCGCTGTAGAGCGGGCACGAACTCTCCACAAACCCGCGCACGAGAAGTGCTTCATTGCCAATTCGGTCAATTTCTTTGTCGAGTGTCAGCCGGAGATCGTCGTCGCCGGCTAAGTGTCGGGAAGGAACACTGAGCGGCAGCCGGTCCGCGTTCCGTGCCGCACAGGGGCCACGCCGATGAGGCGATCGAATGAACCGCCGCGGGTTCATGCTGCTCGCGGCGACTGCGGCGATCGATCGGAACCCGGCCGCGGCCGAGGCCAAGATGCCGCGCATCGGCTTTATCCAAGCGGGCTTTCGGCAGGACAATCAGGGGCTTCTCGATTCGTTCGATCAGGCTCTCACCGCGCTCGGTTGGACCGACAGCGGCACCATCGCCGTTCTCGACCGCTGGGCCGAGGAGCGAACCGAGCGGCTGCCCGCTATTGTGAAGGAGCTGATCGGCTCCGGCGTCAGGGTCCTGGTTACTGCCGGAACGCCGGCCACGCTCGCCGCCAGGCGCGCGAGCACGACGATGCCAATCGTCATGGTTGGCGTCGGCGATCCCGTCGGTCTTGGCGTCGTCGCGAGCTTGGGGCAGCCCGGCGGCAACGTCACCGGGCTGTCGCTAACGTCGTCCAAACTAACCACCGAACAGTTGGCGCTGCTGCGCGAGCTCGTCCCCGGGATGCGGCGGCTCGCGGTCATCGTCAGGAATGATCCCGGCCTTGAGCAGAGATTGCGCGACCTTCGCAGCGACGCCCAGCGAAAAGGGATCGAGGCATTGATGCTCGAGGCGCCGACCGGGACGGCGCTCCGACTGTCCTTCGCGCGGCTCCACGCCGAACGCTGCGAGGCGGTCTATGTCGCCTCTGGCCCGCTGGGCCCCGACAAGCGCGCCCGGATCATCAGGCTGGCTGCCGAATCTCGTGTGCCGGCGATCTACTCCTTTCGGGTTTTTCCGATCGACGGAGGATTGCTGTCGTTCGGCGCCGACTACCGAGATCTATTCCGCCGCGCCGCGGGTTTCGTGGACAAGATCCTCAAGGGGGGCAAACCCGCCGACCTACCGGTCGAGCAGCCGACCAAGTTCGAGCTGGTCGTCAATCTCAAGACTGCCAAGGCGCTCGGCCTGACCGTACCGCCGGCGATCCTGGACCGCGCCGACGAGGTTATCGAATGACACGGCCGGCGCGTCGGACTGGATCGCCAGGACGGCCGGTGAGGAGCCTGAAGCGGTCATTGTTCTTGACGTTGCCGACACGCGGGACAACCGGTCAGCATGTAATCCGGGCCTTATATGCGTTGATAAGATTGTCTCCATGGCTATTGACTTATTCGATGGCAGTTACGGTACACACCGGTGTCGTATAGTCATCAACTTTTCTAGTATCGCGCCCTAGTTGCAGTTGCATGCCGGCCAATTGACAGATTCCCTCTTGGTTTTTGGTTAGCCTCACCTTACCGGAAAACGGCGCTCCGTCGCTCCAGCGAACCGAAACTGTGGCTAATGGTGTTCCTCGCTTGGAGTTGTCGGGGATCGTGACCCGCGATGGCGTGATCGTCACGTCCAACTCCGGTTTCGGCTTGCAGCCAAGGCATATTGCCATGCACGTCAATGCCAGCAACGTCCCGGCACACTGTTTCATCGTAAGATCCCTTTCTTCCACCGGCCAATGCAACTTACTTGACCGAGTACGGGATGAGGGCCGGCTTCAAGAGAGTAAGTAGCACAAGGCAACCAGCTCTCGATCCCTATCCTTGGCCCAGAACGGCACGAGCCCCCAACGCGCCAAGTCTAGGCTGCGACCTGTTCTCGCATCGTAACGAACCAGCGGGAGCGGATCGGTGGGCGCGGCGTTCCAGCTCCGTGCAAAGTACGGGGTCGGCCCGATGCGGCGGGATCGAGAAGACGAGTTTAATCTCGCTCACGTCGGAGGAAAGACGGACGCGACCACACGTGACGCGAAGGTAGCTGAGCTGTGGCGCTGACCCAAGCGACGGCTATGCTCGACAGCGCCTCAACTCGTCGAGATCTCCTCAGCCCTCACTTTTCGCCCGGGCCGTAGTAAGCTTCGATCCGGTATCCGTCCGGGTCAATGATGAAGGCGGCGTAGTAATCAGGGTCATACACCGGCCGCAGACCGGGCGCGCCGTTGTTCCGACCGCCCGCGCGCAGCGCCGCCGCATGAAACGCATCGACGGCCGCAGCATCCGGCGCCGCAAAGCAGAAATGCAAACCGGACCTTTCATCCGCCGGAACCGGCCGCTCGGCGGAAAAAACCCAGAACGAGATGCTATCGGCGCCGTAGCCGTAACCGACCAGCGACTGCGCAGCCCTTACGCATCTGTAACCAAGCGGCGTGAGAGCGGCGTCGTAGAAAGCCCGACTTCTGTTGATGTCCCGCACACCGATAGAGATGTGAGCGATCATAGGTTCTTCCCAAAAGCGCGAGGTGAGCGTGCGGGCCGCACCGCCGAGTGGCAAGACTAGTTTCGCTTCTTGCCCATGTGAACCCGCCCCCGGGATGCGGGCCGCTCTTTCAGCTTCGACCATGCTGTGTGGCTATATTTCCGCTTCCCGCTCGGGCTGCGCATGGTGGAGGAGTTGCTGGCGGCCCGCGGCATCATCGTCAGCCACGAAACCGTCCGACAGCCAAATCCCGCGGCTGGCCCTTGTCTGCCTCGTCGCGGTGCTGATCGCGCTATGACTGCTTAGTGAGGATGTCCGCCGCGTAAACGTG
>Ga0306924_10008993_pt1 | contig 10110 bp, 9 predicted proteins | sample sta12Can44000111_FD_203756 | JGI IMG/M metagenome (GOLD analysis project Ga0306924, IMG submission 203756) | Lab enrichment of tropical soil microbial communities from Luquillo Experimental Forest, Puerto Rico - statanox.12C.anox.44.000.111 (v2)... | ecosystem: Environmental > Terrestrial > Soil... | reverse complement strand
CACCAGCGCGAGGGCCAGACTGGCATAGACAGCGCCGGCGGCGAGCCCTGAGAATATCTGTTGCAGGAGCTGATGCATCGGCGCCCGTCAATATCCGAGGTAGGAGCGGCGTATCTGGGGGTCGTCTGCCAGCGCCTTGGCGCTGCCGGAGGTCACGACATAACCGGTTTCCAAAAGATAGGCGCGATCCGCCATTTCCAGCGCCAGGCTCGCGTTCTGCTCGACCAAGAGGACGCTGACCCGCTGTTCGCGCTTGATCCGCTCAACAATTCCAAAAATAGCTTCGACGACTCGTGGCGCCAGCCCGAACGACGGCTCGTCGAGCACCAGAAGGCGTGGCGACATCATCAAGGCACGGGCAATGGCAAGCATCTGCTGCTCGCCGCCAGACAATGCGCCAGCCTGTTGGCGCCGTCGCTGGGCAAGAATTGGAAAATACCCATACATAAGCTGCATCTTTTCGTCCGGCCGCCCGGCGGCCGTGTAGCCTCCGATGCGCAGGTTTTCTTCCACCGTCAGGCCAATGAAAGTGCCGCGCCCCTCCGGCACATGGGCAACGCCGAAGCCTGCGATCTGCTCGGTGGTGCAGCGTTCCAGCCGGTGTTCGCCAAATAGGATCTCACCTTCGCTGCGCACCATGCCGCAGATTGCGCGTAGCGTCGTGGTCTTGCCGGCGCCGTTGGCGCCAAGCAGTACCGTCATGCCGGCTTCCTCGACCACGAGATTGATCCCGTGCAGGACTTCGGACTGTCCATAAAAGGCCTTCACCGCGCGCAGTTCGAGTATCGCCGTCATCAGTACCGCGTCCCCAGATAGGCTTCGGCGACCGCGGGATTGCCGCGCACCTCTTCCAGCGAACCATCCGCGATGACGCGGCCGAAATTGAGCACCACAACCTGATCGGACAGGCTCATCACCAGGCCCATGTGATGTTCGACCAAGAGAATGGTGATGGCGAGCTGATCGCGGACCGAACGAATGAGCGCGCCAAGTTCGGCGACCTCATCGTGGTTGAGTCCGCCGGCGGGCTCGTCGAGCAGCAGCAGCGACGGCCCTACCGCAAGCGCGCGGGCGAGCTCGACGCGCTTACGCGCAGCGAAAGACAAATTCGCAGCCGGTCGCGACGCCTCCCGTTCCATTCCGACGAATGCCAACATCGCGCGTGCAGTTTCGTCGAAGACACGCTCCTCGCGGCGCGCCGAAGGCAGCGTGACCGCGTCAAAGAACGCGCCGTTGTGGCCGCGGGCATGACCACCGACCTTGACATTGTCGAGAACCGTCATGGAAGCAAACAGTGCCGGACTCTGGAAGGTACGACCAATGCCGATCGCAGCGATGTCGGAAGCCGCACAGCGGCGGAGCGATCTGCCGTTCAACCGAATGTCGCCGCGCTCGGACCGATAAAGCCGGCTCAGGCAGTTGAACAATGTGGTTTTGCCGGCGCCATTCGGGCCGATGAGCCCCGCGATCCGGCCGTTGCTCACTGTGAAGCTGACATTTTCGAGCGCAACGATACCGCCGAACCGCATCGTCAACTGCGCGATTTCCAGCAAGGGCGCGGCTGCGCTCGCCGTCGTTTGAGGCAGCGGCGGCGGGGACGTAGTCATGCCGGTCGGGCCGCCATTTGCTGGGTTTCCTCCTCAGAGCCGCCGTCATTGTTCGTGTTTGGTCGGCCGGTCGCCGCGGCGGGCTCTAAAACGTGACACGGCGCACATTGGCGCGTCAACGCGAGCGAGCCGGATAATTCGCGAGCCGGTTTTGGAATATTTCCTGCAAGGCGGGGTTCCGGCTGTTTTGTGGCAAAGTAACCTCCAAAGTTCAGGCTGCGGCGGTGGTTGGATCGATCATCTTCTTTACTGCGGTGATTTTGGTTGCCGGAAAGCCGCTAATTTCGGCGTGCTTGCGAATGATTGCCTCGTCTTTAGCAAGATACACGCAGAAAGTTTTATTATCGGCAACATAACTCTCCACCCATTGGATGTCGGGGCCAAGCTGACGCAGCACATCATTCGATTTCGCCGCTGCTTGCTGCAGCTGTTCCCGCTCGAACGTTCCGACCTTTGGAATGTCGCGTTCGATGATGAATTTTTGCAGAGCCATGGCCGTCTCCTTTAACAAGACGTTCGCTTGTTCAGGGCACTAGAAAGTGGCGCTTGCGATCCTCGATCAATCGCAAAAAGCAGTAGCCGGCGGCGGCATAGGAATGCTCGGCGACAAGCTTCTGCCGAAGCAGCGTATATCGTATCTCGCGCAGGTAGGACATCAATCGCTCGAATATGTCCGCGGATAATCGATCGTTGAACGGGTCCATCAAGCCGCACACCGCGCTGAGCGCGCAGAGATTGTCGCCGACACGCACTTCCGGTTCAGGCATCGCCGGGTTCCATCCGGCATAGGACCAAACGGCGTCGCGAAAAGCCTTGCGTAGATGATCCGGTATCGCGACGAGTGACGCGGGAGCTTTTGACTTTGTCAGCCGCACGAGTTCACCTCGCGAAACCTACGCCGTGTCGCAAACCGGCACGACGGCATTGCCAGCGAGTGCTATATCGCCGCTTCCGAGTTTGTATCGAAGAAATGAAGGCGCTCTGGCGGCAGGGCAAAGCGCAGTTTATCGCCGCGTTTGGCGCGAATGCTCGGTTCCACAGCCGCAACCATGGTCTGTTCGCCGACTTGCAGATCAAGCAGAATCTCGGCGCCGAGCCTCTCGACGACCTCCACCATGGCGTCGAAGCAAAGTCCCGGCGGATGGCTGCCGTTGGCGATCTGCAGGTCTTCCGGCCGAATCCCCATGATCACTTCGCGGCCGGCGTATGCCTGCAGCCGGGGACGGATTTCGGCGGGCACGTCGATACCGAAGCCCGGATTGTCTGCCCGCAACCCATCTTTGCCATTGCTCAGCCGAACTGGGGCGAAATTCATCGCCGGCGACCCGAGGAAACCGGCGACAAAACGATTGACCGGAGCATTGTAAAGTTCGAGCGGTTCGCCGACCTGCTGCACCAGACCGCCTTTCATCACCACGACGCGATCCCCGAGCGTCATCGCTTCGACCTGATCGTGGGTCACATAAATTGCCGTTGTGTTGAGCCGGGAGTGCAGCTTTTTTAGCTCGACGCGCATCTGCACGCGGAGCTTCGCATCGAGGTTGGAAAGCGGTTCGTCGAACAAAAACACCTGCGGATGGCGGACGATTGCGCGGCCGAGCGCGACGCGCTGGCGCTGGCCGCCGGAGAGCTGGCGCGGCTTGCGCGCGAGGTAATCGCGAATTCCGAGAATATCGGCCGCGTCATGGACGCGCTTGCGAATTTCCGCGCGATCGACCTTCCGCATTTTCAGGCCAAAGGCCATGTTGTCGTAGACGCTCATATGCGGATAGAGCGCGTAATTCTGGAACACCATGGCAATGTCGCGATCCATCGGCGGCAGTTCGTTCACCACGGTGTCCCCGATCAGCACCTGGCCCGAGGTGATCGATTCGAGTCCCGCCACCATGCGCAGCGTCGTGGTCTTCCCACAGCCCGAAGGTCCGACCAGAACTACGAATTCCTTGTCGCGGATTTCGAGGTTCACGTCTTTGACGGCCTGAACGTCGTCGTACATTTTGTTGAGGCTGCGAATCAGAACGCGTGCCATTGCCCTATCCCTTTACCGAGCCGGTAAGGCCGGCAACGTAGTGCTCGACGAAGAACGAATAGATGAAAGCGACCGGTATCGAACCGAGCAGCGCACCGGCCATCAATTGCCCCCAATAGAACACGTCGCCGCGCACCAGCTCGGAAGTGACGCCGACTGAAACCGTCTTCTGCTCGGCCGAAGACAGAAACACAAGCGCGTAGATGAATTCGTTCCACGACAGCGTGAAAGCGAATATCCCGGCGGAGAGTATCCCCGGCACCGCGATCGGGATGATGATGTACGCCATTGCTTTCCAGCGGGTGGCGCCGTCGATCCGCGCGCATTCTTCAAGCTCCCGCGGGATCGCCTTGAAGTAGCCCATCAGCAGCCAGGTGCAGAACGGAATGAGGAAGGTCGGGTAGGTGAGGATCAGCGCCCACGGCGTATCGCCGAGCTGAAAGTTGCGAACGATGTCCGCAAGCGGGATGAACAGCAGCGTCTGCGGCACGAGGTAAGTGATGAAGATGCCGGTGCCCAGGCTGCCGGCGAAGGGAAATTTCAGGCGTGAAAGGGCGTAACCGGCGAAGATACCGCAGAACAGCGAAATCAAAGTGGAAACGATCGCGATGAACAGCGTGTTGAGCATCCACCGGGTGAACAAGGTTTCCGTCAACAGGTCTACGATGTGGACAAGTGTCGGATGCGCGGTCCAAAACGGCGTGTAATTGGGCGCCATCCACGGCCGATAGAGTTCGCGATCCGGCCGGACCGACGTCACCAGCATCCAGTAGAACGGGAACAACAGCCAGAAAATGAAACCGCCGAGCGGAATATAGAAGTACACCCAACGGCGCCATTTTGCTCCTTCAATCATGGTTCAGTGCACCTCAACGCGGCGAATGTAGAGGAGCTGCACCACCACCACGATGAGCAGGAACGGGAACATCGCGAGAGAAACCGCAGCGCCCTCGCTTAGGAGACCGGTGCCGACGCCAATCTGGTAGGCGTAGGTGGCAAATAGCTGCGTCGCATTGGCCGGGCCGCCGCCGGTCAGCACGTAAACCAGCTGAAAATCGGCGAATGTCTGGATCACCGAGAACAAGACCACCACCATGGTCACCGGCAGCAGCAGTGGCCAAGTCACGTGCCAAAAGCGCTGCCAGGGACGCGCGCCGTCGATCGCGGCAGCCTCCTGCAGCTCAGGATTAATGGTCTGCAACCCGGCGAGTAGGCTGATCGCGAAAAACGGTACGCCGCGCCACACATTGACGATAATCACCGAAATCAACGCCAGGTCTGGATCGCCGAGCCAGTTGATTCGCCCGTGAATGAGGTCGAGTTGGAACAGTGTCCAGTTGATGACGCTGAAGGTCGGATCGAACATCCACTTCCAGGCGAAGGTCGAAAGCACCGTCGGAATGATGAAGGGCAACAGAATAAACGCGCGGGTAAATGCCTTGCCCTTGAAATGCCGATTAAGCAGCAAAGCCAGCCACAGGCCGAGGCCGAGCTTGAATACGGTCGCGACCGCCGTGTAGACGAAGGTATTCCAAACTGCCGTGCGAAAAATGCTGTCGTGCAACAGCGCGATGAAGTTCTGCACGCCGACGAAGCGGCCCGGCACGCCCACTTTCGTGTCGGTGACGGCTAGCAGCACGCCTTGGACGAACGGATAGGCAATGAAAAGGGCCAGCAATACGACGGTCGGCAATAGCAGCGCCGCCGCCAGCCAGCGCTCGTCCTCAAGGAGACGAGTCACCGCGTCGCGCCGGGGAGCCTTCGCGAATGCGCGTTGACCTACAGCTTCGCTGATTGCCATCGCCTGTTCCTCTCCGGCCCGGCGCTGGCCGCACTACCCTGATCATTCGCGTGGGTAGCACGGCTACGGCATTCCGAACGGTCGCCGATCGTCGCGCGGCACATCAGACGTAAATTTTCTCCAACTCGCCGGTTGCCCATTTTACCGCGTCTTCCGCCGGCATGCCCTGCACCGCCTTGGCATACATGTCGACGATAACGTACTTGCTCATCACTTCGCCGGCCTTGCGATCGGCCGGACCGGCATAGCCGGGGAATTGGCCGGATCGACCGGCCTGGCGGAACAACGCCATGACCGGATCGTTTTTCCAGATTGGATCGTCCTCCCAAACCGTGGTGGCGCCGACGGAATAGCCCTGCTGTGAATTGAACCACGCCTGGTAGACTGGCTTTGAGGTGATCCAGCCGAGAAAGTCCCTGGAAGCTTTCTGTTGCTTGGAATAGCCCATCACCATGTTGGTCATGGGCAGTTGATAGCTGAACTGTCCCGCCGAACCCTTGGGCAGCGCGCCATGTAAGATGTCTTGCCAAAGGGGCGTGCCCTTCTCGCTCTGATAGCTGTCGGGCTTGCGCTTGGCTTCGATGTAAATTGACGCGCCGTTGAGTGTTGACGAAATCGTGCCGGCCAGGAAGGCACGGTTGTTGCTGGAATCGTCCCAGGCGAGGCCGCCTTCGTCGCAGCATTCCTTCCAGAACGCGGTCCAGAATTTGACCGATTCAATGGTTTCCTTGCTGTTCAGCGCAACGGTCTTGCCATCCTTTTCGACCTCTTTGCCGCCCCAAGACCACAGATAGGGATAAAAGAAAGTTGGCGGATCGCCGAAACTGTGACCCATCGCCTGGCCGATCGGTTGACCCTTGGCCTTCAGTTTCTTGCCAGCGTCACGATACTGGTCCCAGGTCTCCGGGAATTTGGTGAACCCGATCGCCTCGAACCACGATTTGCGATAAGCGTTCTCGTTGCCGAGGATGCACCAAGGAACGCCAAGCCATTTCTTGCCATCGTTGGCGACTGCAATCGATTCCTTATAGTAGCCGCCCTGGTCCTTGCCGAGTTTGTCGGCAACTTCGCTGACGTCGGCGACGCTGTCGGCATAGAGCTGCGGCCAATTGTTCAGCGCACAAATGACGTCAGGGCCGGTTCCCGATTGAATGGCAGCCGTGGTGCGCGCCTGGATGTCGTTGCCATTGATCATTTCAATATTGAGGGTAATGCCGAGGTCTTTTGCAGCAGCCGGCACAATCTGCTCTCGCAAGACTTTATCGGAGGCGGGAACGAAATCGTTCCAGCGCAGCCAATGAAGAGTGATGCCCTGCGCATAGGCGGGCGCCCGGCCGGTTGCAAGGATCGCAGCAATTCCCCCGGTCCTTGCCGCTACCGCACCAGCGCCAGAAAGCTGCAGCAGTTTTCGCCGATGAATCCGAGCCATTGGAGTCCTCCCTAACTGGCCTGATGGTCGATTGTTCTTATAGGTACGTTCTCTTAGCACGTTTTATGGCTCCCGGGTCGAGAACCACGCGCAATTGATTGCCGAAATCGGGTCAATAACCGATGGCGCGATGCCGCAGGCGAGGCTTTTAGCACCCTCTGTTTTATGTTCGCCGTCTGCCAATCCGCCCGGCGGCGGGAGATCTCACGGCCTGACGAAGACGCCCCAAAAGCGGACGTTCGTCAGCGCGAATTGCAACCACACGCCGGCGTCGCGGCGTGTGGGCCGAAACAATGATCTTTTGAGCGCTGCAATGAGGGTCCCGACGCTGTACCGCCTTCAACGCTCGTCGCGCCCGACGCCTGAGAGTGCTTGGCTTGGCAACCGATTTAACGTGCTCCCGGTCGCGTATGCGACGCGGCGCCGGGAGTGACAATACACTTTTATCGACCTTGCGCACAATATCGAGGCCGGTCGATAACGGCGCATAGCGGAATGATCGTTCTGATCCGCCTACCTCATCGGGCCGGATCGTCGCCACCAGCGATTTTTCCGGATTGACGAGCTGGGCCTGCGCCTTGGCCAAGGCCGCCGCGATGGTGCCGATTGTCTCGCTAGAGCGCTGCACGGTTGTTCTCCACCTCCAGGAGATCAAAACTGATGGCGCCAGATTTCGAGCGCTTGGCACGGATGCCGTGGCCGATTGCCCCCTCCCGTCGCCGGTCCGATAACGCTTAACAGCGAGCGTGCGCTAAGGCGATGCTGCAACGCGGTTATTTCCCCCTAGCCTCAAGGCATCACAAACACGCCTTTGCCGCTGTTCTGCTGATCAAACACCCGATAGGCCTCCGCTTGGGAGAGCCGCCAGCGGTGGGTAAACAGGTGCTCGACCGCAATTTTTCGATCAGCGACGAAGCTTGCACATTCGGCCTGCCCGATCTTTGAAAAGGTCCACGAGCCGATGATCGTGAGCTGTTTGCGCATCAAGTCGCCAACGCGATAAGTCGTTGAAGCGGCGCAGTGATTTGATTCGAGCTGGGGCGTAGTCGTTGCGTAGTCGTCGGCCCCTGCCCTCGGCGTCTATCGCCCAGACGGTGGAGGCAGCGTGGTAGGGTGCGGTTAGTAGGCTGAGCGAATTTGTGACGCGCTTGGCTTCAAAGGCCTCGACATTCGGTCGAGGCCTTTAACTTTTCAGCGCAAATCATGCTGCCGGGTCGAGCCCCACGCCCGGAGCAGGTTGCTCGATCACTTCTGCTGCGACGGTCTCGACTACCGGAGCGACAGGCTGTTTCACTTTTCCCGCAGCTTTCTTAACTGGTGCGCGTTTGGGCTTGGCCCTGGCAACCGTCTTTGCCTGTGCGGCCTTGCGTGCTTTGCCGCGTTTGGCTGAGTTTCCTCTTCGCAGCTTTCCTCGCTTTTGTAGTTTTGATCCCTTCTTACGTTTAGCCATGATTGTCCCCGATCTGGTTGGCACTCCGCAAATCGGATCAAAAGGCAACCGGCCAAGTCCCGCCAAGCCACCTAACGAGTTATCACCAGATTTCAGCTTGAGCGGGTGCCGTGCCTGCCGCAGTGAGCCCCTAGCCCCGCTTGCCCTCACTCGCTTGGCGCAAGCTCGTCTAAGATTTCTAAGCTCACCTCGTTAAGCGTGTGAAACTCACGCAGCAGGCGGTCCCCATGGTTCTTTAGTTCCGCCGGAACAGAGACATCGCCAGTTTCTCGCCACCACTTCATAATCCTTGCGGCCTCGTCGGCGTTGGCATCAGGCGAGATTGATAGGAGTTCCCTAATTTCTTCTAATTTGTCCAAGCGGAGCTCGGTCACTACCAGCCATCCCCTTTTGAGGTCTTGGCGTCTCGTCATAGCACTTCGCTGCGTACACTGGAGCGCGTGAACGAGAGCTCAGCCTTCCGGCGTCAGAAAGCGCTGTTGAAGGGCGCGCGGAAGCGCAGATGATGAGCCTTCGCTCGAACGCAAGATTAGCGCTGCGCGAGAGCTAGATCAAACCAACACATAGTTGAAAAATGCCCTCCTCACCTCGTCGCTTCCCCGCGATAACCACCAAGAGCTTGGCGCTCTCATCACTATTTCGTCACAGAGTGTCGTTGCTATTGCAGAGCCATGCATGAGGTACTGACCATTGCCGTGGCCAGCTCCCTAGTGGGCATCTGGTCGGCTGCTTTAGTCCTTCTCTTTCTGCGTTGACGCAGCAATGGAAGCGCGCCACTTCCCGCCACCCTGGTCCGCCGAACTCCAGCCAAACTACTACGTCGTGCGTGACGCGAATGGGCAGCAGCTTGCCTACGTCTATTATGAGAATGAGCCGGGGCGACGGTCGGCGGGCAAGCTGCTCAGCAAAGACGAAGCTCGCCGGATCGCCGTGAACCTCGCGAGGCTTCCAGAGCTACTAATGGCGCAACCGCCATTGGCGTTAACGCGGATCAATGCGCTTTCTTACGATCCAAGCACCAAGCCAACCAAATGCTTGCAGCCGACACCGCAAAGATGGCGACCAGCCAATACACCGTCATAGCGCCCTCCCAGGAGCCTCATAGTAGCGAGTGGGGTGCCGGGGCTACTAGAGGGCCGGGAAGGTTCCTCCATTTATCTCTGTGTGAACTTTAGTTTCCGTCGCGTCGGCTGTGTATTTTGACTTGGATCAAAGAGCGCGAGTGCGATCCTGCGGTGGGATTTACGCGCTGCGCTTTCTCACAAAAAGAGCGCAGCTGGTCCTTCAGAGCGGGACAGACTTAGGCCACCGTGTTTGGTGGCCTCTTCTTTTCCCGTGCCGACATCGATCAATCCTCGCATTTACCAATTCTGGTAACCGCGCGGTCATCAATTCGACCGTAGCCTTACCTTCGCAACTGGGAGGGGGTCAGTTGTTGCTAGGCAGAAGCCTCGGCATCGGCTCCCCGGTGGGGCTTCTGCTCTTTCATTCTTGGCGTGGTGCGTTTGCCCTACCCTCGTCATCTATCACGGCCCACGGCAAGCGCTGCGTAGTGTTAGGCGACTTTTGGATCTGACGACGTGATTGCGCCGGACCGAAGCTCAGCCCGCGCAGCATACTCAAGCCAAACTCGGCCAAGGCTGGCGTATTGCTCGCTGACGCTTTCGTCAGAGGCTTGGCGCGCCCACTCGAAGCACTCTTCGGCCCATTTCCGATAGTCAGCAGCTGTCGCCATCGCTTCGCCCCCAAGCCGGGGTCTCGTCGCAGCAACCGAACAGAATACGTGTGGTAAGG
>Ga0306924_10008992_pt1 | contig 10110 bp, 8 predicted proteins | sample sta12Can44000111_FD_203756 | JGI IMG/M metagenome (GOLD analysis project Ga0306924, IMG submission 203756) | Lab enrichment of tropical soil microbial communities from Luquillo Experimental Forest, Puerto Rico - statanox.12C.anox.44.000.111 (v2)... | ecosystem: Environmental > Terrestrial > Soil... | reverse complement strand
AAGGGAGTCAGAATTACATCGCTTTCGATGCGATGGACGCGCTCCAAGGCGAAGGCACAGATTTCCTTGCCTATGCGCACGGTAAGAAATTCCCGCGGCAGTTCGATAGCACCGGTATCCTCGGCGGCGGTTTTCGGCGGCAAGTGAGGGGTCCATGCCTCAATGGTGTCAGCGTGTTGCGCAAGCAGGGCCGTAATGTCCACGATGCCGATAGCCAGCATTTCGTCGCGGATGTAATAACTTTTCATACCTGAAATGGGTTGGTCGAACGCGTAGATTTTCGATTCCGGCACCGACACCAGATGCAGGCAGGCGTTCGCCAAGAGAATGATTTGGTTGCCGGAGGCCGACACCAGCAAGCCGACCTCGTTTGCCGGTTCGGTGCGCCCTAACAAGGCGGGCAGGGAAAGCGCCAGCAAAGGTTGGCCGCGCAAAACCACGATCCCCGAAATCCAACTCGGCGCGCCGTCCAAGGGGGCGACCTCCTCAATGACGAGATTTTCGTCCACTGCGTCGGCCTGAACCGCCAAGGTTTCTTGGCCCAGACGTATCGTCAAAAGCTTCTTCGCCGCCTCTCCGGCACTGGGGTCTTCGGCTACGGTATCGGGCACCGCGCCCAGCAAGATGGTGCTTGTTTCCTCTGTCAGCGCCATACTCTCGTGGAGAAGTACCCGGTCGAGGTCCAGCAGGGCGATTTTATTGTCGCCATCCGCATAATATCCAGAAATAGGACGCAGATCGCCGATTTCTGGCAGTTCAGGCAAGCCGTGGAATTCCTGTAGCTTCACCGCGCGGTCGACGCGCAAGGCGACGCTACCACTAGAGTGAGATAGTCCGATCAAGATCTCGCCGGTTCCCTTCCGGAAGCTGAGCAAATAGCCCAGGTCAATCTGCGGTAGGACTTGCCCGAAAGCGCAAACCAATCCTTCGAATGGCGCGGGCGAAAACGGGATTGGCGTCAGCGGCGAAGCTTCGGTGACGCCGAGGATGATACTGGCAGAAACGGCGTACAGCGATGTCTCTACCTGGAACACTAATAGGTCGAAGTCCTGTGCAACGATATCCGATCCCGTTCTCATTCGTGACACCTTGTGTCTGGGTTGCGGGGGATATCGGGCGCGGCAAAAATCACGTCTGGATTCAGCGCCGTCAGTTCTGCCGCATAGGCCCGCATCCGGCTGGGGTCACCGCCACCCCAACGGTAATCAATTTCCAGGTTCCGGCCTTCGACCCATCCGTGCTCCAGCAAGCTCAGCCTAAGAACTGCAACTCGGGCCTGCCCTTCCACATCGGCTTCCGTGACGCCGGAGATCAAAACGCCGAGCCGCCGCATGTGGTCCGGCTGCTGTGCGCGCGCGGCGGCCGACCCGGCAACGACTTTGATGAAATCGCGTCGTCGCATTGCCTTCCTCGAGGCTCAAACTGCGCGACCTGCTCTGCAATTACAGCAGGGATTTGCACCCGGTGGAATGGGGTTCAGGGGCCAGTTTGCACGGCAGCAATCCTGAGCCACTCATGTCCGCTTTGGGTCAAAAGCGGACATTGTGACCCTTCAGAACGATGTCTGCTTTACCCCCAAAAGCGGACATTGGAACTCAGTCTCGAAATGTCCGCTTTGTGCCAAAGCGGACATTGAAGTGGGTGTCGGATATGATTGAGAGCGTTGGGAAGGTGCTCAAGCTTGTGGAGCATCACCATGAGATTTCCCCGCAGGAAATTCCTGCATCTGGCAGCAGGCGCTGCCGCGCTTCCAGCTCTGCTTCGCGGCGCAGAGGCGCTCGACTACCCGACCCGGCCGGTGCGCATTATCGTCGGCTTTGCCGCCGGCGGCTCAGCCGACATCGTCGCGCGGCTGACGGGGCAGTGGTTGTCGGAGCGGGTCGGCCAGCAATTCATCATCGAGAACCAGACGGGCGCCGGCACCAACATCGCGACCGAGGCGGTCGTGAACTCGCCTCCCGACGGCTACAAGCTGCTCCTCGTCACGGCGGCGAATTTCATCAACGCAACGCTCTACGAGAAGCTCAACTTCAACTTCATCCGCGACATCACGCCAGTCGCGGGCCTCAGCCGCGAGCCCGCCGTGATGGTCGTGCATCCCTCGGTCCCGGCCAATACGGTTCCGCAGTTCATCGCATACGCTAAGGCCAATCCGGGTAGGATCAACTTTGCTTCGGGCGGCAACGGCGCCCCGTCCCACGTTTTCGGCGAGCTGTTCAAGATGTTGACCGGCGTCAGCATGGTCCATGTCCCTTATCGCGGCGCCGGCCCCGCGTTGACCGGGCTGCTCGGCAACCAAGTGCAGGTCTACTTCTCCCCCCTGTCCGCGGCGATCGAATACGTCAAGACCGGCAAATTGCGCGCTCTTGCAGTGACCACCGCAACCCGCTCGGAAGCGCTGGCCGATCTTCCGACGATGAGCGAGTTCGTACCAGACTACGAGGCGAGCAACTGGTATGGCATCGGCGCGCCGAGGGAAACGCCCGCCGAGATCGTCGACAAGCTCAACAAGGAGACCAACGCTGTGCTTGCCGATCAGCGGATGAGAGCGCGGATTGCCGATCTCGGTGAAACGGTGCTAGGCGGGTCGCCCGCCGACGCCGCAAAGCAGATCGCCGCCGAAACCGACAAATGGGCCAAGGTGGTCAAGTTCGCGAACATAAAGGTGGATTGACCTCGGCCGTTTCATAGCGCCCCGTTCTGCGACTCCCAGCAGCTGCTGCCCGGTTTGGATCAATAACTGACATCAAGGCCAGTTGAAGGAATGTCCGCTGAACAACATTGAAAGATCTTGCCTTTTCGAATTAGTCGGCCTCAAATCCCCGGCGTGACCCCGCAGGAGCCCACCAGTGCGTCTTTTCGCGGCCGGCCTCCCTCGCCGATGCCCGGTCACTTATCTGAAATGATGTCGGTCGGTCGGATGGTCGAAGTTCTCGAAGGATTGCAGTTCAACAAGCGTGAAGAAGGTCGGCTTGTAGTCGATCCCGGCGTCACGAACTTTCTGATCCGCGCGACCAAGGCCGCCGCCGCTGATCACCTCGATGCGAAAGTTCGCCACCTGTGGCGCACGATCCCACAGACGCTGCGATGATCGATCGCCTTAGCTTTCTTTGCCTCGATCCACCCGGACGCGATCGCGCTCTTCATCGAGGATCGGCATTGGCTGCTGCTTCAGGTGCTCAAGCAGCAAGGTCGCGACCTGTCCGCCGATCGCCTTCACGGCCTGCTCGCCGCCAGCGGCATAGGCTGACACCACCTCCAGCATCTCGGCCAATTGCTGCTGCTGCGTCTGCGGATCAAACTTGAAATAACTAGCGCTGGAGACCCGCTGCAGATGCTTAAGCTTGCGCGCGGTGGTAGGGCCGTCACCTTGCTGAATTAGGAACACCCGCGTTCCCTGACGCCGTAGCTGATTGATGGCGAGCGCTGCCTCGGCAAGACCGTCTTCGCTGTCATGGAACGCGTCGCCGACGATGACCACGGCGCGCATCGGCCGGTCCGCGTTTTCCGTCACGGCTTGCTGCAGCACACTGCGAATATGGATGTAACAGCCGCAATCGCATTCCGCTTTATCCATATGCTCTGCCATGTCGTCGGGATTGGTAATCCAACCCCGCTTTGTAATCTTGCAACGCCGCACGCCTTTATCGTCATCTTCCGCGAAGAAGCAGAATTTCATTTCCAGACCGCTGCCCGCTGCCGCTTCGAACATCTGCCGCTGCAGCACCTTCGCGCGCTCCCAGCCCGGACTGCGACCGTGGTTTGCCAACGCAAGCAGGACGCGCGGGGTGCCCGGCGCAATCGGTTTCTCGGCATCCTTGCCGAACATGCGCCCGATCGCATCCGCCATCAGATCGTGCTTGAGCAGCGATCGGGCGTCCGGCGTTGGCGTCGCCGACGACGCTCTCTTCGCCGTCTTCATTAGGTCATTGCTCATCTCTGCCTCCCTTCACACCGCACGTCCTAACAGCGCTAACAGCCTAACAGCGGATTTTCAGTCGGCGTTTTCATGCGGTCTGAAATGACATGTTAGGCTGTTAGGGTGTTAGGGCTGCGCGAGATAGTACGTAGAACCGGCTGACTGCACCGAACACCTGTTCGGTCCTCGATGTGCTCTTATCGCCGGGGATCAATACGCCGCGCTGCTTGAGGTGCTCAGCGATCTCGGCGGGATCAAATCCATTGCAGTATCCCTGCCAGACGTCGGGCCGCACCAGAATATGATCAGGCTGTGCATACCCATCGAACAGTTTGGGCGTCTGCTGCTTGATCGCATCGGCCTCGGTCACCGGCACCCATCCCTTGGCGGTCTTGTGAATGTGGATGAAGCGATCATTTAGTCCGGCGACAAGATCAGCCTCAATTCGATCGGCGGCGCGCACGATCTCGCCAGCAGTATCGAGGTTACCGCGCTGTGCCACCCAGCGGCCCATGCAGGCGACAATGCCGCTATTGCCTTGCGCGACGCTCCAAGGCAGCAGACGCGCCTCGATCACCATGCGCAGGGCGGCGGCATAAAGCGCGAAGCGGTTCACCACGGCGCGCACCTGCGGATGTGCCTTCTCGATCACGGCGACGACGTCGGGCAGCGCCAGAAACTGTTCACGATGCTGATCGAGGTCGGCTTTGATCCGAACAGGACCAATCGCGACCAGATGCTGCTGCCACGCCAGACCGACCGCGCCGTGCTGACGCCTCACCGCAGCAAAGAAGCGTTTGCCTTCAATATGGATTTGATCACGCGGGATCGTCTCGAACGCGCTGCCGGGCTGAACCTCGGCCGGTACATCAACCAGACGCTTGCGCGCGCCTTCCTGTAGACCCGGGATGAATTGCGCCAGCGATCTCTCGCCCGTGGAGAACACCAATACAGATGCGTGCGCCGTCTCACGCAAATGCCCGGACGATGTCGCGCGTGGACCTTTGGTGCCAGAAGCGACCTTATAGACCACCTGTTCGGCAGTATGCCGAATCGCCAGCGTGATCTCGTCGAGCGGCAGCCCGAGATCAGTATGGGCAAGCGCGAGCGCATCGAAACCAGCTTCGGTGCCACCCCATGACACGCCGAAGGCATCATTAGCGGGCGAACCGCAACAACGGTGCAGCAAAGAATGTTGCGATTGACAACGCGACATTCGAATTGCCTTGAAGCGGCGTGGCAATCTCGGTCGCCCACTCTGCCGCCGTACCAGCAACGTGCAGCCCGTGACGGGTCGCGGGTTCCAGCAAATAACTGGTATCGCGTGCCTGCGGCATATCCGCGGGCGTGATCACTTCCTCCGGCCGCACAAATATCCAATGCTCGCCGACCTGAGCCCAGCCGACGTGCGGCATGCGGATGATTTCACGCTTGGGTTTGAAGTTCAAAAATCCCACGAGCGCTTGGGGGACAGCTTTACGCCTAACAACATGAACACCGGCTTTCATCAGACGTCGAATAGCGGTTCGACCGGACCCAGCTAATTCTTCCCGAGGAAGCTCGAAAAGACTTTGATGGCCATTGCGTTCAGTAATGGTGAAGTGATGTCGCCAGCTTTGGCGTTCGCTTTTTCGCGGGGGGCCGTATTGATGCGACCAGGCTAATGGATCGATGCGATCCTTGGCAACGCGCAGCCAGCCGCCGGTAAACAGCGCGTCCAATCCACCGCCAGCTTCAAAGCTGGATGTTTTGACAAAGGTCCCCTTCGAACTAGTACAAAGCTTATCACCATATTTTTTGATGTCTGCACCGGGCACGTCGCCACGCACGTGCTGACCGTACTGCGGGTCCTTTTCAAGACGCGTCTTAAAATAACCCCTTACCTTCCGCTCAAGGGATCCATGCGTGAATTTTTCTTTGAACTTAGTCGCGCCAATCGCACACTGCGCCAAAATGCTCTTCAGCCGCTCGGCATCGTTGGCAATGTCTGGATCGGAATTGATCGGCAGATTGTCAATCGTGTTGATGTTTGGATATTTCTCCAGCCCATCCGCGATTGCTTCATCAAGCAGCTTTTTCGCGCGCGTGTGATGATCGTCGAGCCAGCCTTCGTCGTCTTCCTCGTCATCATCGTCGAGCAAATGAGATTGTAATAGTTCATCCATTAAGTTCGACATGTCCTTGATGAACTTCGCGCCGACCATCGCAGTCCAGATACGTAATGCAAGCGCCTCGATAGTCTGCTCGTTGACGATATCTCCCGGGGTTCTTACTCGCACTTGCTGCGCGGGCGCGCGTGCAGCGGCGGAAGTGGCCTGATGCGACTTCGACTTCGGCCGTCTCGACTTGGGCCGTCTCGACATGACACTTCCACAAACGCAAAACGCAAAGCGGGCCCTGATCGCCGGACTAGGGAGATCAAGGGCCCGCACCACGCGCGCAGTTTTACGAATTCTATGGAGCCTAGTCCGGCAGAATTTCTATGACCCGAAGCCCCCTAGAGCCACAACAGGGAACTGTGAATAAGCTTGGGATAAAGACCTGAAACTCATTGCAGCGACTAATAAAAATAAAGTTACGCCAGCACCATCACGCCGATCATCACTGTGACGAACGTCAACAGGATCACGATCAACAGGAAGCACAGGCGGTTGCCCGCACAGCGGCAACGTGCGCGATCTAGACCAGCGGCGAGCGCCATCCGTCAGAGAAGGCGATGGCTGGCAGGGGCGGCAGGTCGTGACCGAACATCCGGTGATACTCTTGCTCGCTCAACACCGCAGTCTCGTAGCAATAAACTTGCATCGCACGGCTACCCGAGATCGAGCAGCCTTATAAACCTTCTCTAACCTCCCGAACATGTTTGCAGTTGCCGCGCCAACGGAAACCGGGTGCTGACCATGTTGAAGGCGACCACGCCTATGACGAGGGCCACGTCGCCAACCGCGACGGCTGGGGACGCAAGCTCAAGCCGTTCCGAGGCGTCGGCGTGGCCAAGGTGGCTTATCTCACGGTGGCGCAGGCGCGGCGGCTCATCAATGCCGCTGATCCGGATTTCCGCCTACTAGTGCGGGCGGCGCTGGAAACCGGCTGTCGTTATTCCGAGCTCACCCAGATGACGGTCAACGACTTCAACCCGGATTCCAACACCGTGGTCATCCCCAAGTCGAAAAGCGGCAAGGCTCGCCATGTGGTGCTGACGCCCGAGGGCGAGGCGAGAAGCCTGCCGACCTCCCGATCCAAGCGCCGACAAAGTTTGAACTGGTCATCAATCTCAAGACCGCCAAGGCGATGGACCTCGACATGCCACCGTTGCTGCTCGGTCGCGCCGACGATGTGATCGAATGAGGCTCCTGATGTCCGCTTTTGGCACAAAGCGGACATCACCATCATGCATGGCGCGACCGCCGAAACTTACCTAAAATTGAGTATTGCCATCCCACGGAAGGGCGACTTGCACCACCGCGTCTGCTTTCGGCACAATCCTTGTGGTCTTTCCGTCGTATAATATCCTAGCGACCTTGGACGCAATTCGACGTGATGTAGCCCCGACAGGTCTTGTTACCTCCTGATTCTGCGCGCCCCAAATTTGCACAAGTGCTAGCATCCAAGGCGTGACAACTTCTAGTTACCTTAGTTTCGCCTTTCGCGGTTACCCACGTGCATTCGAGTTGGCATTGTTGCTGTTGGGCCGGTGCGATTGAGGGAATCGCTATCAGTCCCACCGCCAGTACCACTTTTTTCAGCATGGTCGCCCCCTCGATCAAAGATGCGACTCTACAACGAGGCTAGCGGTTTATAAGTGACCCATAAACTGAGGTGCTCGGCCTGACCATTCCGCAGTCGTCACTTGCAACCGCCGACGAGGTGATCGAGTGAGACGGTGCCATGTCTGCTTATGGCACAAAGCGGACATCACAACCGTGCTGAGCCATGTCCGCTTTCGGGGGTAAAGCGGACATTCGGTCCTGAGGATTGTTGCCACGCAAGATGACGATTAAGCCGCATTTCGCTGGTCGCTCCCTGCTGTAATTTGATCACGCTTTTGAGTGGCGGCGCGATCGCGTTGCCGCTCCCAGCGCGCAGCGAACAGCTTTATGTGCCAAGGGGACCCTCATGAGCGAAGACAGGGGCTTCCAGTTCACTGAAGATACCGTCCCGAGAGCATACGAGGAGGTACTGGTGCCACGGCTGTTCGAGCCGTGGGCGCTACAGTTGCTTGATGAGTGCAATCTCCGTCCAAATGCGGTCGTGCTTGATGTAGCGACCGGCCCTGGAACGGTGGCACGGTTAGCGGCCAAACGGATCGGCTCAGGCGGACGTGTTGTTGCGACAGACATCTCACGCCCGATGCTCGACGTGGCCAAATCGAAGCCGTCCTTGCCGGACTCCGCGCCAATTACCTACATCGAGTCACCGGCGGCACCTTTGGGAGTTGAAAGCGCAGCGTTCGATTTTGTGGTGTGCCAACAGGGGCTGCAGTTCTTTCCTGACCGATTAGCCGCTGTGAACGAGATGCGCCGTGCGCTCAAGCCTGGGGGACAACTGGCGATCGCCACCTGGTCCCGTATCGAGGACAACGCCTTGTATGCGGCCCTCCACTCCGCGCTGCGCGAGAGCGTCCCCGGCGATTTAGCGGACCGGCTCCTGGCACCATTCAGTGGGCCTGATGTTAAAGCCCTCAAGAATACGGTCGAGACTGCGGGCTTTCACGAGATCGATGCCAGGAGCGTAACCTTGCCAGTGATTTTCGAGGGCGGGATCGCTCAGGCCGCCAGATCCCTCGAAGCAAGTCCGCTCGCCCCGTCCCTCGCTACTTTGCCCGCGGGAACGCAACTCAAACTGAACGCCGCGATCGACGCACACCTTGGTCCACTTCTTAGGGACGGAAAAGTGAGCGCCAACATGACTTCGAATATCGCCATCGCGCGCATGTAAAAGCCCCGGCGCAAGATTTTTTTGCTGCACTGCACGAGTCCGCTTTTGGCACAAAGCGGACATTCCACGACTGAGTTCCGATGTCCGCTTTTGGGGGTAAAGCGGACATCGACCGTCCATTTCGCCGGATCGGATCACCAGCCGGCAGTGCGTGTTACTTCTTCGTCATCATCGTCATCAGGTACGAAGCCACTGCCGCCGCACGTTGGGCATTGCTGCTCATCGTCCGTACCCTTTTCAACGACGCCATCACCGTTGCAGTCTGGACAGGTTTTCACGTGTGCGTGCCTCCCTGTGGACGCTTTCGCGAGACTACCCGCCAAGAACCTCAATTTAGTTCGATGTTGGCGTCCTTGATCATCTTTCCCCACAGGGCAAGCTGCGCCTTGATGAAGTCGCCTAGCTCTTCGGGCGTCGAGGAAAATCCCTCGAAGCCTATATTCTTGAACTGCACTTGGGTGTCCGGGCTGTCGATGATCTTGCGCAGCGCGCCGTTAAGCTTGGTCACGATTTGCGGCGGCGTGCCGGCGGGCGCGACGAGACCAGCCCAGGTGTCAAGATTGAAGCCCTTGATGCCGGCCTCGTCCATGGTTGGCAAGTCGGGGAACATCGTGCTGCGCCGGATACGCGACACTGCCAGTGGCCGCAGCGTGCCGGCGCTGACATGCGGCATAGCGGTGGTGAAATCGGCAAGCGTCATCGAGACTCGGCCGGCGATGACGTCCTCGAGCGCCGGGGGCGTGCTCTTGTAAGGCACGTGCAACATGCTGATTCCGGTGTCATGTTTGATCGTCTCCATCGCAACGATAGCGGCAGTGTTGCCTGTGGCAAAGGTCAGATACCCGGGATTGGCTTTGGCATAGTCGATCATCTCCTTGACCGAATGGATCGGCAGGTTGGGATTGACGACCAGCAGCAGCGTGAAGCTGCCAACCCGCGTAATCGGCACAAAATCCTTCACCGGATCGTAGTTGACGTCCTTGTGCAGATAAGGATCGGCGGACAGCGGCGAGTTGGTCGCCATCAACAACGTATAGCCATCCGCCCGCTGGTGATGGACGTAAAGTGCGGCGAGCGCGCCATCGGCGCCCGGACGATCCTCGACGATCACCGGCTGGCCGAGCGCCGGACCGAGCTTGTTGGCGATGATCCGGCAGATCGTGTCGCTGCCGCTGCCGGGGCCGAACACGGCGACCATGGTGACAGGACGCGATGGATAGTCGTCAGCGCGAAGCGCGGTATTGAACAACGTA
>Ga0306924_10008989_pt1 | contig 10111 bp, 7 predicted proteins | sample sta12Can44000111_FD_203756 | JGI IMG/M metagenome (GOLD analysis project Ga0306924, IMG submission 203756) | Lab enrichment of tropical soil microbial communities from Luquillo Experimental Forest, Puerto Rico - statanox.12C.anox.44.000.111 (v2)... | ecosystem: Environmental > Terrestrial > Soil... | reverse complement strand
CCCGACGCTGTGGCGGAAGCGGTACTACTCGGTACTGGGAAAGCCCTGGAACTGATCGACATGACCCAGCACACCGGCGCGCACCCGCGGGTCGGCGCGACCGATGTTGTCCCGTTCATCCCGATTGAAGGGGTGACCATCGAGGACTGCGTCGCACTCGCGCGCCGTGTCGGGAATGAAATCTGGAAGCGCTTCCGCATTCCCGTTTTCTTCTACGAAGCCGCGGCCACGCGGCCAGACCGCGTAAACCTCGAAAATGTAAGGCGCGGGCAGTTCGAGGGCCTTCGCGAAGAAATGAAGAGAAGCCACGATCGCCAGCCGGACGTGGGCGAGCCCAAAGTCCATCCCACCGCAGGCGTCACCGTTGTCGGTGCACGAAAGTTCCTGATCGCCTACAACGTCAATCTCAGTACACCGGATGTGGGTATCGCCAACAAAATTGCCAAGGCCATCCGCTTTTCGAGCGGGGGGCTGCGCTATGTGAAGTCCATGGGCGTTGAATTGAAGGCACGAAACCTGGCACAGGTGTCCATCAACTTGACCGATTTCGAGCAGACGCCGATGCACCGTGTATACGCAATTGTGAAGCGCGAAGCGGAGCGCTACGGAGCCGTGCCGGTAGGCAGCGAGATCGTGGGGCTGGTCCCGAAGAAAGCAATCGAGATGGCCGCGGATTATTTCCTGCAACTTGAGAATTTTTCTCCCTCCCAGGTGTTCGAAAACAAACTGGAAGCTGCCCTGGGCGGGGCTGCGCTCGAAGCCAAAGGCGGCAAGCTCGCAGGCTTGGCGCGGCCGTTTTTGGATGCCGTCGCAGCTTCCACGCCGACTCCCGGGGGAGGGAGCGTGTCGGCCTTTGCGGCAGCGTTGAGCGCTTCCCTCGGTCAAATGGTAGCTGGACTGTCGCGCAAGAAAAAATCGCAGGCAGCGTACGTCGATCAACTCTCTAACCAGATCGATGCTCTGCGGAAAACCGCCAATGAGCTCACCGAGGCGATTGATCGTGACGCGGCCGCTTATGATGCGGTCATGGCTGCCTTCAAGCTGCCGCAAGGCAACGCCGAAGAAACCCGTCAACGCGAAGACGCCATTCAGACCACGACAAAGGGCGCTTCGGAGGTTCCGCTGGAAGTGGCGGAGAAAGCCACCAGGTTGCACCGACAACTCCAGCAACTGGAAGCAATCGCAGCCGCATCTATGAAATCAGATCTGCAAGTGGCGCGTCTAATGGCCGTAGCCGGCGCGAAGGGAGCGCTCGCCAACGTCGAGATCAACCTGGAAGGCCTGAAGGACAAGGATTATATCGCCCGGGTGAGGTCGAGAGTTGACGAACTGCGCAACCAGTTGGGCTAGTGGAACCACATTGTCGTAAAATGGAGTTTCTTTTTCTGGGCCTCTCGAAAGGAGCAAGACATGAAGTTGACCGAAAAGTTCGCGCGGTGTATTGCCGTAGCCGCCGTGCTCATGTTGCTGGCGGCCATGGCCAAGCCCGCGAAGGCGGGAGGAGTGGGCGCCGACACAATCGCGCTTTTCCCGAAGCAGACTGGCGAGTTTGCTTACGCCGACCTGAAGAAGGCGCGCACCATGAAATGGTTCCCTGCCCTTCAGGAACAGATGCTGCCCGAGCGCTTCCGGCAGTTCGAGAAATTTCTGGCCTCGGCCGGAGTCGACCCGAATACCCAGGTGGACGAACTAGTGTGGGGCCTGGTCGCCGATGGCGTCGCGAAGAAAGACGGGAGCGACGTCCCCTCGGGCGAGATGCTGGTTGGAATCGCAATGGGGAACTACAATCCCGAATCCACCCAGGCCTACTTCAAACAACAAAAGCTGCCCACGGTGAAAGTGAACGATTACACGTTGTTTGCGTTCGGCTCGGGCTCGGGCGATACGGATCTTTTTTTCTTCTTCCTGGATTCGAACAAGGCGGTCTTTGGCCACAAAGTGCTGCTCGAAAAACTCCTCGAAATTCGGTTTGGACGCGAGGATGGGCTCCTCCGCAACGAGCAAATGTTCAGCCTAATCAATGAAGTCAACGGCTCCGGAGTGGTTTGGGCGGTGCTGGACCCAAGCTACACGCGGCTGGCGATGTCACAGCTCGCTCCCGAGGTGCAGCAGTTCCCCGAAGCGGCGAAACTCGTGGCGAACATGAAATCCATGATCATCACGGCGAATGCCAGCAGCGGCGTCGATAGCAAATTTCAGGCGGTTTGCGGCTCAACGCAGGATGCCAACACCTTAAGCCAATTAATGACCGCGGGACTTCTCTACAAGAAATATCAGGCGAGCAAAGACAATCCGGAGCTCGGACAACTTCTTGACCAGACTAACGTAACTCCCTCGGGAGACCGGGTTGTCATTCGACTGTCGATCAGCGATGACCAGATGACTTCGCTCATCCGCCGAAATACTTTTGCCTTTAAGATGTGACGACGACTTCACCCGAAACAACTGAAGCTCCAAGCCTCTTTTGGGATTTCGAGGAAACCTGCCTATTCGACAGGATGTCCGGGTGAAACGAACTTGGTGAGACGCAGCATCGATGTGTTTTGCCCTGCTTCACAGTACACTTCGTCAATGCCCCTCCACAATGGCTTCTCTGAAGCGGGCGGCTGCGCGCCGTCCAAGGACACTTCCACTTCGATTCGATCTTCCGAGCGGCGCAAAATAATCGCGCAGCTTTCCGCCGAACGGCGGCACTCGAAGCAAAATCGGCAGGCAGAAACGACTGAATCCTGAAATTGCAAGATCACGTCATTGCCCAGGCCCGCTACGTCCGCCAGATAACGCGCCGCTCCACCGACGGCAGCTACCAGGCGGTCGTCATTGTCCATACGGACGCTGATCATATGTGGCCGGTCGCGCACGGTTATCGTTCGTTGGCCAGTGCCACGTCGCAAGCTTCGCGACAGTCCGGGCAGTAGTAAAGGCCGTCGGCACACAGCCGGACGTTATGCTGGCCTTTGCAGATCGTGCAGTACTTCTCGCAGCGGCAGGAGTCTTCAGGCTGGTCGCATTGGGTGCACACAATCTGCGGATGAGCTGCCATAAACGCCTCTGAAGAAACTGTACCTGAGGGTTGCGCCACCAGCAAGAGTGCTGAGGGAAGCGATTGGCAAACCGCCAACGGGCCGCAGGAAGGCCTGATTTTGACGGCAAACGAGTCGCATGCTACCATCCAAATTTGCCCGAGCAAACGGAATGGACTCCGTAACCTCTCCTGCAAATCCAATTCTCCGGAAGACGCCACTGAACGCGTTGCACCGCCGCCTTGGGGCAAAGATGGTGAACTTTGGCGGCTGGGACATGCCTGTGGAATACCCCGCGAGCGGCGGCCTCATGGCCGAACATAAGTCGGTGCGCAACGGAGTCGGCATTTTTGACGTGAGTCACATGGGTGATATTCGCGTCCGGGGTCGGAAAACGCCGGGAGCAGCGCTCGCGGCGGTGCAACACATCACGATGAACGATGCCGCCAAGCTCGCGGTTGGCCAGGCGCAGTACTCGGCGATGCTGTACCCCGAAGGAAGCTTCGTAGACGACGTCATCGTTCACCGTCTTGCCGAAGACGACTATCTCCTTGTCATTAATGCGGGGACGCGCGAGAAAGACGTCACCTGGGCGAAAGAACACACAAGGAATTTCGATTGTACGGTGGAAGATCTCAGCGACGCCTACACCCAACTGGCGATCCAAGGCCCGCGAGCAGTCGATGTTCTGGGAAAATTGACGGATGCGCCATTGGACGGCATCAAAAACTACTGGTTTACCCACGGATCCGTGTGCGGGTTGCCCGATACGCTCATCGCCCGAACGGGTTACACCGGTGAAGATGGATTCGAGATCTATATCCCGTCAGCCGTAAGCACGAGCGAGCGGGTCTGGAACGCGATGATCGACGCCGGCAAGGAATTAGGTATTGTGCCCTGCGGTCTGGGAGCACGGAATACGCTCCGCCTCGAATCGAGAATGGCGTTGTACGAGCACGAGATAAGCGACAAAATCAATGTCTGGGAAGCGGGCCTCGACCGCTACTGCAAGATGGAGAAGGGCGAGTTCATCGGGCGCCCCGCGCTGGAAAAAGCTCGTGCCGCCGGTTTGAAGAGAACGCTGGTGGGACTCGAAATGGTAGAGCGCGGAATCGCGCGAGACGGCTATCGCTGTCTGAACGACCAAGGCAACGAAATTGGAGCGGTGACCAGCGGGTCGCCTTCTCCGACGCTTTGCAAAAACATCGCACTCGCTTATTTGCCTCCGGCGTTTTCCGCCGTTGGCAGCTCCGTTTACGTTGAGATTCGTTCCCAGAAGTGCCGGGCACAGGTAGTGCCGACACCTTTTTACAAGCGGCAAAAGAGAGCAAAAGCGGTATAAACAACCGAGATTTCGAACAGTGGAAGGAGTCACGACATGGCCTACCCAAAGCAGTTCCGCTACACGAAAGAGCACGAATGGGTTGAGGCGAAGGATGGCAACGCCAGGATCGGAATCACGGATTATGCGCAGCATGAATTGGGCGACGTTGTGTTCGTGGAGCTGCCGGCGACGGGCACCGCGTTAATTGTGGGGAAGACTTTTGGGTCCGTGGAATCAGTCAAAGCCGTGAGCGATATTTACGCGCCGGCTAGCGGCGAAGTCGTTGAAGCCAACTCCGCGCTTCAAAATAAGCCGGAACTTATCAATACTGACCCCCACGGTGAGGGCTGGCTTGTCCAGGTGAAGCTCGCTAACCCAGCGGAATTAAACTCCCTGATGGATGCGGCAGGCTATGAAGCGTACATCGAGGAAAAGAAGAAGGAAGCGTCGGCCTGATGCGCTATCTCCCGAAGAGCGCAACCGAGCGGCAGGAAATGTTGGCCGCCATCGGGGTAAAATCGATTGAGGAGTTGTTCTCATCCATCCCCGAACCGTATCGCCTTAAGAAGCCGCTCGATCTCCCTGGCCCCCTTTCGGAAACGGAACTCATCCAGTACTTCCAGGCTCGTGCGGCAGAAAACTCCGCGGGCTACACAAGCTTTCTTGGTGCTGGGGTTTACAATCATCTGCGGTCGGTTGTGACCGACACAGTGTTACAGCGCGGAGAATTCCTCACTTCCTACACCCCGTATCAGGCCGAGATTTCGCAGGGTACCTTGCAGGCAATTTTTGAATTTCAGACCTTGATGTGCCAATTGACAGGCCAGGAAGTCGCAAACGCCTCGATGTACGATGGCTCGACAGCGACTACCGAAGCTGTGCTGATGGCGGAAAGGTTGACGGGAAGGCGCCGTGTGCTCCTAGCGCGGTCGCTTCACCCGGAATATCGCGAGGTTTTACGAACGTACGCAAAAAACTCCGGCCTGAAGATCGAGGAAATTTCCTACACCGCTTTGGGAACAGTGGACTCCAAAGTGCTGAAAGCTGCCCTGCGGGATGATGTGTGCGCCGTGGTAGTGCAGTATCCCAATTTCTTCGGGGCAATTGAAAATCTGGCATCGCTCGCCGATGCGGCTCACGCGTCGGGCGCACTGCTCGTTACAGCTGTGGCCGAGGCACTTTCGCTGGGCATTATGAAACCTCCTACCGAAGCCGACATTGTCGCGATGGAGGCTCAGAGTTTCGGTCTCGCGCCGAGTTACGGAGGTCCGTTTGCTGGAGTCGTGGCGGCGCGCGAGAAATTTGTCCGCCAAATGCCCGGTCGCCTGGCAGGACAAACAACCGACCAGGACGGCCGTCGAGGCTTTGTGCTGACACTGGCGACGCGCGAACAACACATTCGCCGCGAAAGGGCGACTTCGAACATCTGCACGAATCAGGCGCTCTGCGCCCTTGCGGCCACCGTGCACCTGGCACTTCTCGGAAAAGAAGGCATCCGCGAGATGGCGGAGCACAATCTCGCCAAGGCACAATACGCGTTACAGAAGCTGGAAAAGATTCCCGGCGTAAAACGCACGTTTTCTGCGCCCTTCTTCAATGAATTCACCGTGGAATTCCCGCGCTCGGTGAAGCTGGTGAACGCCGAACTCCTGAAAGACAAAATTGTCGGACCCTTTGTCCTGGGCTCGGCGTATCCGGAATTGAGCAAACATGCCCTTGTTTGCGTAACGGAGACTACTCCCCGCGGTGAGATCGATCGCTTTGCCGAAGGCGTCGAGCGCGCCTTGGAACAGCCTCTGTGAGAAACGAACGCGCAGCAAGCGGACATTCAAGATGAACAGCAAAATCAAAAAAGCATCGCGGCACACCAATCAGAATGCCGGTTTGATTTTCGAGAAATCGTCGCCTGGGAAAAGGGCGTTTGATCTTCCGCCGCTCGATGTTCCTGCCGTCGATCCTGCGAAAGCCCTGGGCAGCGCCCACCGTCGCGGCGGCGTGGAAGGTTTTCCGGAAGTCAGCGAAATCGAAGTGATCCGTCACTTCACGCGCCTATCCACGTGGAATTACGCCATCGATTTGGGAATGTACCCACTCGGCTCCTGCACCATGAAATACAACCCGCGGGTGAACGAGCATGTTGCGAGATTGACCGGCCTCGCGACCGAACACCCTTCCCAACCGCAGGAACTGTCGCAGGGTTGCCTGAAAATTCTTTCGCTGCTTGAAAAGTGCCTGCTCGAAATTACCGCCATGGACGCGATTACCCTGCAACCAGCGGCTGGTGCGCAAGGCGAACTTACCGGACTGCTCCTCATCCGCGCCTACCATGAAAAACACGGGAATCCGCGAAAAAAGGTGCTGATTCCCGACTCGGCGCACGGCACGAATCCGGCGACCGCGGTGATTGCCGGCTACCAGGTGGAAAATATCAAGTCCAATGCCGAGGGCCAGGTCGACATCGGCAAACTTCGTGAGCAGGTCAGCGAAGACGTGGCCGCGCTGATGCTCACCAATCCTTCGACGCTCGGCATCTATGAGCAGCAGATCCCGGAAATTGCCGAAATACTTCACAGCCGGGACGCGCTGCTGTACATGGACGGCGCGAACATGAACGCGCTCGCGGGTGTGACACGGCCCGGTGACCTTGGCGTTGACGTGATGCATTTAAACCTCCACAAGACATTCTCGACGCCACACGGCGGAGGGGGACCCGGTGCCGGCCCAGTGGCCATGAAAAAAATCCTGGAACCGTTCCTGCCGGTACCTGTGGTGGTGGAGAAGCCCGATGGCAAGCTGGCCCTCGATTTTCACCGGAAGGAGAGCATCGGCCGCGTGAAAGCGTTCGCCGGCAATTTTGGTGTTCTCGTTCGCGCGTTGGCTTACATCCTCGCTTACGGACCCGGAATTCGCCAAGCCACGGAAGACGCGGTTCTAAATGCAAATTACATCCGCAAACACCTAGAAGGCACCTTCGACCTACCATATGCGCGGCCGTCGATGCACGAGGTTGTATTCAGCGATGCGCTTCAAAAGAAGAATGGCGTGAACACGATGGATATCGCGAAGCGCTTGATCGACTATGGCTTTCATCCTTACACCACTGCCTTTCCGCTCATCGTACCGGGCGCGTTGATGATCGAGCCGACGGAATCGGAAGATAAGGAAGAATGCGATCTTTTTATCGACGCCATGAAGTCGATCGCGCAGGAAGCCGAGAAAGATCCCGAAGTCGTACGAACGGCGCCGCATACGACGCGCGTGCGCCGGCTGGACGAGGTCGGCGCAGCACGCAAACCCATTCTGCGTTGGAACCCGGCGGCGATCCGGAGCAAAGCGGCGGACTGACCCGCGCTCCAAGCCAAGGATCCGGTTCATCGCTGATTCCATTTCGAGCACCAGCAGCCGGAAACCACCGTCGCCGGGCGCGCGGCCTGCTAAACTATCCGCACGAGAACAGGCAGCCAGGTCCACGCAGCAATGAACGCCACCATCGAAGCATGGTTACCGAAATCGGTCGTCCTTCTTCGCGAATACAGCCTTCAGAAATTCGCATCGGATTTAATTGCCGGGATAACCGTGGGCCTCGTGGCGCTGCCTCTCGCGATGGCGTTCGCCATAGCTTCGGGACTGGCGCCGCAAGCCGGAATCTACTGCGCCATCGTCACTGGCTTCTTGATTTCGGCTTTGGGCGGCTCCAAAACCCAAATCGGTGGTCCCACCGGTGCGTTTGTCGTGGTCGTGCTCGGCATCATCGCACGCTACGGCATCGACGGCCTGTTCACCTGCACCATGTTGGCGGGCGTAATTCTGGTGGTGATGGGCGTAACCGGGCTGGGGGCGATGGTCAAATTTTTCCCGCGTCCCGTGGTCGTGGGGTTTACAAATGGAATTGCCATTCTGATCGCCAGCACCCAGATCCGCGATTTCTTTGGCTTGAGAATGGAGCATGTCCCCGGCGACTTTTTTCACCGCATGGGCGCCATTGCAGAAAATTTTCAGACACTCAATTGGGCTGCGACAGCACTAGGCATCGCTTCCGTGTTGGTGATGATTCTGTGCGTTCGCTTTTTCAAGCGGCTTCCCGGCGCAATCGTGGTGTGCTTTGGAGCGACGGCTGCCGTCAGCCTCTTTCAAATTCCCGTCGAAACCATCGGCACGCGCTTTGGAGGAATCCCAAGCGGACTCCCCCACGTAGTAGTTCCGAAGCTTCAGCCGGCTTTGTTGCTTCATTTGTTGTCGCCGGCAGTGACCGTCGCGATGCTCGGCGCGATCGAATCGCTTTTTTCCGCCGTTGTTTCCGACCGCATGAGTCACGACAAGCACAACCCCAACGTCGAGCTTATTGCGCAAGGTGTCGCGAACATTTTTTCGCCTTTATTCGGCGGCTTGCCGGCAACGGGGGCAATCGCGAGGACGGCCACCAATGTGCGGTCGGGCGCCAAATCTCCTGTCGCCGGGATGATTCACGCGCTCACCCTGCTGGGGGTGATTCTGTTTGCGGCTCCTTTGGTGAAGAACCTTCCACTGGCCGCGCTCGCCAGCATTTTGTTTCTGGTCGCCTACAACATGGGGGATTGGGCCGAGATTCCGGAAATCTTGAGGCTGACCAAAGCGGATATCGCCGTTTGGATTCTTACACTCACCCTGACGGTGCTCGCGGATCTTACTCTCGCGGTCGAGGTGGGGATGATCCTCGCCGCCTTCACGTTCATTCGGAAAATCTCTCAGACCACAACGGTTTCCAGGGTAACTGACGCTTACGTGGAAGATGGCCGGGCGCATATCTTGCAGGACAAGGAGCTTCCCGACTACGCGGCCGTCTATCGGATCCACGGGCCGTTTCTATTCGGCGTAACCGACAAAATCTCCACGATCACAGATCACCTGGGAGACCTACCCCCGATTGTGATTCTTCGCCTGCGCAATATGACGGCGATCGACGCGACGGGAATCGCCGCGTTGGAAGAACTCGCCGACCAGCTGCAGAAGAGCGGTCGTGCGATGCTCGTCTGTGGCGCCAGACCGCAACCCGAAGCCTTGATGCGCGAAGCGGGATTCGACAGGCATGTCGGATCCGAGAACATTTGTGAAAACATCACCGTGGCCTTACAGCGCGCCGAAGCACTTCGCAGAGCGGGCTTCGTCATTGCCACTCGGTCTTGCGAAGCGTAATATTCGCCTACCCTCATCTGAAAGAAAATTCACAAAAGTGGCCCGTTCCCGTAAACGAACCGTAAGATCGGGTGCTTTCCTGTGGATAATCTTGGCAAATTTAGCCCTCTTTAACATGTAAGACATTGAAGCAAGGTTCTTCTGTAACAAAAGACGCTTAGGCTTCCTGCCCGGATCAGTACGTGTCCTCTCGATTCCCGCAACGGACACGTCACAATCAAAATGGAGAGAGATGATGACAAAAAAGCTTTTGGTAATAGCCTTGTCGCTCGGCCTGGTCGGATTGAGTATCCCGGTCCCAGCGCAGGCTAACACGTGGGACGATGACGATCACACAAGAATCAAGCATGTCTTGTTGATCAGTATCGATGGAATGCACGCAGTGGACTACCTCAATTGTTCCATAGGAGTCAGTGGAGTGAATGGAGGTCAACCCTATTGTCCAAATCTGGCCGCTCTCGGCAGGACCGGCGTGAATTACACACGCACGACTACATCCAGGCCGTCCGACTCGTTTCCCGGCCTGATGGCACTCGTGACCGGTGGGAGCCCCCGAACTGTGGGCGCGTTTTACGACGTCGCTTACGATCGC
>Ga0306924_10008984_pt1 | contig 10114 bp, 8 predicted proteins | sample sta12Can44000111_FD_203756 | JGI IMG/M metagenome (GOLD analysis project Ga0306924, IMG submission 203756) | Lab enrichment of tropical soil microbial communities from Luquillo Experimental Forest, Puerto Rico - statanox.12C.anox.44.000.111 (v2)... | ecosystem: Environmental > Terrestrial > Soil... | reverse complement strand
CGAGCTAAGGGAACTGCAGATCGAGTCGTCGAAGATTATTGATCTTGATCGCTTCGTCGATCGCGACGAGGTCGACCCGATCTACCTGGATACGCACTATTACGTCTGCCCCGATGGCGACCTCGCGGTGGAGGCGTTCCGGGTCATCGGCGAGGCGATGACGCACAGGAACAGAGTCGGGCTTGGGCGCGTCACCATTGCGAGCCGTGAAAGGCCGGTTCTCGCGGGATCGCGCGGCGCTGGTCTGGTGATGTCGACCCTGCGCTCAGCTGATGAAGTCCGCCCGGCCGAGTTTGGCCCGGTGGCGAAGGACGAGGCTGACCCCGATATGATTGCTATCGCCGAAGCGATCATCGAACGCCGATCGGGCTCCTTCGAGCCGACAAACTTCCGCGATCGCTATCAGAATGCACTGCGCGAGCTGGTCGAGGCGAAGACAAAGGGGTTCGCGTCAGCGTCTCGTGCGATCACTGAGCCGCCCAAATTGATTAATTTCATGGATGCGCTGAAGCGCAGCCTTGCGAAGGAGGCGCAGAACGAAAAGGCCATTACTACGACGAATCGAAAACGTGACAAGACGCCCGATCGGCGCCAGCCAGCGCTACTGATGCCCGTTTCAGGGGGGCGCCCGAAGGAGAAGAAGGAGAGCGTGGTTCAACGGCAGCCGGTCGCTGTGTCGCGACGACGGAAGAAGGCGTGAGCGATCAGCAATCGTCGTCCATGATTCCGCGCACGTAAAGCGCGACCCACTTTCGAAATCGGCCGCCGCTTCCGCGGCACGATGCGGATCGATTGCGGGCGAGCTCAACAGGGGCGGTCATCCGGCCGGTACCCGGAGAATGGCACCCGCACATGCCCGCGCATCTCGACGACGAGGAGCTTGCCAACTGGCGCGCCCCCGTCCACAACGTCTCTAGGCGTCAGTTAATGAACCCAGGCCCTAGTTCCACATTTCCCTCATCCTGGTCGCAACATTAACCCGTATCTGCAATTCGGGTCGAAACGCCGAGTCGTGGCCAGCGCGGCTGTGGGCACGGCGTTCGAAGCGATCGAGAATGCTGTCTGGGATAAAGCGGCTGCGCATCGTCAGAATATGACCATCGCCATGCCGATGCTGATGAGTGCGGAAGAAGCGTAATTGCTGCACCAGGTGTAAATGTTGCCGCGCGCGCGTCATGGCCACGTAGAGGAGACGGCGTTCCTCCTCGATCTGCTCGTGGTCCCCGACAGCCATGTCCGAGGGGATGCAGCCATCGGTGACGTTGAGCACGAACACGGCATCCCACTCCTGGCCCTTCGCCGAATGGATCGTCGACAACACGAGGTAGTCCTCGTCGAGATGCGGCGAACCCGCCTCGGCGCTGGTGGCCTGGGGTGGGTCCAGCGTCAGCTCGGTCAGGAAGCTGCCGCGCGTCGCATAGGTCCCGGCAATTTGCTCCAGCTGATCGAGATCGGCCGCCCGCGCACTAACATGGTCGTGCAGGCGTTCGAGATGTGGCAGATACCACTGACGAACCAAAGCCAGCTGCCCCACCCAGGGCGTCGCTTCATCGCGCAGCTGAGAAAGAAGCGTACAGAGCTCCGGCCAGTGTGGGGAAGCAGCCGGTGGAACCGGAAAGGCATTCAGCAAAGCGAAGTTCCAGCTGGTTCCTGACAGATGCGCGAGCGCGGTGCGAGCCGTCGCTGGACCGACGCCCGGCAGCAGTTGCAACACGCGGAATGCGGCGATGACGTCTCTCGGATTCTCGATCCACCGCAATACGCCCAGCATGTCTTTGACGTGCGCTGCCTCTAGGAACTTCAGCCCGCCATATTTGACGAATGGGATGCCGCGACGCCCGAGTTCGACTTCGAGCTGGTCGCTATGGTGGCCTGCACGGAACAGCACCGCCTGTCGTTTGAGGTCAATTCCTGCTTCGCGATGTTCCAAGATACGCTCGACGACATAGTCGACTTGGGCTGCTTCATCGGCCGCAACGATCAGCTGGGGCCTCTCCCGGATGGCTTGTTTGAAAACAGTTGTTTGCGAAATCCTTCGGCCGCCTGTGCGATCACGGCGTTACATGCTTCCAGGATCGGCGTCGTCGAGCGGTAGTTCTGTTCGAGCGTGACAACATGCGCAGGCGGCGTGAATCGCTTCGGGAAATCCAAGATGTTCCGTACCATGGCGGCTCGAAAAGAGTATATTGACTGCGCGTCGTCGCCGACTACCGTTAAGCCGCGGCCGTCGCGCCTCATGCCCAGCAGGATCTGCGCTTGCAGCGCGTTCGTATCCTGGTACTCGTCGACCAGGACGTGGTCAAACCGCTCTGCGACGAGCCGCGCGAGCGCCGGCTCTGCCATCATGTGCGCCCAGTAAAGCAGCAAATCATCGTAGTCGAGAACATTTTCGTGCTGCTTCGCTTCGACGTAGCCGCGGAAAAGCTCCTTCAATTCGCGTTCCCATTCCGCACACCACGGAAAGCCGTTTTTCAGCACATCGGCCAGTGGACAACACGCATTGACCGTCTGCGAGTAGATCACGAGGCACGTATTCTTCCGTGGGAAACGTGCCTGTCTCTTCGCTAAGCCCAGGTCGTTGCGAACGAGGTTGAGGCGGTCCTCCGAATCGGTGCGATCGAGAACGGTGAACGAGGGATCCAGACCAACACGCTCTGCGTGTTCCCGAAGCAGGCGGTTACCGATCGCGTGAAAGGTGCCGGACCAAGCGATTTCGCCAGCCGCCCCGGAGGCTTTCGGCTTCGACTTAGCCCAGGCTGCAGCCAGGATGCGCTGAGCCCGCCGGATCATCTCCTCGGCGGCGCGGCGAGTGAAGGTTAGTAGCAGGAGTCGCTCGGGCAGGGTGCCCGTCACGATCAGATGCGCAACACGATGTGCCAAAGTGTTTGTTTTCCCGGTGCCAGCGCCGGCGATGACCAGGAGCGGCCCTGAAATTTGGGCCCCCTTGGCGTCCGAAATGCCGTATTCCACGGCGGCGCGTTGGGCGTCGTTCAAGTCCCGCAAATATGGTTGACAATCCATGGGTTGGGTTCTCACGAGGGTGTGTGTTCGAAATCTGCTTGGCGCGTGACTATTGTCAGATCCGTTGAGACCTTGGCCGCAGCGGTTTTGGATTCGCAGTGCAGGCGGACGGAGGCTTCTCGGCGCGTCGGAATCTCGACATCATCCGGGTGCGAACGCGAACTTGACCACTGTCTCATGAGGAGTCGGCCCTCCCTTCCTTGAAGTAGGCCCAGCGCTTCGTTCAGCTTGGCGTTGACCGCATCACGGCGACTTCGCACCGCCGCCTGCAGGCTTCCGGTTGAGGCGGAGCTGGATCCGAGTTCGCCGGCAGCGCATCCTCCGCTCTATCACTGCGATGGTAGCCTCGATTGCGCGCAAGATGTCCTGACCATCCGTCTGCCTTCTCCCACCGGTGACGCTTCGACAAATCATTCAGGCGATCGAAGACCGTTTAAACGTGTCCAGTTTTGATCGAACACCGCGCAGCTCGGATCGCAGACTCCGATAGAAGTAACTTGAAGCCGTACAATCCGTATCTGCTCGGACTCGCATCGACAATCATCTCCACTCGAACCTGATCGGGCCACCAACTCAAACCCTTACCACAACGTCCCCACAACAGGCAGATTCCCATCCTAATAGAGCTTTCCTTGAATTCGCCTCGCGGTAAGATTCATCTAGATACTGAGCCATTAGGGAAGCGCCGCCAGTGAGCCACCAGGGAAGCGCCAAACTGGTGTAATGAGCCACCAGAGAAGCAGCGCGTTGACCAGTTCGGAGAGGGCGCGACATGCTGTTCGTTGGCCGCAATGCGCCCACCGCGCGGCCTCTCTGCTCCCGAGAGCGATATTACCATTGTTATGGCCGTTATGAAGGCGCAGCAGCTTTATTAGGATGCGCGTTGCGACGTCGGAAAGATCTACAAATTCCGCACTATCGATAACGCTCCAGACGAGCGGTGAGAATCGCTCACCGATCGGCTGACCTTTGGTCGTTTTGCTCACCGCGTTCTTCCGTTTAAGAAATCGAGCCAATCGCTACCAGGCACCGGTGGGACCCGTACCGATACCGCCATTTTCTTCACGACCCGCTTGGCGAGCGCATAGGCCGCTGCTTGCCCCACGTGGTTCTTGTCGTTGTCGCTGAAAATGATCAGGCGGTTTATCGACGCCGGCGGCTCGAACGACTCGATGCCATTCGGACTTGTAAGCACGGACCACATCGGGCAGCCGAATAGTTCTCGACACGCAATCGCGGTTTCGATGCCTTCAGCTATACCGAGTAGCCCGTCTTCTGGCTCGAAGAGCCTGACGCTGGCGCCCTTAATGGTCGTAACCGGCGTTGCTGTCTTCTTTCTAGGCTCGACGTCGGCGCAGTAGATGCGGTGCACCGACACAAGCTGACCGCCCGGTCCTATCACAGGCGCGATGACGGCAGGGTAACGGCCGATCAACACTTTATCCTGCCAATACTCGCACGCAGGGTGTCCGAGGAGTACAGGCGAGGTGATGCTGAGTCCTCGGCTCGATAGGTACTCAATCACGATATTGGGATCGTTGGCCGCTCGGATAATGTCCTCGATTCTGAGCCGGGCCCTGGTGCCGTCACGCGGTGCGACGGGCGGTCGGCTCCGGATCGGCTGATCCCTGCCGATAACTTGATCGACTCCGTTGCAGGCGGTGGCGTAATCCCACCCATTGATTTTCATCGCGAGATGCAGACCGGCTCCGGCGCCGCAGTAATTGCAAATCCACGTTCCGTTCCCGTCCTTGTCATCAAACCTAAATCTGGTTTTGCCTCCACACAATGGGCACGGCCCTTGCTTCTTACTCAAGAACCGGCCCTCGACACCGAGCTGGGGCAATATCTCGCGCCAGCGGTGCTGCGCGCGGTCGACGGTCCTCATCGCAGCTTCGTCTCCGATTTCGCATAGCCGACGCACAGTGGCTGTTGGAATTGGTCGCGTATCCGTAGCTGATCTTGCAGGGCGTGGACCAACCGGTAAACGGCGTCGGGTTTCCGCCTTTCCGCACTAGCCTTGGCGGCGCGTTCCACACTTCGGCAGCAGATTCGCATTGAAACCGAACCGTCGCGCGTCAAACTCGTGCAGCCGCTATCCTGTCGCGGCCCAGCTTGATCGTCATATATCAAGCTTGGTTTTGGGCTCACCATTTTCGACTGTTTCAAATCGTTTTCCTGAAAACTAGGTGGTCCGATCGAGTTGAGCCCACCGGACCAGTGGGTCCCTCTAATCGATCGTCGCCAGTCGGTCGAGCTCGGCGCCCCTGGCAATCAGCGCATCGTACCCCGTGCTGATCTCGGACTTGCCCCAACGCGACAGCATCCTCCGGAACAGGTCCATCTGTTCGGGGACATTGAACAGCTCGACTACATCATTTGCGATCTGGCAGTGATCGGCCGCGGATGGTGAGGTTTCGACGGACAGGCGCCGTGCGCCGAGATGATCGTAAAGGGCGTCCGCAATCTCCTGGGACTCACCGGGGGCGTCGAATAGCGTTTTCGTCAAGCTCCGTGAATTTATAGGCGGCACTTGCGACTCCGTGGCCGCCTTCTCGGCTGCGGCTTTAATCGCAGCCGCTTGCCGGTTATGGATTTCGGAGATCTCGTGTGATAGCTCCTCGTTACGCCTTTTCTCCGCGGCATTGGCCTCTTCAAGGGGCGCCGTGACTTTCTTTATCGCAGCATCAAACTGCGCCTGCAACTCCTTCTGCGAGATCACGATTTTACCCTGATATTGAGTTTCGATCTCGGCTCGGATCGATTGCTCGAGCGTCGCCTTAGCCGCCTCAAGCTCGGCAACCTTCTGGCTGCTCTGCGCCATCGCCAATTCGCGTTGGTACAACTCCTCGGTCAGCCGATCCGCCTCACTGTGCGCCGCGCGAAGCGTCTCTGCGCTGGTTCTCTGGGCGACTTCAGCCGCCTCTTTCATAGCTGCGAACTTCTCTTCCGCCGCCTTCTCCATTTCGCTCGTGGTTCTGCGCTCGGCCTCTGCCTTGGCGTCCGCGAGCAGCTGTTGAACCTCCTTGTGCGAGATCCCTCCTGTGGCCGCCATTTCCAGGGCCTCGGCCCGCACTTCCTGTGGCGTAGTCGGGCGAGCCAGTAGGTAGAGAGCAGAGGCGTCGATCTGAAGGGACTCCAAATCCCGCAAGTTGCGGGATTTCAGGAGCTCGTATGAACGCACAAACCGCAGCGCAGTGTCTTCGCTAAAGCCAAGTCTCTTCCGAACGAAAGCTTCGTAGCCCTCAACATTCTTACGGTATTTAAGATGCTCCTGGACTTCGACGAGCTTTTTGCCGATCCCAACGATCCCGGAGACGAGCAGGCGACCATAACCACGGATTTCACCCTCGGCCTGAGCAAGGAATTCTTCTTCGGTGAGCTCCCGCGCCGGCAAAACGTCGCTAACCCCCTGTAGGCACCGCACATCGGTAACCGGTGCCGTCGTCACCGGCGAATCGGGTAGGGCTACGGGTGTAGCGCTGGAAGCGCTATCCGGCGTCGCCGGCGCCGCAATCCACACAAAGCACCCGTCCGCCTGCTTGACCTGCTGTCGCTTCAGCGCCGCTGAGATATTGCCGGTGTACCCAGCGGCAGCGAGCTCTTGTGCCATTGCGCCATTTGGAAACTTCTCGGTCAGTAGCACCTTCAGGGATGGGCCGGATGGCCGGCCGCGGCTGCGATTTGTGCCCGGCGCTTCAGCTTCGCTCTGTGTAGTCTCGACCGGCTCACCTGATTTGATGGTCATTGCCAACCTTCCGCAGCTTCCAGGGCCTCGACCGCGCGCTGCACCCTTGATGGTCGGGCCGCGACGAATAGAGAACTCTCGACTGGGAGTAGGGGAAATGTCATCAGGGTGGGGACGCAACTTGAGTCATTTGTGGGAATCTTCAATTTTACTCTCCTCTCAATACCGGCTTCGTTCCGCTCCGCTACAGCAGTTCTGCACTGCGGATCAATCTCTGAGCCCTCCAGGCTATCCAGCGATGCGCGATTGCCTTCCGCAGCGCTAGATCCGTCGCTATAATGGATCCGCATGAGACTCAACGATAATGGATAGGACGCACGCCTTTTGAACGGTGCAGAGGCGCCCTCATATACCCGAGCGCACCCACGATGCATGAGATTTATGTTGCGGCATGCCGACATAATTATCGGAGAATTATGTCCACCATCGAAAACCCCGGAACGGACAGCCGATCGGTTCGGCAGCTGATATGTCAGAACCTACTTGTCACCACCCGCTCAATGCCAAAAATGAGCTGGGGAAAGAGCACTCATCGGCGAGCCGGGAATTTTGCAAAAGGACAGGCAGCACCGTCTAAAACACATCAGACTGGCGGGTCACTCAGATGCTTCCTAAAAATCGTCGCTAAACGCCTTCTCGTGGCGAACGACGAAGCGGCTGCGGAATCGTGTCATGTGCACGTCAGATGTGTGACGACAACTCGCCTTATGGACGCTCGCTTGACGCGGGCGGAGCGACAAGCCCTGCACAGGATAGAGGCCTATCCGCCACTCAACCGCCCGCTGAGGAGAGACCTGGTGCCTGACGATCGGTTATTGACCTTATCCGCCGAGGTTAGCCGCCTTTTTCGAGAAGTGGGGCGAACTTGCTGTGGTCAGTGCGGTCGAAGCGGCGCGCACAAGCAGGCCTCGTGGTCCCAAACCAATGGCTGACCACTGTCACGTGTTGCAGGCGGTAGGGATCATGCTTCTCCATGCGTTTCAAGAAAAATATATCAGCTCAGATGAGGCAGTCCGCATATATATTCAAAGTTTAACGTTTAGACGACCCAAAGAACGCGAAGCCATGGCTAAAAGGCTAAGAAGGAAGCTTTCGGAAAACTGGTTCGGTGTCGCATTTGTTCTTTCTATATTGTATGAGGCGTTCATGATGAGGGAACTGACCGAGGGACACACGCGCTATCTTTGTTTCGCCTTCAGCAACTGGTGGTGCTTTCGTAAGCTTTCGAGAGATCCCGCCGAAATCACCAAGTTCTGGGGACTAGATAACTTTGGTCACCTCAAACCATTAATGCTTGGGCCTTTTAGCTACAGCCGCTTTTCTGTATTTGACCTTTACTCCTTTACCACGTAAAGCTGATATTGTAGCGTCCAGGTGTTGCCGAACCGGGAGGGTCTGACCCATGCGGCTGCCGAAGATAGGTTGATCTTTCCAGGCGTCCCGATAGTAGACATATTTGCCAATAATTAAGTCGCCGTGCTGAAGAATAATCTCGTATCGTCGTAGGGTGCGGTCGGTTATATAGAGGGCGTCATTGCACGCTCTTTAGACGCGCCTAAACATGCCACGAAGCTTTAATGTATGTACACCCGCGCTGGTTATTGGCCTGCTGGAGGCGCTGGCACTACTCTTTCCGCGAGGTATGAATTTTGGAAAAGATACTAGACGGTCGAAATCAGCTGCAGCGACTAGAGGACACGCAGCATCTCGAAACCGAGGACCATTTGCAGAGCCGCACATCAAAGAACATCTCGGGTGGACAACAGCGAACTACGGTCGGCGGTCCCCTCCCGGCACCTTGTAGTCTGTCTAGCAGAGCTCGGGTCCGGATTCCGACTGAGCGATGGCTGAGCCTGATAACAAAACGTCGACACTGAAACGCCAAGGCCTTTACCCTTGCGAGGCAGAGATCGCGCGACGCTTATCGCAGTCGGAGAAACGTTGGCGAGAGATCGCGCCGGCGCTTGAGTGCCAAGGGCTGCCAAGAATTGACCCCATTATGAAAGGGCGGTTTTGGCCAGCGGTTGAAGCATTCTTCCGGACGCGGCATGGTTTAGGTAACATGATTGCTTCGCAGCCTGACGGGGAGGAAAGGTGGGATGTCGCGTGAGCCGGGCGAGGCACCGGGCCTCGAGTGGAAAAAGAGACCGAAAGACGGCACCAAGATCCCGCGGTGGCGGGCCAGAAAAAAAGCGGTCGCGCTTGGCTATCGCCCGTCGGTCATTCAACTCGATATCGACCCCAATGACCATGACGCGCTCGCTGCCCGGTGCCGTGCGGAGTGGACAAGGATGGAGACCTGGCTCGCCAATGAGCGGCCGGCGGCGGTATTCGACGGCACGCTCGCGAGCCTTATTGATCGTTATTCCAGCGATGAAGAGTCGCCGTATCATGATCTGCGTTACAGGACACAACGTACTTACGATCAGCACCTAAAGCTGCTGAAGGTCGCGGTTGGTGCGCGGCGAATCGACAGGCTTAACGGCGAGGATTTTCGGCGTTGGTATCGCAAATTGCGGGAACCCAAATCACCCGGACTGCCGCCACGCGTCGCGCGAGCACACGGCTGTTTGACGATGCTGCGGCTCTTGTTCGGGTACGGCCAAGTAATGGGTCTACCGAATTGCGATAAGCTAAAAGGGATCCTCTCCGAAATGCGGTTCAAGGATACGCCGCCGCGCAGAACGGTCATCACATATGAACAGGTCGTCGCATTCATCAGAAAGGCGCATGACCTAGACAGACCGGAGCTTGCTCTCGCGCAAGCACTGCAATTCGAGGGAACGCTGCGGCAAATCGATGTGATAGGCGAGTGGATACCGGATCCCGAGCGGCCGTCTGGCACACGCTGGGCGAATGGCCTATTGTGGCAGCACATTCACGACTACGTCCTGGTCAAGCAAACGACCAAGACCGGCCAGGAAGCCAATGTCGATTTTAAGCTCTATCCGCTCGCACTCGCGGAACTACAGCGCGTGCCGCCGGATCAGCGGGTCGGGTCGGTGATCATCGACAGTCGGACGCGACAGCCGTTCAAGGAGCGCAGATTTCAGAAGGACTGGCGCGCAGTGGCCCGCGCCGCAGGCATACCTGATGATGTGATGAATCGCGACAGCCGAGCGGGCGGCGTCACCGAGGGCTCAGATGCGGGGGCCGACCTCGAGCATCTACGCCACCATGCCTCGCATTCATCGGTTACCACCACGGCACGATACAGCCGGAAAACTTTAGCCAAAACGAGCGCGGTCGCGCGATTGCGAGTGGCCCATAGACAGGCAACAGGATAACCAGAGCGATGGCTGAACGGAATTTTCCACCCAATTTTCCACCCACGTCCACCCACCA
>Ga0306924_10008981_pt1 | contig 10115 bp, 11 predicted proteins | sample sta12Can44000111_FD_203756 | JGI IMG/M metagenome (GOLD analysis project Ga0306924, IMG submission 203756) | Lab enrichment of tropical soil microbial communities from Luquillo Experimental Forest, Puerto Rico - statanox.12C.anox.44.000.111 (v2)... | ecosystem: Environmental > Terrestrial >... | reverse complement strand
CCTCGGTCGCCGCAGGTCGGCGCTGCAGCCGCGGGCTGAACACGAGGCCGCCGATCTCGATCGTGCCCATCGCTGGCACCCAGTTCTGATAGACCGCGACCCCGACCGCCTGGCCCTGGGCATTGTCGCGGATCGCGTGATACAGCCGGTCGGGATTGGCGCGGGCGACGTCGAGCCAGGCGCGATATTCTGAAATCGTCGGGAACGGACCGAAATTGTAATAGGTCCACACCATGACGGTTACGCCCGCCTTGGCTTGGTGTACGAGGTCCGCGGCGAAACTCGGCAAGCCGTCGAGTATTACCGCAAGGTTATCGCCTTCGCCCGTGACCACCCGGGTCTCTACGAAACCGCCCGTGTGGGACGATACGGTATCCCTGATTTGTCGATTTTTGGCGTAGGGAGACCTAGCGTCATCAGCGCCATCCGAAACTGATCCGCCACTTGGTCAGGTGCTGTTGGACCGAGACGGATATGCGTGAGCACTCCCTGTTCTTTCCACCTAGGGATTGGGAGGCCTACTAGCTCTAGGCGAAGGACCACCCGGGTTGAGCAATTTATTATCACTTTTCTGACACTGTTAAGCTCAGCGTTAGCGGATCGTGATCGCGTTAGATGAATAAACATCCCAGGACTGAGGAGATGGCTAATAGCGGAGTTCTGTTGGCGGCGCGTACTCCGCAGACGATCGACCGGCGGTCGGACTGCTCGTGAAACCTCCCCTCCGCGAGCGCCTAGCCAGATCCAGGTCTGTTATCGTGATTTCGCTCTTGATGCTCGCCGTGTGGGCAGCGGTTTGGGGAGCTGTCTACTTATTGAATTTGACGGGCCTGCGATAGGTGGTTTCACCACGCAGCCACACCCGCTCGTACGAGGGCAAGACTATGGGCGGCAGCAGTGGCCCGAGAGGCCTGCTAGATGAAAGCTGTCGCCGTTTAGGGCTGCCAAGATCCCTTTTTGTCACAGGTAACGCGACGCGATGGAATGATTAATGCGTTAACGAATTGGTGAACACCAGATTGGAGGGGACTGGTGGACAGCAAAATTCGATCGCAGAGCGCCTACTCCGCAAATGATTGGACGCTGCCGGCCCAACCGGTCGAGAAGCACGCCCTGTATAGTCGGCCGGACATAGGAGCACCCTTGGTCATGACTTTACTCTTGTCGCTCGGGCTCTGGGCGGCGATTTGGGGAGTTGTCGCCTCTTTGGCTTCGGCTGTGTTGGGATAGCCTGAATTTTAGAGCTTTCCGCTTGGTGCCCCCGCGGATCTGGTGCTGCGTTTTTGATCAAGTGCCCGATATACATTCACACCGGCCTCCGGATCGACTGGCGTCTAGTTAAGAGATTGCGACGAAATTCGCAGGCTCAGCCGCTCCGTCAGACCCCATCAAGCACCTTGACTGCGAGATCTCAGTAGCGGCTTGTCCAAGGCGGGTCAATGACCAGGTAAAATTGAGCTAATATAGTTAAGATTTTCACGTCTTTTGTTTGGAACAAGGGTGTGCTCACATGAGGAAACGCTTGGCGAGGGGATCATGCACAGCGTCACGATCCGCATATGCGCCGGTCAGTTTTCTGCTGCGATGACGGCCATACGTGAATGGCTTGATGCCAATCGCTACAGACCCACAAGGTACAAATACGACCAGGACGAAGATGCTATACTCGTGACCATTGACTTCCCGGCGGGGGTGGCCGCGAAGGCATTTGCGACACGGTTTCACGGGGTCGATCGGTTTCCTCTGCAACCCGCATCACCGGACAGTCGGCGCCAGTTGCTGGCTGAAGCGACCCGTCGCCGTCGATAAGCGTCAGCCGATGCGTGCCAGCCTCGTCAACACGTCGTTACGCATCCTCACTTGGTGCTGTGTCATTCTGCTCGCGATTTTGTCGCTGTTGCCGGCGGAGGAGATGGTGCGAACCGGGCTCCCCGGCCGACTTGAGCACTTCGTCGCTTACGCTGGGTCGGCTGCGATAGCTATGGCAGGCTACGGCGCGAGCCGGAGCAGCGTGCAGATCATCGGCGGCTTTTGGGTGTACGCCGGCCTCCTGGAATACCTCCAGCACTTCTCAGCCGGCCGGCACCCGGCGATCGAGGATTTCGCAGCATCGGCGCTCGGGGCGTTGTGCGGCGGTCTTGCTATCGCCCTCCTCTGGCGGCGCCTGTCCGCCCAGCCGCGTTGTGAGGGTTGTCTGCTCCGGCGGGGCAATCAATGATCTCTCTTCGAAGGCGGTCCGCACCGCGGGAGATCGCGGCCCCCCGCTGCTCACCGCTCGATCTCGGGGAACGCCCTTTCCAGCCGCTCCTGATCTCGCTCGCGCTGCTGATCGGCCGGTGTCTCCGGCTCGGGACCGGCGAGCGCGTCCAGGATGCGCAACCTTGCCAGCGTCAGGAAATAATCGAGAGCGTCGGCCACCCGCCAGAAGAGCCTAGGCATCGCCCGCACTCCCACCGTTTGACGGCTCCGCAAAATAGGCTGTAACCGCCGCTTCGAGCGAGTGAGCGGGCCTCGGCTCGGCTCTCAGCCCGCCCTTCGGCAACCGGGTCCAACTGTCCCAGCACCGCGACGGTCCAACGAAATCGGTCCGCACCCGAAGCCCTGGTGTCGCGGACGGCGCAACGCGCACTACGTTCCGGGCTGACCATCAGCTCGGCGCTCGGGGCTTACGCGCTGGCTTCTTAGATGCTTCTAAAAGAAAACCCTCAAGTCGCGCATCGATCAGGCCTATCGAGTATCAATATGATCTCGTGGTCCAACTTTTGTAGTTCTGCGACGCTCGGGCGCCAGTTCGGCTATTCGCCTGACGAGATCGCCCGTTTGCGCAAGGCCGGCGTCGTCTGAGGGGGTTTCTCGCGACTTAAACTTGACCGATATGCCGATGTCTTGTCTTTGGCTGCAAACCGTCTGTCTCCTCGTGTCAGCCCTCGGAAGGTTCGCCAGTCTCCTTGGCCTGGAGACGTCGCGCGACCTCGTTGACCATCTCTAAATTCCTCCGCCGAGCTTTCGCCACATCCCGAGGATCGACGAGCTTACAGCCGTTCATCACTGTCTCTTTCGGGCCTATCCGATACTTGGCATAGGAGATGGCCAATTGGACCCGCAGCCGCTCGTCTTTGACGTCGCCGCGCCCGAGGATCGCCTTAACAATCCAATTGTTGACCAGCGCATCCACCTTTACAGCGCCAGCGGCAATCTCCGCTGGAAAATGCTCGTGCAGCATCTTCAAGCTAATCGGCCTACCGGTCGCAGGATTTTTGATCCGGGTGCAGATCTCGGCCTCCGACACGCCGTAGCCGATCATCGCCTCGACCCAGTCTCGCTGCTCCGGCGTCGGGTTGAATGGGCAACCGCTCATTGAGCACCTCGTAGCCGTGGTGATCGGCCGCGCGCTCCTCGGGCACGCACACTCCAGATCTTCGAGACGGTACGCCTCACGGTCGCTATCTCCACACTTCGATCGTGGCGAGGGTCGCCCGCGCCGCCCTGATCAGCTCGGCGAGCTGTCGCCGGCGAGCGATGGCTTCAGCGGTATAATGACCATGCCGGAGGGCATTCTTATTGCCAATGGGGGCGCCGCTTCCGGCCGCACCACCGTGCATTCGACACCGGCGCTTTCCCCGCACCACTGGCGACTGGCACAGTTTCCCGGCCCGGGTCCGGGCTCCGCAACGGGCGGCGCGGCTAGTCGACGATTTTTTGTCTTGCACTGGTTTGCTCTTCGAATTTTTGGGTTCGGCCTCCGGGGGTGACGGTACCGACGATTGCCTGGCCACCGGCATTGACGGTAACGTGCTCGACAGTAATCCGCTGCCGACCTTTGCTGCGGTGACGATCGAGGGCTTCAATCAGAGCCGCGAAGGTCCGCGAGAGCTTATTCGCCTGGTTCAGGCTCTCGCGCCAACCGGGGAAGGTCTGCTCACTAAGCATCGCGCGTCGATAGCATTCCATGGCGGCGTTATGGCACGCGATCGCTTGTCCGATCGCCATTCCCTCGATCGGGTCGCGCGGCTTCAGCTCATGCATAGCGGCGAGTATCGCACCCGTCAGGCGCTCATCAGGGTTGGAGTCCCCCGGCGAGCGAGCAGCAACGACCTGACCAACCAGGTTCAAAGCGAAATCATGGTCGTCCGAGCCGCTGATCGACCGCAGCGCCGAGCGCTGCTTTCGGGATCGAGGGATGTCGATTATCTCGCGGGTCTGCTTGGCCCGCGACGGCGCTCCTCTTCTCTCAGCTTCAGCTCGCCTCTTTGTTCTCGATCGCGCGCCTGAGTAACCCGCTGCTCCGGCCTTCGTCTGGTGTTCGTCTCTTTTGGTCAATGTCTAGCCTCCGGTTATCGATCATGCGCAGGCCGGTTGCGGCCACTCGAGATCGCCCGTCAGCTGCACTCAGCGAAATACTGCTAAGTCCGCCCCTTATCCAGCTGCCCCCCTCGATCGCTGCTTTAACTACTGCTTAATCGTGAACAAATTCCAAAGCGTGCTTATTTTGACTTCAGGAAATAATATTAAAATTAACAGTTATGCAAACGACTATTCAAAGTTATGCGATGCATGGCTCAAGTCTCCCGGGGAAGTTGCGAACCAGCCCGGCGAGCTACGCAAGGCCGTTTCGCCCGAGCCAAGGGTGAGATTTGCTGGCTTCCAGCCTACGTCGCTCAACCATTTTTGGCGGTGCGTGGGGTCGATCCCGAACTTTGATGCGCTCCCCTGACCCCCGGGCCGGATTTTGTTTGTATGCGATCTGCGGACGCATTTCGGCATGTGTGGCCGGGCGGCTCTGGTGTGCGCGATCAGAGACTGTCGGCGTACCGAATTGGGTCGAGATAATGGCGCGCTGCAGGGCAATCGAGAGTCCCATGCCGAGTACGAACGTCGGCAGATTTAATGCCTGAAATCGCTATATGTCAAATGGCAAATGCTAAAATGCTAACATAGCAACAGATGGTAAAACATCAAAATTGTGTAAATATTGATCATTTGACCCCTTTTTATAGACTCTAAGAATTCGAGGTGGCTCGATCCCACCGACCGCTATTTCGACGACCAGGGCTTCAACGAGTTCCGGACCGTTGCCCCAGCCGAGACTTCACCGAATTGCGGGCCATTGGCGTTAAGCGCGATCGCCCATAGTTCAGGCCGTTGCCGCCACCGGAAAAGACCCATAATCTGCGACGCCGGGTAGGGAGGATCCGATGAACGAGCAAGAGCTGCGAGACTTGCTCGCGGCGGTGAGGGCAGGCCGAGTGTCCCGCCGCGCCTTCGTGCACAAGATGGTTGGGCTCGGCCTCACGGCACCGTTTGCGACTACTCAGCTCCTGGCACGTGTCGGCTTGGCGCAATCGCCGGCCCGGGCCGACTACAAGCCGACCAGAGCCGGCGGCGGTGGGGCGCTCAAGACGCTGTTCTGGCAGGCCCCGACCCTGCTCAATCCACATTTCGCGGTCGGCGGAAAGGATCAGCACGGGTCGCGTATTTTCTATGAGCCGCTTGCAGCATGGGATCCCGACGGCAATTTGGTGCCCGTGCTCGCCGCCGAGATACCGGAAATCGAGAACGGCGGGGTCGCGCCCGACGGCATGTCGGTGACCTGGAGGCTGAAAGAAGACGTACAGTGGCACGACGGCCGGCCGTTCACCGCCGACGATGCGGTCTTCAACTGGGAATACGCCGCCGACCCGGACACAGCCGCCGTGACGAGCGGAAGCTATAAGGATGTGAAGGTCGAAAAGATCGATCCGCTCACCGTGCGCGTGAGCTTCGGAAAGCCTACGCCGTTCTGGGCGGATCCTTTCGTCGGCGCGCCCGGCATGATCATCCCGAAACATCTGTTCGAGCCCTATAAAGGTGTCAATTCGCGGGAAGCGCCGGCAAACCTCAAGCCGGTGGGAACCGGTCCCTATCGGTTCATCGACTTCAAACCGGGCGACTTGGTCAAAGGCGAGCGCAATACTTCGTATCATGTGCCCAACCGGCCGCACTTCGACACCATTGAAATAAAGGGCGGCGGCGACGCGGTGTCGGCGGCGCGCGCGGTGATTCAGACTGGCGAATACGACTATGCGTGGAACATGCAGGTCGAGGACGAGATCCTGATTAGACTGGAAAATACCAACAACGCCAAAGGCCGCGTCGAGATCGTGCAGAGCGGTAACATCGAGCATATTCAGATCAACAGCACCGATCCCTGGACCGAGGTCGACGGCGAGCGCTCGAGTGCCAAGACGAAGCATCCACTATTCAGCGATCCTGCAGTCCGGCAGGCGCTCGGCTTGCTCGTCGACCGAGCCTCGATACAGGCGCATATTTACGGGCGTACCGGCGTCGCGACGGCAAATTTCGTCAACAACCCGGAACGCTTTGTTTCGAAGAACACGAAATCGGAGTTCAATATCGACAAGGCGAGCCAATTGCTGGAACAGGCTGGCTGGAAGCGCGGACCTGATGGCGTCCGTACGAAGGACGGCAACCGACTGAAGCTCGTGTTCCAGACCTCGATCAACGCGCCGCGCCAGAAAACCCAGGCGATCGTCAAGCAGGCGTGCCAGAAGGCGGGCATCGAGATGGAACTCAAATCGGTAACCGCGTCGGTGTATTTCTCCTCCGACATGGCAAACCCCGACACCTATACCAAGTTCTACTCGGATATTCAGATGTACAACACGGGCATGGCCCAGCCCGATCCCGGGTGGTTCATGCGACAGTTCGTTTCCTGGGAAATCGCTTCGAAGGAGAACAAGTGGCAGGGCCGCAATATCACGCGCTGGCGCAATGACGACAAGGCCTTTCGTGCGGCCGAGGGCGAGCTCGACCCGGTCAAACGTGCGGCGCTGTTCATCGCGATGAATGACATGGTGGTGGGAGATCCGGCGGTCATCCCGGTCGTGTACCGCCCGGTGGTGGCGGCGCTGTCCCACAAGCTCAGGGCGACCTTAACCGGTTGGGATAACGCCTTCTGGAACCTGAAAGACTGGTACCGCGAGGCATAACCGCGCTTTGCGCGAGCAGCGGGCGGTCGGCCGGTACCTTCTGAGGCGCTTGCTGAGCGAGCAGTAATGTGGGGTTCAGCGCCGGGCACGTTGTCGCGCGGGCACCTTTCCGCGTTCTTGCCTGATCCCGGGGACCGATACGTCGATCCGTATGGCGGCTCGTAAGTAAGCTGCCCTGCCGCTGGCCTCGCCGTGAGCGTCATCGTCTCGGCGGCCTTTAGCTGTGGGTCACTCCAACTTCGGTGCTGCTGTACGAATACCAGTTGCTGTTGGACGAAATCGATCCGTCTGACGTGCAGAATCCCAGCCGTTTCAACCGCTTGCTCAGTTACTACTGTGGTTTTCGTAGATAGATAGTCTGCCGACAGATTCGGGCCCTAATCCTATCTCACTTGCCGAGGGTCGGTTCTAATGCATGGGGTTGATCCGAATTTTCTTATTGCCCCTCCCCCGGGCCGGCTGGGCTATCGGTCGGGTTACTACGGCCGAACGCTGAGATGAGCAGCGGGCGACGTTGACCGGTTCTTCCGTCAGGGATGCGCCCCGCTCGTCGCCGAGCTTGTTGAGGGGTGCCAGCACCTCGCCGGCGATTTTCGCAGCTTCCTCCAGTACCGCGTCCACCAACTCCGAGGTCACCTCCTTATAGCCGGGCAGAGAGGCCATGCTGTCGAGCCCCGCTAATTCGTTGATTACAAACTGCATGTCGCGAATGGGCGCACGATATGTCGTCATCGGCTGGCTCCTGATTGGCGGACCCTCGCCCGCCTGCTAGGGTGCCGCGTCACGGCAAGGAGGGCAAGGGCTTGGACGATCGCGCATTCGCATCCGCAACCGAGCTGGCAGGCGAAATTCGCGACCGACGCGTCGGCTGCGTCGAATTGCTCGATTTCTATCTGGCGCGCGCGGAGCGGTATAATCCCGGGCTCAACGCCATCATCGTCTGGCAAGTCGACCAAGCGCGAGAACGCGCCCGCGCCGCCGATGCCGCGCTGGCGCGCGGCGAGCGCTGCGGACCGCTGCACGGCGTCCCGATGACGGTCAAGGAGTCGTTCAACGTCGCAGGCCTGCCGACTACCTTCGGCAATCCGCTGTGGAAGAACAATATCGCCGCCGGGAACGCTTTCCTGATCGATCGCCTGTTGCAGGCCGGCGCGGTCGTATACGGCAAAACCAACGTGCCTTACATGCTTGCCGACGCCCAGAGCTACAACGACATCTACGGCACCACCAACAACCCATGGGACCCGGCGCGCTCACCCGGGGGCTCTTCCGGCGGGGAGGCTGCCGCACTCGCCGCCGGACTTTCGGCGCTGGGCGCCGGCAGCGACATTGCCGGCTCTCTGCGCAACCCGGCGCATTACTGCGGCATCTATGCCCACAAGCCGACCTGGGGCCTGATCTCGACGCGCGGCCACGCGCCGCCGGGTATCATGACACCGACCGACATCTCCGTTGTCGGCCCCATGGCGCGCCGTGCCGAGGATCTCGATCTGGCAATGCACACCCTCGCCGGACCGGACCTGTTGCAGCGGGCGGCCTGGCGGGTCGAGCTACCGCCGCCGCGCCGTCGCAGGCTCGGCGACTTTCGCGTCGCCGTATGGGCATCCTCTTCGCTGTGCCGGATCGATACCAGCGTATCCGACCTCTTCGATCGCGCTGTCGCCGCCATCGCGCGCGCCGGCGCGAGGGTCGACGATGCGGCGCGACCCGGTATAGCAGACGAAGAATACCACCGCCTGTTCATGCTGCTGTTGCGTGCGGCGACGGCGTCCCGCATGCGCGACGAGGATTTCGCCCGGCAGCAGGAGATCGCCGCGACCAGCGATGACGACATGAGCGAGCGCGCCACGGTGGCGCGGGGCGCCACATTGCTGCACCGCGCCTGGGGCAGCGCCAATGAGGCGCGCATCAAGCTGCGCTACGCCTGGCACGAATTCTTCACGCGCTTTGATGTGTTGCTGACACCAGTGGCGGCGACCGCCGCCTTCCCGCACGACCACCGTCCCAACGGCGACGAGCGAGTGGTCGGCGTCAACGGCAAGTCGGTGCCGTACGCGGAACAGCTGTTCTTTGCGGGCCTCGCCAGCCTGTCATATCTCCCGGCAACCGCTGCGCCAATCGGCTTGACCGCAGAGGGATTGCCGGTCGGACTGCAGATTATCGGGCCGGAGTGCGAGGATCCGACGACGATCGAATTCGCGCGGCTGCTTGCGGCCGAGCTCGGCGCCTTTGTGCCGCCGCCCAAATACACATGAGGCCTCAGTTCTTCATTTCGTGCATCCCGGCAGCGTGGGCTTCGCTCTGGCAGGCATTACGGCCTGAGGTTGACTGGCCGTACGACTCGTGCCCCTTGAGGTAATAGGCTGCGTTCTGGACGTCGAGCCAGACTACGGTATCGCCCGGGCAATGTTGCTGCGCCTGCTGCTCGGTGCGAAACGCTACCAGCACCGGGGTGAGCGCCCGCATGACGCGCATGCCAGTGCGACAGCGATGACGGCGAACGCCGAAGCTATACGGGGCGGTACCCTGTTCATCATCGGCATTTCTGCGCCTCGACGAAGGGAGGCGCAACCCTTGCCTCCACCGGTAGCGGGGTTGTCCCGCTTCGGGCGAGCGGCTTAAAATTGCGGTGACGTCGCGGGTCTTGCGAGGCGTGATGGCTGATCGGAATTTTCGGGTGGTCGTTGCCGGCGCCGGCGTGTCGGGGCTGTTCATGGCCGAGACATTGAAGCGCGCGCGGATCGACTTCACCGTTTATGAGAAGGCCCGCGAAGTCGGTGGCACTTGGCGGGACAACACCTTTCCTGGCCTCTTTGTCGACGTCCTGTCGCGCCAATACGAGTTCCCGTTCCAGCCCAATTACGACTGGTCGCGCAAATACGCGCCGGCCACAGAGATCTGGGCTTATATCAAGAAGGTCGCGCTGGCCGCGGACTGACCAAGTTCATCCGCTTCAACGAGGAGATCACAGGGGCGCGGTTCACCGACGGCCGTTGGTGCCCCGGCGGGGTGTCGTCGTGCGTGAGGTGCGGCCCGGGTGGGGCGCCGGCCCGGGCCGCGGCGTTCCCTGCAGCGCCAGCACAAGTTTCATCAGCCCAGCCTAAACCCGGCGGCCATTATCCATTG
>Ga0306924_10008974_pt1 | contig 10118 bp, 11 predicted proteins | sample sta12Can44000111_FD_203756 | JGI IMG/M metagenome (GOLD analysis project Ga0306924, IMG submission 203756) | Lab enrichment of tropical soil microbial communities from Luquillo Experimental Forest, Puerto Rico - statanox.12C.anox.44.000.111 (v2)... | ecosystem: Environmental > Terrestrial >... | reverse complement strand
TTCGTCTGGCACCACCACGAGGGGGAGGACGAGATGTTCCTCGTGGTGCGCGGCGCCTTCCGGATGGAGCTGCGCGACGGCGCCATCGAGCTCGGGCCCGGGGAGTTCCTCGTCGTGCCTCGCGGCGTGGAGCACCGGCCCGTCGCCGACGGCGAGGCGGAGGTCCTCCTCTTCGAGCCGGCCTCGACGCTCAACACGGGCAACGTCCGGAGCGAGCGCACCGTGGAGCGGCCCGAGCGCATCTGAGCCACGCGCCCCGCGCTATACTCGCGCCATGAAGACGATCGGGCTCATCGGCGGAATGAGCTGGGAGTCGACCCGGCATTACTATGCGCTCATCAACGAGGCGGTGAAGGCACGGCTCGGCGGGCTCCACTCCGCGCGGTGCGTCCTCTGGTCGGTCGACTTCGCTGACATCGAGCCCTTGCAGCGAGCAAACGAGTGGGGGAAGGCCGGCGAGATCCTCAACCGCGCAGCGCTCGGGCTCGAGCGCGCCGGCGCCGACCTGCTGCTCATCTGCGCGAACACGATGCACAAGGTCGCCGATCAGGCGATGAGCGGCGTGCGGATCCCGCTCCTCCACATCGCCGACGTCACCGCCGAGCGCATCCGGGCGGCCGGCCTGCGGCGCGTGGCGCTGCTCGGGACGCGCTACGTCATGGAGGAGGACTTCTACCGGCGGCGGCTCGCCGAGCGCCACGGGCTCGAGGTGACCGTTCCGGAGAAGGCCGACCGGGACGAGGTCCACCGGGTCATCTTCGAGGAGCTCGTGCTCGGCCGCGTCGAGCCCCGCTCCAAGGAGCGGTACCTCGCCATCATGAACGGGCTCGTGGACCGCGGCGCGCAGGGAGTGATCGCGGGGTGCACCGAGATCGGGATGCTGGTCGGTCCGGCCGACCTCGCCGTCCCGCTCTTCGAGACGACGGAGCTCCACGCGCTCGCCGCGGTCGAGCGGGCGCTGAGCTGAGGGCCCCTCGCCATCCGCGAGAAGTGCCTCGCCTCGCAACGAATCGGGCACACGACCCAGGAGGTTCTCGACCGAGCATGGCCCGGATCGCACAGGATGTGTCCATGCTTCGCCCCGTCCCGTGAGGCCGACGTGAGCAGCGACGCGACCCAGGACAGCCGATCACTCGCGGTGATACGCATCGCCATCGGCGCCATGTTCGTCTCGGTGTTCATCGAGAACTACAACAAGGGCGCCTACACGCCTGCGGGCTACCGCGGAGTGATCGAGTACTACCTGAAGAGCGGCCACGCGCCCGCTGTCTGGAAGAGCGTCATGTCGTTCGTGGCGGGCCACGCATCCGTCGCGGGGCCGCTCCAGGCGATCACCGAGCTCAGCTTGGGCGTCGCGCTGGTGACCGGGACCGCGAGCCGGCTCGCTGCCGCGGCGGCTGCAGGATTCCTGTTCACCCTCTGGCTGTCGGAGCTCGGCGCAGCCTGGATCTGGGAGCTGCTCATCCCGACGATCGCGGCAGCGGCGCTCGCGCTGACGCGGCCGGGGCGTACCTGGGGAATCGACGCGCTCCTTTCGAGGCGGTGGCCGAAGGCGCCCATCTGGTAGCGTCTTTGAGTGCGCCGCCCGGCGCGACGTCCTCGAGGCGCTCGCGCTCCGCGAGCCGACGTACGGGCGGGCGGTCGAGCTGCTCACGCGCGGCGCGAGGGCGGGCTACCGCGTCGCGGAGGTACCGGTGAGCTACCACCCCCGGATCGGCGTCTCGAAGATCAGCGGGACGGTCCGGGGGACGATCGGCGCCGCCTGGTGCATCCTCACCCGCATCGTCGTGAACCGGCTCCGTCCCGAGGCGCGCGTCGGCGACGCGCCGCGACCCGCATGAGCACGCCCGCGGGCCCGGTCTTCGCGGCCGCGTTCGCGCCGAGAGGCCGCCCGCGACCGTCGTCACTCGGCTGCCGGGGCGACGGCCGCGATGAGCTGAACGTAGCGGGCGATCGCGAGGAATTCCTCGGTCTCGCCGAGCCGGAGCTCCAGCCGAAGCATCCGGTCGAACGCGTCCTCCCCGACCGACGCCCATCCCGGCAGATGGTCCGCTACGACCCTCACCCCTCGCTCCGCGATGACGCGCAGCCCAGCGGTTCGCGCGAGGGCTCGGACGTCTCCCGGACCGAGCAGCCGAAGCTCGAGCCCGTAGAGATCCTCCCGCGCACGGCGGGCCGCGAGCAGGCAGAGCGCGGCGTCCGGGTCCTCACCGACGAGCAGCCGCTTCAGCACCTCTCCGGTGCGGTTCCGGACGACGAGCGAGACCCTTCCGCCGGGAGCGAGCACCGCGCGCGCCGTCCGGAGGATCACCTCCGGCGAGGTGAGGTACTCGAGCACGTTGTGACAGAGCACGAGGTCGTACGCGCCGGCCTCGAGGCCGCTCACCTCACCTCGAGCATCGAGATCGAGCGTTCGGCAGACGATCCGGTGTGAAAGCCCCCGCGCGCGCGCGGCCTGGTCGGCCTGGTCGAGCATTCGGGGCGACCCGTCGACGAGCGTGACCGACCACCCGGCGTCGGCGAGCCGCAGCGCCAGCTCGCCGGTCCCAGCGCCCAGGTCGAGCGCGCGCGGAGGGATCGCGCGAGGGCGCGGCAGCTCGCGCTCGAGGTTCCGCCAGGCCAGCTCGCAGCGCAGCCGCCCCAGGGGCGTCCGCAGGTATTCCGCGTAGGCCGAAGGATCGGCATCGAACCGCCCTGTCGCGCCCTGGGCCATGTGGCGCGTCACCTCGCCATCACGATCGTCGTGCACGCGCTCTCGCCCTTGGGGAGATCGCGGCTCGGCCTCATCCGCACCTCGAGCCGCCGTCGCTCGCCACGGATGACGGGACAGTACGGATCGGGATCGGCGATCGCGCCGAGCAGCTTCCGGCGACCGGCGCAGCCGCCGCCGCAGCTCGCGCGAACGTCGCAGCGCTCGCAGGCCTCGGGAAGGCTGCGCGACTCCTGGAACGCGCCATGCTCGACCAGCGCCGGACCGAGCTCGACGAGCGTCGAGAGAGGGACGCTGGGCCCCGGCCAATAGACGCAGGGCAGGACGGTGGCGCGCGGGGTGACGCGGATCGTGAGGCGGCCGCAGCCGCCCACGCGCGGCGGCAACCCCGCCATCGCCCTCACGAGCGGTTCGCCGATCGCGATCGCGTCGCACTCGGCGAAGAGCCTCTCGAATCCCTCCCAGTACTCCTCGTAGCCGAGCGCAAAGTCCCGGCTGTGCACCGCCTGGTAGACGTTGACGCGTAGCGGAGCCCCAAATCGTTTCGCCACCCGAGCGACCTCGGAGAGCTGGCAGGCGTTCGAGCGCATCATCACCGCGATGAACGTCACGGGGACTCCCAGCCGTGCGCACCGTGCGGCCTGCGCGAGGAGAAGATCCCAGTTCCCTGCGCCGCGCTGGGCGTCTTGCTCCTCCCGCGTAGGATGGTCGAGCGAGAACTCCACGTCGTGGAACCGGCGTACCTGTGCGTCGTCGAGGGTCGCGATGCTGTGGCCGTTCGAGGTGATGGTGAGCTTGACGGGCTGGCCCGAGAGGAACTCCAGGATCTGGGAGAACTCGGGGTGCATCCCGCTCTCCCCCGTGCCGAGGTTGACCGAGCGTACCTTCAGGGCCGCGAGCGCGGCCTGCACCTGCCCGAGCGTGAGCCGATCGTCACGCGTGACGTCGCGGTAGCAGAAGGCGCAGGACAGGTTGCACGCGCTGGTGAGGCCCAACCCCACTGCGAACCGGCGCACCTGAGCCGTGTCATCATTCTCGATCATGCGCGACGCCCAGGCGGCGAGCCCTCAGGGCCAACGTTGGCCGGCGCGAGGGGCCGCGTCCAGGCCCTGTTGCTGCCTAGCGACACGACGTCCCGGATGCGGCCACACGCCCCGTGAACTTCCGCACCGGCCGCAGATCCCAGCCCTCCGCGCATCCCAGGAGGCGCCCACGCCCCAGCAGGACCGCCAACCGCGTACGAGGCGGCTGGCTTCCACCAAAGCGTGATGGGTTTCTCCCGCGCCAGTCCGCATGTTCGTACGAAGCCGTGCGGGTTGCGGCCGCCATCCACGTCGTCGTGAACGAGCCGATGCCCTCGCGCCGATGAGGAACGGCCGGCCTCCGCTGGAGTGGTCGGGAGGACTCCGATGACGCATCCCAGCTGTCTCGCCAGGGCTCGTCTTCTGGTCGTGGCGACGTTGCTGCTCATGGCCTCCGCCTCCTCGGCACAGAGCTGCCCGCCCGCCGCGGAACAGATCGCCAAGGCCCATGGTCTCGAGTCGTTCGGGCAGGTTGAGGCGATTCGCTACACCTTCAACGCAGATTTTCCGTCGTTGAAGTTCAAGGTCACCCAGCACTGGATCTGGGAACCCAAGGCCGACCGGGTCACCTTCGAAGGAGTGGACAAGGAAGGCAAGCCGGTGAAGGTCACTTACGTCCGCTCCCAGCTCGACAGCCAACCCGCCAACGTGAAGGCGGAGGTCGATCCAGCCTTCATCAACGGTCAGTACAACCTGCTCTTCCCCTTCCACGCCTGCTGGGACACCGCCGCCAGCGTGCAAGACAACGGCATGCAGAAGCTGCCGATCGGAAAGGGCTCCGCCAGGCAGGTGGTGGTGAAGTATCCTGCGGAGGGCGGCTACACGCCCGGCGACACCTGGGAGCTCTTCGTGGGCCCCGACAATCGGGTGCGCGAATTGTTCTTTCGCCACGGTGGCAGCGCACCTCCAAAGATCTACAAGACGCCGTGGGCGGATTACAGGAAGGCCGGCCCGATCGTCGTCGCACTGGATCGCCGCGGCATCGCGGACGGCAAGCCCGGGCGGATCTGGTTCACCGATGTCGCCGTGAAGCTCACGGGATCAGACGCCTGGATGAACGCGCAATGACGGCGCGGGTGGTCCGCGCCTCATAGCGCGGACGACCTCCTCATCCCGTGCTGGTCTGGGGCTGGTGAAGCACCAGCTGCGCGATTACTGCTCGTCGAAGGGGCTGCCGCCGGCCGGACCTCGGACCGTGGTCCGAGGCTCGACCGGCTCGGGGCTCGGGCGATGGCCAGTCGAAGGAGAGAGCGCGCTCGGGCGACGCGCCGGTTTGGGTCCGGGGAACCGGTCGAGACCCTCGGGCTCAAGCCCCGGCCGCTCCAGGACCTCTACCATGTCCTGGTCACCTCCTCGTGGCCGGGCCTGCTCGTCATCATCACGGGGGCCTTCTTCGCAGTGAACGCCCTCTTCGCCGCGGGCTACCTGCTCCTCGGCGACAGCATCGAGAACGCGCAGCCGGGGAGCTTCTCCGACGCCTTCTTCTTCGCGGTCCAGACCATGGCCACGGTCGGCTACGGGAAGCTGGCGCCGAAGACCTTCGGGGCGAGCCTCCTCTCCACCTTCCAGATCGCGACCGGGCTGATCGGCCTCGCCCTGGTCACCGGCCTCGTCTTCTCCAAGTTCTCCCGGCCCACCGCCCGCGTCCTCTTCTCGAGAGTCGCGGTGGTGGCGCCGTTCGACGGGGTCCAGTCGCTCATGTTCCGGATGGCGAACGCGCGGGCGAGCCAGATCGTCGAGGCCCACGTCACGGTGGCGCTGGTCCGGCTGGAGCGGACGCGGGAAGGCGACGAGATACGGCGGGTCCACGACCTGCGGCTCCGGCGCAACCACTCGGCCCTCTTCGCGCTGTCCTGGACCGCGATCCACCCCATCGACGCGGACAGCCCGCTGTACGGCGTCGACGCGGCCCGGCTCGCCGCCACCGAGGCCGGGGTGGTCGTCTCCTTCTCCGGCTACGAGGAGGAGCTGGGGCAGACCATCCACGCCCGTCAGGGGTACCGAGGCGACCAGATCGTCTTCGGCCGCACCTTCGCGAACATCCTGCTCCGCGACCCAGAGGGGCGTCAGGTGATCGACTACCGCCGCTTCCACGACACCCAGCCAGTGGAGACCCCGGCCGCGGGCGAAGCGAAGCCCCGCAAGGCGGGGAGCTGACCGGCATTCCTGCGAGGCGCCTTTCTTTCCTCGCGATCACTCGCCTCGTCCTCGAGCGGTCTTCGAGCGGACGGCCGACCTTCGGGGAAGCGCATCGACACCGCGCTCACCCTCAGGGAGACGGCCGGGGCGCCGTCGAGCGCGACCGGGTCCACGCTCCTCCACGCGGCGCCGCAGGTCGCGTGAGCCGACGCAATAGGATGATTGCACCACTCGCCGCGACGGATCCGTACTCCAGCGCCGTGACCCAGCCAGGGACCAACCACGGAAGCCCGAGCGTACGCAGGTGCCATACGATGTAAGTGGGGATGATGCTCACCGTCCAGATGAGGATGGGCAGCGTGGACGGTGACCGAAGGAACGGCAGCGTCCACAGCAGGTACCACGGATACACGACCGGTGCGCACAGGAGCGATCCCGCCATCGGCCAGGCGAACTCGTCCGCAGACAAAGCCGTGGATCCTCTTCTCAGCAGGAGTGCGATGAGGAATCCGACGAGCACTGCCAGTCCGGCTACGAGCTGCGGAGCCGCCACGCGCTCGAGCGCTGCGAACACCGGATCATTGAAGCGGAAGCTCTGCACGTAACTGCCGAGCGAGCCGATCGGAATCGATCCGCGCTTCAGAAATGGGATGTAAAGGAGCCCGACCACGACCGCCGCCAGGAGGCCGTGGCGCAGACGAACGCGCTTCCAGTAGATCGGGAGCAATACGATCGGCAGTAACTTCACCGCAACGGCCAGTCCAAATGCCGCGGCGGACACCGCACGCCATCGGCGCTCCAGCGCGGCGAAGGACACCAGCAGCAGCAACGCGCCGACGATATCGATGTGACCGCTGCCCGCCACCTCCGTCGCCAGCAGCGGATGCCAGGCATAGGCCAGGACCCAGTGCGTTCCCTGCCGGCTGCGACGCAAGACGTCGAGCAACACGAGCACGATTGCGAGATCGCAAAGCACGAATGCGACCTTCAACGCGAACGTGGACTCATGAATCGCGGTGATCGCGCGAAAGAAGTGCTCGGCGCCCGCTGGATATGGGCTCGGCAGATCCGGGTTGTTGAGCGTGCGAGTCTCCGGCGTGTGCAAGCCGCTGAACGCGGGATCGCCGGGGACGACGAGGTAAGGGTCGTGGCCGAGCCGCTGCACACGGCCATCCCAGACATACCGATGAACGTCATCATCCGGGCCAGGCGTCGTCCCCAGGAACCGAAGATGCCACAGGGCAGCCAGCACGAGCCCGATGACGACGACGTGCCGCGGGAATTCCGGCATGGAGAAGAACTCACGAAGGGCCAGGAGGTATGCAACGCCCGCAACCGTCAGTGGAACGAGGAAGGAGGGATCGCCCATCCTGGCGAAATTGCGCGAACAGATGAACAGCGACACCAGGAGAATCGCGCCGAGCCCGTGAACTCTCTGGGACGGAGTGAGCTTCACGGGTCTCCCGTGCCCGTCCGCAGCTGGGTCACCGCAGCTCCCCACTGTTCGAGCCAGACCGCTGTTCGCGGTGCCCGGGACGGGGCACGCTCCAGCTCCGCAGCGAGCCGAAGCAGGTCGTCGGCCACGTCGATGTCATAAAATGGATCTGCGAAGCCGACGGAGAGCTCGAGGGCTCGGGTGCGCGACAAGAGTCTCTCCAGCGCGCTGCCCGTGCCCATTCCGTCGAGTGTGAAGAGAGTGGGGTGGGAGGTCTTCGCTCCCACGAGATAGTAGCCCCCGTCGTGGGTCGGCCCCACGACCACGTCATGCGCCGCGAGGATTTCGAACGCGTCTTCGAGAACCGAACGCGGCAAATGCGGGCTGTCGCTGTTGAAGGCGATGATGCGACGCTGGTGACTCTCCGCGAAGCGCGAGAACACCGACGTGAGGCCTGCCGCAAGGCCCTCACCTTCCTGTGCAACTGCGCGCGCCCCGTGACCGGCCAGACGAGCGAGCTCGTCGACATCGGAGGCCGGGCACATGACGGCGACCTCCACATCGCCCAGTGACCGCGCCAGTGCCAGCGTGTCGTCCAGAAGACAGCGATAGAACGCGGTGACGGCCTGAAGTGGAAGGCTCGGGATCAGGCGGGTCTTCACCGCGCCCGGCCTCGGAGCTTTCGCCATGATCACCAGCACGCGGTCGCTGTTCCGCTCAGGCACCACGGGAGGCCCTTCGGCGCGAGGAATTCCTTCTGCACCGCCGAGGCGGTGGTCAGGAAGCGATGATGGCCGAAGGCGGGGTCCCGTCTGCGATGAGGCGCCACCGGAGGCCCCCTCTTGGCGCAGTCAGTGTTCCGTCGGCGCGGAGCTGCCGCAAGCAACCAGGTGCGTCATCAACCCGAAGCGATGCCGTGTGACGCACCGGTGGGCGCGGCCTGGAAGGGACGCGAGGGTCTGGATCGATCCCGGTCGGGCCTATCGCGAGAACGTCTCGATGATCGCCTCGGCGATCGCGTCGGCGTTCTCGTCGAGCGCGAAGTGGCTGGCGTCGAAGTAGCGAAGATCGGCCGCCGGCACGACCTGCTTCACGAATTCCGCGGCCGCCGGCAGCATGAGAGGGTCATTTCGCCCCCACACGATGAGCGTCTTCGGCTGCCGGTCCTTCAGATAGGCGATCCACTCGGGGTAGTGCGGGAGGTTCGTCGTGAGGTTCATGAACAACCTCGACATGAAGACGCGCTTCGCCGCGATGGAGAACGCGTAGGCGTCGATCGCCCAATGGTCCGGATTCAGGGCGTCGGGCTGGCGCGCGCCCTTCTTGTGGAGAAACATGTCGCGCTCCACGGTGGCAAATTGCTCGGTCTCGGCCAGCTTCTCCGGAGTTTCCGGGCCGCCGAGCCGCTCGTAGACCTTCAGGCGCTCCGGGTCGAAGCCCTCCACCAATATGGTGAAGTTCTGAAAGATCAGACCGGCAATCCGCTCGGGATGAGCCGTCGCGATCCGCATTCCGATCGGACCGCCGATGTCGTGCAAGTACAAGATGAGTGGCCCGGGCGCGCGCTGGGCGATGAACGCGTCGATGACCATGGCCACGTCATCGAAGGTCGGTCGCAGGACGGTCGGAGCCGGCGCATCGCTGTACCCCATGCCGGGGTAGTCGGGCGCGATGACATGAAACCGATCCGCCAGGCGCGGAATGAGGTCGTGGAACTGGTGCGACGACGAGGGAAAGCCGTGCAGCAGGACCATGGTCGGCTTCGAGGGGTCCCCGGCCTCGCGGTAGAAGAGCCTGACGCCTGCAACGTCGGCGGTCTTGAAGTGCATATCGATCATGTCGTTCGCCCCGATCAACGCGCTCTCCGGAACGTGAGATTGATCCGGCGTCGGCCGAGGAGCGGGTCGAGCCCATCGGCGAGCGGCGCCACGCCGTGGTGAGCGAGGCGGGCAGGGCCGCCGAAGACGACCACGTCGCCGCTCTCGAGCCGAACGCGCGTCGTCGCGTCGCCGCGGTCGAACCCGCCGAGCAAGAACACGGCCGGGAGGCCGAGGGAGACCGAGACGATGGGATGCGTGAAGTCGCGCTCGTCCGCGTCGCGGTGGAGCGACAGCCGCGAGCCGGGCGCGTACTCGTTCACGAGGCAGGCGTCGGGCTCGAAGCCCGGGTACCCGCAAGCGGCCGCCGCGCGGGTCGCGAGCAGCAGGAACGCGTCCGGCATCGGTGGCCACGCCCTTCCGGTCGCAGGGTCGAGCGGATCGTAGCGATAGCCCGCGGCGTCGGTGACCCATCCCAGGGCACCGCAGTTCGTCATCGCGACGGACATGCGGTAACCGCCCCGCGTCGTCATGTGGCGAGTCGGCGCCGCGTCGGTGATCGTGCGGAGCGCGGCCACGACCCCGGGGAGCTCGGCGCGAGCGAAGCCGCGCAGGAGCCATGCGCCGGGGGCCAGGGCCTCGTTGCCCTGCGCCATGCCGAGGAAGAGGTCGCCCGCCGCGCTGCCAGAGGCCACGACGGGGCCTGTAATCGGGTTGGTCGGCGGCGCCACGCCCTGCATGAACCGATCCGGTTCCGGCAGGCTCCTACAGGCCATGACGCGACTTCTCATCATCGGCGGCGTGGCCGGTGGCGCGACCGCGGCGGCCAGGGCCCGACGTCTGGACGAGACGGCGGAGATCACGGTCGTCGAGCGCGGACCCTACGTCTCTTACGCCAACTGCGGCCTGCCCTACTTCATCTCCGGGGACATCGA